>Ga0255338_1000692_pt1 | contig 88908 bp, 113 predicted proteins | sample MeOH1_35cm_T4_19_FD_203715 | JGI IMG/M metagenome (GOLD analysis project Ga0255338, IMG submission 203715) | Sandy soil microbial communities from University of British Columbia, Vancouver, Canada - MeOH1_35cm_T4_195 | ecosystem: Engineered > Artificial ecosystem > Sand microcosm > Unclassified... | reverse complement strand
CTGGAAGAAGCGGATGATGTGTTCATCTGCGTGGGCGTGTTCATCGACCACAAGGCGGACATCGACGAGCGTATCCAGGAATGGAACTACCAGGCGACCAAGCAGGCGATCAAGAGCGCGGTGGCACGTGAGCCCAAGGCGGCTGACGTGGTCAAGCAGTACAAGGAGTCCGCTCACCCGTTCGCAGCAAAGAACTGATTGCGCGTCCAGGCTGGCTTCCTGCCTGCCCCATCTCGCAAAGGCGAATAGCATTCGGCTATTCGCCTTTTTGTTTGCGTCTCAACTCTGCACAAACGCGTTCTGAATAGATGAACATTTGATATTAATACCTTGGTATCCTGATTTTTGGAAATAATGAGTGATTGAATAATTAAGGTAAAGGCAAAGGGTGGGGAAAACAGGACAAAAAGGTATTACATTTTTTTTACAACAAGCATTTACGGACTGATATTATTCGAGCCCGTGTTGACTGCAAATACCTTGATTTAATGATGGAAATCAAGGGGTCGGCAACGGGGCGGTCATTGATCGCCGTTGCCCTTGCCGGGCATGGCTACTCGGGCAAGTCTTGTGCTTGCATGTTTACAATCAAGATGGGACGTTTCACATGTTGCAACTGAAAGTTATTGGAATCGCTTGTTTTATGCTGTTTTTCTTCTCTTTTGCCGTGTATGCAATGGTCAAAGTGACTGAGCGCGAGAACAAAAAGAACTAATCTTGCCGACGAGCAAGATTGGGAATCAGAAAAAGGGCTGCATCGCAGCCCTTTTTCATATGGGAAACAAATCCGGCATTGTTTCCCACTGAGATCTACACAGATCCGAATAATTTACTGAGTTTCTTCGTAGTACTTAGATCAAGTACGCATCGGTCAGAACAACCAGCACATCATCGTTGAACCCATCTTGCCAGATGACTCCCGCATGGCAGAAAACGTCTGCTTTGTCGTAAAGAAGACAGATAAAATCATTCAGGATTAAATTTTAACTTATTGAATAATAATAATAAGTTATATCTGGCACAGTCCGTGCAGGTTGCTTACCGAAAACACCTTCGGCACGGATCATGCGACAAAAGCCCATCATCAACGATACGACCCTGCGCGACGGCGAGCAAACCGCCGGCGTGGCGTTTACGCGCGAAGAAAAACTCGCCATTGCTAGGGCGCTTTCCGCAGCAGGCGTGCCCGAGCTGGAAGTGGGTATCCCGGCGATGGGAGTGGCTGAGATCGAGGACATCCGCGCGATTGCCGATCTCAATCTGCCCAGCCGTCTGATGGTATGGGGGCGCATGACGGAGATCGATCTGGCCGCATGCGCGAGCAGCGGCGTACAACTCGTCAATCTCTCCTTGCCGGTATCCGACCTGCATATCGAAAAAAAGCTGCGCCGCGACCGCGCCTGGGTGCTGGGGCAAATATGGCATTACGTGCGCAAGGCGCGCGATCTCGGACTGGAGGTGGCCGTGGGCGGGGAAGATGCCTCACGTGCCGATCAGGATTTCGTGCTCCAGATTGCCGAAACCGCGCAAGCTGCCGGCGCGCGTCGTTTTCGCTATGCCGACACTCTTGGGGTGCTCGACCCCTTCGTGACTTTCAATCGCATCAGTCACTTGGCGCGCAATGTTGATCTTGAAATTGAAATCCATGCGCATGACGATCTTGGCCTGGCGACTGCCAATTCCATTGCGGCGGTACTGGCCGGCGCAAGCCACATCAACACAACGGTAAACGGTCTCGGCGAGCGGGCGGGCAATGCGCCGCTGGAAGAGGTGGTGATGGCTTTATGGCGTCTGCACGGCATCGAAACTGGGGTCGAGACCACGCGCTTCCCGGCCATCTCCAGACTGGTAGCGGATGCCTCGGGCCGTGCGGTAGCCGCCAACAAGAGCATCGTCGGCGAGGCGGTGTTCACGCATGAATCCGGGCTGCACGTGGACGGGCTGCTGAAAGATCCCGCGACCTATGAAAGCTTCGATCCGGCCTCCGTGGGCCGCGACCGGCGCCTGGTGCTGGGTAAACACTCCGGCAGCCACGGTGTGAAGCACGCCTACGCGCAACTGGGCATCACCCTGCAGGAGCGCGAAACACCGCACGTATTGGCGATGATCCGCGAGTTCGCCGGTGTCACCAAGCGCAATCCGCAACCCGACGACCTGATGCGCATGTACCTGGAATCGGTGCAGGTCGGCGCACCAAGGCAATAGGAGCCGCCATGAGCCAGCTTTTTCGCCTGATGAGAGAAGACCTGGATTGCGTGTTCGAACGTGATCCAGCAGCGCGCAACTGGCTGGAAGTGCTGCTGACCTATCCCGGCCTGCACGCCATCATGACCCATCGCATTTCTCATCGGCTATGGAAGCGCGGCATGCGCTTTGCGGCGCGCTGGCTGAGTTATTTCACGCGCATGTTCACCCAGATCGACATCCACCCCGGCGCGACCATAGGCCGACGTTTTTTCATCGACCACGGCTGCGGCGTGGTGATCGGCGAAACGGCGGAAATCGGCGATGACGTCACGCTTTACCACGGTGTAACGCTGGGCGGCGTGTCGTGGAATGCCGGAAAACGCCATCCGACCTTGTGCGACGGCGTCATGGTGGGTGCAGGCGCTAAGATACTCGGTCCCGTCACCGTGGGGCAGCGCGCCCGCATCGGCGCCAATTCGGTCGTGATACACGACATCCCGGAAAGTGTCACTGTGGTCGGCATTCCCGGCCGCGTGGTGCTGCCGGAAGACCAGCGACGCCAGCCGCAGCGCGGCATCGACCTCGATCACCATTTGATGCCAGACCCGGTGGGTCGTGCCGTCTCGGCCTTGCTGGGACGCATCGATGATCTCGAAGCGCAACTCGTCATGCTGAGGCGCGAGCAGGCGCAAGGCAGGCAGGAAGTCGTCGATGCCGGTACACCCGAAACGCGGGGCGGCAAGACCGTCCACTGATCCAGAACGAAACGCCATTAAACCAACGGAGCCAACGATGAGCAGCTTGATCGACACCATGCAGAAGTTTTCCTCGGCAGAGGAGTTTCTCGATTTTCTGGGCGTGGAATACGTCCCGCAGGTGGTGCACGTTAACCGCCTGCACATCCTCAAGCGCTTCCAGCAATACCTGAGCCGCGACCCAGTGCCGGAAGGCTTGCCGGAAGCCGAGGAGCGCGCCGCCTACAAGGCCAGGCTGGAAAGCGCCTATGGCGACTTCGTGAAGTCCGACGCCGTCACTGAAAAGGTGTTCAAGGTGTTCCAGGAAAAGGCCGGCATCCAGACGGTAAGCGTGAAGAAGCTGAAAGAGAACCTGGAAGAGCGTCGCGTTTGAATCGCTTGCGTATGGCAGATGAGTCACGGATTGTCGGGTTTGCGACAACGAGGAAGAGACTTAACACTGTTTAATAACATACTGAAATTATTAATTAAAGTCTTTTTATTCATGTTTGGCATAGAGGTTGCAATAGTAGGCAGCAAGCAAGGGAACGGAGTTAATCATGCATATCGTCGTCTGTATCAAGCAAGTCCCCGATAGCGCGCAAATTCGCGTGCATCCGGTGACCAATACCATCATGCGGCAGGGCGTGCCGGCCATCGTCAATCCATATGATCTCTACGCACTGGAAGAGGCACTGCGCCTCAAGGACCAGTACGGCGGAAGGGTGACGGTGCTGACCATGGGGCCGCCGATGGCTGAAGCCGCGCTGCGCAAGGCGATTTCATACGGCGCGGACGATGCGGTGCTGGTGACGGACCGTGTGTTCGCCGGTTCCGACACGCTGGCGACGAGCTACGCGCTGGCCTCCGCGATCCAGCAGATACACAAGGACATGCCGGTCGATCTGGTGTTCACCGGCAAGCAGACCATCGACGGAGATACGGCGCAGGTCGGCCCCGGCGTAGCGAAGCGGCTGGACATGCAGTTGCTGACCTACGTTTCCAAGGTGCGCTCGCTCGATCTCGAAAAGAACGAAATCGTCGTCGAGCGCCGCTCCGAAGGTGGCGTGCAAGTGTTGAAAACCAGCACGCCCAGCCTGATCACCGTGCTCGAAGGCAACAACGAAATGCGCTTCGCGACGATGGCCAATATGTTCCGTGCCTCGCGCTACCCGGTGAAAATCTGGAACAAGGACCTTGCCGGCATCGAAGACCCCACCAAGACCGGCCTCAAGGGTTCGCCGACGGTCGTTTCCAAGGTTTTTGCGCCCACAGCGCGCGACGTCAAGGCCGAAATCATCGAATGCGAGAGCAACGAGCCGAAGGATTTGAGCGTGACGCTGTTGGCCAAGATGTTCGCCAAGCATCCAAAACTGGAAAAAGAAATCGCCAAACGAGCAGGATGAATCAAGGAAGGATGACGAAATGAGCGAAGCAACCGAAGCCAAAAAGCCCGCGGCGGGCAAGAGAAAGATCCAGCTGGATGAGCGGCTCCTGGCCTACAAGGGCATCTGGGTATTTATCGAACACGAGCGCGGCGCGATCCATCCGGTCTCGCTGGAATTGCTGGGTGAAGGGCGCAAGCTGGCCGACCTTCTCGGCGTGGAACTGGGCGGTGTGGTCATGGGCCCGGCGGGCGAGAACACCCGCAGCTTCTGCAACGAAGCGTTTTTTCATGGCGCCGACCTGTGCTACCTGATCGAAGACCCGCTGCTCACCGATTACCGCAACGAGCCTTACACCAAGGCGCTGACCGACCTGGTCAATAAATACCAGCCGGAAATCCTGTTCCTGGGGGCCACCACGCTGGGCCGCGACCTGGCGGGAAGCGTGGCGACCACGCTCAAGACCGGCCTGACCGCCGATTGCACCGAACTGAATGTCGATCTCGAGGCACGCAGCCTGCTGGCAACACGCCCGACGTTCGGCGGCAGCCTGCTGTGCACCATCCAGACCCTCAACTACCGTCCACAGATGGCGACCGTCAGGCCACGCGTGATGGCGATGCCGGATCGCGACGCCAGCCGCACGGGGCGCATCGTGGAAGACACGCTGGGCATGGTGGAGTCATCCATTATCACCAAGGTGCTGGAATTCATCCCGGACGAGATGCAGGACAAGCCGCAACTGCCGTTCGCCGACATCATCGTCGCCGGCGGGCGCGGCATGAAAAAGCCGGAAAACTTCAAGCTGATCTGGGATCTGGCGCAGGTGCTGGGAGCCGAAGTCGGCGGGACGCGCCCGGTCGTGCAGGCGGGCTGGGTAGAGTTGGATCGGCAGGTCGGCCAGTCCGGCAAGACCGTACGCCCCAAGCTCTACATCGCCGCCGGCATTTCCGGCGCGATCCAGCATCGTGTGGGCATGGATGCCTCCGACGTCATCATCGCGATCAACAACGACGCCAACGCACCGATTTTCGATTTCGCGCATTACGGCATCGTCGGCAACGCGATGACCATCCTCCCGGCGCTGACCGAGGCATTCAAGGCGCACCTGGCAACCGCGCGCAAGGCGGGTTAGGAGTAGCAGGCGTAGGGCGGATGAGCGTAGCGTTATCCGCCGTATGAAAGGGTAAGGGTGCAGTCTTCGGCGGATAACGCCTGTGGCTTATCCGCCCTACGAATTACAAAGAAAGGCAGGTGTATTGTGGCTGAAAAATTTGACGTAATCGTGGTCGGCGCAGGCCCCTCCGGCAATGCCGCGGCCTATACGCTGGCCAAGGCCGGACTCAGTGTTTTGCAGATCGAGCGCGGCGAGTCGCCGGGTTCCAAGAACGTGCAGGGCGCGATCCTGTATTCCGACGCGCTGGAACGCATGATCCCGGACTTCCGCGACGATGCGCCGCTGGAACGCCACATTATAGAGCAGCGCATGTGGGTATTAGACGATGAATCCTACGTCGGCACGCATTACCGCTCGGACGCGTTCAACAAGGAGCCGTACAACCGCTACACCATGATCCGCTCGCAGTTCGACAAGTGGTTCTCCGAGCGCGTGCAGAAGGCGGGTGCCTTGCTGATCTGCGAAACCACCGTGTCGCATCTGCTGCTGGACGGCGAGCGCGTGATCGGCGTGATGACGGACCGCCAGGGCGGCGAGATTTACGCCGATGCAGTGATCCTCGCCGACGGCGTGAACTCGCTGCTGGCCAAGAAAGCCGGCTTCCACCCCGAACTGCATCCCAAGGACGTAGCGCTAGCGGTAAAGGAAATCCACTTCATGCCGCCGGAGCTGATCGAGCAGCGCTTTAACGTTAAGGGTACCGAAGGCGTGGTCATCGAAATGGTGGGCAAGATCACCAAGGGCATGATGGGCACGGGCTTCCTGTATACCAACAGCGAGTCCATCACCGTCGGCGTCGGCTGCATGCTGTCCGATTTCAAGCAGCAGAACACCACCCCGTACGCACTGCTGGAAGAAATGAAGGCGCACCCGGCGATCAAGCCGTTGCTGGAAGGCGGGGAGATGAAGGAATACACCGCCCACCTGATCCCCGAAGGCGGCTACAACGCGATGCCGCCGATCTACGGCGAGGGCTGGATGATCGTCGGCGACGCCGGCATGTTCGTCAACGCCGTGCACCGCGAAGGCTCCAACCTGGCGATGACCACCGGCATGCACGCCGCCGAAACGCTGATTGAACTGAAGGGCGAAGGCAAGGCGTTTAGTGCAGCCAACCTCAAGCGCTACAAGGCTAGGTTGGACGAGAGCTTCGTGATGAAGGATCTCAAGAAATACAAGAACATGCCGGAGGTATTTCACACCAATCCGCAGTTCTTCAACGACTATCCCGAGCTGCTTTCCAAGGCCGCACGCACCATGCTCACGGTGGACGGCATCGACAAGAAAACCAAGGAACGCGAAATCCGCGGTTCATTCCGCAGCCGCCGTTCGCTGTTCGGTTTGCTGGGCGACACATTCAAGTTATGGAGGGCATTCGAATGAGTGCGATCAAGGTAGAAGAGAAGCTGTTCCAGAACCGCTACAAGGTCGATTCCGGCCGGCCGCACATTAGCATCATCGACGAGGACAAGTGCCGCAACGACTGCAAGGTGCAGGCCTGCACAGTGTGCTGTCCCGCCGGCTGCTGGACGATGGAAGGCAACGGCCAGGTGACGGTTATCAGCGACGGCTGCCTGGAGTGCGGCACCTGCCGCATCATCTGCAACGAACACCACAATGTGGAATGGGACTACCCGCGCGGTGGGTACGGCATCCTGTTCAAGTTCGGTTAGCCGCTCTCGTTCGTCATCCCGGGCTGCCGCAGGCAGAACCCGTAATCCGGTTTTACGAGACTGCTGGATTCCGGGCTCCATCTTCGATGGCCCCGGAATGGCGGCCCGGTGTAGTCAATTTCATCAGTAAATTCAGGAGTCATCATGCCCAAACCGCTCAAACACGTCTTCGTCTGTAACCAGGCACGTCCGCCCGGCCATCCGCGCGGCTCCTGCCAGGGCAAGGGCAGCAACGACGTGTTGCAGACCTTCTGGCAACAGGCGCAGGCGCGCAACCTGTGGGACAAGTTCGCCGTGACGTATTCCGGCTGTCTCGGGCCGTGCGACGGCGGCGCTAACGTGCTCGTTTATCCCGAAGGCTTGATGTACAACGGCGTCACCAAGGACGACGTGGAAGAAATCATCGAAAAACACCTGCTTGGCGGTGAACCCGTCGAGCGGCTGAAAGCGCCCGAAGGTGTCTGGTAATCCGCTCAACCAGGGAATCGCCCCCTCGGACGATTTGCCGCCGCGCGTCTCGGGCTATGTTTCCGCTGCCTTTGCTGCAATCGGCACATGGCGCGAGGCGGAATCCCTGCTGTGGCGCGCGCAGGCGGCCGATCCGGACTGCCTGCACGTGTATTACCTGCTGTACAAGTTCTACTTCAACCGCAAGCGTCTGATCGACGCCGACCGCGCTGCTTGTCTCGCACTGGATGCCGCCGCGCGGCTGGCGAGGATCCCGGCCGACTGGCGGCTGCTGGACAACACCTCCTGCGACTGGAGCCGGGTGGATGCGCCGCAGCATTTCTACCTGTTCAGCCTCAAGGCGCTGGCCTTCATCCGCCTGCGCCAACAGCGTGTGAGCGAGTCGTATGAGCTGCTCGCCAAGCTGCGCGAGATCGATCCCGACGATAGCGTGGGCGCCTCGGTCATCGAAGCCTATGCCGACGGAGCCGCCGCATGACCTTGCTGAGCGGGGCCCTGCTGGGAATTTTGGAGGAGGCCGGGATGGCTGTCATGACGTTGACCGAAGGCATAGAGCCAGAGGAGTTCTTCGCCAGCCGCATCACACAGCAGGAAGTGCTGCGGCAGATGCGCATCATGGCTGAAACCGCGGCCAACGTGCCGGAAGGGATCAAACGGAAAATGCCGGAATTCGATTGGGCCGGCTGGTACGTGCTGCATTCACAGCTCATGGGGCAGGGCGGTTTCGAACGCGATGCGCTGTGGTTCGCGGTGCGGTCCCTGGTGCCGGCGACGCTGCTGTGGATGCGTGTTTACCGTAAGGAGTTGCCTGAGGTATTTTCTATTAGCAATTGATTTTAAATGTAATTACATTGTTATAAATGATTGAGAGAGCCCGTTATGTCACGATTCAATGCCTTGGTACTCCTGTTGCTCTGGGCGCTTCCTCTGCAGGCGGCCACGGTCACGGTGGCTGTCGCAGCCAATGTGAAGGCGGCGTTCGGCGATCTCGCTGAGGCTTTTACCAAAACGAGCGGCATTGAAGTCAGCAGCGTGGTGGCTTCGTCCGGCAAGATCGCCGCGCAAGTGAAAAACGGGGCGCCATACGACATATTCCTGTCGGCCGATACGGAGTTTCCCGAAGCCTTGCACAAGGAAGGCTACGCCGCCGGAGCACCGCAAATCTATGCTTATGGCGCGCTCGTGCTATGGACGCGCAATTCGCTAGCGCTGGAGAAAGGCCTCGCCGTACTGGCCGATCCTTCGGTGAAAAAAGTCGCCATCGCCAACCCAAAACTGGCTCCGTACGGCCGCGAGGCGATGAAGTCGCTGAATTACTACAAGCTGCGCACGGCGGTGGAGCCCAGGTTGGTCTATGGCGAAAGCATTGCACAGGTGAACCAGTATGTGGACACCGGAACCGCCGATGTCGGTTTCACCGCAAAATCCATCGTTCTCGCACCGGAAACGGTGGGCAGGGGCAAGTGGATCGAGGTGCCTGCGGAAAGCTATGACCCTATCGCCCAGAGTGCAGTGATTCTCAAGCACGGGTGGGATGCGAATGCCGAAGCATCGCGCAAGTTCTTCATTTTCATCTTCACGCCCACAGCGCGCGCCATCTTCCGTAAATACGGCTACACACTGCCATGAACCGCCTCGAAGGCCGTATCGCCGCCATCCAGAGCAACGGCCACCTGTCGTTGCTGGACGTGGCTATCGGCGCAGATACTTTCACCGCCATCCTGTTGGAAACGCCTGAAAGTTCGCCTTATCTCAAGGTCGGCGCGGCAGTGGATCTGCTCTTCAAGGAAACCGAAGTTTCACTGGCCAGGAATCTCACCGGCCTCATCAGCCTGCGCAACCGCTTTGGCGTGACGGTGGCGGCGATTGTCCGGGGCGAGATCATGAGCGAAGTCACCATGGATTACAAAGGCAAGCGGGTGAGCAGCATTATCACGACCCGTGCCGTGGATAGACTCGGATTGGCAGTAGGTGAGAACGTGGAAGCGCTGGTAAAAGCCAACGAGATGGTCGTGGTGCAGGCGTCCTCGCCTGCAAGCGGCCTTCAGGCCGTTGACGCGGCCATGCGGGCGAGGACGCCTGAGCTGCAGGAAGCCGAGTTGCAATGAATTACGACTGGGCGCCGCTGATCCTCACTTTCAAGCTGGCCGCAGTCACGACACTGATCCTGTGCATCGTCGGCATTCCGTTCGCCTGGTGGCTGGCGTTTACCCGAGTCCGTTTCAAGCCGGCGCTGGAGGCGCTGGTCAGCATGCCGTTGGTGCTGCCGCCCTCGGTGCTGGGTTTCTACCTGCTGCTGGCGTTCAGTCCGCAGCACTGGTTCGGGCATTGGGTCGAGTCGTTCGCCGGCGTGCGGCTGGCGTTCAGCTTCGAAGGCTTGATTATCGCTTCGGTGATATTCAGTTTTCCGTTTCTCGTGCATCCGGTGCAATCCGGTTTTCAGAGCCTGCCGGCGTCGTTGACCGAGGCCGCCTATACGCTGGGCAAGTCGCGCTGGCAGACCTTTTTGCGTGTACTGCTGCCCAATATTAAGCCCTCGCTGTTGGCCGGCGCGGTGCTGTCGTTCGCCCACACCATAGGCGAATTCGGCGTGGTGCTGATGATAGGCGGTAACCTTCCGGGCGAGACGCGGGTGGCATCGATAGCGATCTACGACGAGGTGGAATCGCTCAATTACGCCGCCGCCAACTTCTACGCCCTGGTGCTGTTCGCGGTGTGTTTCGCCATCCTGCTGACGGTGTATGTCGTCAACAAGCGGCTGATCCGGGCGGCGTGATGGAGTTTCAACTCACCAAGCGTTTGAAAGGGGCCGAGGGCGATTTTCTGCTGGATGTCGATCTGCGGATCGAAGAGGGCGAATTCCTCACCTTGTTCGGCCGTTCCGGCGCCGGCAAGACCACGCTGCTGCGCTGCCTGGCCGGGCTGGAAATGCCGGATGCAGGCACACTGCGCGTCAATGGCGACATTTGGTTCGATGTCGGTTGCGGCATAGCGTTGCCGTCGCAACAGCGGCACGTGGGTTTCGTATTCCAGGATTACGCCTTGTTTCCCAACATGACCGTGCGCGGCAATCTCGAATTCGCGCTGCGCAAAGGCTCAAATCGCAAACGCATCGACGAGCTGATCGCGATGATGGAACTGGGCGAGCTGCAACACCGCAAGCCGGCCATGCTCTCCGGTGGGCAGAAGCAGCGGGTGGCACTCGCCCGCGCTTTGGCTGCCGAGCCGAGGCTGCTATTGCTGGATGAACCCTTGTCGGCGTTAGATCAGGAAACGCGTCTGCGGCTGCAGGACGAAATCCTGTGTTTGCAACGCCATTTCGGCCTGACCACGGTGATGGTCAGCCACGACGTCAGTGAAGTCTACAAGCTGTCGCGCCGCGTCATCGTCATCGAGAACGGCCGCGCCGTACGCGAAGGCCCGCCTGCCGAAGTGTTCGGCGCCGGGCAGGGCGGCGGAAAGTTTCGCTTCGCCGGTGAGGTTCTCGCCATCGAGCCGGCCGATGTCGTTTTTGCGGTGTCGGTCCTCGTCGGCAACCAGATCGTGCGCATCATCGCCACCGCCGACGAAGCTGCGCAGCTCAAGGTTGGCAGCCGTGTGATGCTGCTCTCCAAGGCCTTCAACCCGATGCTGCAAGTGGTGTGACATGTTTTCTGTAGGGCGGATGAGCCGAAGGCGTTATCCGCCGCATATCATCAAATCAACCCATCCGGCGGATAACGCCTTCGGCTCATCCGCCCTACAAAAATCCGGTACGCCATTTGCTATTAGCCCTTGGAGCACTCGATTTGGGTGCTGTCGCGTCAGGTTTTCGACAAACCAGACATCAATTAAACCAAGGAGTGAAACAAATGCCAGTTGTTACCATCCAGCCATCCGGCAACACCGTGGAAGTCGCTGCCGGTAGTAGTATCCTTTCTGCCCTGCTTGGCACCGGAGCTGAAATCACACACAAGTGCGACGGCAAAGGGGAGTGCGGTTCCTGCCACATCTTCGTCCAGGAAGGCCGTAAGAGCCTGTCTAAAATTCAGCGGACCGAAAACGAGAAGCTCGACACCATCGTCGGCGTTGGATCGAAGTCGCGCCTGGCCTGTCAGGCTATTCTCGGCGAAGAGGATGTCACCATCGAAATATTGAGCTTCGTCTGATTTACGTATCGAATGGCGGAAGAGGTTATTCCGCCATTGATTTTCTTGGTTTTTATCATTTCTTCCCCGCTGGAAACAGCTCTGAATCGCCACAAACGCGCGCCAGCATTGCGATTGCAAGATATCGGTAAATTTATTACAGTCCGAATACATGGATAAAACGATGTCTATATCCTCTATATTGGAGAGTGCATGCGCAATGTAAAGCTGTTCGATGATGGCAATCACAAATTCGTCCTGTTGAATGAAAGTGAGCCGGGAGAAGAGGACGGAATTCGATCGAATCAGTATCTGGTAATGCATGAAAAATCAGGCGTGCTGCTTGATCCTGGCGGCTTCGGCGTCATGCCGCGGGTGTTGGCAGAATTGCTGCATTACTTGTCACCCAAACAGATACATGGGATTTTTCTTTCCCACCAGGATCCGGACATTGTCGGTGGGCTTCCAACCTGGATGGAGCTGAGTGCCTGCCCGGTCTATGTTTCCAGAATATGGTTGCGCTTCCTGCCGCATTACGGATTGAAGGAAATGTCCCGTTTCGTGGGCGTTCCGGACCAAGGGATGCCTTGGCAAGTCAATCCCGACTTCAAGTTGGAAATCGTGCCGGCGCATTTCCTGCATTCCGAAGGCCAGATCAACGTCTATGATCCGGTATCGAAAATCCTTTTCTCCGGCGATATCGGCGCAGCCATGATGCCGATGGAAAAAGACGATCCCTTCGTCGATGACTTCGCGACCCATGTGCCGTATATCGAAGGATTCCATCAACGGTATATGTGTTCCAACAAAGCCATCCGCTGCTGGTTGGAAACCATCGCTAATCTGGATATCCAGATGATCGCGCCGCAGCACGGCCCCATCTACAGGGGCGCGGCGGTAGCGGAATTCCTTGCCTGGCTCGAAGGCCTGCAATGCGGCATCGACCTGATGCAAAGCGGCGGCAGATTTCCTGTGAAGTTCCTATGATGTTGACTACGCCCAACCAGCTGGAAGAGGTTCGCCTGCGCGTTATCGACCGATTGGCGGTACTGATGGAAAGCCAGACCCGAACCAAGATATTCAGCGGCAACCTGGTGGAGTTGATCCGCACTACGCATGGCGAAATCATCAATGATTTAAAGCGCGCCATCGGTGACGATACGGATTCATCGCATAGTGCTGCCGTTACTGCGGCCATGGAGGCTTGCGAACGCCTGGACTATTGTCTTGAGATGCTGTTCATCGAGCGCAATCGCCAATGGCATCGCAACGGCGATTATGTTCAGGCTTTGATGGGCGAATTCAATGAAACGCTGACCGACCTCTCTGCAAGCCTGATCGAAAAGGACTTGCTTGAGCGGCAAAGCATGGTCTTGGAACAGGTCATTCTGTCACATGAGCATGTGACGCAATGGAAGGATTTCGTTCAGGAAATCCTGATCGATTTCCATGAGATATTCCCGTTCAATTTCTTCTACATTGCCTTTGCAGAAGAGCATGGTCTCTCGCTGTATCTTTATTTCATCGGTAATTATTCTGATGAATTGAAAGAGCAGGCGCGGCATATGCTCGCCCAAAAGATGATCACCAACCTGCAGTTGGATGACGATGCGCCTCTGGATATCGAGGAGTTTGTGTTGAAACCCAACGGCGTCATCAATCAGGTCAACGATATCCGCCTGATTACCGTCGCGGTACCCGAACATACCCCGAAACTGGCGGGCTTGCTGGGTGTGGCTTATGCCTCGATGGACAATCTGACTGCCCAGGAGGAGAGCATCATTCGCTCAATTCTGGCCGTGATGGTCATGGTTGTCGGTTCCAGCAAGGTCTTGTCCCGTACTCTTGCCGAGCTTGAGTATTACTCGATGCACGATCCGCTGACGGGACTATACAACCGTCGCCAGTTCAGCTCCATGCTCGAGTATGAAATCGGGCGCTCGGAGCGGCATCATCATGAGTTCTCCATACTGTTGCTGGATTTGGACGATTTCAAGGATATCAACGATTCCTATGGCCATTCCACCGGTGACGAAGCCTTGTGCGGCGTGGCCGAGGTGTTGCGCGAACATGTGCGCAAAGGGGATGTCGCAAGCCGCATAGGCGGCGACGAATTTGCCGTCATCCTGATGGAAACCGGGCGTCAGGGCGCCGCCAAGGTAGCCGAGACGATAGGCAACGCGCTGCGCACCAGAATCTTCAATTCGACGGAAGATAAACGATTCCATCTGACGGTCTCCATCGGCATAGTGACTTTCCCGCACGACTCGCAAAACGTGACCGACCTGATGGCCTCCGCCGACCTGGCCATGTATCGTGCCAAGGAACTTGGCAAGGATGGCGCCTGTGCGGCAGAGGCGCTCGGTGGTGAGCAGGTCATGGCAAACCGCTCCACACGCGATTATGCGGAAAAACTGCGCGAAGCTTTGCGCAGCGGGCAGATCATCCCCTTTTACCAGCCCATCGTCGACTGCAAAACCGGCGAGGTTTTCGCATTCGAAACGCTGGCGCGATTGCTCGAACCCAATGGCGAAACGGTCTCGGCAGGTGCGTTTGTAGAAGCGATTGAGAAATACGGGCTAGGACGCGAACTGGACAGAGCCATTATCGGCAAGGCGCTCCAGGCCAAGAGTGGCGTCATGCAAAATTCTGGAGCCGGCGCCAAGATGTTCATCAATCTTTCCGCGCAGGAAATTCAGGGTCGCGGCATCCTGGGCTATGCGGAAGAGCTCTGCACGCAACTGGAAATTCCGCCAAACTGCATTGTGTTTGAAATTCTCGAGCGTGACGCCATCGGCGACATGACCAATATGCGCAAGTTTCTCACCAGCCTGCGCAAGAAAGGCTTCGCCTTTGCGCTTGACGATTTCGGCAGCGGGTATAACTCCTTCCACTACCTGCGCGAGCTGCACTTCGAGTATGTGAAGATCGATGGCGAATTCGTTCGCAATATCATGAACTCCAAAGTGGATTTTGCGTTGGTGCAAAACCTGTCCAACCTTTGCCAGGACATCGGGACGGAGACAGTGGCCGAGTTCGTGGAAAACCAGGAAATTCTCGATGCGTTAAAAGTCATGGGCATCAATTACGCGCAGGGCTTCCATATCTGCTTGCCAATGCGCGAAATGCGCATGGAGTCGCGCACTGGTATCGGCAGATCGCGTAATCAATAACTTCAGCTATACACAGGTATTGCGCAGCAATTGCAGGCATTCCGTCGTTGCCGCCAACTCCACCGCGAGGTAGTCGTCGTCGGTACGAATAAACGGATCGGCGCCGTTTTCCAGCAGGATCTTCATCATCTCGTGCTTGCCGCTGGAAGACGTGTACATCAGCGCCGTCGCGCCTGTCAGGTTGCGGTTATCGAGGTCGATACCGGCGTCAATGAGGCGCTGCACCAGGATCCTGTTGCCGGAAACGCAGGCAAGCCAGAGTGCGTTGTTGCCGTCGCTGTTGCGTAAATGGACATTGACGCTATGCGCCAGCAGTTCTTCAGCCAGGTCGTCGCGGCCCAGCAGAGCGGCGCGCATCAATGGCGTCAGGGCGTGATCCCATGGGCTATCGAGGTTTGCAGCGTCGAAATGAAACTCCTCAATGAAGTCGGCCAGGGCTTTGCTGGAGTTTTTTCCCAATGCAGGAGGGTCGGGCAGCACGGGGGCGAGGGCTTCGTAGCCGCCGTCCACGCTGTAGACCTGCGAGAAGCGGAAATCCGAGAACATGCTCGCGTACACCTGGCTGGCGTTGCCGTGGTAACAGTAGATCATCACCGGGATGTCCTTGGGCAGTGCGGCGATGACGTCGCCGAAGTCACTTTCGGTCAGGTGGTCGGCGCCCTTGATGTGGCCTTGGGAGAAGCTGCGTTCGTCGCGCGTGTCGAACAGCGCCAGCGGCTGGATGCCGGCGCGCAGGCGGCGGATGTGGTCGGCGGCGTGCGCCGGACTGATGCGTTGGAATGCGGTGCTCATGGTGGTTCCCCCAAGTCATAAACAAAAGAAGTTTCGATGCGCGTGTCTTCGAGCGATAGTCCGACCGTGAAGTGGTAGAGGCTCTGGAAGCGTTTATCTTCCAGGCCCAGCAGGCTGTGGAAGGGGTCGTCGAAATAGCAGCCGATGCCGGTGCCGCGAAGACCCAGGCGTTCGGCGTGAAGGTAGAGCACCTGGCCGATCAGGCCAGCTTCGCGATGAAGGTCACGATAGGCGGAGGGATCGCTGTCTATAGACGACTCAAACTCGGCCAGCATGCCCAACGCAAAGCAGGAATTCGAAGCGATATCCTGATGGCAGTTGATGCTGCGCGCGGCGCGATGCAGTTCGGCGGGCGGCGCAGGCGTCAGCAATTGCAGATTGAGATGCGGCGGGGCATTTTCGACCGGTGTGCGCAGGAAATCATGGCGCAGGCTTTCGTGCAGCCGGGTCGCGCGCGGAAGTAGATAAAGCCCGGGCACCAGGCCTTCCACTCTATGCACGAACAGCGCGAAGCCGATGCGCGGCAGAGTGTCCAGGGCATCCCACGGGATGACGGAGTCAGGCAGCACAGCTTCCAGCAACGCAAAAAAGTCCTGTTGCGGCATGGCGTGCCGTGCATCGAAACGTTGTGCGCTACGGCGCTGGAGCATCAGCTGGGCGGCCGGATTGCCGGCTACCCCTGCATCGGCGGCCGATGCATGCGGATGCGGCGTCGCTTGTAGCGATTGTGCCGCATGCCGTGAGGCAACTGCGACTTCATCGATGATCGGCCAGCGATACATGGGGCGCTGATCAATGGCCGAGGCTGAGCCGTGCCATTCGGCGGTAGAGCAGGTACGCTCCAGCCAGTCGATATCGGCTTCGCCGGGCAACAGTGACAGCAGGATTTCTGCCTCTTCCCGCTCGGTATAAGCAACGCGTCCCGCCGCGAAATCCTCCGCGCGATCCAGCCCCAGCCAGTGCGCCAACGTGGCCGTATCCGCCTGGCGCTGTTCGGCCGCCGGCCAGCCCAGCAATGCAGCGGCATAGCGCAATGCGCCTATCGCGTGGCCGGTATCGAGCTGGCAATAGCGGAACGCGCGTTCGCCGTACTTCCAGGCCTCGCGCCACATCACGCTGGAAAGCGCGACCAGCAGTTGCGGCGCGCCGCCTGACGGTGCGAATTCGGCCCGGCACTCCAGCGAGTGGGTATCCGGGCAATAGTGGTAGAGGCCGTCGGCAAAGCCAGTTACGCCGCGCAGGAAGAGGTAGGCTTCGACCGGATGCAGGTTGCCGCTGGACGGGTTGGCGCGCACCGCCCAGCGTTCCGGGCCGTAGGATTTCCACGCGGTAATGCCGAGGGAGAGCTGGAGCAGCACGCCGAGCGCGGCGGAACTGACTGTTGCCGGGGCTATTGCCCGGCCTAGGTCGCAGAGCGGGCGGTGCAATGCTTCCGCGAGCCGCGGGTCGCGCATGGCTTCCTGCAGCGTGGGCAGGACGATGCTGTCTGCGCCATCGAAACGACGGAACGCCGCCGGCTGATCGTCCCAATCCAGCGAGTCCGGGCCGGAGGCATAGGCCTCGAAGCGGTGCTTGGTGCGCTGGTGGTAAGCGAAAACGGGGGCAGGGTCCATGGCTTATTTCCGTAGGGCGGATGAGCGTAGCATTATCCGCTGCTCATCCGCCCTACAACACATGCGAATCCCGTTCATGTTTCCGGCCCGAAGCATTTGTCGACATCCACGCAAACCCCGCACGAGGGGGCCTTGCAGATAAAGATTTCGGCACGCTCGCAAAGTTGCTTGTAGAAGAATTTCTTCCACTTCATGTTGCCGATGTTTTTGGCGTGCAGCGTTGGAAAGTGCGTCTGCATCAGCGTATTAAGCGCATCACGGTTGGGAAGGCCCATGTCCTGCCACAGGTGGTTGTCGCCCATGCAGGACTGCGCGACGAAGAGCGCCATATCGCGCATTGCCTGGCTATCATCGCCGCGGTGATCCAGCAACAGCTCGACGATGTCGTCCAACTCATCCATGCGGTTCTCCAGCCTATCCGTCATGCGGATAGGGGAAGTGGCGACAGAAGAAGCGCGCGTGTCCATGTCCGACTCTACACCGTCAGGCTCCGGCCGGTGCGTGCGTGTAGCACTTCTTCGGGCAGATCTTGGCGCAGGCCTCGCAGCCGACGCAGTTTTCCGGATTCGCAATCGTCATTACCTTTTTCTCGTATTCGCCGTCGTCATCGTCGTCACCCAGCGATACCGCCATGCGTTCGCCTTCATCGTCGATGCCGACCAGTTGCAGCACGTCGCGCCCGCACACGCGGAAGCAGCGGCCGCAGCCGATGCATTTTTCCTCTTCGATGTGCTCGGCGAATTGCGGCGTCCAGACGGTGCCGCTGGGGAGGGTTACGGTGTATGCCATGTGTGTTTCCTTTGCTTGGTTTGCCCCCTCACCCTGGCCCTCTCCCGCGAGGGGAGAGGGAATCGAAAGGGGCATCTGGTTCAGCCGCCGGCAGCAGCCAAGCGCTTGCGGGCTTCGGTTAGTTGTTCATAGGCCTTGAAGGTGCGTGCCGCCACGTCCGGAATTTTTTCCCAGCCGGTAGGCAGGTCTTCCGAAAGGTCGTGCAGGTCCATCTTCAGCTGCGTGGCCTGGGCGTTGAGTTTCTTCACCTCGCCCTTGATGGTTTCGATGTCGCTCATAAAGTGTCCTTTGGTATTTCCGGATTAACCGTAGTTAGCCACTTCGGGGAATTTCTTGATCATTTCCACCGCCGTCGCGACGATTTTTTCACCCTCGGCCGCGAGTTTTTCCATGGTCTCGAAGCCAAAGCGGTGCACGTCGCGCAGTTGCTTGTTCACCACGACGAGGCGTCCGGCGGTGAGGATCATCTTGCCGAAGCCCTCGTGGTGCATTTTCATCATCGGCGACACCATGATGCGGGTTTCGCGCTCGATGGCGAGGCCGACGGCGTTGTAGAACAGCTCCAGACGCCACAGGGTTTCCGGGTCCGGGTCGCCGATGATAGGCATCTCGCGACGCTGTTCCTTGGTGATGATGTAAGGGGCGAGCAAGGTGGCGTCACTCTTGCCTTCCCACGCGCCGTGCGTATCCTGGGCGCGCCATTGCTTGACCAGCTCGATCACGAAGGGCGAGGCCCACGGGTCGGTGGGTGTTTCCGCAACTGCGGCGGCGGTAGCTGACATGGCATATCTCCTGAATATTTGAGTAATTTGCGGGGAAACTGGGCTAACCGTTCTTAAACCGTTTCTTCCTCGTCGAAATCGAAACTCCGCTCCTGATCCTTCATCAGCGCCTTGCGCAGGAAGGGCGGCGGGGTGCCGTTGAGCACATCCTTGAGTTTTCCCAGTACCTCTTCGATATCTTCCGGACCGGCAACCTTGATCGGGTGAATCTTGTGCGCCACCACGCGCGCAGCAGCGGAGCCGCCGATGGCGGCAACGTAGAGCAGGGCGCAATCCTTGATGGCTTCGATCTTGGGCGCGAGCTTGTCTTCGTTGCCGTCTTCCTGCAGGTCTCCGTCGAATTGCACGGCTTCGAGGAACTGATGGCCTGTCGGCGAAAGCTCATAGATGGCGATGTTCTTGGCCCAGCCGAAGTGGGCATCGACCCGTTTCATGTCCTGTGTGGCGAATGCGACTTTCATGCTCGAATCCTTTCGTGAGTTAACTGAAGGCAACCTGCGTATCCGGACTGCAGCTCGTACAACCGCCGCCCGATGCACAGGTACCGTGTTCCTGGGGTTCCGCCCATGTCTCGGGCGTGACTTCGTGATCGTTGGCAAGAAAAACATTGGCGATTTCGAACGCGAAATCGCGCGAGCCCTTGTAGCCTACCGTGACCTTGTGCGCCGCGCCCAGACGGTCGAAGGTTGGCACACCCATGCGAATGAAGGGGATATGCAGCCGCTCCGCCATCTGCCGCCCGTGCGAATGTGTGATGAGCAGGTCGCAATCCTTGGCGCGCGCTTCCAGGTCTTCCAGATCGCCGATCAGCACTTCCCCGGCGGGCAGTTTTTCCAGCATGGGCGAATGCGTTGTTGTGACATTGGCGACCAGTTCGCAGCCCATTTCCGCAAGAAAGCTGCCGAAATTCCACAGCATGTCCGGCTCCGCGCCGATGGCGATTTTCTTGCCGCCGGTGAAAAAATGCGCGTCCAGCAGCGCATCCTGCAACTGGCTGCGCTGACGTCGGTATTTCATCGCCACCAGCTTGCCGGAAAGCTGCGCGAGGTATTGCATCAGATTGTCGTTGGCTTCCAGCCCGGTGAGGCGGTCGAACATCGCATACGGCACGCCGGTCTTCATTTCGAGCTCGATGGCGGCGGCGTGCATCTGGTCCCCGATGGCGATGGTCGCGCGCGCCGCACCCATGGTGCGCAGTTCTTCCAGCGTCGTTCCGCCCAGCGTGGTGGGGGTGAAATCTTCCGGGATATGCCCGTCCAGCGAGCCGGAAATGTCCGGGATGAACACCGGCTCCAGACCGAACGATTCGATGATCTCGCGGATTTCGCCGATATCGCCCGGCGTCAGATGCGAGCCAGGCAGCACGTTGACGCGGTTCAGCTGCTTGATATCGCACGGTACTGCCAGCTCCTGCACGATGCGCACGGCGGCCTTGCTCCAACCATCCTGGAAAGCGCCCACGTAATCCGGCGTGGAGACGTAGATGATCGCCATGTCGGCGATTTCCGGATGCTTGGCGCGGATGAGCTTGAGATAGGCGTCCACGTCGTCGCCCTTGGTCTCCGTCAGCCCGGTAGATGCCAGGCCGAGGATATCCGGCTTGTTGCGATTCCAGATGTTCATGATCGCTTGCTCGATGTTTTCCATGCCGCCGAGGATGGTCGTGACCTCGCTCATCGCGGTGGTCTGCATCGGGATCATTTCGCGGAAGTGGCGCACGAACAGCACCAATCCAAACGATGTGCAGCCTTGCGATCCGTGCAGCGTGGGCAGGCAGTGGTTGAGGCCCATGAAAGCCAGCGCCGCGCCAATGGGCTGGCTCATCTTGAGCGGGTTGACTGTACAAGCCTTGTGGCTGGTGACGACGGTCGCCATCATGCAGCCTTCGCTTCAATGGCAGGCTGCTCGGCAGCTTCCCAAGGGGCAGGGCGGCGCACCTGTTCCCACACCGGATGGCTCAGCGTCTGGTCGATCTGCTTCACCAGCTCTACCATGCCCACGTAGCCCGCATAGGCGTGGTGGCGTTCCTGGTTGATGTCCAGCCACGGCATCTTGGCCTTGAGCGCGACAAACTGGCTGCGCCCGCCGGAGAGCATGATGTCGGCGCGCGACTCCTTGAGCATGGCGTACATGTCGCGCGGACGCATGTCGTCGAACATGTGGGCGTCCTCGCCCATCAGCTCCTTGATCTTTTCCTTGTCCTCGGCGGTGGATTTTTTCACGCTGGTGCCGACGACTTCCATGCCGCCTTCCTGCAACGCGGAGACCACCGACCACGACTTCACGCCGCCGGTAATCAACAGCACCTTCTTGCCGTCCAGCCGCTTTCGGTAATGGTTGATCTGCTCCCAGGCGCGGGTTTCCTCGCGGAAAATGATTTTCTCCGTGCGGGATAGCAAATCCTCCGGCGCACCTTGCTGCACCAGCAGCTTGGCGATCTGGCGCAGGCTCTCGCTCATGTCGCCGATGCCATAGAACGAACCTTCAAAGAAGGGGATGCCGTAACGCTCTTCCATCTTGCGCGCCACGTTGATCATCGCCTTGGAGCACACCATCATCGCCGCCTTGGCGCGGTGGGAGTACGCCACTTCCTTGTACTTCGCATCGCCGGAAATACACGAAAGGATGCGGATGCCCAGCTCGTCCAGCAGCGGCTTCACCTGCCACAACTCGCCGGCTAGGTTGTACTCGCCGATGATGTTAATGTCGTAGGGCGTGGTGAATTCGGGTTCCTCGGTGCCGATGACGTGCTCCAGCAGTGCCTCGCCAGCCAGCTTGTTGCCGAGGTTCTTGCTGCCGACGAAGCCGGGCGCATTGACCGGGATAATGGGCTTGCCGAACTTGGCCGTCGCGGCCTTGCACACCGCCTCAATGTCGTCGCCGATCAGCGCCGTCACGCAAGTCTGGTAAACAAAAATCGCCGGCGGATCGTATTTGTCGAGGATTTCGCGGATGGATTTATACAGCCGCTTCTCGCCGCCATACACCACATCCAGCTCGTTGATGTCGGTGGTAAAGCCGGTGCGGTAGAGCAGGGAATCGGAAGACTTCGCCCCGCGGTTATCCCAGCCGTTGCCCTCGCAGGCAATCGGCCCGTGCACCAGATGCGCCACGTCGGTGATTGGCTGCAATGCGATCTTGGCGCCGTCGAAGGCACAGCCGCCCGCCGCCGCACCGGGCGTCAGTTGCTTGGTACAGCCCTTCTTGCGTTCCTTCTCGCCCTTGGCCTGGTTCTTGTCGCAGCCGGGCTCGTTGAAAACGTCCTGCACCTTCTCGCTGAGGGATGCCATGATGGTCGCTCGATGGAATTGACAGCCTTGCTTCTGCAAGGCGCGTGCCAGTAGCGATTTTTATCTATCTCATTGAATTTAATTGGAATGTTTGTTTTTGTCGGTTGTCGTAAAACCTACAATCGCGTTTTGTCGCGTCAGGAACTGCACAAGCTGCTTAGCGGCAAGTAAAGATCATTTTGATGCGCTATACTCCCATGGCTTTTGTGGGCATTGGCTTTTGACATACTTAGGTTAGGGTACGAAGCATGGCAACAAGAAAAATTCATGGTTATCCGGTCTTGATTCTTGGTGCGGGCAGAGGCGGCGCCGCGTTGCTGGAAATGTTCATCGAAGATGAGTACGTCGAAATCCTCGGCATCGTCGATCCCTCCGACGATGCGCCCGGCCTCAAGCTCGCCAGGAGCATGGGCATCCCGGTCTACTCCAACGTCAGCGAGGCCTTGTCATATTGCAAGAGTTATCCCGACTGCATTGTCTACAACCTGACCCACGACGACGCCGTCGCCGAAGAAGTCGGCAGCGCCTTCGACAACAAGAAAGTCACCAGCGGCCCCGAAGCAAAGCTGTTCTGGCAGATGGTCACCAACCTCAAACGCATCAAGGGCGAGCTGGAAACCAGCCAGAACCAGCTCAACGCCATCATCCGCCACGCCATGGACGGCATCGTCACCATCAGCGAAACCGGTGAGATCCAAGGCTTCAATCCGGCTGCTGAAGAAATCTTCGGTTACGCGCAGAATGAAATTATCGGCAAGCCCGTTACCGTATTGCTTTCACCGGATACGCAAACGCAGTATCGCGACGAAATCCAGTACTATCTGCACTCCGGCCACCGCGGCTCGGTCGGCATCCGCGGCCAGGAAGTCGTCGCCAGCCGCAAGAACGGCGAACAGTTCCCCATGGAGCTCTCTGCCTCGGAAATGGAACTCAAGGAACAACGCTTCTTCGTCGCCATCGTGCGCGATGTGACGGAACGCAAGCTTGTCGAACGCAAAATCAAGCACATGGCGCACCACGACCACCTCACCGGGCTGCCCAACCGCAGCCTGTTCATCGACCAGCTCGAACATGCCATCAAACTGGCAAAACGCAGCAACCACAAAACCGCCGTCCTGTTCCTCGACCTTGACGGATTCAAACAGATCAACAACACCCTCGGCCACGAAGCCGGCGATCAATTACTAAAAGAAGTTGCTGCCCGCCTGAAAACCGTTATCCGCGAGTCGGACGTTGCCGCACGTATGGGCGGCGATGAATTCACCTTTGTGCTCAACGACATCGGCACCCACGAAAACGCCGCCGCCGTCGCGCAAAAAATCATCGATACCCTCTCGGAGAAATTCAACCTCAAAGGCCACGAAAGCCAGGTCGGCGGGAGTATCGGGGTTGCCCTTTATCCGGATGACGCGGCAGATCATGAAGCCTTGCTGCGGAAGGCGGATGAGGCGATGTATGTGGCGAAGAAGAGTGGGAAGAATACTTATCGGCTTTGTCGGTGAGTGGGCTAAGAGGCTGGTTGCGACTTAAGATAGAGCAGGGAGGGTTGTAATTACTGGGGTGTATTGTGTTTCAATGCGATGATCTAAAGGTATAGACGCTACAAGGGGGACACATGCTCACACTCAAAGTACTTGGCCCACTACTTACTGGTGCGGGCTCTCTTCTCTTGGCTTGGCGTGTTAAGAAAATCCTTGATGGACTTGTTATTGCGCAGGTCGCCGCTCAAGAAAATTTCCAATCTCTTGCGGCGTTTCTTGGAAATCAAACCCAAGACTTGAAACTCATTGGCGGGCTAGATACTAACGCTGAGAGAAGTCATCGCTTTGGCATTTTCCTTCTGGTCATCGGTTTCTTGCTTATTGCTGCAGGTGGCTTCATTAGCGCATACGCAATATGGGTCAGTGCGTGACTTCTAATCATCAAGTCCGCGTAGGCATGGTGATTCGAAGTCGGAGCTGGGACTATTGCGAATGCATGACGGGGTCAGGCCAGCGCAATTTAATTGCGTTATTGCAAGTCCTGCCCCCGAATTTTCGCTGCAATTTATACAGTGAAAAATTGCCTAATTAATTTCTACGGACTAGCGAGAAAAGCCGCGCAAGCTGGTTAATTCGGACTTTTGGCTGGTATTTTTCATGCAGTCACTGCTGGCCTTGGTGGGTTTGGTGGCCCGCAAATCGCCAAATTGCAGAGGAGAAGAAAATGTACATCTCAAAAGTTATTGCAGCCTCAACCGTAATCGTTCTAGGTGCGCTCATCACGGCCCCTGCGTTGGCAGCAGACTCTGCCATGGAAGGCCACATCTCGATTGTCCCATCCGAAATCAAGTGGGCCGATGCCCCATCCATCGGGCCGGGCGCCAAGATCGCGGTTCTGGAAGGCGATCTAAAGCAAGCTGAACCGTTCACTATGCGGATCAAGCTGCCTCCCAACTTCAAGGTACCGGCCCACACCCATCCCGCGTTTGAACGGGTCACCGTGCTGTCCGGGACGTTCCATTTGGGCATTGGTGAAACGTTCGATCGCGCTAATGCGAGAGCCTATCCGGCTGGCGGCGTCACCATGATGCCCCCGGGAATGCCCATGTTCGCCTTTACCACTGACGAGGAGACCGTCATTCAGATTCATGGCACCGGCCCCTGGGGCGTCAACTACCTCAATCCGGCGGAGGATCCGAGAAAGAAATAGCTTGTCTGCCCACCTTGCCTTCGAGAGGGGCGCCGCGCGTTCTTGCGGCGCCCCTCAAATTAAGCACAACGCGCAAATGGGGTCGAAGTCCATTTTCAATGACTCCGACTCCATTTTATTTTCGAGATCGGCGGGAGCATCGGGATTGCTGTCCACCCGGATGATACGGCGGATCATGAAGTATCTGGTGTTCACGTGAGTTTCATGGTTACAAAATGAGCAGGGGACGCCATCATATGAAGAGTGGTAGCCTGGCGGACATTCATGATCGTCCACGCAGTTGGTATATTGTGAATTACGTCTAAAAGCCGATTGAAACAATTCATGGAGGGTGGAAATGCCACTTGCCGAAGTTAGCCGTGATGAATTGCAGGGCGTTATCACGCAACTGAAAGAAGCCCTCTATAACCACCAGCAATGGCACTCCGCGTTGATTCGGACGTTCGTTTGCAAGCTACCTGGCGACAAACACGACATCAGTCCTGATGCCCACACGGAATGTCGCTTCGGGCAGTGGTATTACAGCAACGCCCCTGAGAAACTACGCCAACACCCAGGGTTCATCGCGATGGGTGAAGAGCATCAACGTTTGCATCACCTGGCCAGGCTGTTACTGCTCACCGTAGATGCCGGCAATCCCATTTCCGCTCTCGATTATGACAACTTTGCCAATGCGCTTGAACGGCTACGGCTTGAAGTATTTGCGCTGGAAAGAGAAATGGAAGACTCGCTGTTTAATCGCGACTCTCTGACTGGCGCCATCACGCGTTTCAGTATATTGCCAACCTTGCGCGAGAATCAGGAATTGGTGAAGCGCCACGCCCAACTCTGCTACATCGCCATGATGGATCTGGATAATTTCAAGACCATCAACGATCTATATGGTCATGCCGCAGGTGACCGCGTATTGGCGGCATCGGTTCAATACCTGCTCAAGCATATCCGCCCCTACGACAAAGTCTTCCGCTATGGCGGGGAAGAGTTCCTGCTGTGCATGCCATACACCGAATTGACCGCTGGTCATGACAGAGTTGATGAGCTCAGGAACGGTCTGTCTGCATTGGAAATAGACATCGGTGAAAAGGAAGCCATCCACATTTCGGCATCCTTCGGCTTGGCGCTCCTCGATGCTGACGCCCCGGTCGAAACGTCCATTGATCGCGCCGACAAGGCCCTGTATGCGGCAAAATTTGCTGGGAGGAATTGCGTGCGGGTATGGGATGCTTCGCTGTAAGACCCCCAGCTCTATATATCGCTACGTTTTTTAGATACGTTGAACGGCTGTTTTTGGTCGTTAGCAGTTCCTCCAACAGATGTGAAAAATCCAGACTGGGCTAGGTTAGCTAGCTTGTAGCTACTTGTAACTAAATATCAGAAAAGTAATGCAAGTGTCTGTTTATAAAGTTATAAGATGCCAATATAAGCAAGCAGTTCGTTGCTCAGTCAACAGTGTTTAAGCACAAGACTAGGGACTCAGTCGTCTCCGCTTTCTGCAAACCGTCGCCGTCAGCTTGCTTGGCGATTTGAGATGGCATCCTAATCAAATAAAAAGAAAACACTTAAAAAGTGGGCATATGATACGGATGGCTGGTCGGGCACTTGCCTTAAACGTAAGCCTTCGTATTCATTGTCCATGGAGACATCATGAGAACCATCTTATCCAGTTCGACTTCGATATCACTTTGTTTTCTACTGACGTTACTGTTGCCGGCGAGCCACGCTGTCGCTGATCAAAAAATGAGTCCGGCGGATGAAGCCATCTACAAGAACATGATGAAAAGCACGGGTGTCGATCCCACCATGGGAATGGAGGCGATAAAGCAAAATGAATCCAACCGTCGTTGGACGGAGGGTAGCGGCATTGTCGACTACCATATCGTCGGCGTTTACCAGGGTCAGCCTATTATCACCAGCGATCCCGGCAAGGGATCAGGGGTGGCTGATGTTAAAGACCGTGTCGTGATCGATCTGAAATGGAAGTTATCCGAATCTCAGTTGGTGGGAACACCAAGCTTCAAAAATACAAAAAGCGTGCTTACGAACCCGCGAGACCTGGAGCCTTCCTGCAAGCCGCCGGTGCTGAAGGGCGAGTATGAGCATTACGAACTTCTGGGCATCAAGAATGGCTTGGGTGGTGCTCTTGAATTGCAGGTTCAGACGAACTATCCCGTTGTTGAAGTCGTGCAGTTTTGTACCGGCAGTCGTAAGTCCATCCCTGCGGCCCGCAAGGTGCATGTCGAAGAGATGGTTGTGCCATCACCGGTGATGTTTGGAATGCCGCTACCTGACTCGGACCAACTGCGCATCTCGCCGGATAAGAAATCACTGGTCACCAAAAAGGCTGGTTGGACGTGGACCTTCACGCCGAGCGCGAAAAAATGATCTGGAAAGTTTTTCGTGCGCTCAGCGGATGAAAGAGCTGTCAGTCTTGCTTCGCCTCCCGCAATAGCTCTTTGCTGATCACCACCGGCAGCTTGCCCGGTGATTTGATGCGCAGCTGCTTGTTGACATTGAACCTGCCGAACACCACTTCGATATCGCCGACCGAAACATCAAATGCTTTCGCCAGGAAGCGCACCATATGGTCGGTTGCCCGGCCTGCTACCGGGGCGGCTGTAACGCTTATCTGGAGCTGACGGCCTTTGGGCTTGCCAATCGCGTCCTTGCTGGCGTTGGGTTGGCCGAGGATGTTGAGTACGAGGGTGTCGCCATCCCATCCGCAAAAGGAATGCATTTCCAGTCCTTTGCGCCCTCGTCCGGAATCGTCCGGCATGGCTGCGTAGCGGCCGAGGGAAGGGCTTTCTTTTGTATCCGTGGTGCAAGCGGCTTTAGCCTTTTTGCTGCCATTTGCTTTCCTGGGTTTCATCGATTTTTGGCAAGAATAGAAGAGGGTAGGGTTTGCCTGGCGCGCGGCTGGGCTTATCGAATTTTACCGTACTTTACGTATGGGAATATGCTGCTATTCGCCATGGCTGGCCATGTTGCATTTCAATTCCTCCGGGAAACCGAGTGCGTCAGGCAAACGGTTTTATTGTTTGCTCACGCGATCTATACTGCTTTTCAGTCCAGCACTCCAACACCTCACAGCGAAAGGAGTATTGTCCATGTCCACCAACACAATCCGACTTCATCGTGTCCTTCGTGCGCCGGCTGAAAGAATCTACCGCGCCTTCCTTGATCCCGATGCCTTGGTCAAATGGCTTCCGCCGAACGGCTTTACCGGCAAGGTACATCACATCGACGCCAAGGTCGGCGGCACCTGCAGAATGTCGTTTACAAATTTCAGCAACGGTCAAAGCCATTCTTTCGGCGGCGAATATCTCGAGTTGGTCCCTTACGAGCGCATTCGCTACACGGATCAGTTCGACGACCCGAATTTGCCAGGGGTCATGCAGACAACGGTTTCCTTGAAGACGGTCTCCTGCGGTACCGAGTTGAGCATCGTGCAGGAAGGCGTCCCCGACGTCATTCCGCCGGAAATGTGCTATCTCGGCTGGCAGGATTCGCTCACGCTGCTGGCGCAGCTCGTCGAGGCAGAGGTTCCGGCCGAGTAGGGTGGCAAGCTTTGTTGCCTGCATTCAGTCATTTTCTGCTGCTTTAAAAGGGCCGCACTATTGATATTTAACGATTAACGTTATACATTAAACAATGATAATAAATTTCAGATGCGGCGAGACTCAACGCTTATTCGAAACTGGAAAGTCGAGAGTCTTTTCTTCGATAGCCGATGTGGCAATGAGAAAGCTGGCGCAACTGAATGCAGCAGAGACACTGGACTTCCTGCGGGCACCGCCGGGCAATCGCCTTGAAGCCCTGAAAGGCGACAGGGACGGTCTGCACAGTATTCGCATCAACGATCAATTCCGGCTGTGCTTCCGCTGGGCGGCCAACGGCGTGGCGGACGTGGAGATCGTGGACTATCACTAGGAGTATGAAGATGATCAAGAATGGCATGCGGCCGGTGCACCCCGGCGAAGTCTTGCGGGAAGACTACCTGATCCCGCTGAACATGAGTGCCAATGCGCTCTCCAAGGCCCTGAACGTGCCAGCCCCCCGCATCAACGACATCGTCCGCAAGCGTCGCGGTGTTTCAGCGGATACCGCGATGCGACTCGCGCGCTACTTCGGCGGCGATGCGCGCTCATGGCTGAATTTACAGGCGGCTTACGACTTGCGCATCGCTGAGATCGAAAGCGCAAAACGTATCGAGCAGGAAGTTATGCCGCTCGCGGCTTAACAATCAAATCAGGTTGCAATGGCTTGTCTGCCCGTTCAAGCACTTCCGGTGGGCAGCGCGATGCATATCCCTTCACCCTTCAAAAAAAAGCCTCCGCGAGGGAGGCTAAAAGGAGGGAACAAGAATCCGCACAACATTGCCAGCTCAGGCTGGGGAGAGGGGCCGGCCCTCTCCCCAGCCATCTCCTTGTGAGAGATGGCCAGTAGGGGACGGTTAGCGGATGATGTCGAAGCTGTAGTCCGTGGTGGCGATGCCGTTGGTGTCGGCGTCCATCGTGTCGAAGATCTTGTCGAGGATGGTCACCAGCACGTTCATCGCGCCCTGGTAGCCCCACACCGGGTAGCGGTGCTTGTGGTGGCGGTCGAAGATCGGGAAGCCGATGCGGATCAGCGGGGTCTTCGTGTCGCGGTCCAGGTACTTGCCGTAGGTGTTGCCGATCAGGAAATCCACCGGCTCCGTGAACAGCAGGGAGCGCATGTGCCAGAGATCCTTCTTGGCATACACGTGACAGTTCTTGCCGAACGGGCTCGCATCGAACAGCGCCTGCACCTTGGCGGCCCAGTTGTCGTCGCCGTTGGTGGAGAGCACGTGCACCGGCTCGGCACCCAGTTCCAGCAGGAAGGCGGTGAGGCCCAGCATCATGTCCGGATCGCCGTACAGCGCGAACTTCTTGCCGTGGATATGAGCGCTGGAGTCGGCGATGGCATCCACCAGGCGGCCGCGTTCCTTGGTCAGCGAGTCGGGGATCGGCTTGCCGGTGAGCTTGGAAATAGCCATCAGGAATGCGTCGGTACCGGCCACGCCCACGGGGTGGTTGAGGCGCACAACTTCCTGGCCTTTTTCCTCGATGAAGGCAGCGGTCTTCTCGGCACTGATCGCCTGCATCATGATGGTGCCCTTGGCATGGACGGCGTTGGCGGCATCTTCCAGCTTGGTGCCGCCGTCATACATGCGGAATTCGCCATCGGTCGGGGTATCCCACACGTCGGACGGATCGCACAGCATGGTGGCATCGACGCCGAACTCGTTGAAAATCCGCTTCACTTCGCGGTTGTTGCCGACCACGTAGCCGTCGAAACCGCCGATGAAGTTGATCTTGTCGTTGGGCTTGCGCTCCAGCGCGGGGGCCATGCCGGCCTTGCCATCCCAGAAGTACTTCAGCACGCCCAGCAACGCGTTGTCGTAGCCGGTGATATGGCTGCCGACGAAGGCCGGGGTGTGGGCGAAGGGCACGTCGAAGTCCATCGGGATGGAGCCTTTTTCGCGCGAGGTCTTGATGAAGGCATTCAAGTCGTCGCCGATGACTTCCGCCATGCAGGTGGTGGAAACCGCGATCATCTTCGGCTTGTACAGACTGTACGAGTTGGCTAGGCCGTCGATCATGTTGTTCAAGCCGCCGAACACCGCGGCGTCTTCGGTCATCGAAGAAGACACGCAGGAGGTCGGTTCCTTGAAGTGGCGGCTGAAGTGCGAGCGGTAGTACGCCACGCAGCCTTGCGAGCCGTGCACGAAGGGCAGGGTGCTTTCGAAGCCGACGGCGGCGAACACGGCGCCCAGCGGCTGGCAGGCCTTGGCCGGGTTGACGGTCAGTGCCTCGCGGGAGAAGTTCTTCTCGCGGTATTCCCATGTCTTGGCGTATTCCACCTGCTTTTTCATGTCCTCAAGCGGGACGGCATATTCGAAGTTCTCCTTCTTGTTCGCGAACATTTCCTTGTATTCGGGTTCGCGGAACAGGTTGAAGTGGTCTAGTACTTTTTCAGCGTTTTGGCTCATTTCAAATTCCTTTCATTCGTAGGGACGGCGGCTTACTTGGCCCAGGGCGCCTTGGTCAGAGCCCACACCGGGCTGTTGATCGCCATGTCCATGTCGCGGGCGAAGATGGCGAAGCCGTCGTAGCCGTGGTATGGGCCGGAATAATCCCAGCTATGCATCTGGCGGAAGGGCACGCCCATCTTCTGGAACACGTATTTTTCCTTGATGCCGGAGCCGACCAGGTCGGGTTGTACGGCTTCGACGAACTTCTCGAATTCGTAGCCGGTGACGTCGTCATAGATCAGCGTGCCGTCCTTCACGTAGTGCGTGGTGCGCTGATAGTCGTCGTTGTGGCCGAATTCGTAGCCGGTGCCGACCACTTCCATGCCCAGGTCTTCATAAGCGCCGATCACGTGGCGCGGCCGCAGGCCGCCGACGAACAGCATGACCTTCTTACCTTGCAGGCGCGGCTTGTACTTGGCGATCACTGCATCGGTCAGGGCCTTGTACTTGGCGATGACGGCTTCGGTTTTTTCCTTGATGGAGTCGTCGAAGAAGCTGGCGATCTTGCGCAGGCTTTCCTCGATCTTGGACGGGCCGAAGAAGTTGTACTCGACCCATGGAATACCGTACTTCTCTTCCATGTGGCGGCTGATGTAGTTCATCGAGCGATAGCAGTGCAGGATGTTCAGCTTGGCCTTGGGGGTGTTTTCCAGTTCGGCAATCGAACCGTCGCCGGACCACTGGGCGATCACGCGCAGGCCCATTTCTTCGAGAAGAATACGGCTGGACCAGGCGTCGCCGCCGATGTTGTAGTCACCGATGATGGCGACGTCATACGGGGTGGCGGTGAAAGCGTTTTTTTCCGGGTCAGTCTTATCGAACACGAAGTCACGGATGGCGTCGTTAGCGATGTGGTGGCCGAGGGATTGCGAAACTCCGCGGAAGCCTTCGCAGCGCACCGGCACGATGGTCTTGCCTTCGTATTCCTTGGCCTTCTTCTTGGCGACGGCTTCGATGTCGTCGCCGATCAGGCCGATCGGGCACTCGGACTGGATGGAGATACCCTTGTTGAGCGGGAACAGCACCTCGATTTCGTCGATGATCTTTTCCAGCTTCTTGTCGCCGCCGAACACGATGTCCTTTTCCTGGAAATCGGAGGTGAACTGCATGGTGCCGAAGGTATCGATGCCGGTGGTGCCGATGTAGTAGTTACGGCGCGATGCCCAGGAATACTGGCCGCAGCCGACCGGGCCGTGGGAGATGTGGATCATGTCCTTGATCGGGCCCCACACCACGCCCTTGGAACCGGCGTAGGCGCAACCGCGGATGGTCATCACGCCCGGCAGCGACTTGATGTTGGATTTGACGTCGCAATCGGACTTGCCTTCCTCATGCACGCCGAGGTGTTTGGCGCGGCGTTTGGCCGACTTTTCCGGGTAGGCCTTGAGGACCTCCTCGATCAGTTCCGCGCCATTGACGCGGGCTTCTGCTGTAGCACTCATTTTCATTCTCCTGGTTCTAAAAAATGTCCTGAAAGAAACTGTTTCAAAAATTGGCCCTCGCAACTTTTGAAACAGATTCCGAGGGGCCGGCGGGGGCGAACCCCCGCCAGATTTGTTACTTAGGCTACGTGTGCTGCCTTGCCGATGACGGACTCGTCCTCCTTCTTCATGATGCCGAAGTCCATCAGCAGGTCTTCCAGCTGATCCATGGTGATGGGGGTCGGGATCGTGCCGTTGCCGGCGTTGGCGTGAATCTTCTGTGCCAGTTGGCGATACTCTTCGGCCTGCTTGGATTCCGGTGCGTATTCCAGCACTGTCATACGGCGCAGTTCAGCGTGCTGAACGATGTTGTCGCGCGGTACGAAGTGGATCAGCTTGGTGCCCAGCATGCCGGCCAGCGCTTCAGCCAGTTCCAGTTCCTTGTCGGTCTGGCGCTCGTTACATACCAGGCCGCCCAGACGCACGCCACCCGAGTTGGCATACTTCAGAACACCCTTGGAAATGTTGTTGGCGGCGTACATGGCCATCATTTCGCCGGACATGACGATGTAGATTTCCTGAGCCTTGTTTTCGCGAATCGGCATGGCGAAACCGCCGCAAACCACGTCACCCAACACGTCGTAGGAAACATAGTCAGCACCGTCGTACGCGCCGTTTTCTTCCAGGAAGTTGATCGAGGTGATCACGCCGCGGCCAGCGCAACCAACGCCGGGTTCCGGGCCACCGGATTCAACGCAACGAATGTCGCGATAACCGACCTTCATCACGTCTTCGAGCTCCAGGTCTTCCACAGAGCCGGCTTCTGCAGCCAGGGAAAGAACGGTGTCCTGTGCCTTTGCGTGCAGGATCAGGCGGGTGGAGTCGGCCTTGGGGTCGCAACCGACGATCAGGATTTTCTGGCCCATTTCGGCGAGCGCAGCCAGAGTGTTTTGGGAGGTGGTGGACTTGCCGATACCACCTTTGCCGTAGAAAGCAATTTGACGCAATGCAGCCATGTCAGTACTCCTTCATTAAGTAATTAAACTCGTTATGCCGTGTGCACCCCGTCTTCCGATCCCGAGTCGCTACAAGTAACTCTTCTTATCAGGCGCCGGATGGTTTGTCGGCCATGCAAGTCGGTAATTGCAAGGGGTGTGCCAACGCGGCAAAATATTTGTAAGTGACTGACATTAAAAGAAAATAAATTTCACATTGGCCGTTTTACATGTGTTTTGTCGGCTGTCGCAAATCCGACAAAGCTTGTTGCTTGACGTTGTATAGCGGACAAGAAACTCCTTATTTAAACGGCGGGGGCAAATGCGACATTCCTGCTGCTGAAAGTCGCGCCAGGCCGCGCCGTTGCTTGTGCCAAGGCGAGTTGCCCCAACCGTTTCCAGCCATTGGTACAACACTTGCAAGGAAGCCATTAACTTCAATGGCCAGGTATCAGCAAGAACATGACCAACACGCCCAACCTCAAGGATTTCAGCGACAAGAAACCATTGCTGCAGATCCAGAGCAATCCGCATTTCGAAACCATCGGCGGCGAGGCGACCATCGCGCAACTGGTGGAGCGCTTCTATTTTTATATGGACGCGCTGCCCGAAGCTTCCGGCATCCGTGCAATGCACGAGCCGGACCTGGCGCATACCAAAGAGGTGTTGGTGAAATTCCTCATCGAATGGCTGGGCGGCCCCAAGGCGTATTCGCCGGAGCGCGGCCATCCGCGGCTGCGCATGAAGCACAGCATGTTTGCAATCGGCCCGGCCGAGCGCGATGCCTGGATGCTCTGCATGAAACGGGCGATGGACGATGTCGTCACCGATGCCGGGCTCCGGCAGCAACTCGAACAGGCTTTTTTCAAAACCGCGGATTTCATCCGCAATGACCAAGGGAGTACCCACGCATGACTACGCTAAACCAAACCGCCTTCGCCCGACTTGAGGCCGAAAAGCGCCTGCAAAATCCGGTATTGAAGGAAGCCACCAAGAAACCGGGACGCTTTGGCTTCCGCGGTGAGCTCGCCATCAAGTTCGCGCCGCAAGTGGCCGACGAAGCCCGTCCGCCGGAAATCACCTGCGACCAGGTGATGGCCTTCGCCAATGAAGGCGAAAAGGGCATCCCGTTCTTTACCGGCTACCTGCTGTCCTTCGAATACCTCAAGCTGGTGGTCGAGGCACTGGGAGATACCTTGCAGCCGGATGGCAAGTATTTTCTGTTCTGCAACAACATCGACCTGCTGAAGAAGTACAAGGTCAACATGGGTGGCGCTACGTTCTATATCCTGCCGCTTGATGAAGCCACGGTTTACAACGAACTGCTGGAACTGCTGCGTCTGGAAAAGACGGAACTCAAGAAGCTCGATACCGCCAGCAAGCTGGATATCGTGGCCGACAAGGCGCTCAACTTCAGCGCCAACTACCCGGAAATCACCTACGAGGAAGGCCTCAAGCTGATGGGCCCGGTGCGCAACCCGAACGAGAACCGCCCGGTTTGATCGATTCGGGCGAGACGTCCCGAGTCGGCCACGGCGTCAATCTGGTGGGCATCCCCACCGGGTTGCTCGCCAGCGCAGCATTCAACGATTACCCGCTGCCGCTTTCCATCGGTGGCGTGCACGAGCTGAACGGCGCTTTGTTCGAAATGTTGCGTTTGTCCGAAACGCCGGAAGAGGCTGGGTCGGCTTTCCAGAACTACATGCGCGCAGTGTTCGGGGTCAACGGCGAAGTGCAGCTGCCTGCCGTCGGCAATGGCGCGCGGCGCTTTCGCGCCAGTTACCTGCGGCTGCTGAAAGGCTGGGGATTCGACGCCAACGGCCCGGAAGGCGCTGTATTGAAGGGCTGGGTGGAGTCGCGCTTCGGACTATTGCCGACTTTTCATAAAGGCATGCTGGGCCGCTATCCGTCGCCGGCATGGATGACCTACGTGGAAGAAAAAATGGGCAGCCGTTTCCACAACAACAGCATCAACCTGCAGCTCGATCTGTTGTACGAATTCTGCCAATGGGCGTTGGCGCGTTTCTTCTTCACCGGCCGGCATCACGTCACGCTGTATCGCGGCTGTAACGATTTCGACGAGCATCCCGTCGTGGAAAAGCTGGGCAAGCGCGAAGCGATCATCCGGCTCAACAACCTGGTGTCGTTCACTTCGGAGCGCGACGTGGCCGAGACTTTCGGCGACCGCATCCTCGAAGCCAGCGTGCCGCTGGTCAAGATCCTGTTTTTCAACCGTCTGCTGTCCGACCACCCGCTCAAGGGCGAGGCGGAATACCTGGTCGTGGGCGGCGACTATCGTGTGAAAGTCAGTTACTGGTAAGGAATACTCGATGAGAGCAAATGCATTTGTCACCCAGAACGAAAAGCCTTACCCCAAAGGCCAATACCTGGTCTCCAAAACCGACCTGCGGGGCGTCATTACCTATGCCAACGAGGCCTTCGTCGAATTGTCCGGTTTCACCCGTGAAGAGCTGATCGACAAGAACCACAACCTCGTGCGCCATCCCGACATGCCGCCGCAGGCTTTCGAGGATTTGTGGCGCACGGTAAAAGCAGGCCAGCCCTGGCGCGGCATGGTGAAAAACCGTGCCAAGGATGGCGACTATTATTGGGTCGATGCCTTCGTCGTACCGGTGCGCAAGAACGACCAGACCATAGGCTATATGTCGGTGCGCTCCGAGCCTTCGCGCGATGCGGTTACATTAGCCGAGGCGCTATACAAAAAACTGCGGGAAACCCGAAAACCGCTGGATAGCTCCGGCACCTGGCTGCAGCGGCTCTCCATCCGCGCCAGCCTGATGCTGATCATGTCCTTCATGGCGGTCATTACGCTGATCGCAACCGGAACGGCCATCTACGGGCTGAATCTCACCGACGACGCCATGATGGCGGCTTTCGGCGCGGCGCTGGCAGGGGTGTTGCTGATCTGGGGGCTGGGCGTTTCCATGATAGGCACGCTGATGCGGCCTATCCGCAGCGTAATTGCGCATTTCGACCGCATCGCGCAAGGCGACCTCACCGGCGAGATCGACATTTCCGGCCGCGACGAGGCCGGCATGCTGCTCAACGGCCTGGCGACGATGCAAGTACATATCAAGGTGATGATGGATGAAATCCGTGCCGCTTCCGTCACTATCGAGTCCCGCTGCGTCGGGCTGAATGGCGAGATGGAGCGCGTCGTTGAGCAGTCGCGGCAGCAGCAGGTGCGCGTGCAGAGCGTCGCGGCCGCCACCGATGAATTCAGCCAATCGGTAACCGAGGTGGCAGAAAGCGCCGGACATACCGCGAACGCCGCCGCCAATTCGCAGGCCCTGGTGCAGGAGAGCAACCGCGACATGGCGCGCAGCATGGAAACCACGCACCGCGTGATGGAGGCCGTGCAATCGTCCAGCGGCGCCATCGGCAAGCTCGACCAGACCATCCAGAAGATCGGCGACATCACCAACGCCATCAAGGAAATCGCCGACCAGACCAATCTGTTGGCACTGAATGCCTCCATCGAGGCCGCCCGGGCGGGCGAGCAGGGGCGCGGCTTCGCGGTAGTTGCCGACGAGGTGCGCAAGCTGGCCGAGCGCACGACCAACAGCACGACCGACATCACCGCCATGGTGAGCGAAATCCAGAGCGTGACGCACAGCGCCGTCAAATCCATGAACCAGGCCGTGCGCGAGGTGGAACAGGGCACCGAAATGATCCAGGGCTCGGTGGGCAGCCTCAACCGCATCCTGCAGACCAGCGACGAGGTCGCCGGCATGGCGCAAAGCATCGCCTCGTCAGCCAAACAGCAAGCCGTCGCCAGCGGCGATGTGGCCGCCAACGTGGAACAGGTTTCCGACCTGATCCAGCGCAACACCGCCTCCGCGCAAGAAGCCTGGTCGGCAGCAGAGTCGCTGATGGCGACGGCGCGCGAGTTGCACAACCTGGTCGGTCACTTTGAATTGATCTCGCGCACGGGAAGCCGATGACCGACGATCTCTATCGTCGTGCACTTGGCGCCTATCTCGGCCTAGCCGTTGGCGATGCGCTGGGCGCACCGGTGGAATTCCTCACCGCGCGCGAAATCGCGCAACGCGGCGTGCATAGCGAAATGACCGGCGGCGGCTGGCTCAAGCTCAAGCCCGGCCAGGTCACCGACGACACCGAAATGTCGCTGTGCCTCGGCCGCGCCTGGCTGCAAGCCGGCGGCTGGGATGCGCGCATGGCTGCCGAGCACTTTGCCGGGTGGATGAAGCGCAACCCCATCGACATCGGCAACACCTGCCGCCGCGGCATCCGGCGCTACATGCTGGACGGCACGCTGAAAGCCGAATTCAGTGAAGGCGCTGCGGGCAACGGCGCAGCCATGCGCATCCTGCCGATTGCGCTGGCTACCTATGGCATCGACGCCTTGTTCGAGCGTGCCGCCGTCGAACAGGCGCACCTGACGCATCACCATCCCTTGTCCGATGCCGCCACGCTGACGCTGGGCCGCATGGTGCACACCTTGCTGTCCGGGCAGGGCATCCGGCAATGTCGCAAACTCGCCAATGCCCTGGTCGAAGCCCATCCAAAATTCAAATTCACGCCGTATCCCAAGCGCGCCAGCGGCTACATCGTGGACACCATGCAAACCGTGCTGCACCACTTTTTCAGCACCGACAGTTTTGAAAGCTGTGTTGTTGAAACCGTCAACCGCGGCGAGGACGCCGACACCACGGCCGCCATCGCAGGCATGCTGGCCGGTGCCCTGTATGGCGTGGAAAGCATCCCCAAACGCTGGCTGGACAGGCTGGACCCGACGGTGAAAGCCGAAATCGGCCACCAGATCCACGGCCTGCTCCCGCGAGCGGCTCCCTCTCCCCTTGTGGGAGAGGGCCGGGGTGCGGGGTAGTAGGGCGGATGAGCGAAGCGTTATCCGCCGCATGGAATCTCAATTATTAGCATCCGGCGGATAACGCCTTCGGCTCATCCGCCCTACGAATGGAGAACCCAATGACCATCATCACCTTCTACGAAAAACCCGGCTGCGCCAACAACAGCCGCCAAAAAGTCCTGCTGGCGGCAGCGGGTCACACCGTGCAAGCCAAAAGCCTGCTCACCGAACCCTGGACCAGGGAACGCCTGCTGTCCTTCTTCGGCAACCGCCCGGTCGCCGAATGGTTCAACCGCGCCGCGCCCAAGATCAAATCCGGTGAAATTGTCCCGGAAGAGCTCGACGCCGAAACCGCGCTCGCCATGATGCGTGCGGAGCCGCTGCTGATACGGCGCCCGCTGATCGAAGCGGATGGGCGCAGGGAAGTGGGCTTCGACCCGGAAGTGATCGACGGTTGGCTTGGTTTGAACAGGAAAACGGCGGAAGACCTGGAGAAGTGCGCAAAAGGGCATGCGGCGAAGCCGTGCCCATGATGCATGGAAATTGTAGGGCGGATGAGCCGAAGGCATTATCCGCCGCATGGAGTTTAACCCCTGGCATCCGGCGGATAACGCTGCGCTCATCCGCCCTACGGACCAATCCGGGGGCATTTGACCAAGTTGTGAAATGTGGTCTTTGCTGCTAGTGTGCAATGCCAACTCCCTGCATCAAGTAAGTGAGTATCATCAACCCTATGCTTCTCCTGCCAACGACGAAACGCCGGATTTTCTTATCCTGCATTGCACTCATTAGCTGGTTCTGGTGCTCTCTCGCCGCTGCCGCACCGATTTCCCTCGCCGACATCCATCCCGACCAGCCTCTGGGCCAGCAAGCGGCGTACATGAAAGAAACCGCCGCGCCGCTGACCATCCAAGAGGCCATCGACCGCCAAGCCGCAGACAGGTTTGTTCAAGGCGCTAGCCAGATTCTGACCTTCGGCATAGGCGCCAAACCGGTCTGGATACATCTGTCCGTCACCAACCCGGGCAGCGGCGTCGCGAACAGGCGGCTGGTCGTCGAAAACTCCTGGCTCGATCATCTCGACGTCTATTTCGTAAAAGAAAACCGGCTCGTTGAGCGTTATCGCGCGGGCGACGCATACGAATTCCAGGATCGTCCCGTCAGTGGTCGTTTCTTCTCTTTCGACCATCCATTCGATGCCGGCGTCACCGACATCTATTTGCGTGTCGAGACACCCGACCCCATGGTAGTTCCGATATTCCTGCTCAGCCAGGACGAAGCCGCAAAACGCGAGGCGACGCACGGGTACAGCTACGGTTTCCTGTACGGCTACCTGCTGGCGTTGCTGGCATACAATCTCTTCATCTATTTCGGCCTGAGTTACAAGCGACACCTGCTGTACGGGGCATTCATCGCGGCGTTCATCCTCACCAATCTCGCCTACACGGGGCACGGATTTGAATGGCTCTGGCAGGGGCATCCAACATGGCAGAACTGGATCATCCCGGTACTCATGGTGATTTACGGTATTACCGGCCTCACATTCGCCAAGTACTTTCTCGATACCGAAAGCTGCTTCCCGCGCGCGCACAAGATCCTCAACGGCATGTGCGGGCTATTCGCCGGGCTGCTGGCAGCTACCCTCTACGCCGATACCCAGCTTTACGCCTTGCTGCTCGCGTTCTTTTTCGTGACCCTGTTTTCGGTCACGATGATTTTCATGGGCGTCATCGCCTTCCGTTTTGGGCATCGCTACTCCCGTTATTTCCTGCTTGCATCCATCGCCTCGATGGCCGGCACCACACTGACCTCGCTATCCGTCTGGGGCTTTATTCCCTTCAGCGACTGGACATACCGCGCCGTGGAAATCGGCATGACCATCGACGCCACCTTGCTTGCGCTGGCCCTGGCCTATCAGTTCCGCTCGATCCAGATCGAGCACAAACTCGCCGAACAGCTTGCATCCAGCGATCCGCTTACCGGCCTCAACAACCGCCGCGCCTTCGTCGAAAAAGCGCAACTGGTCTGGAACATGGCGCAACGCAGCCAACGCGAACTCGCGGTGATCATTCTCGACATCGACCACTTCAAATCCATCAACGACCGCTTCGGCCACGCGGCAGGCGATACGGCATTGGTGGCGGTCAGCGAAGTATTGTCCGCATCAGCGCGGGATGAGGATGTTGTGGCCCGGTGGGGTGGAGAAGAGTTCCTGATATTACTTCCCGAAACAGGGCTCGCATCCGCGCTAGTCATGGCCGAGCGACTCAAGAAAGCCATCAAGCAGATTCGAGTGCCGGCGGGTAATGCGGAAATTACATTGACCGCCAGTTTCGGCGTAGCGCATAAGGCTGAGCATGAAAGCCTGAATGAACTGATTTCAGAGGCGGATAGGTATATGTATCAGTCCAAGGAGGGCGGTAGGGATAGGATCAGTTCAGAGGTGGCGTGACGGGTTTTCGATACGACCCCATAATTCCCGATCTGGCAAGCCAATCTGAACAGGAAAAGGAGAGATTTTTATGCTTATTGATGAGGAACAAAATCGGCTTGAAGCCGAAGCGGCCAGACCAAAGTCCCCATTAAGGGAACCTAACAATCAGAACTCGGATTTTGTTCGTCGCCTGTTTGCGGCAGCAGTAATAGTAGCCGGTGTGGCTCTTGTATATTGTGCGGCTTACATGCTCCGGTATGAGGTAATTATTATTCCAAAGGCAAGCAGCTATGAACTGACAATTGTCCAATACCTCGTTAAGGATAGATGGACGGGTGAAATCGAAGCTATTTGGCAAGCGCCTAATGGAAAAGTTATCCAAAGTAAGTATCACCCTTTTGATGGCGGCCGTGATGCCGACATACAACCTGCTGCTCCTACTAATTTTATTCCACTAGATCAAGGGGCAGAGGTTGTCGAATAAATGATGTTGGTTACAGCCCGCGTAAGGCGGGTGAGCCAAAGGCGTTATTCGCCGAATGTCACTGTATCCATTCCATACGGCGGATAACGCTGCGCTCATCCGCCCTACAAAGACTCATCCTTCCGTTAAGCATCTGGTTTGCTGTTACCAGCGAGATGTCATGAGCCTTATTTCTCAGCCCCCTCCGCTATCCGCCGCTGCCGTGCTGCTTCTTCAGCCCTCGTATCGTCAATCACCCGCATAACGCTCCTCAAATCAACGGGCTTGGTACTCTCCCTGAAGCGGCCTGTCAGCTCGACTTCCAGATTCAAATCCCCATGTGCATAAAGCGCCCAGATTTCCTTGCCGTATTGGGTGGTGAGCAGCTCCGGCGCAAAGCGCCCGAAAAAGGCTGACAGATTGCCCACGTCGCGCTCCAGCATGCTGCTTGCGTGGTTGTTGCCTGCGGCATCCACGGCTTGCGGCAGGTCGATGATAACCGGGCCTTCGCTGCCGAGCAGGATGTTGAATTCGGACAGGTCACCGTGGACAACCCCGGCGCATAGCATGCGCACGACTTCCTTGATCAGTGTCTGGTGGTGGGCGCGGGCATCTTCCGGGGTGAAGTCCACATCGTTCAGCCTCGGCGCGGCGTTGCCGTGCACGTCGGTCACCAGTTCCATCAGCAGCACGCCTTCGTAAAAGTTGTACGGCTTGGGTACACGCACGCCGGCACCGGCCAAGCGGTACAAGGCATCGACTTCGGCGCTTTGCCAGGCTTCTTCCTGCGCTTTGCGGCCGTACTTGGAGCCTTTGCCCATCGCGCGTGCCTCGCGGCTGTTTTTGACCTTGCGGCCTTCGGTGTAATCCACGCTCTGGCGAAAGCTGCGCTTGTTGGCCTCTTTGTACACCTTGGCGCAGCGCGTTTCTTCGCCGCAGCGCACCACGTATACCGTGGCTTCCTTGCCGCTCATGAGCTGGCGGATTACATCGTCGATCAAGCCGTCTTCGATCAGCGGTTCAAGTCTTTTGGGAGGTTTCATGAGGCCTGGGAATAAGAAGTTACTGCGTTTTGATAGATAGGCGCTGCCGGAAGCGGTGCTTTCGATGCGCGGTGGTGGGCAAGTGTAACGGAAACAGGTGGCGGGGGATATTCGTTGTGGTTTTTCCCTGCTGGAATATGCCGGCGATAGTGCCCGCAAGGCGCCATTCCACCTTTGCCCGGTGAAATGGTTTACCCTGTAATCTCAATCACCCTCATGAGACGGACGACCCAATGGCATCACCTAACTATTCGTTCGAAAAGCGCCAGCGAGAACTGGCAAAGAAGAAGAAAAAAGAAGAAAAAAACAAACAAAAGTCGGAGACCGCACAGCCGGATCAGGCTGAAAGCGGGACACAGCCACCCAATGTCGCGGAAGTCGCTTCATAACAAAACGCCTGGGCCTGTGTGGGGCAGATGCGCCAAAGGCGTTGTCTGCCCTGCGAGCTAGTCGAGGCTCTCAAACCCTTTTTTGGCGGACGCAATAAGCTCATCCGCACTTTTTACGACATTATCGGCATCGCGCACCACGGCATCGAAGCCGTGCGCCAGCGCCGCCGCGATCATCATCACGCTGACCTGCTCTCGCGGGTCGCCACTCCATTGCAGGGTAAGGGCGCTGTCTTTGCCATCGACCTCGGTGTTGGCATCAAAGCGCAGCGTCAGGCCGGCATCCTCGCCATCCAGCGTGCATGGAAGGTAGCCGGAAGTCACGAAAGGTTCGTAGTCGTCTTCCAGCGTCAGCTTGAAGCCCAGCGCCTGGATGGCCGCTTGCAGCGGTGCACGCAAGGGAATGCGCTCGCGCTTCAGGAATGCGGTGCAGGTGCGTGCCATTACTTGGTTTTCGGTCGTTCCGACTTCTTGTAATTGCTGAAATGTCCTTCCTTGGCTGCCTGGGCCCTCGCACTGGCTATAATGCCGGCGCTTTTTCCCGGAGCCTGGGGTGCGGAGACCAGCTTTTCCATTGCGTCGCCACACGCCGGACATGCCGGCGTGCTGTCGGCCTTGGCGAGCATTTCGATGGTTCTGTTGCATGTGTTGCAGCGGAAATCGTACAGCGGCATTTCGGTCTCCAGTCTTAAGCGGCAGCCAACGCCTGGCTCATCTTGCCCGTTTGCAGCCACTCCACGAATTGCGCCAGCGGCAGGTCGATACGGGTGATGTTCTGTTCTTCCAGGAATTTTAGCTCCATGCGGGTAAGCGGCCCTTCGATGACCGCCCAGTGCTTGTCGGAGGAACGCTTCATCACTTGCCGCGCATAGGTGCGGGTGAGCTGGTTGCTGAAGCGGCAGCCGAGGAAGAGAAAGTGCGATCCGGTGCGTAGCTCTTGCACGCGGGGCGGGATCGGCGTCTGGATGTCGATTTCAGTCAGGACTTCGACGTAGTCGGAATCCGAGATGATGAAATTCCTGGCCGGGGCAATGGAGCCCAGCGGCTTGTACAGCACGGTATGCCAGGTGTCGGCTTCGATGGCCTCGACCGGGTTGCCCTGGTCGTCGAAGTAATTCACCCACGAGCCGAAATGTTCGGACTGCGATACGCCCTGGATCTGCCCCCAGTTGCCGCGTGAGGCCAGCACCTTCGCCATCGCGTCGTCGTACCAGGTATCCACGATCAGCAGCGGCTTTTTGGTAAGCCCGGCCAGGTAGCGGTGCAGGGCGTTGGGCTGTACGCCGGGGCGGTAGGCTTCTTCCATCAGGCTGACGATAGTCTTGCGGTGCTTGAAGTTCTCGATGAACTGCGCGGCAGCGGTGAGGTTGTTGCGGATCTTGTGCGGCACGCTGACCTTGGCGGTGAGCATCTTCACCAGGTCGGCGGGTGTGCTGGGCACATCGACCGGCTCCAGCCCGAGTACGTCCGGGCCAAGGTAGGGGATGGCGCTGCCGGCGGCGAGTGCGTCGGCGATTTCTTGCAGTGGCGTGGTGGTCATGATGGTGTCCTCAAAAATTCAATGATTTTGTGGGGCGGATTTACTAAAGCGTTATCCGCCGGATGCCGTTTTATCAATTTCTTACGGCGGATAACACTGCGCTCATCCGCCCTACGACTTCGCTTTGTTCCCTCGCCCCTGAGGGGAGAGGGCTAGGGTGAGGGGGTGTTTCCGGCATGGCAGGCTTCACCCTCACCCCAATCCTCTCCCGTCAAGGGAGAGGGAGTTAAATCATTCCTTGCGGCGGATAACGCCTTCGGCTCATCCGCCCTACAAATAAATCGCCGCACCGGCGCCGACGTTGATCGATGCATCCTTGGCGGTCTTCACGATGAAGGCCACCTGGTCTTCCGTGATATGGCTGTGGAAAGGCAGGGCGATGGCGCGGTCGGCGACTTTTTCGGTGACGAAGAAATTGCCTTTGCGGTAGCCGTATTGCTCGATATAGGCGCGTTGCAGATGCAGTGGGCGACAGTAGGCGGTGGCCTCGATCAGTTCGGTGTCAAGGTCTTCGACCAGCGCATCGAGGCTGCTGGCGGAGAAGCGGGTGCCGAGGTGCACGGCGTAGAGCATCCAGTGCACTTCGTCCACGCCGGGCGCGATGTAGGGCGGCTTGATGCCTTCGAAACTGGAAATCTGGGCCTCATACCAGGCCTCGACCTGTTTGCGGCGAGCGAGGATTTCCGGCAGGCGTTTCAGCTGGATGAGGCCGAGCGCAGCGGCGGTTTCGGTGATGCCGACATTCAGCGGCGGGCGCAGCGTGGCGGTGAGCGAGGCGCGCTCATTCAACCGGCGGTTGCGGTAATGGCGGATTTTGAGCGCGAGCGTGTCGTCGTCCGTGACGATCATCGCCGCCTGCCCGCAGCACAAGGCCGAAGGCTGGGAGAAATCGAACACCGAGACATCGCCGAAGGTGCCGACCATCTTGCCGTGGTAGCGCGAGCCGATGGACTCGGTGGCATCCTCGATCAGCAGCGCGCCGGATTGGTCCGCCAACGCACGCAGCTTTTCCCAGTCCGCCGGGTGGCCGTTGACGTTGACGCCAAGGATGGCGCGGGTGTGTTCGGTGATCCTGGCGGCCGCCTTGTCCGGAGACAGCGTCTGCGACCAGTAATCGATCTCGGAAAGTACCGGCGTCGCGCCCGACCAGGGGATGGCTTGCGCCGTCTGGTGCCAGCTGTAGCCGGGGGCGAGTACTTCGTCGCCCGGGCCAATGCCGCTGGCTTTCAATACCAGCAATACGCCGACGGTGCCGCCGGAAACCGCGATGGCATGGCGACGCCCGACATAAGTAGCAAAAGCCGCTTCGAAGGCCTCGGTTAGCGGGCCGTTGGCCTGCTGCGAACGCCCGAGCGCGGTCGCCACGGCGGAAAATTCCGCCTCGGTGTAATCCGGGTCGGCCAGCGGAATCCAGGTTTCTTCGCTCATCTCATGGCTATCAGCGTGCGGCGAGCACGAGGCCGGTGGCATCGTCCAGGCTGGAGGTGATATGAACGCAGTGCTCGCTGGCGTCCAGCAGGTAGAGGTTGTAGTTCGGCAATTGGCGGAAGGGCTCTTCTTCGATGTCCGAGGCGGCCAGACGGACGAAGCTTAGCGCGGGAAAGCAGTTCCGCAGCAGGGCCATCGGGTTTTCCGTGATTTTTTGGAACTCTTCCAGCGCAACTTCGATTTCACTCAGGGTTTCACTACTGATACACATGATGTTCTCCTATTCGCTTCCACTTAAACGGCGTGCTTCCACCGTAATCGGCAGACGCGTGTCTGCCGCCATTTCGGGCAGAGCCAGTTGCCAGCCGTTGGCCAGCGTCACCAGTCCGCCCCACATATCCGGTTTTTCCACTTGGACGATGGGCTCTTCTAGGTCTTTCTTGGGCACGTAGGCGGAGAGTTCGCCTTTTTCGTTGCGCCGGATCATGACTTTCACAAGCTTTCCTTTCAGGTTTGAATTCTTTCCGCGACGGCTGCTCGCGGGGGTTCGTCCATGGTGCTGCCGCGCATCGCCGTCACGATGGTCGTCACGGTTTCCACGACCACATCGACATCCGCCTCTGTGGTTTCGCGCGACAGCGAAAAACGCACGGAGGAGAGCGCGTCTTCGCGCGTCATGCCCATTGCCAGCAAAACATGCGACGGTTCGGTGCCTCCTGCGGTGCATGCGCTCCCTTGTGAGGCCATCACGCCGGCTTGCCCAAGGCGGTGCAGCAGCTCTTCGCCATTGAGTCCGGAGAAGCACAGGCTGGCGGTATTTGGCACGCGAAGCCCGTAGCCATTGATGCGGACGGGCTTCAGGCGGGCCAGCAAGCCTTGCTCCAGACGGTCGCGCAGTGCAGACGTCTGTACTTTTCCCAGCAATAAGTATTCCTGCGCGAGGCGGCAGGCCACATCCAGGCCGACGATGCCTGGAAGGTTCTCGGTTCCGCCGCGCCGGTTGCGCTCCTGGTGGCCGTATATCAGCGGTGTCAGGGTGAGGCCCTTGCGCACGTATAACGCCCCCACACCCTTGGGCGCATGCAGCTTGTGGCCGGAAAAGGAGAGCAGGTCGCAGTCGAGTTGCTTCACGTCCAGCCGGAGCTTGCCTGCGGTCTGCGCCGCATCGGTGTGGAAGAGGGCGCCCTGTGCCTTGGCGATGGATGCAGCAATGGCAATCGGGAAAAGAACCCCGGTCTCGTTGTTGGCGTGCATCAATGTAACCAGCGCGGTATCGGGCGTGACGACTTCCTGCAACCCGGTGATATCGAGGCTCCCGCTCGGATTTACCGGCACCCGCACGATCTCGTAGCCTTCTTTTTCCAGCGCTTCCAGCAGGCGCAGCGTGGATGAATGCTCCACCGTGCTGGTCACGATGCGCTTGCGCTCCGGGTTGACCGACAGCGCACCGAGAATCGCCATGTGGTTGGATTCGGTCGCGCCGCTGGTAAACACGACCTCTGCCGGGCTGGCGTTAAGGAAAGACGCCACCGCGGCGCGTGCCGTAATCAGCGCCTGCTTGGCGTATTGCCCCAGCGGATGGCTGCTGGAAGGGTTGCCATACTGCTCGCAGAACCACGGCTGCATGGCCTCAATGACCTGCGGCAGGACGCGCGTGGTCGCGTTGTTGTCAAAATAGAACATGCTCATCGCCAGAACTCCCTTCCAGGATCGGCAAGCAGCCGTGCCAACAGCGTAGGCAGGCTGAGGTATTCGGAATGGGCGCGCCAGCGCTGCGCTTCGTCGTCCTTGCGGTAAAGCCGCCAGAAACCGCCCGACTGGTATTCGATGCGTGCGATGTCGATTTCGCCACCGTCCGGGTCTACCGTGCGCGAGCAGCACGGGCTACGCACGATGTAGCCTTCTTCCGTCGGAAGCACCTTGGGCGCGACGTATTTGTAGCGTTCACGCTCTGCCAGCGTCTTTTCGATGCGCTTGCGATCCACCTCGTTGGGGTGGGGGCACACCGGGTCGTCGTGGATGAGCTCGGCGATCATGGCGACCTCTTATTCCCTCGCCCCTGTGGGGAGAGGGCTGGGGTGAGGGGGCGGCTACCAATATGGCGAGCATCACCCTCACCCCAACCCTCTCCCGTCAAGGGAGAGGGGGTCGCAAGTTGTGTGAAGTGTTTCAGCACGGCGAAATCTCTTCTTCGAACACGCCGACCACCTTGCCGTCGGGGAATTCGACCAGGTATACCGGTTCGCCGGTTTCTTCCACCAGCCCCACGTTGACGATCTCGCCGCGTTCGTTTTGCGCCGCCAGCAGGGCCTCCAATGGAACATCCGGGTAGCTGCCGTCATTGACGATGTCTGCTGTCGTGCTGACAGGCTGGCCCCACCGGTATTTGGGTTCTCTCGGTTCAGCCATGATGGGTTTCCTCTTCGATGACTTCTTCGAACAGATCCAGCTCCTTGCCGCGCATGCCCACGCGATAGCCGAGTTCGTAGAAGTCGATGCCGTAGATGTAAAACTGCTGCAAAAAGGTGCCGATGCTGGTTACGTAGCCGACATCGCCCTTGCTCACCAGGATGTCGCCGACCTCGCGGCCGGGAAAGGTGCCGTCGTTGCGCACGTATTTTTTCGAGCGCACTTTCTGGCCGTACTCGAACTTGGGCGGATTGACCAGTTCGACCACGTCGCTGTCGCGGCTAATGTTAGTGCCCATGGCTGTTCTCCTGTTCAGGGTGCAGGCGGGAGCGCACTGCAGAGGCGACGGCCTCGTCTTCGTCGCGTTCAAGTTCGGATAAAAACTCTTCAGGTACACGCATCGCGACCTCAAACCGCACTCGCCAGTCGTGGTCGAAACGGAAGGGCGGCAGCAGGCCGGATGGCATGCGGCGGATCGCGGTAATGCGGACTTCGTCCTCGCTGTCGTTGGCCAGCATGGAAAGCCATTCGGCGCCGATGCGCATCGCGACTTCGCGGCGTACCGAAGAGTCGGTGTCGCGCACCATGTGAAAGAGCAGGCCAGGGGCGAGGCGACGAGCCACGACCACGCGCACGTAGTAATCGGGATCGTGCAGCATCATCGTCAAATCCTGCTGCTCCATCCGGGTCGCCACGCGCACGCGGACTTCACGATCGGGGTCGTTGACCAGCTTGGTGAGCATTTTCGGCGGTAGCCGTAGCGCAACGCTGGCGCGTACGGTTTCGTCGGGGTCGTTGATGAGACGGTTCAGGCGGAAGAGATCGAGATATTTGGCCGCGACGGCGCGCACCTCGAAATAGGGGTGATCGATATAGTCGGGGGCCAGCCCCGGATTGGTACCGAAGAAACGGTCGATACGCTTGGCGTAGCGGTCATGCACGCATGAGCGCAGCGGCTGGCAAGTTCCCAGCGCCAGCCGGTCGGCATGCGCGCAGCCATTGCAATCGATAGTGCCGCCTTGCCAGTCCAGTGCGGGGATGTCCGACTCAATCATCGTAGTCATCCTTGCCGACCCGATCCAGCACGTCGCGCAACACCTGGCCGCCGACCTTGTTCCTGGGGTCCAGCTCCAGCAGTTTTTCTGCCGCTAGTGTGCCCTCCACCAGGAAGTTCAACCGCAGCAGCAAGTAGGCGTAGGCCTTGAGTACGAAGAGATAAAACCGGTGCGCCGCATCATCGCTGTCGAAGTAGCCATGGGCCGGCGTCACGTCCTGCCAGCGTAAGGGAATACGCAATTCCGCCGCGACCGTTTTCAGGCAACGCTCGGCAACTTTCAGCGCTTCCGTCAGGCGATTCTTGTAGAAGTAATAGCGGTATTCGCCGACCTGCACCACGGGGTTGTTCGGGGCGATGGCCTTGGCCAGGGCAAGATGCATCTCGGCCTTGGCGTCGTCCGCATAGTTGTTGCTGGCAAGGCGAAGCTGATCCTCCGCGACCGGGGGTAGATTCCGGTAACGGGCCTCGAACCACAGGTTTTCGAGCGCTTCGCCTTCCATGATGGTTCCCCGTATTAATGCTTACGTTGAATGCTGGCTACGCTGACGGTGGCCGGACCGGAATGGTCGCCGTGGCCGTGTTCGCCGCCACTGCTGCTGCATCCGCAACTGCCTGCGTTGGCCGTGATGAAGGTCAGCCCGGATTCCATCGGCGTGTCCTTGAAGTCGATGGTGGCGCCATCCAGCAGGATGCGTGACTCGGCGGGCAGGAACAGCTTGAGGCCGCTGACTTCGATTACGCCGTCGCCATCCATCGGGCCGGGCTCCACGCTGAATTCCGAGCTCAGGCCGGAGCATCCGCCGGGGCTGACAATCAGGCGGAAGCCGAAGTTGGGCGTGCCGCCGTTGAAGCGGATCATGCGGGCGATGAATTTCTCGGCCTTGGGGGTAATGGACAGTTCCATGATGACCTCAGGCCGCCTGATAACGCGGATAGGCGTTGTCGATGATGCAGGTGTTGTCCACCGGGCAGGCGGCGACGCACTGCGCTTCATCGAAGTGGCCGATGCACTCGGTGCACTTTTCCGGCTTGATGAAGAACACGCCGTTCTTCTCGTAAATGGCCTGGTTGGGGCATTCCGGCTCGCAAGCCGAGCAGCCCGTGCATTGCGAACCTACGATTTTGTATGCCATGGTATTTCTCCTGTGATGAATTGATGTTGAATACGCTCAGGCCGCCTTGAACGCGCCCTGGCGGATGGCGGCATCGCCGCGCGTTTGGTGGGCGATCTCGCCACTGGCGATGCGCGAGCGGTAATCGCTGAACCAGCTCAGCGCCGCTTTTTCGATGAACTCGTGCGCGTATTGATCCACCGGCTCGATGCCGGCTGCCTTGAGTTCATCGCGCGGGCAAGCGCCGATCTTGGCCACCAGCACCGCGTGGCAGTCGTTGATGGCGTTGACGATGGAAGGCAGTTGCTCGTCCTCGCCGAAACCGCCCTGGCAGTAGAGATCCACGCGGCGATGGCCGACGAAGGTGGCAGAGGTGGCAGTGAGTTCGAAAATCTGGAACTCGGTCGCGTGGCCGAAGTGCTGGTTGACCTTGCCATGACCTTCGGTGGCGACGGCGACCAGTACTTTCATGTCGGGGTCCACATTCTCCAGATCCAGCGCGGCAGACAGCGCATCTACCTTGGCCTGGTGTTGCGACTGGCGCTCGGCTTCAACCTTTTCCTGATAGGCGCGGCGTTTTTCGAGGTCGTAGACCACTTCCATTTCCTCGATCTTGTCGAGGGTGAATTCGTCCGAACGGTCCTCGCCCAGCAGGCCCACGGCGTCGGCACGGCACTGGCGGCAATGGCGCATCAGGTTGGCGCCGCCCATGCAGGCATCCTGTACGTCTTTAAGTTCCTGCGCAGACGGGCCGCGCTGTCCGGTAAGCCCGAACACGGTGCCGTGTTCGGCTTCGGAAATCAGCGGCATGATGTTGTGCAGGAAAGCGCCGCGCGATTTCACCGCCCGGTTGACCTCATACAGGTGCTCGTCGTTGATGCCGGGAATCAGCACGGAATTGATCTTGGTGAGGATGCCGCGCGCGGTCAGCATTTCCAGCCCCAGCATCTGGCGCTCGGTCAGGATCTGCGCGGCTTCGCGGCCGTAGATGCGTTTGTGGTTATAGAAAATCCACGGGTAGATTTTTTCGCCCACTTCGGCATCGATCATGTTGATGGTGATGGTGACGTGGTCGACGTTGTACTTGGCAATTTCATCGACGTAATCGGGCAGGGCGAGGCCGTTGGTGGACAGGCACAGCTTGATGTCCGGCGCCTGCTCCTGCAGCATGCGGAAGGTATCGAAGGTTTTCTTGGGGTTGGCCAGCGCATCACCGGGGCCGGCGATGCCCAGTACCGTCATTTGCGGGATTTCGCTGGCGACGGCGACGACTTTCTTCACCGCCTGTTCCGGCGTCAGCTTCTGCGACACCACGCCGGGGCGCGATTCGTTGGAGCAGTCGTATTTGCGGTTGCAGTAATTGCACTGGATGTTGCAGGCCGGCGCGACGGCCACGTGCATGCGGGCGTAATGGTGGTGGGCTTCTTCGGAATAGCAAGGATGGTTTTTTACCTTCTCCCAGACTTCCGCCGGCATATCGCCCTGACCGTCGGAAGAGCCGCAGCTTGCCTTGCCTTCGCCGCCGGTCGTTCCGCAGCCGGAGGAGGCTGCCTGCCCGGCAACTTCGATCTTGATGCCATTCAGCGGCTTGAGTCGGCTTTGGCTCAAGGCTCCGTCTTGTGCGTATTCCATGCTGATGCCCTCGATTAATGGTTTGATGGGGTATCAGCAAGTCGCGTGCCACTGAATTTATATCTTTATTATTCCTTTAAATACAATGGATTGAATGTGTGTTTTGAATCTTTAAGCTCATGTCGGAATAGCGACAAAGGCTTGAGCGTTTTGTCGCAAAGGGCACAGCCCCTAAAACCGCTTAACCTCGATGTTGTACTTCTTGAGTGCATAGCCCATTTGCCGAGGGGTGAGATTCAACAGGCGCGCGGCCTTGGCTTGCACCCAGCCGCTTCTTTCCATCGCGCCTATCAGTTGCTCGCGCTCGGAAAGCCGCTCGGGCACGTCGATGACATCCTCGGCATGCGCTGGAACCTCTGGCGGTGCCGCCATCGGCGCAATCGGGATGACCGTGCCTTTCGGCTGGTATTGCCACAGGCTGGAGGACAGGCATTGATTGGTCTGGCAGGGGATATCGACTTCGCGGATGATGTTGGTGCGAGCCATGGTGGCAAAACGTTCCACGCAGTTTTCCAGTTCACGCACATTGCCCGGCCAATGGCAGTGGCTAAGGACATGCATGGCTTCAGGGGTTATACCAATCCTGGCGCTGTTCTCCTGATTGAAACGCCCAAGTATGCTCTCAACCAGCAAGGGAATGTCTTCACGACGTTCACGTAATGGTGGAAGAAATATCGATATGACATTGATTCTGAAATACAAGTCAGAACGGAATTCCCCCTTGCTGACCGCTTCTTCCAGATTGCGGTTGGTCGCACAGATCAGCCGCACGTCCACCTTGATCGTCTTGTTGCCGCCAACCCGCTCGAACTCGCGTTCTTGCAGAACCCGCAACAGCTTGACCTGGAAAGAGGGCGAAATATCGCCGATTTCATCCAGGAAGAGGGTGCCGCCGTGCGCCTGCTCGAAGCGCCCTTTGCGCTCTTGCGAGGCGCCGGTGAAAGCCCCCTTTTCATGCCCAAACAGTTCCGATTCCAGCAGGGTTTCGGTCAGGGCAGTGCAGTTCACCTTGATGAACGGCTTGTCCTTGCGGGCCGATAGAAAGTGAATGGAGCGGGCGATGACCTCCTTGCCCGTCCCCGATTCGCCGCGCAGCAGGATGGTGCTCTTGCCGGGCGCGGCCATGTGCACGTCGGCGAAAACCTCCTGCATGCGCTTGGAGCTTCCGATGACGTTCTCCAGACTGTATTTGCTGGCTAACTCCTTCTGTAAACGTGTTTTTTCCTGTATCAGCTGTTCCCGATCAACCGTCACCTGACGGTTCAGCCGTATCGCCTGGCCGATCAGGTTGGCGATCATCGCCAGTAGTTGAAGATCGTTCTGGAAGCCTCTGGCCTGATTGGGGTTTTCGCGTTCGAATGAAATCACGCCGACGCATTCGCGACCGATCTTGATGGGTGCACCAATAAAGGCAATGGTTTGCTTTTCCAGCACGCGTTCTGCACCAGTTCGGTTCAGGAAAAAGGGCTCCGTCGCAACATCCGGAATCACCGCCGGCATGGCGGTTTGGAAAATACGGCCCGTTACGCCTTCGCCCACCTGAAAGCGCCCGCGCTCGACCTCATCGCGATCCAGCCCGGTCGCCGCCACGATATGCAAATCGCCGGTGTCCTTCAGCAGGCACACCATACTGCGCTCGATCTGAATATGCGCCGCCAGCACGTTCAGCACCTCGCGCAATGTCTTATGCAGCTCAAGCGATGAGCCCAGAATCTTGCTGATCTCGTAGATGGTTGCCAGGGCGATACCGCTGGAATCCTGTGTGAGCTTCATGACAGTGTCCGTAAAGAAGGATGTTCCTTTCGGTTCTGATGAAGCAATAAGTATTCCTGTGAGGCTGTCTCCAACGGTACTCGTAAAAAAACGATTTGTTAAAAGTCGTTACCAGGCGGTTTGCTTGAACGATGGGCAAGAAATTTTAAAGCAATGAATGAGGCAACCCACCAAACCAAAAGGAATACGCCTCCCAAGGTAAGCAAATGAGAACGTAATGGAAGAGTCAGGGCGGCAAGGATAGGGGCGGCTATCCACTCACCGTGACCTGGAACAACAATTACGCCGAAGCCTATGGCCAAAAAAAGGGCCCTCAGATGCAACCTGAGTTGAGTAGATGAGATGGCGAGCGTACATCCCCATACGCAAGCAAACAAAAGCGCACCGTAAAAGAAAAGATGGATTTGCTCTATGCGCATGTCAATCAATCCCTGATAGCAGAACTGCCATGGTTGAAGTCATGACGGGCGGACACTCTTGCCGAGAAGGATCATGGCAATGCCGCCCAGGATGGCCATGGAAGAAAGAAACATGTTGATCGTGAAAGCTTCTCCCAGTATGTCAATTCCGCCCACTGCAGCGATCACCGGTACGCTGAGCTGCATGATTGCCGTGCTGGTTGTTTTTGATTCGCGTACCACTCGATACCAGATAGCGTAACCCATTCCCGAGGCGATCGCCCCGGACAGTATTGCCAGTGCCGCGCCCGTACCATTCATTCTCATTTCCGGCGCCAGCATCAGACTCAAAACGATCGTATAGGGTATGGCGCGATAAAAATTACTTGCAGTTGTTATTAACGGATCGATTGAAGCTTTCCCCAGCAACGAATAAACACCCCAAGCGCCCCCGGCGATAAGCATTAGCGTTGCTCCCGGCAACGACGGGGCTGAGACTCCCGGCAACATGAAGGCAATCAATCCGGATACGGCGATTGCAAGCCCTGCGCCTTGTCGCGAGTTCAGCCGTTCACCGGAGCGCAGGCCGTAAAGAATCATCGTGGTTTGTACAGCGCCAAACAGAAGCAGGGCGCCTGTCCCTGCCGGCAGGCTGGTATACGCAAAAGAAAAGGATGCCGCATAGGAAAATAGCGCAAAAGCTGCAATCCAGCTGCCGCCTTCATACCTCACTTTTCCTTGGAGCCGCATGATGATCCATAGCGCGGCAGCACCCGACAGGATACGGATCGACGTGAAGCTGGCAGCATCAATTTGTGCATGTTTCAGTGCTAGCCGGCATAGCAGGGAGTTAGCGGCAAAGGCCGTCATGGCGAACATGGCAAGGATGACGAGCCGGTGTGATTTCATGAGAGCCTCGTTGATGAGTTTGAAAAAACATACCCCCGGTTTTTCCCATTGCCCAGCCATTTACAAAAATAAAATATTTACTGTAAGGGTTATCGAGATGCTTCGTTTAATGCTCAGGAACCGGATTTTTCGGTGCCGGAAACTACAAACTGAAAAATTACGTAAGGAGTATGACCCATGAAATCCAAGCATCGTATCCTGACTTCCACCCTGGCCGCCGGCGTGATGGCGCTTACCCTTGGCGCACCGGTGGCACACGCAAATCCGTGCAGCCCATGTGCTCCCAGGAAAGAGCATCAGAGGCACAATCCTTGTGCAGCCAAGAACCCTTGTGCAACCAAGTCCAATCCATGCAATCCATGTGCCGGCAAGAATCCTTGTGCAGCGAAGAACCCGTGTGCTGCCAAAAATCCTTGTGCGGCAAAATAATCAGCCCAAACACGAGGAGAGGAAAACATGAAGACCCAGATCAAGCCGCTACGCGCGGCAATTTTTACGGGACTGTTCAGTGCAGTGATCGCCATGCCTGCGATGGTGACTGCGGCGCCTTGCGCGCCCTGTTCGCCCAGGGTAAGACGCAATCCTTGCAACCCTTGTGCACCCAAGGCCAACCCGTGCGCAGCGAAAAATCCGTGCGCTGCCAAGAACCCGTGCGCTGCCAACCCTTGTGCAGCAGGCGACAGGATCGATCCGAAGCTTGTCACCCGTCCCAAGGGCGCCAAACCCTACAAGGGAAACCATAAGGAATTGGTGAAAGAGGGCGAAAAGCTCTGGAATAGCGCCAAGTTGAGCGGTCCAGGCACGATCTCCTGCGCCACCTGCCATACCGGCGGCGCATTGTTCCAGCCCAGCTTTGCCAAACCGTATCCTCACCGCGTGCAGATGGCGGTGGACAATTCCGGTATGCAATCGATCACACTGGAAGAAATGGTGCAGTTCTGCATGGTCAAGCCGATGCAGGCCAAACCGCTTCCTTGGGGTTCGCGTGAGTTGGCTGCGTTGACTGCTTATACGGCCGAAGTGCAAAAAACCTTCAAGCCGGGCAAGGCAAGCGCCAATCCTTGCGCTGCCAATCCTTGCGCTGCCAATCCCTGTGCTGCGAAAAATCCTTGTGGCGCCAAGAACCCGTGCGCTGCCAAGAACCCATGCGGAGCGAAGAATCCGTGTGCCGCCAAAAACCCCTGTGCCGCGAGATAGCTCCACCCCTGCTTGATTGCGGTACTTTTCGGGGTGGTGAGGCGCTTTAACGGCCTTTCCGCCCCCTTTTTTACGGCTTCATAAAAACATGAATGCTTTCGATTTCACCACTTTTCCCCGCGAGCAACTCGAACGCATGGCTAATGCCGGCGCGCAGATACTTGAATGCTACCGAGTGCTAAGCAAGGCCGGACTCAATATCGTCGGCGAGATGCTGAAGGGGCAGGGTGAGTTCTACGAGTTTGAGCACTATCCCAAGGATGACGTGTTCGATGCCGAAACCCACAGCCAGTATTACTACCACGCGCACCGTGAAGGTGCGGGCGAGCATGGGCATTTTCATACCTTCCTGCGCCAACCGGGCATGCCGGAGGGGATGCAGCCCGTCCCTTATGACGGCGAGGAGCCTTGGCCGCAAGGGACGGATGCGCTCTCACATCTGATTGCCATTTCCATGGACGCTTACGGGTTTCCTGTCGGCCTGTTCGCTACCAATCGCTGGGTGACTGCCGAAGCCTGGTACAAAGCCGAAGATGTCATTGCCATGCTGGATCGCTTTAACATCGATCATGCTGGGCCTTCCTGGCCGGTCAACATCTGGATTTCAGCCATGATGGTGTTATTCCGGCCTCAGATCGAAGTGTTGTTGCGAGAGCGTGACGAAGTGGTAAATGGTTGGGCACACGCGCATCCAGGTGTGGACGTGTTCGAAGATCGCGCCCTGGATCTGACCGGCTATCAGGACATCAATGTGGAAGCGCAAATCAAGGCGGTGATCGCCGCACTTAATTGACTACGCAGCCGTACCTCAACCCAGGTGCCGATGGCATACAGGGGAAAGGTGCAAACCATGGCGTGAGGCTGCGGCCAATATCGATGCCGGCAGGAAAATCGCGGCGGTCGTCAGAGTGATGGCGCGCATGAGGCAAGTAAAGAGTTATGCGGTAACGCTTGCGGCAAGATGCCGGCTGCTCTCCTGTACCAGCTCCTCGAGCAGGCTGTTGTCGATTTCTGGCTCGAGATTCCGGCTAGTGCCGCGGCGACCTGTCGGAGTGATGGACAGGCGCGCTCCCTCGCGCCTGACTTCATTCTCCCCGCCGCAGTGACGACAATAAACACGGTCGCCGCTGCGATGGTGCCGGCTAACCACAATGGTCGGGCCGCACATCGGGCAGTGCTGCAAGGGAATGCCGGGCTCGCTGTGACCAACGATGTGATCCAGGTGGCCCGCTTTACCTAATTGGACGAAGCGTGCTCCCCATACGGCATGAAACTGCCCGCCCAAATTCGCTTGTATGATGTCCAGCGCCTCCTTGACAGGCATGCCCTTGCGGTATGGGCGCGTGCTGGTCATGGCGTCGAAGGCATCGCAGATGCCGACGATGCTCGCATCCAGGCTGATTTGTGTGCCGGACAGACCATGCGGATAGCCTCGCCCATTCGGCATTTCGTGGTGTGACAGAACGGCGGGGCGGGCAAGCCCTGCCAGCGGATGGTCGGCGAGCACGCGGCTTCCAACTTCCGGGTGCGTCTTGATGATGTCGTATTCCTCGACGGTGAGTTTGCCCGGCTTGTTCAGGATGGCATCTGGCACGGAAATTTTCCCCAAATCGTGCAGAAACCCACCCAAAGCGATGCGTGCCACGTCGCTAGCAGGCAATCCGCCGCTTTCGGAAAGAATGCGGCTGTATTGGGCAACCCGCCACAGATGGCCCCCGGTGTACGGGTCTCGCGCTTCTACCATGGATGCCATGACGAAAAGGCTTTTCACCAGATGTTCTACGTGATTCATGGTGCTTCCCCTTATGGAAAACCGCAGTTAATCGGAATCAGGCGTTTGCCTGTGATGTCTCTGCCTCATCAATCGAAACTCAGCGTACTTGCTTCCACACCGTCACTTAGGAAATGGTGTGCTGGAATTTACGGCGCGTTTCGCGGATGACGAAGGGCTCTTCCAGCAGCAGGGGCGTGCGGTTGAAGATTGCGTTCATCGTTATTTACGATCGATCAGGATAAGCGTCAGGTCGTCGTTGAAATCGGCTCCATGATTAATGTCCACCAGGCGTTGGGTAAATTCAGGGAAAAATGCTTTGGTGGTACTGGCGTCGACGGAAGATGCCAGTTCCAGCAGGCTTGCCAGGGCGTGCGAGGCCTTTCCAGGACTGACGGCATTGAGTACTCCATTGGAGTACATCATGACCCAGTCGCCTGGTTGCAGGGTGGTGGTGGTCTGGTAATACCCGCTTTCGCGCAGCATCCCGACGGGAAGCGTGTTGTTGCCTTCCGCCCGCAATTCCGACCAGTTTCCGTTGCGACGGATCAGCATGTTGGGATGACCGGCGCAAGCATAAGTCCAGGTGCTCTCCGCATCGTTGAATGTGGCTGCCGCGACTGTCGCAAGTGCGGGGAGATAGTCGGCATGATAGATCAAGGTATTGATCTCGGACAGAATGGACTGATTATCCGGCTTGCCGGCGAGCCGGCCCAAGGGTGCCAGCAACCTGGTGGAGAGTTGCGTTGCCGCTTGTCCGAGCCCCCTGGCGTTGATCAGCAGGAACTTGCTTTTCATCCGATATCCACAAACCGTCACGTAGTGAATATCGCCGCCGGCTTTTACCCCATGATGCGGAAAAGAGAGCAGGTGGCATCCCAGTCCGGGCGTCGTGAATGCGTCAACTACCCATTGGTTGCTGCCGGCAATCTGCGCGCAGGTTTCCAGTCCGGGATCGGTAAAGCCGATGGAAGTGGTTTCTTTTGCTTCAAGCCGTTCAGTCAATTTGTCGGTCATGTTTTTCCTCAATTGCAGCAGCACTCAATTGTTTCTGAAGCATTTGTGCTCCGCTATATGCCGCCACGCAAAACGGCACTATGTAATTTAGTGCTAAATTTCCCAGCCCCACGCTGCCGCTGATGATCGCTTCGCCTTGATTAATGGCGTTCAGCACGGAGCCTATGGTCAGAGAAACCTTGAGTGCATTTCCCAGAGTGGCCGGTGAACGACATGCCTGGATGAGGCTCCATGAAGTTTGCGGTGACATGGTCAGAAATCCACAGGAACCTGCATGATGCGGGCGAAGCGGTTGAACCCCGCGAATAGTTCGACTACGCCCAAAGCTTCGATGATTTCCACCTCATCCACACCAAGTGCGTTCAACGCCCTGAAATCTTCCTCATTGATGTCACGCCAATGCAGATTGGCCTTGCGCGCGAATGCGACGAGGGTAATCTCGGCAGCGCTGTGGCCGGGCACCCATCCTTTCTTCATCATGGCAGTGATTTCCGCTTCGCTTGCTCCCAGGCTTTTTAACGCTGCCGAGTGCGCGGCGACGCAATAGTCGCAGCCGTTATCGTGAGAAACCAACAGGGCAATGATCTCTTTGACTTTGCGGCGCAGCTTGCCGTTGAGCAGCACTGCCTTGACTTTGTTCCAGTTGGCCTCCAGCAGTAACGGATGTTTGGCGTAGGCCTGGAACAAGTTGGGCACGCGGCCGAATACGCGGCTGATTTCGAGCAGTGTCATGCTCGCCATATCAGTTTCCGCTGATAATTTGTCTTGCCTCATTATTTTTTCCTTTTTGCGATCAAATCGCGGTAGTCAGTTGAATCAGCCACTCCGGGGAAATTTGCAATATCAGGGCTTCGAGATTTTTATCGATGCCGGTCACGATCAGCATCCCCATTGCCAGCAGCAGGCCGCCCAATGCTTTCTTTCCCGTGTTACCGGCCTTGAACAGCCGGTCGCGGAATTTCATCATTGCCTGACGCGAGAGCATGCCCAGCATGATCAGCGGGACAGCCGCGCCCAACCCGAACAACGCCATCATCAGGGTGACGTGCGCCAGATCCTGCCCCTGGCTGGCAAGTGTGATGGTGGCGCCCAGCGTCGGACCGATGCACGGGCTCCAGACCACGCCCAGCAGCATGCCCAGCGCGAACTGCCCGCCGAGGCTGTCGCCGGAAATGCGATTCATCAGGAATTGGCCAGAGCTGCTGAGCCGCGAGGTCACTGCAGCGAACCCGGCCTGCAAATTCGGTGAAATAAGCACGACACCAAACCCTACCAGCAGTACTGCCGCGACGTCGCGGAACACCTCCTGATCCAGTCCGAGGGCTGCACCCAAGCCGATAATGAGTACGCCGACCACGGTAAATGACAATGCCAGCCCGGTAGCTAGCGCATGCGGGCCGAAGCGATGCGTCATCAGTGCCGATCCCACCAGGATGGGAACCAGCGGCAGCACGCAGGGCGATAGCGTGGAAAGTGTGCCGGCGGCAAGGCTCAGCCCGTAGTTGCCGATCTCGCTGTACATCCCGGCTTCCTTAAATGGCTTTCTTCAGCAGGTTTTCGATGCCATCACGCGAGGTATCGCCCAAGCTGCGCCCGACTTCCTTGCCGTTTTTGAACACGATGAGCGTGCTTTGTCGTGCAACCCGAAGGTTTCGAAGTGCGGCCTCTTGCCTGTCATAGTCGACTCTTAGCGAACGGATGCCACGGTAGGACGGTTCCCGGAGCAAGGCATCGGTGACCTTTGCCTGCGCACGGCAGGTCGAACACCAGTCGGCATGTACCTCAATCAGAACCGGTTTGCCATCCTTGATGAGTTTGTCGAAGATCGGTTGCGAGTAAGGAATTTGTTCCGCCATGGCGCTCGTGGCAAACAGCAGTGAAAGCACGAACAAGAGATGCAAAATTGACTTCATGATGAACTCCTCGTGTCGATAGGGAATAGCCATTAAACGTAGCAGGGGGAATTTACTTACAACAACTTTTATGGCAAAGGGATGCTTCGCACTGTTTGATCATGCGCATTTTTCCACCTGCGCCGCCGAGCTCCCCGCGAATGTTTTTGAGTGCAGTATTCATCATCATGGGCAGCATGATGGCGGCCATGTGGCGCATCAGTAATCCACGCCAATTGAAGTAATGTTGCCAGGTAAGAATGCTGCCACCCTTGCCATCCGGACTAATCAACATGACGGAGACGTGATCCTCTGTGGGCAGCATCATCTTGATTTTTGTCGACACCTGAAATGCGTATCCATGGGGCGGATTCCACCAGACGATGGTTTCATTGAGCTCGCCCATCCCGCGCATGGCGCAGTGCCTGACGGAGCCGACCCCGCATTCGGCACTGGTGCCGTTTGCGCCATGATCCATGTGCAGCGATTGCATGAGCGGTACCCAACTGGCTACTGCATGGGGATTGGATAAGGTGGAAAAGAGTTTTTCCGGGGATGCATTGAACACAGCTTTGGCTTCCATCCGGAGGGGAGCAGGCGAATGCCTGCTTATATCGAATTGATCTGGGTCAGTCATGATGGGCTCCCTGTGAGTTCATTACATGAAACGCCAACCCAAATGCATTGGAGATGGCGTGATCAGAAGCAGGATCCTTAAGCGGCACATGCCTCGCTGCCGCACGAGGATCCGGTGCAAGCCGGGCTCCATTCGCGCGGCTTGAACATGTCGTCCAGCGGGGTCTCAAACAGATGGTTGGCGTAGTTGCTGAGCGTTTTGACGCTGATGGCCAGAAGAATGCTCAGCACATGCGCTTCCGTATAACCGGCAGCGATAAAAGCTGCGACTTCGGTTTTGCATGGCCGGCCGCGCGCCTCCAGCAACACCTTGGTGAAACGGCTTAATGCCCTCAGTCTGGCATCCGGGATATCCGTGCCATTGCGAATGGCATCGGTTACTTCGGTAGGCACTTTCGAGAACGCATCTGCGATCAGGCTGTGCGCGGCGACGCAGTAATGACAAGCGTTCTCGCGGCTGATGGTGAGAAACACAACCTCTTGCTCTGCCGGGTTCAGGCCGGACTCGGTACGAAATTGGTTGTAACCGAACAGATAAGTATCCAGTAGAGCAGGGGAGTTGACCATGTAGCCATACATGTTGGGAATGAAACCCACTTGCTTGAGGGCTTTTTCCAATACTTCCTTCGCTCTGGGTGAGCCGCCTTCAATCGTTTGGAGTGGAAGCGACAGCGTCGGTTGTTGGGACATTTTGATTCCTTTCTTCGTCAATTTAATGGGCTTTAGCGTGATTACGGTTAGTATGGTATTTTCAATGTTATGTACAAACAATGATTGTTAGTTCACAATTGATGACCATTGATACAGAATTATCTATATGGATGCACTAACTGACATTCTTTCATCGATGCGGCTCAGGGGGGAGGTCTACTTCGGGTGTGAGCTGAGTGCCCCTTGGGGAATGGACATCGGCCAGATGCCTGTCGCTGAATTCCATGTGATTGTCCGCGGGGGATGCTGGCTGAAAATGGCTGACGTGGATAAGCCGCTCTATCTGCAGGCCGGTGATGTGGTGGTGTTCCCGCATGGCCACGCACATGCCCTGCTTGATGCGCAGGACACGGTGCCCTTGCCGGCGGAAGCCATTGTGGGCAGTCGAGAAATCGAGAATTACGGTCCGGTGGTTTACGGCAGCGGTGGGGCCGTGGCCAATATCCTGTGCGGCTACTTCGAGTTTGACCGAAGCGTACGCTCTCCATTGCTGGATGCCTTGCCTGCCTTAATTCACATCCATGGCGCCGATCCCGCCGAGATTTCCTGGCTGCAGACGACCATCAATTTCATCTGCTACGAAACACGTGCCGTACGACCAGGCACGGAGGCTGTGGTGAACCGTCTGGTGGAGGTTCTATTTGCTCAGATCATGCGTGCATATATCGCCCAGACTGCAACACCCCCCGGCATTCTAGGCGCAATTGCGGATGCGAAAATCGGGCAAGCGCTCAATGCCATGCACCAGCGTCCGGAATACCCATGGTCGCTTGATGAATTGGCGCAGCATATCGGGATGTCTCGCACGGCATTTGCGCAACGGTTTCACGCGCTGGCAGGTCGGACACCGATTCGTTACCTGACCGAATGGCGCATGCAAAAAGCCAGGCAGATGCTGATATCGACAAGTATGACAATGCTGATGATTGCCGAGCAGGTCGGGTATCAATCCGAGGCCTCGTTCGGCAAGGCGTTCAAGAAGTGTGTGGGTATCGGTCCGGGGGCATGTCGTCGCGAGGGCTTATCGTCAAGGTACTAACATGTTTACTGAGCGGTATTGCTCGCCTGTTCATCCCGGGTACCAGTCGTTTTGGGATCGGGATGCGTGTTACGCAATCCCTAAAACAGCGAGAGACGCAGCACGTATTCTTTCAGCAACTTGAGCGGATAACTCATCATTTGCCAATGCACGCGTCATGGTTACACCGCCGGATAGCAGTGCCAATAACGCCCACGCGCGATTGATATTTCCGTCAGTGATACCCATCGGCAAGCCGTGTGCCACCGCGTTGATCACTTTGATTAGCTCATCTTGATAGATCGTGCGCACAGATTCATTTGATCGTGCCACCTCAGATGTAAGCGCTTGTAGGGCACATGCTTCAGCAAGGTCGCAAGTACGTCTTGTACTCAGATAAAAATCGATAAACACATACACCCAGCGATCTCCATGCTCTGCCTGAAGATGAAGTACAGCTTCGTAGACTTCTCTTAGTCCTTGGATAACTGTTTCCTTGAATGCATCTTCCTTTGATGGGAAATGTACATAGAAGGCCCCGGAGGTAACTCCAGCCTCCTTGGCCAATCCATCAACACCAATTCCGCTATACCCTCCCTTCCGGAAACAACGACCTGCTGCGGAGATGATGCGCTCCCGAGTTTGTTCCTTGTGTGCTGCTTTGTATCTGGCCATTGCCTATCCCAAGTCTTCTGTAAATTGATTATACAAAAAATAACTATCGTTATCTATTGACTCCATAACGATCGCTATTTAATAATAAATCACGGTCGTTATTTAATTACCGTTAGCCACTCAACCAATTCATAGGAGTTACATAATGCCACTCACTTTTACCTATACCGATGGTGCTTTGCCGCAAGGCGCCGAAAAACAGATCGTGGCCAAGCTGACTGAATCCATGCTGAAGTTGCATGGGCTGACTGGCAACAAGGTAATCACACCCACCGTCACTGCCCAAGTCCATGTAATTCCCCAAGGCAGGACTTTTACTGGAGGGCAAGAGCTATCTGGAGCATGGGTCGAATGGAAAACGCCATCAATCCTGTTTAGTACACGCGAGATTCAGCTGAGCCACGTTGAAGAGGCAACCAATATTGTTCATGAAGCATCGGGTTGGAAACTGCCCAAGAATCAAATTTGGGTCAACGTCGTTCACGCAGTTGATGGCGCTTGGGGGATATCGGGTGTGGCGATGACCAACTCGGAAATAGCTGGGGCTGCTGCAAAAGGCTGATCATCCAAGGAGTAAATGTAAGGGGCATCTGCCCTTCATCGCTTTTGAAAAACAGGAGACTGAGTATGTTGAAAAAAACATTCAAATTCGCGTTAACTGCACTGGCATTGGCAGTAACCACTTTCAATGCCAACGCGGCAAGCAGCCAATGCATGCCTATAGGGGGAACGGCTCTTGCCGAGGCAATAGACGAAACTAGCTTTGTCGCAGAAATAAGCGGTGCGTTTGCCTCAGCTAATGCAAAAGTAACCAATCAGACAAAAACGGATACCGGATTGGTACTGGACATTGAACACACTTTTCTGAGTGACAAAGGTGGGCTGCTAAAAACCAGGGACAAGGCGGTATTAACTTCGGTTCCAGGGAAAAATCAAACCTACATGATTGAGATCACCTATAACGTAATCGATTCTCGCGGAGCTTACGCAGGCTACAAAGGTACGTTCAACAGTTTCGGGCTGATCAAATTGAGTGAGAGCAAAATCGTCATTCGTTATTCGGGCGAACTCTGTAAATAAGATCAGGCAAAAGCCGAATGTCGGAATCCACGAGATGGCGCTCAAAGGGACGCGACTATTGTCGCGCCCCTTAGCTTTACGATTTCCAAAACCGATAACTTAAGGATTAAAGCATGAAAAAAATGTTATTCCTGATGGTGTGTGTTACTGCGATGAGCCAGATGTCCTCTCTGAGTTATGGCGCCGAAACAGCGACCAGCAAGATTACAGATGTCTCCCGAAAAATCATCGATAGAACCGATATTGAAGGTACAGATGAGGAGCTACGGATGATGCTTGTGGAATTTCCTCCGGCGTTTTCCAACGTTGTACATACCCATCCTGCGGTTGGTCTTTGTTATGTCATTGAAGGGGTGGCGGAGTCGCAATATGAGGGAGAAGGCTTAAGGGTTCTGCATGCGGGAGACTCATATCAAGATCTGAAAAACAGCAAACATCTATTGTTCAGGAATGCCAGCGACACGGATGGCCTTCGATTCATGTGCATCGCAAAAATGAAAAGGGATCAGCCATACATGCAACCACTTTCAAATCTCATCCGATGAATGATTAGAGGTCGTAATCAATTGAATAAATAGGGATTGCAAAACACAAGGTTATGGGTAACCGTATCAGAAACCCAAACCTATCAATTCAGCGATAACTCCGCCCGCAGACGCTCCGCCATCAAATCAACAAATGAACGGATTTTGGCCGACGAGTGGCGACCTTCCCGGTGCAGGATATGGATCGGTACCGGTGAACTTTCGAACTTGCTGAGCACGATTTGCAGTTTGCCAGTCTGTAGCGGCTCGGCAATTTGGTAGGACAGCAAGCGGGTAATACCCAAGCCCGCCATGGCTCCGCCGGCGGCCGAGTCGTTATCGCTGACGCTTAATATCGGTTGTAACTTGACCGTTTGCGTCAGGCCGTCGCGCAGAAAGCGCATTTCATTATTCGGATTCAAGCCGCGCGCCAGGATGATTCGATGCTTGATCAAATCGTCCGGCGTTTGCGGAATGCCGTGTGTGTCCAAATAATCCGGCGATGCGCACAGTACCCGTCTTACCGAGCCGACTCGCAGCGCCCGGTACGACGAATCCGGCAAATCGCCGATGCGGATCGCCACGTCCACGCCTTCCTCCAGCAGGTTGACCACCCGGTCGACGAACAGTGCGTTGACTTCCACCGCCGGGTAACGGCGCAAATACTCGACGATGCCCGGCATCACGTACATGCGGCCGAACAAAACCGAGGCGGTAACAGTGAGTTGGCCACGCGGTTCGGCGTTGATGCCCAGCGCCGCATCGTCGGCTTCATCGGCCAAGGCAATGATGCGTTTGGCGTCCTCATAGTATTTCTGGCCGGCCTCGGTCATCCGCACGTAGCGGGTGGTGCGGTTCAGCAATTTAACGCCCAATCGTTCTTCCAGCGCCGCCACCGCCCGCGTCACGGCCGGTGGCGACATGTGCAGCTTGCGCGCGCCGCCGGCAAAGCCTTCCGCCTCGACCACCGCGACATACACGCTCATTAAATGCAGACGATCCACTAATAATTCCATTTATCGGAATGGTTAATTGATAGTTTTGACTATTCTTAATTATTTTGCAATAAGTCACGCTATGTCTACCTGCTGAATTTCACCCAGGCGCATCACAAACCCTTTCATTATTTGGAGAATCATCATGAGCCGTATAACCACCGTCAGCAACGAAGGCGCCAACGCCGAACAACGCAGCCTGCTGGATGCGATCCAGGGCCAGTTGGGCATGGTGCCTAATTTCTTGCGGGTGTTCGCCCACTCGCCGGATGCCTTGAAGGCCTACCTCGGCTTGCATCACATCGCCAACCATGGTTCGCTGGACGCCGCTACCCGCGAACGCATCGCGCTGGCGCTCGCCCAGAAAAACGAATGCGAATACTGCCTGTCCGCCCACACCGCAATCGGCCGCAAGGCAGGTTTGAACGGGGCGGAAATCGAAGCCAACCGGGCCGGCTCCAGTCATGACGCCAAGGCGGCGGTGGCGGTCAGATTCGCCCGATCCCTGGCCGAGCACAATGGCGAAGTGACCAGCGCAGAATTGCAATCCATGCGTGACGCCGGATTCAGCGAGGCCGACATCGTCGAGGTGATCACCCATGTTGGCATGAACGTGTTGACCAACATCCTGGGCAAAGCCAGCCGTGTTGACATCGACTTCCCGAGAGTGGCGCTAAAACAGGCGGCCTGATAGTGAACCGGGCCAAGTTCAAACACCTACTTGTGCCCGGCTTCTTGCATGGCTACTCAACTCGGCTGGCGGCTGTGTCACGGCTAAGCCAATGTTTCAATCCCAATCAGGAGAAGGTCATGGCTCGCGCTTTTGCCAAAATCAGTTTCACCCCGGACGTGCAGTCAGTACAAGCCGAAATGGGTAGTCGTGCTGCGTATCGGCCAGCAGAACTCGGCGAGATCGAGGAGGAGCCGCTGGGTGTTGCCGAGCAAGCCTTTATTGCCGAGCGCGACAGCTTTTATCTGGCCACGGTGAGCCAAACCGGCTGGCCCTATGTGCAGCATCGCGGCGGGCCGGTGGGATTCCTGAAAGTGCTGGATGACCGTACCATTGGTTACGCCGATTTCAGCGGCAACCGACAATACATCTCGGCAGGCAATTTACGCGGCGACGACCGGGTGAGTTTGCTGCTGATGGATTATCCACAGCGGCGGCGCCTGAAAATCTGGGGGCGGGCGCGAGCGGTGGACGATAGTACCGAGCCGGCATTGCTGGCGAAATTGGAATCGCCCGATTATCGAGCCCCGGTCGAGCGCGGCATCGTTATCCAAGTCGAAGCCTTCGACTGGAATTGCCCCAAGTACATCACCCCACGCTACAGCCAGAAAGAAGTCGAAGCGCTGCTCGTTCAAGCTCGCCAACAACAACCGGCGGCGGTGGCACGGCAAGCGCCCGATGTTTTGGGTAGTGGCGCATTGCCATTGACGATCATCGGGATTCGCCAATTAACGCCGCGCATTCGCGCTTACGAATTGCGCCATGCCGACGGCGAACTGCTGCCAACGTATCGGGCCGGCGCGCATTTGCGCGTGCCGATCGCGCTGCCCGACGGTAGCGTTACCTCGCGCGCCTATTCGCTGACCGACGCAGCGGGCAACCCGAGTCAATACCGCATTGCGGTGTTGCGGGTCGACGATGGCGAAGGTGGTTCGCAAGCATTGCATGATGGATGGCAAATTGGCACCCGCCTCAACATCGATGCGCCGGAAAACCATTTCCCGCTGCACGATGACGTCCGCCCGGCGTTATTGATTGCCGGCGGCATCGGCATCACGCCGATCAAAGCGATGGCGGAGGAGTTGACGACGCGCGGCGTGGATTTCCAACTGCACTACGCTGGCCGCACACTAGGACAAATGGCCTTTGTCGAAGACTTGCGGCGGCATTTTCCCAATCAGTGCCGGTTTTATTTCAGCCAAGCGCCAACGCCAACCCGGCTGGACGTGTCGGTGTTGTTGAACAGCGTATCTGCCGATACCGTCATTTACGTCTGCGGCCCAGCCCGTTTGATCGACGCCGTGCGTCAAACCGCACGTCGACTCGGCATTGCGGACGACCGGCTGCAATTCGAAAGTTTCGCTTGACCAGGAGAACACCGTGATCACACATGTACAACATGCCGCTATCCGGCAATTGCCATAAAGTTCGCTTATTGCTGAGCGTTTTGGCGCTGCCGTATCAAACGGTCAATTTAACCGGCGGCGAACAGCACAGCCCGGACCTTTTCAACGTAACCCGTTCGGCCAAGCGCTGGTGCTGGAAGACGATGGCCTGATCATCCGTGACAGCCAGCCCATTCTGGTCTATCTGGCCAAACGCTACGGCGGCGAACCATGGTGGCCCGACGACGCCTACCGCTTGACGCAAATTGCGGCCTGGCTATCGACCGCCGCCAACGAAATTGCCAACGGTCCGGCCTTGTTACGAACGCACCATAAATTCGGCTCGACTGGCACACTATCGTAACTTGCATGATGAAAGTATTGATGATAAAGTAACTTTCATTATGCAACGAACTAGTTTCAAAAGCATGGAATGCCCGGCTGCCCGCACCCTGGAATGCGTGGGGGAGTGGTGGAGCATTCTGATCCTGCGCGATGCATTCCACGGCCTCTCCAGATTCGACGAGTTCCAGTCCAGCCTTGGCATTGCGCCGAACATCCTGACGCGCCGGCTGAAACATCTAACCGAGAATGGCCTGCTTGAGCGGCGCATATACAACCCACGTCCCCAACGATACGAATATGTTTTGACGGATAAAGGCCGCGATTTCTTCCCGGTGCTGGCGGCAATGCTTGACTGGGGCAACAAACATCTGGCGCCGGAAGGCGTGTCCGTCCAGTTGGCAGACCGCCATTCCGGTGATTTGGTTGAACCGGTGCTGATGGATAGACGCAGCTTGTCGCCGATCACCGCGGCAAACGTAGTGTTGCAACCGGGGCCGGCCGCAAGTGAGGGCATGCGCGAACGGGCTGCGCAGAGCAGATCCCGACGGGAACATGACGCACTAAACCAAGGCGAGAATCGGAAAAAATGACAGCGCAGCGTATCGTGGTAACAGGCATGGGCATCGTGTCTCCTTTGGGCTGCGGCGTGGAACAGATCTGGCATCGGCTACTTGCCGGCCGCTCCGGGCTGCGCACCCTGCCTGAAGAAATGGTCGGAGATATTCCTGCAAAAGTAGGGGGTGTGGTGCCAACAAAGGAAGAGGACAGCGATGCGGGCTTCGATCCGGACATCGCCGCATCTCCCAAGGATCAGCGCAAGATGGACCGGTTCATCCTGTTTGCTCTGGCTGCGGCACAGGAGGCCATCGCCCAGTCCGGATGGATACCTGCGGACGAATGTGCGCGCGAACGCACCGCCACAATCATCGCCTCCGGCATCGGCGGCTTCCCCGCCATTGCAAATGCCGTGCGAACGACGGACACGCGCGGCGTGCAGCGACTGTCGCCGTTCACCATTCCTTCCTTTCTCGTCAACATGGCCGCCGGTCATGTTTCCATCCGCCATGGCTACAAGGGACCCATCGGCGCGCCGGTAACGGCCTGTGCGGCGGGCGTCCAGGCCATCGGCGACGCCGCCCGGCTGATTCGTGCAGGCGAAGCGGATATCGCGATTTGTGGCGGTACGGAAGCCTGCATTGATCTTGTCAGCTTGGGCGGCTTCGCGGCTGCCCGAGCCCTGTCCACTTCCTTCAACGATACTCCGGAGCAAGCATCCAGACCATTCGATGGGGCGCGTGATGGCTTTGTGATGGGCGAGGGCGCCGGCATGCTGGTGATTGAAGCGCTGGAGCATGCCCTGGCGCGGGGTGCCGAGCCGATTGCGGAGATCGTCGGCTACGGTACCAGCGCGGACGCCTATCACATGACTTCCGGGCCAGAGGATGGCAATGGCGCTCGACGTGCGATGCAGGCCGCGTTGAGGCAAGCCAATCTTGTACCCTCCGACATACAGCATTTGAATGCGCATGCCACCTCCACCCCGGTAGGCGATCTCGGAGAATTGGAAGCCATCAAGGCTTTGTTCGGCAGGGATAATGGCATTGCGGTCACGTCGACCAAATCGGCCACGGGCCACCTGTTGGGAGCTGCCGGCGGAATCGAGGCCATCTTTAGTGTGCTGGCACTGCGTGATCAGATCGTTCCCGCAACGCGCAATCTGGAAAACCTTGATGCCGCCGCCGAAGGCGTGGACATCGTGAGTGGAGTTCCCAGAAAAATGGCCATTGAGCATGTCATGTCGAACGGCTTCGGATTCGGCGGCGTGAATGCCAGCGTTATTTTCAGGCGGTGGGTTTCCTGAAAATTTCCAGATGTCGTTTGGCGCGAAAAGAGCATTCAAATGATTAAAAATGCTTATGAATTCCTGCGGCCGCTCATCATCTGGCTGGGATTGACAGAGTTGGCGTGGATTTCCTACTGGCTTCTTCGAAACGACAGTGCGGGATTCGGTTACACGGCCACGGTCGTTGGATGGTTTGTGGCATTGCTGGCCTGGATGGCATGGGTAATACATGGCGGTCGTCGCGGGCTCTTTCTCAAGCACACTCGATGGCTGTCTAATCTTGTCGGAGCCGTTACTGTCGTGGCATTCTCCGCCGCTCTGTTCATGATCGTGCCGGGGGCATGGGAGGAACTCGCCCGAACTGCGGCACTGGCAACCACCGAAGAACTGGCATCAATTCATATCCTTCGGCTGCTGGCAGTCGGAACGATCATCAAGTACCTGCAACGTCAGTTGCCGTTGCATTTTTTTATATTGGGATCGCTCCCGGATTTCCTGTTTGCAATAAGTGCCATTATTGTCACGTTTCCGTCCGGAGACGGTTTCGTCAGCAGGGAGTTTCTGATTGCCTGGCATTGCACCGGCGCCCTGGTGTTCATGGGTGCGGGTATCTCGATGTTCTTTTCGGTACCTTCGCCCTTTTTTATTTACCGCAGCGTTCCTGATGCTTCGATTGCATTCAGGTTTCCCATGCTTCTTGCCCCGAATTTCACGGTTCCGCTCTTCATGCTGGCGCATGCCTTCGCCCTCGTGAAACTGTTGGCATAAAACTGCCTTTATGGGCATTGCTGACTGGTTCCAACGATCCGTCGCCTTAGCCAATTGAACAGGATAATAAGAATGCATGATTCGACATATCGCTACACCTCGTTCACCTTATCGACGGTGTTGTCAGATTTGAGATTTGGCGGAGGAATAGCGCCCGGCGGTAGCATCCGGGCTATTGATCTGGCAACCGCTGACCGGCACCGATTCCAGTGGCCGCGTGCGGGTAGCCCAAAACTCCTGCTATTGGCCTTTGGATCACGCACTTGTCCGGCAACGATAAGTACAATTCCCGACCTTAAGATGCTACATGCTGAATTCGGGAATCAGGTCGAATTCGTGTATCTGTATGTGCGTGAAGCGCATCCAGGCAACATGATTTCCCAGCCGCAAACAATGGAAGACAAAACCGCGCATGCCTGCACCCTGCAACTGGAGTACCAGATCCCATGGACAATCGCGGTTGATACTCTCGACGGAGAAACTCATCATCTTCTCGCACCTCGGCCCAATGCCGCGTATCTCATTGATGCTGACGGAAAAGTCGTATTCAGAACCCTGTTCGCGGCAGATGCAACAGCGCTGGGCAGAGCAATCAGAGAATATCTGGCAGGGCAATCCATCCTGCAGAAGGAACGTAGCCCGATTATTTACCCAGTGCTCAAACTGATTGGATTGACATGGGAGGTGGTAGGCAGCGCAGGGAGCACGGCGTTGCGCGATCTGTTGCTGCGTACGCCATTTCTTTACCTTCCTTCGCGCCGGCAGCGCTAATGCAGGGAATGTCGCCATTCGTTCGGGGAAGTGTCTCTATGGCGCTAACATTCGTAATAATTGGGCTTGCATCGTGGGCTGCAATTCAATGGCTGCGATAAATTGCAATTCGGTCAGTTTGATTATCTTATGCATATCGGTCGGAGGCTACGTTTACTCACGCACCAGCCAGAAGCCGATAGAATGTGCTTGAACTCAGGCGGCGAATGTAGTGCGCGGCCTTGTGGGCAGGCGGCTTGCCGTCACTCCAGGCAATGTGATTGCCAGGAGTAGCAGTACCAGAGTGCGGCGAAGAGGGCGCTGCATGAGTCGGTTTTCAGGATCAAGCGGGGCTATTGCAGATCATGCTTCTTCTGATCGAACTCCTCTTTCTCTATCTCGCCCCGCGCGTAGCGCTCCTTGAGAAAATCGAGCGATTTTTTCTCCTGCGAACGCTCGATCCCTTCACTGCCGGATTTCCACAGCATCTTGACCAGCAAGACGAGAGCGACAATCAGCAGTATCCAGAATAGCACTACGCCAATCATGCCGAACCCCATCGCACCCCAGCCATAACCATCCATATGTCCCCACATGACAGGCTCCTTTCGCCGTGATTAGTTTGATTGCAGTCATGCCCCTATGCACAGCAGCCCCTTTGAGTCTGGATCGACGGGCATTTCACCGATCCATAAGAGCAGAATACGCAGCAATCCCCCGGTTCGGGTCGTAGCAGCGTTTTACAGTTCCGACACTCGTAATAGAACTGGCAGGCATCCAAAGGCATGTTTTCCTGCTGTCGATGCCCGCATTGCGGACAGGTTAATGTAGATTGGAGTATCGGGTCATTCATGACGTTCCCCTCTTGCATCGTATCCGGGAGTAGGGGTCATGGATTTCCGCATTCGGTGCCAGGGGTAAACAATCTGCAGTTTTAGCCATTCAGCAGATGCTGCAGTTCTCCGGCGTGGTCCAGGACCCGCAGTTCGTCAAATCCACCGACATGTCGTTCACCAATATAGATTTGCGGCACGGTCCTCCGGCCAGTACGAGAAATCATTTCCGCGCGATGTTGCGGATCGAGATCGACACGGATAAATGAAATGGCCTGGATGCCCCGGCTGTGCAGCAACTGTTCGGCCGCACGGCAATAAGGGCAGGTACTTGTGGTGTACATCACTACATCTTCCATGGCTCGCCTTTCTTAACGCAGTAAATGGATTCAGACATCATTTTCTTTCTTGGCTTTCGCTTCTTCCAACGCATGGGATATGCGCTGCCTGGCCTCATCTGAAAGGGTAAGGTCCTCGCAGTGCTGGTGATTTCCAATAGCGCGGCTTGCCTTGCGTATAAGAGTGATCTGACTGAAAAAATTGGTGCATCCATCGCAAATGAAAAGGTGGAGCCTGAGCGCCAGCCTCTTGCCCAGAGGGAGCGTCTCGTCCATGGTCCGCGACATTAATGCGCTTGCTTGTTTGCAATTCAGCATGGCTTTGTATCCTTGTTCATCTCATCCAGTTCATATCCAGGCATTTGCCAAGAGCAATTCGTGCGCGATGCATCAATACCCACGCGTTGCTTTCGCTCAGCGCAAAACTGACGCGTATTTCCTCATGACTCATTCCATGCACCTCCTTGGCCAGGAATACTTCCGCCTGTTGTGGTTTCAGGCGCGACAGGCATTGCTCGAAGATGCTCCAGAACTGCTTGCTCACCATCACCGCATCCGGGTCAGGATAGGCTTTTGGCATTTCGAACCAGCGTCCGGCCTTGTCGAAAAAATCGTCAGTACTATCTCCACTTTCGTCATCCCCCATCAGGTCGGATACGGCAATCTCGCGGCTCTGCCTGCGCCAATAATCGATCATCCTGTTCTTGAGGATGGTGGTGAGCCAGGTTCTGACGGAAGCTTGGGCGGTATACTCATTACTGGCAGCCAGGGCCGAAACCAGCGTGTCCTGCACCATGTCTTCTGCCAGTGCCTTGTCCTTCAGCTTTAACATCGCATAGCTGAACAGGTAATCTGCATGCACCTCAAGATGCGCGATTGAGTTTGTGGTTTTCTCTTTTTCCATGATCGTCCAAGCTTGTTTTCTACTGGTGGCTGCCAGTTTACAACCGCAGGCGCATCACCGGTTTTCAAGGAATTAAACGGACAGGGCAGCGATTCCTTACAACAGCCTGAAAAAATGAAGGTTGAGGCTGGAACTCTATGTAAGTAATTGACCCCCTAACCGACTAAACACCGAGAGTTTGGAATTCAATACATGTAGGAGAGCAAAATGAACCGCCGTCAGTTTTTTACCAATGTGGCAGGCTTGGGGTTGGCTGTAGCGCTGCCGGCTTTAGCCAAGGGGGTTGCTGCCGTGACGCCCCTGACGAAATCGAAATCCGCATGGAAGGCACTCTTGCCTCCCGATCGTTATGGCGTGTTGTTCGAAGAGGATACCGAGCGCGCGTTCAGCAGCCCCCTCAATAATGAGAAACGCAGCGGCGTTTTTATCTGTGCGGCCTGTTTCCTGCCATTGTTCGACTCCGCCCACAAGTTTGATAGCGGTACCGGTTGGCCCAGTTTCTGGGATGTGCTGCCAGGCGCCGTCGGCACCAGGAAGGACTTCAAGCTGGTCTGGCCGCGAACCGAATACCACTGCGCGCGTTGCGGGGGACATCAGGGCCACGTTTTCGATGACGGACCGCCACCGACCGGCTTGCGTTATTGCAACAATGGACTTGCCCTGAAATTCGTTCCCGGCACGGAGGCTTTGCCTCCGCTCAGATCGTAAGGTGACCATCATGAGAAAAATCATTTCACTCGCATCCGGTCTAGCCGTTCTCGCGCTGGCCGGTTACTCCATGGCCGGAGATGCCGGGCCTGTCAAAGCGTCGGCTCAGCCAATGGCTACCGCCATTTTCGCGGGAGGCTGCTTCTGGTGTGTTGAAGCGGACTTCGAAAAACTGACCGGGGTGGTGGAGGCGGAGTCCGGTTACACAGGCGGGCCTCTCGCCAACCCAACTTATGAGCAAGTCAGCCATGGCGGTACCGGGCACGCCGAATCGGTCCGGGTGATTTATGACCCGAGCAAGATCACCTACGAGAAGTTGCTGGATTATTTCTGGCATCACATCGACCCGACCGTCAAGGACCGGCAGTTCTGCGATGTCGGCAGCCAATACCGCAGCGCGATCTTCTATCGGAACGAAGCAGAGAGGAAAGCGGCAGAAGCCAGCAAGGCTGCGCTCGAGCGCAAAGGACAATTTGCCCGTATTTACACCGAAATCGCACCTGCGGGTCCGTTCTATCTGGCCGAGGGGTATCATCAGGACTACTACAAGAAAAATCCGATTCGCTACAAGTATTATCGTAATAGTTGTGGACGCGATGCGCGGGTAAATGAAGTCTGGGGCGCTTCGCACTGATCCCCGGAAGCGCCCGTGCACCTTCACTTCCGGGACGATGTTCCAAGAGGAATTCGATGCGCACAATCGATACGTCGCCTGTAGAAAGCGCTATCTGCCTGCTGCTCGTTGCATTGCTCATGGCTGGCTGCGCCACGGTGGGAAAACCGCCGGAAGGCGACACGCTGGCCGATTGCCGGGGCTTGTATCGGGAGGTCGATGCTGCCATCGAGCGTGCCGGGGTGCGCGATCACGGGCCTTCGTCGGTCGACGGTTTTCCCTATCTGCGTACTACGCGCCTGCTCGCATCGTTCCGCGACGAAGTGACCGGGCCGGAACAGTGGGCAGCCTGGACCGGACACATGGCGGCGCTGGATGCCCAGGCGCACGCGCTGGAACTGCGCAACCTGTCTGCGCCGGTGCCGAGCCGGCGCAATGACACCCTTCCTGACGAACTCGATCTTTGTCGCGAGCGCCTGCTGGCAGACGATCTCGCGCATCCGGAGCGGCGCGCAGCCCTGCGCGATGCAGCCCGCACTGCGGACGACTACGTTACCTGGTGGCGAGCGGCCGGGCTCTATCCGCTGACGGCGATTGCCGTCTCCGCCAGCATCAAGGATTGGCATGCCGAGAGCCGCGAAACCTTTTCCACGCCATTGAGTGCGCTGCCGGTCGCTGGTGGAATAGTGCGTTGGGCGCCACCATCTGCCGTTTCCCAGCAAGCACCGCTCGACCCCGCCCAGGTGAGCGATACCCTGCGCCGCTCGCTGGATCCGCTCGGCATCCCGCAACCGTCGGCCGCCGACCTCGACCGGCTGTTCGATGCCTTTGCCCCGGTCTGGGAAGTGGACGTGGCGGACGACAATGACCGTATCGGACTGCTGCGCTGGGACAACGGGCCGGTAGTGGACGTGACGCACCCGACTTTATATCGCAAGGTCTCGCATACCCGCTTCGGCAATCAGGTGCTGCTGCAGCTCAATTACATCGTCTGGTTTCCGGCGCGCTCCGGCAACGACATCTACGCCGGGCGCCTGGACGGCATCAATTGGAGGGTGACCCTGGGCCCCGACGGCGAACCGTGGCTCTATGACGCCATTCACAACTGCGGCTGCTACCATGAGTTCTTCCCGGGCAGCCAACTGCGCCTGCGCAGCGACCTTCCCACCGGCTACTTCGAACCGCCGCTGCTGCCGCAAGCGGCGCCCGAGCAACGGCCGCTGGTGCTGCGTATCGCCCACCGGCACCATTTGATCCAGCGCGTCTATCATGACGCCTCGCCAACGCTCGCCGCGCAGCCGATGGCATGGGAGGATTACGACACGCTGCGTTCCCTGTCGGCCGATGGCGGTTATCGCAGCCTGTTCGGCGAATATGGCCTGATCGCTGGCACCGAGCGTCCCGAGCGGTTCATCCTGTGGCCGATGGGCATTCGCTCTCCGGGGGCCATGCGCCAATGGGGGCATCATGCAACCGCTTTCGTCGGCCGCCGCCACTTCGACGATCCCTTTCTCATCGAGTCGCTGTTCGAGCAGGCGCCATGAATAAGCCAGCTTATTGGATCGTGCTTTGCTGCCTGCCGCTGCTGGCTTGGGCAGCAGGCGAGCGAATCGGGATCGCCCGTTTTGCACAGGGCGATCTGAGCGGTTGGAAGACCAAGGTTTTTGCTGGCGAAACCCGCTACTCGCTGGAACTCACGGGCGGGACGAATGCCTTGCGCGCCGACAGCCGCGCGGCTGCTTCGGGGCTGTACCGCGAGATCAAGGTGGATCTCGGCAAGACGCCCATCCTCAACTGGTCATGGAAGGTCGACCACGTACTGGTGGGCGCCGACGAGCGTACCCGCGCCGGCGACGATTATCCTGCACGCGTCTACGTGGTGTTTTCCGGAGGGCTGTACTTCTGGCGCACGCGTGCCATCAACTACGTATGGTCGAACCGGCAGCCGCTCGACAGCAGTTGGCCCAGTGCCTTCACCGGCAACGCGCGCATGATCGCGGTGGAGTCCGGTGCCAGCCGGGCTGGCAGATGGATCAACGAAAGGCGGGACGTCCGTGCCGACTACCGGCACCTTTTCGGCGAAGAGCCCGGCCACGTCGATGCTGTGGCGATCATGACCGACACCGACAACACGGGGGCAGCAGCTACCGCGTGGTACGGCGATATCTGGTTTGCTGCGGAATGATCCGATGATTTTCACGGTATCTACACGATTCGGTTGTAAGGATTCATCGCTGGCCCCGTTTAAGCAGCATCAACCTTGATTTACTGAAGGCGAAAGGCATTCATAACATGATCAAACCCGAATACGACCTGTGCGTCATTGGCGGTGGCTCCGCTGGCCTGGTAGCAGCGGCCGGAGCGGCCGCACTAGGCGCAAAAGTCGTACTGGTGGAGAAGCACAAGATGGGGGGCGATTGCCTTAACTACGGTTGCGTGCCGAGCAAGGCTTTGCTGCATAGTGCAAAGGTGGCGCAGACCATACGCAATGCCGGTGATGCCGCCATCGATGCGCACGTGCCGGATGTCAGTCTGGAGCGGGTCATGCAGCGGGTACGGTCGGTCATCCAGAGCATAGAGCCCAACGACAGCCCGGAGCGATTCCGCAGCCTGGGCGTTGAAGTGATCTTTGGCGCCGGCAGATTCACCGCTCCGCGAGCCTTCGAGGTCGATGGCCGACTGCTGGGCGCACGCAAATACATTATCGCCACCGGTTCCCGCCCAGCCATTCCGGACATTCCCGGGCTGCGCGAGGTGCCGTACCTTACCAACGAAACCGTTTTCGACCTGAGCGAGCCCGTGCCGTGCCTGATCGTGCTGGGCGGCGGCCCTATCGGGGTGGAGCTGGCGCAGGCATTCGCACGTTTGGGCAGCGAAGTCCATCTGGTTGACCCTAAACCGCATATCCTCAGGAACGAAGATCCGGATATGGCGCAAGTGGTCGAAGTCCGCTTGCGCGAGGAGGGCATTGCATTGCATCTGGGCGAGACTCCCGTGAGGGTCGAAGGCGAAGCGGGCCGTCTGCGAATGTTGACAAAACAGGCGGACGGCACCGAGAAGTGGCTGGAGGGAACCCATCTGCTGGTTGCCACCGGGCGCCGCGCCAACGTGGAGCAACTGGGACTGGAAGCGGCGGGCGTCGAGGTGGCGCATGGCCGGATCGTCACCGACAAGCGCCTGCGCACTGCCAACCGCGCCATCTACGCCTGCGGCGACGTGGTCGGGCCGTACCAGTTCACCCACATGGCCGAGCACCATGCCGGCATCGCATTGCGCGGCGCATTGTTTCATCTGCCGGCGAAAATCGAGGAGCGGGTTATCCCCTGGTGCACGTTTACCGATCCTGAACTGGCACGTGTCGGCCTGTCCGAAACCGAGGCCAGGGCGCAGGGTGTCGCCTACCAGGCTTACAGCTTCCCGTTTCATGAGGTGGATCGCGCCATCACCGATGGGCAAACCGTGGGCCTGACCAAGATACTCACCGCCCCCAACGGCCGGCTTCTGGGGGCGGCCATCGTCGGCCCCAACGCGGGCGAACTGGTCCACGAATACGTACTGGCCTTGTCCCGCAACCTGAAAGTGGGCGACCTGGCTAACGTGATCCATATCTACCCGACGCTGGCGCAAATCAACCGCCGTGTGGCTAATCAACAGCTCAAGTCGAAACTGACGCCGAGATCGAAGCGCTGGATGAAGCTGCTGTTCGGATTGCAGGGAGCATGAGTAATTCTGCCATGACCACAACCATTACCAATCGCCTGCTGAAAGCCCTCGTGGCGCTGCTGTTCATCGGTGCCCTGGCCGCCTTTTTCGCGTTGGACGGGCAGCGCTATCTGACGCTGGAGACGCTGCAACAGAACCGCAATGCGCTGCTGGAGTTTACCCAACAGCACTACTGGCAGGCGCTGCTGATTACCGTAGCGGTGTATACCGCGGCCACCGCCATCAGCGTGCCCGGCGCCGTACTGCTTTCGCTCGCCACCGGTTTCCTGTTCGGGCGCTGGGTGGGCACCGGGGTGATCGTTATCTCCGCCACTATCGGCGCCGTGCTGGTATTTCTTGCCGCGCGCTATCTGTTCGCCGACGCCATGCGCGCAAAACTCGGCGGGAAACTGCGCGAATTAAGCGACGGTTTTGCCCGGGACGCATTCAGTTACCTGCTGTTCCTGCGCCTGGTGCCGCTGTTTCCGTTCTGGCTGGTGAATCTGGCGCCGGCCTTCACCGGCATCCGCCTGTCCACCTATGTTGCGGCCACCGCCATCGGCATCATCCCCGGCGCCTTCGTGTTCGCCAATCTGGGTCAGTCGCTGGGTCGCATCCAGTCTACCGCGCAACTGGTATCGCCGGAAACGCTGGGGGCGCTGGCGCTGCTGGGCGTACTGGCGCTGGTGCCGGTGCTGGCAAAAAAGTTCGTGCGCCAAAAAGCAGGTGAGAAATCATCATGAACGCGCAGCTGATGCTGGTGGCCTTGCCGGTGCTGGCGCTGGCCTGGGTCAACGGCGCCAACGATGTGGCCAAGGGGGTTTCCACGCTGATCGGCAGCGGCGTTTCCAAACCGTCGCGCGCCATCTGGTGGGGAACCCTGTGGACGCTGCTCGGCGGTCTGGCGGCGGTGCTGTGGGGTGCCAAGCTGGCCAGTGCCTTTGGCGGCGGCTATCTGGCGTCGGACTTCGCCTTGAGCACGGGTTTCATTTTCGGCGCGCTGATCGGCGCCTTTGCCTGGGTGTTGCTGGCCACGCGCTTCGGCCTGCCGGTATCCACCACCCATGCGCTGCTGGGCGGCACCGTGGGAGCCGCGCTGGTGATCGCCGGGCCGGAAGGGCTGCGTGCCGGGGTGATCGCCAACAAGGCGCTGCTGCCGCTGGCGTTGAGCCCGTTGCTGGCAATCGGCGTGTGCTGGCTGTTGTTGCTGGCCGGGCGTTGGGTAGGCCGGCAGGTACCGGCCTGGCGACCCGGCTGCTGCCCGCAGCAGGACTGGCGCGCCAATCCGTTTGCCTGTGCGCTTACGCGGTCGCCAAAGGAACGCTTCGCGGCCCGCCTGTGGACCGTGCTGCACTGGCTGAGCAGCGGCGCCACCAGCTTTGCGCGCGGACTCAACGACGTGCCCAAAATATCGGCTTTCTTCATTGTCGCGCTGGCGGCGGGCAGTGCCGCCGCTCCGGCGGCCAATAGTCATTGGCTCGCCTTTGTGCTGGTATCCGTCGCGATGGCGCTCGGCAGCATCTGGGGCGGACTGCGCGTGGCGGACGTATTGGCGCATCGCGTCACCCGCATGGACGCCGCCCAGGGCATGACGGCCAATCTGGGCACCTCGCTGCTGGTGTTGGCCGCGTCTCCGTTCGGTTTGCCGGTGTCCACCACCCACGTCAGCACCGGCGCGCTGTTCGGCATCCGCTGGGGAACGCGTCAGGCGCCGATGGAACAGGACGCCCTGCGCTGGATTCTGTTTGCCTGGCTGGTCACCTTGCCGGTGGCCGGGTTGATTGCCGCTGCCGCCACAGCACTGTATGGATGGACATAGGACATAACAACATGCACGCCACTTTTCCACTTCTGCAAATAACCGACTTTCCGCCTATTCGCCGCGCGACGCTGACCACGCTGCAGGTGAACCTCGGCTACCTGTGCAACCAGACCTGCGTGCATTGCCATGTCGATGCCGGCCCCAAGCGCACCGAGCTGATGGACGAAGACACCATCGCCCAGGTGTTGGCGTTTTTAAGGGCGCAGCCGCAAGTGCGCACGCTCGACCTCACCGGCGGCGCGCCGGAAATGAATCCGCATTTCCGTTACCTGGTGGAGGAGGCGACTGCGCTCGGCGTCAGGGTGATCGACCGCTGCAACCTCACCATCCTGGAAGAGCCGGGGTACGCAGACCTGGCGGAATTTCTTGCGGCACAGCAAGTGGAGGTCACCGCCTCGCTGCCGTGCTACCTTGAAGACAACGTCAACCGCCAGCGCGGCCGCGGCGTGTTCCAGGCCAGCATCCGTGCCTTGCATCGGCTCAATGCCCTGGGTTATGGCAGGGATGGCAGCGGGCTGATACTCCATCTGGTCTATAACCCGCAGGGACCGGTACTGCCGCCATCGCAACAGAATCTCGAAGCCGCCTACCACGAGCACCTGGGCGAGATGGGCATCGTGTTCAATCACCTGTACACCATCACCAACATGCCGATTGCCCGCTTCGGCAGCACACTCATCAGCAAAGGGCAGTTTCACGACTACATGCATCTGCTGCGCGCCGCCTATCGGCCTGAAAACCACGATACGGTGATGTGCCGCAGCCTGATCAGCGTGGACTGGCAGGGCTACGTACATGACTGCGACTTCAACCAGATGTTGAATATGCCACTGGGTGCGGGCGGCCAGCGGCGGACGCACCTGATCGATTTGCTGACCAAGGATTTGCAGAATGAACCCATCGCTATTGCCGACCATTGCTACGGCTGTACCGCAGGACAGGGCAGCAGCTGCGGCGGCGCCCTGGCTTGAATAAAACTACTTCAGATAAGGAGAAACCCTCATGAACACCCATGCAAGCGTACTCGACCGCTATTCCGATGCGGCAAAGGCGCGTGAGGAAGCTTTATGCTGTCCGGTTGATTACGACCGCAGCCTGCTGGAAATGCTGCCGCAGGAAATCATCGAAAAGGATTATGGCTGCGGCGATCCCTCGCGTTATGTGCAACCGGGCGACACCGTACTCGACCTCGGTTCCGGCTCCGGCAAGATTTGCTACATGGCCGCGCACCTGGTGGGCGAGGGTGGGCATGTGATCGGCGTGGATATGAACGACGACATGCTGGCACTGGCGCGCAAGTACCAGAAGCAGATGGCGGAAAAGCTGGGCGGCAACCGTGCGCGCTTCGTCAAAGGCTACATCCATGACCTGGCGCTGGATCTGGCGGCCATGGAAGAGCATCTCGCCGCGCACCCGGTCAATTCGGCAAACGATCTGACGGCATTGCAGCTATGGCAGGCCAGGCAGCGCCACGAGCGGCCACTGATTGCCGATGCCTCGGTCGATCTGGTGATTTCCAATTGCGTGCTCAACCTGGTGGACGATGCTGCCAAGCCGAAGCTGGTGCATGAAATTTTTCGCGTGCTCAAGCCCGGTGGCCGCATCGCCATTTCCGACATTGTGTCCGACGAAGAGGTGCCGCCTCACCTCAAAGCCGACTCCAACTTGTGGAGTGGTTGCATTTCCGGTGCATTCGGTGAGCAGGAATTCGTACAGGCTTTTGTCGATGCCGGCTTCCAGGCCGTGCGCATCGACAAGTGGAGCGCTGAAGCCTGGCAGGTGGTCGAAGGCATCGAATTCCGCTCGGTGACAGTAACCGCCGTTAAGCCGGAGGGTAAGGAATGCCTGGATTACGGGCATGCCGTCATCTATCGCGGCCCTTTCGCCGAGGTGCGCGACGAAGAAGGCCATATCTTTCCGCGCGGCGAACGGATTGCCGTATGCGCCCGCACCTACAAGGCGCTGACGACCGGCCCGCATCAGGAGAGCTTTCTTGGCATCACACCTGCCGTGCTCGGTGAACCCAGGGCCTGGTGCGCGCCGCACGGCACGCGCCGGCCAGCCTCTGTAACCAAGGGGGGCGTATTTGACGTGGCCTGTGATACGGACGGCAATTGCTGCTGAAGGAGGGATAGTGCTATGAAACTATTTGTAAAATGGCTGGTAGCTAGCAGCCTGCTTGTGCTGGGCATGTCCAGCATGGCAGCGGAACCGGACTGGAGCGACTATTCCCGCCTACTCGGCAAGCATGTGCAACCCGGCGTCAAGCGCGGTGTGGCACTCAATACCGTCAATTACGCTGAGCTGAAGAAAAGTGGAGAAGCCGATCGTGTGGCCGCGCAACTGGCGGCTTTTCCCATGGAAAAACTGGCAAGCCGCGACGAGAAGCTGGCTTTCTATATCAATGCTTACAATGTGCTGGCCATCAAGATGGTGCTTGACCATTGGCCGCTGGAAAGCATCAAGGATGTCGGCAGTATTATCTCGCCGGTGTGGAAAAAGCCGGCAGGGCGACTGGGGGGCAAGACGGTCACGCTGGATGAACTGGAGCATCGCATATTGCGCCCGATGGGGGAGCCACGCATCCATTTTGCCATCGTCTGCGCCTCGGTAAGCTGCCCGGATCTGCGCGTGGAACCTTACACCGCCAAACGCCTCGATGCGCAGCTTGAGGATCAGACCAGGAAGTTTCTTGGCAACCCGGCCAAGGGAATGAGGGTAGAGGAGGGCAACGTCCGCGTATCGCAAATCTTCGATTGGTTCAAAAAGGACTTCGACAAGTCGGGCGGGGTAGAGACTTTTATTCGCCGTTACCGTCAGGATGTGCCCGAGAAGCTGCCAGTCAAGGCCAACATTCCTTATGACTGGGCGCTGAATGCAAGCTGAAATCATCATCATGCTCTATCTGGTCGCCAGCCTGTTTCTGCTGTACGTGCTGTCTAAATGGCTGTTGCGCCTTCGCCGTGGTGCGCCGATCAGCGTCAGGTTCGACAGGGATATTCCCGCAACGGTATCGATAATCATGCCTGTCCTCAACGAAGCAAAGGTCATCTCTGACACCTTAGCGCCTCTACAGGTGATTCGCGCCGCAGGGCACGAGTTGATCATCGTCGATGGTGGCAGCACGGACGATACCTTGGAAAAGGCCCGCGCATTGGCCGACATGTCGTTGAGCAGTGCACGCGGTCGCGCACGACAGATGAACACAGGCGCGATGCACGCCGGAGGCGACGTTTTACTGTTTCTGCACGCCGATACCCGCCTGCCCGTGGACGGAATTCCTGTACTGCTAAAAGAGTTGGCAAAGTCCGGCAAGGTATGGGGGCGCTTCGATGTGCGCCTTTCCGGACGCCATCCGTTGTTGCGCATGGTTGCCTGCATGATGAACTGGCGCTCGCGCATCACCGGCATCGCCACGGGCGATCAGGCCATGTTCGTGCGCCGCGAGGTTTTCCAGGCACTGAACGGTTTCCCCGATATTCCATTGATGGAAGATATCGCTCTCAGCAGCGCCTTGCAGAGCGGCTTCGGCAGCCCGTTATGCCTCGAGAAACGGGTCGTCACCTCCAGTCGCCGTTGGGAAGAGGGCGGCATCCTGCGCACGATTATGTTGATGTGGAAATTGCGGCTTGCCTATTTTTTGGGAGCATCGCCGGAGCGGCTTGCCCAGCAATACAGGCGACGTGAAACGGCCAGCGACCATGTCTGAAACGACCTTGCATGTCTTTGCACGGGCTCCCGTTCCGGGGCAAGCCAAGACGCGCCTGATTTCGGCGCTGGGCGCGCATGGCGCTGCCGAACTGCATGCGCGACTGGTACGGCACACGCTCGAGAATGCCTTATCCGCCAATATCGGCCGGGTTACCCTGTGGTGCGCCCCCGATATTCACCATCCTTTTTTTGAGCAGTGTGCCCACGAGTTTGGAATAACCCTGAGGGCTCAGCAGGGCGCCGACCTTGGTCAGCGCATGGCGCATGCGCTGGCATTCTGCATGCATGACAGCAAATGCGCCCTGCTGATTGGCACCGATTGTCCAATGCTTGACCCGGCTGTGTTGAGATGTGCCGCCGATGCGCTGAAAAAGGATGCCGCTGTGGTGTTTGTCCCGGCAGAAGACGGCGGCTATGCCTTGATCGGGGTAAGGGAGAGGGTGCCTGCCATTTTCGATGGCATTGCATGGGGTAGCGACACGGTCATGGCGCACACGAGAAATCTTCTGCGATCACAATCGCTTGACTGGCATGAACTCTCTCCATTGGCTGACATCGATACGCCGAACGATGTGCAGCGGCTGCACCAGACGCATCCTGATTTATTGAATGGATTGATCAACCTGGAAATGACGCCATGAGCTATATCGAAACCCCGCCTGACCACCGTTTCCCGTGGTACGTCAGGCTTTTCCTCGCGAACCAGCGACGCCGTTACGGTCGCGAGCTTGAACCTGCAAGGCTATGGGGAAGGTCTCCCAAAGTATTTGCGGCACTGTCGCTGCTTTATGGTGCGCTCGACCGGAAATCCTCACCCATCGAACCCGCCTTGCGCACGCTGGTCACGGTACGCGTATCGCAGATCAACTGGTGTGCTTTCTGTGTCGACATCAATTCCTCGACTGCGCTAAAGCGCGGCCTTACCGAAGCCCATCTGGAAGCCTTGCCTCATTTCGATGATTCGCCGCTGTTCGACGATCGCATCAAGGCGGCACTGGCGTATGCCGAAGCTGTGACCTACAGCAACAGGCAGGTCGATTCGGCGCTGATGGCTCGGCTAAAAGGGCATTTCAATGATGAAGCGATTATCGAACTTACGGCACTGATCGCCTTCCAGAATCTCTCCAGCAAATTTAATTCTGCTCTGGATGTAGCCGCTCAAGGCTTTTGCAAACTGCCGCCCAAGTTTGATGCTGTAAATGGAAAGGGCCCGCGAAATAGGGAGAAGTCCGTTTAAGGAGCGTCCTTGATTCAGCTTCTTCATAAGCTGTTTGTTTGATGGCTTTATTAATATAACCATCATTTAACATAATATACAAACCGCACCCTCATGAATTAGCACTGGCGCGGCCTGAGACGGTGTAGGTGTCATTATTAAATTGACAGCGAAAAAAATTGACGCTGCAATCCCACCAAGCCGCTTATAGAAATTTTCCCAAAATTCCTTTTTCTCGCCTTTTTCGCGTTCTGCGTTTGCTGCTGCAATAATCTGTATTGGTTCAATTTCCAGAATCCCAGCAAGTTTAGCTGCAGTCGTGTCGTCCATAATCCTTCTGCCAGTAGCGTAGTGACTCATTGCGCCTTGGGAAACTCCTAGAATTTTTGCAAGCCTGTAATCCGTCACTTCAAGACGTCTTTTTGCTTCTTCGATGTATTCCTTAGTCGTTTTCATGGTTACTCCTGATCATTTACCGGCACTCTATTCCCTTGCAATACGCTTGACAATCACAATACAGATGTAATCCAATGTCCCCAGCATTACATCCGTAATGCAATATTTGGACAATTGGAGACCATCATGATTCGGATTGAAGTTAAATCAACCGCCGTAGAAACCCGCAACGGCACCGCATCAAAAACAGGCCGCCCGTACAGCATCCGCACCCAAGAGGCCTACGCTTACACCTTCGACAGCACCGGCAAGCCCCGTCCTTACCCTGAACGTATTAGCCTGCAGTTGGAAGATGATCAGATGCCGTTCGCAGTCGGCATCTTTGATCTGTCGCCGGCCTCGGTTTATGTGGGCGACTTTGGTCGCCTCATGATGGGTCGTCCGCTTTTGATCCCTGTCGCTGCTAAAGCGGTCGCCTAATTGGTCGCTCGTGTTCACTACGGAACATTAGCGCTCAATATGTATTTCCACCCCTTGCAATCTCCCTTGTACCGCCGCCCGGTGAAAAACTCCGGTCGGCGGTATCTTTTTTCACGCGGAGAGTACCTATATCGTCAAGGGGTATTACCCGGTTTTCAGAGTTGCAGTGCTAGTACCACTGCAACTAATTCCGCGAAACCGGAAAAACGGACATGAAATACGAAGGTCTGGCTTGCGACTGGATGAGCGGAAGACATGATTATCCGGTAGAGGCACCGGCTGTCCCATGGGAAGCAGGGCGCATCGTCAAAATTGACCGTGATGGCGTCATCGAATACGAGGCGAGGGCTTGGGAACAAATCCGCTGCCCATCGTCTGATACCAGCATCCGTATCAAGTGCGACGGCCAGCACCTTTGGTTTTCAGGAAATATCGGGCGCTTTCAGCATCACGACAACATTACCGGTATCGGTGTTCTTGAATGCGTCGAACGCTGGGCCGAAGTTATGAAAAACCTTGGTCTTGACCTTCGCGGCTTCGGTACCCGTTGGCGCGAAAACATGGTATCCGAATACGGTACGCACTTAACCCGTATTGACCTGGCCGGTAATTTCGACGTTTCCGACTATTCGGCGTTGTGTTCAATGCTCTCTATTCGCCGCATCGGTCAAAAGCTCCCGATAACCGGCAAGTATGGCCCCACATGGGGCTATGACAGCAAACGCAGCAATTGGCTCAAGGCCAAGCTTTACGACAAGACCGCAGAAGCAGAAGGGCGCAGGACGCCATCCAGTGGCAGGACACTGGCACGGTTTGAAGTGCAACTCGGGAGTGAATATCTCAAACGGGAAAAATTGGACAAGGTGATTACTTGGAAGGATGAAGACATGACGAACATCGTTTACGGCAAATTTGCTGATCAGATTTTTAAGGAATCTGTCTCCGTCGAAGACTGGACGGAAATCCCTTTGCGGCTACGCCAATACGCCATCCTCTGGCGCGATGGTATTGATGTCCGCTCACAGGTTCAGAAGTCGGCTTATTACAGTGCACGCAAGCGCCTCCTCGAATACGGAATCGACATCGGCACCCCCTGCAACGTCGTTGCCCTCAGCCGCCAAGTTCGTGTCGTCGAAGTCACCCCTGTCTCTGCTCTTAGGAGGGCCGCCTAATGGATTACGAACTCAATGCTTTTCTGGAAGGCCTGTTCTATGGCCTTGTCATCCCCTTTGGATGCTTTTGTGCTCACTTACTTATTTCAAGAGAAACCGACAAATCGTTGGACCAATCCTGATGGCAACCTGCGTAGAACTCGACGCCAACAACCATTTGGTCGCTACCACCACGCCGCCAGATTCTTGTACCGCTTACATCATCCAGTCGCACTCCGACTGGCTGGCCCAACAATCCCCTCTCTGGCAATTAACCCCTGAGCAGGGCGCAGAAGTCGCGATGGCAATGCTCGTTGTCATCGCTGCTGCGTATGCAATCCGTCTGTGCATACGTGCCCTTAACACCATAGACGAAACTCAACCTTCATTTGATTAGGAGAAACACCATGTTGAAGCAAATCTTTGTACGTTTGCTGTTCGCTGTTCTGTCCGTTCTTGGTTTCATCGAAACCGCATCCGCTGCCGTCGATGTGACCGCAACGGTTACGGAAATCACCGGTGCACTGACCCCAATCGGCCTGATCGGTGTCGCCGTTCTGTCCGTGATCGTCGGCATCAAGATTTACAAGTGGGTCCGCCGCGCGATGTAAAGCAATCGGGGAACGGCCTTTAAACCGTTCCCCTTTTTTCAACACAGGGGAGGCATGTCATGGGCATTCTGATCATCATTACTTATCTGTTGGCCGCCTGGCTGATTTTCACAGCATGACAAATCGCGCCTTCTTGCTTCTTGGTTTCCTGATCTTCCTTCTGATCAGCATTGTCCCTGCCCGCGCTGAGACCATACCTTCAACGTATACGCCTCCATCAGGCTCCTCGGGTTCATCTGGCTACGCTTCCGAAATTCCTTCTGGTTATACCTGTGGCGGTGGTCTTTTTACCACAAAG
>Ga0255338_1000691_pt1 | contig 89144 bp, 62 predicted proteins | sample MeOH1_35cm_T4_19_FD_203715 | JGI IMG/M metagenome (GOLD analysis project Ga0255338, IMG submission 203715) | Sandy soil microbial communities from University of British Columbia, Vancouver, Canada - MeOH1_35cm_T4_195 | ecosystem: Engineered > Artificial ecosystem > Sand microcosm > Unclassified ... | reverse complement strand
GCCTGATCCCTTGGGGCGGACCCTCGAGGTGCATGGCCCCTGCTCCGTCTCAGACGAGAGCGCGGCCGATTGCGCGTCCAGTGACTACCCGCTCACGCAATACCATTATTGGCCCGATACCGAGACCTCGGACCGCCGCAACCGGCTGAAGTCCATCTCCAGCTACGCGTCACCGGCTTCTTCTCCCAACGTCGTCACCTTCAACGCGTACAACGCCTGGGGCAACGTGACGGAGAGCGTTGATGCCAATGGTGTCATCACGCAATCGACGTACCAGGACCAGCGCCTCAGCTCGCAGAGCGTGGGCTCGCAGGCTGCGACGCACTATGGCTACGACCAGGGACGGATGAGCTGGAGCCAGTCCCCCGAAGGCAACTACGAGGTCTTCTGCTACCGCAAGGACACGCCGGCCTCGGCTTGTACAGGGGGAACCCTGACGGACAAGCTGCAGTGGAGAGCGAAGTCCGCCGTCTCCGACGGAGCGACGTGGACAGAGAAGGTGACGTACACCTACTGGCCTGATGACGCGGTGAAGGAGGAGCGGTACCTGAGCTGGGGGGCCTCCGGAGCAGAGACACGGCGGGTGGCGAAGTACGCGGTGGATGCCCACCACCGCCCCACCTGGCAGCAGATGGGGGAGAAGCCCTCGGGCTCTTCGTCCTGGTCCAACGCCACGGTTCGCCTGTTCGATGGAGCGGACAACCTCATCGGGCTGGGGCGCCCCTCCAACAACCCCTCTGCATGGTGCGGCGGGATGAACACGTCTGGCGCCCCGAATTCAGCCTTGTGTGACGCGAGGACATACGACCGGGCCGACAGGCTCACCCAGGTCGACGTGTTCCCCGCGTCCGCCGGCCAGCGCACCTGCATGACCTACGATGTCCAGGGGAACCTCACGAGCGTGAAGACGGGCTGCGCCAGCAGCGCGAGCTGCGCGAGTTGCACCCAGCCCGTGGCGCAATATACCCACGATGACTTCGGGCGCGTGGTGGAGGTCCAACTGCCTCATGCAGAGGGTCCCACCCGCTATGCCTATGACGCCGCTGGCAACCGGGTCATCCAGGAGACGGAGGCGATGCGCCAGGATGGAGAGCACCTGGCCTATACCTATGACGCCCTGAACCGGATGCTGTCTGCGACCCGCGTGTATACGCAGCCTTCGGCCGGGCAGCAGACGCTCTATCGCTTCGGCTATGATGTCGATGAAGCGCCGGATGCCTCCTGTCCTCAGCCGTCCAACACCCTGGGGCGAATGCTCTATCGCGCGGACTCCTTTGGCCGCACGTGGTTCCAGTACGACGAGGGGGGCCGCCTGACAGGGGAGCTCCGCGTTCGCGCCGGCACGGCCACCTGTACAGGAAGTCTCCAGGACAACCCGCATACGCTGTATGCGTATACGGCCAACGGCAACCTGTCGCAGATCACCTACCCGCATGGCCGCATCGTGAGCTACGTCTACGGTACCGGGGCCGCGGCCGATCGAGTCGATTCCATTGACGTGAGCCTGCATGATGGCACCGCGTGGCAGACGCAGCGCATCCTCAGTCATGCGGCGTGGGAGCCCTACGCGGGGTTGCGCGGGTACCAACTCCACCACCTGAACTCCGCCAATCTCAGTGCCGTCGAGTATGCGCTGGGGGATGATGCCACCACCACGCCCTCCTCCTTCTGTCCTTCACAGGGGCCCTCGGCCGCGGCAAGCGACCTGTCGGGGCGGCTGCGGAGCCTGCGCATCTCGAGCGGCGCATTCACCCCCGGCACCTATCCCGGTGACCTCTACCAGCGCACCTACCGGTGGCGAGGGGAGCAGGTCCTCAACGACTACACCTGTCTGCTGGGTGCGACCAGCCCGCGAATCGAGCAGTACACCTATGATCGGGTGCCCCAGCTGACTCAGGTGAGTGACACCCCCAGCGGGCTGCCGGGCATCGTGGAGGGGCGCAACTACACCTATGACGGGCGGGGCAATCGCACGGCCTACTTCGACAACGGCAATACCCACAGCCATGTGTACGCTCCGGCGCCCTATACCGACCGCCTGCTCAGCAGGACCTCCAACTCCCAGACGGGGCTCGTGGACGAGTTCGTCTACGATGCCGACGGCCGGGCGACCGAGAAGCGGAGGAACAAGCTGAGCTCGGAGCCAGCGGTCCGGAGCTGGCTCAGCTTCGCGTATGGCCCCAACGACGCGGTGGCGACCGACTCTGTCTTCAAGGCCATCACCGTGAGTGGAGTCAGCTACAACTACTTCTACGATGCGCTCGGCCGCAGGCGACTGAAGGTGTACCCATCGGGTGTCATGGATGAGTTCTTCTATGACTCGGGGCACCAGCTGCTCACCGATCAGGGCTCCAATACGATGGTGACGCCCATCGGCTTCCGAGTGGAAGACGATTACATCTGGCTGGATGGCAGGCCCGTGGCGCTGATCCGTGGCCGGCTCAGCACCAGCTGGGCTCGTGAGTCGGACAGCTCCGCGGACTGTGCACGCAACGGAGACGCGGCGGCATGTGGCGTCTACTTTGTCATGACAGACCATATCGGTAAGCCCGTGGTGATGCTCGACGCTTCGCGGAAGGTCACAGGGATCGGGGACTATGACGCCTATGGCCGCGTCAACTGGCTCAGCGTGCACAAAGGCACGGCACATCCGTCCGCCCACAATCAAACCAACGTAGAGCTGATTCGGAGTGCCCAGGCCGTGGGCGCACCCTACTTTCCCAACACCTCGGTCGAGGTGCGCTTCTTGTTCGGGCTGGTGGATACGGAGACCAACGGCGGCGTGCCGGTGGACTATGTCCGGCTCAAGAGTGGCACGACCTTCCTGACCAACCCGTTGGGGGGCAGTTTCAGCGGGCAGGTGTGGACGCCGTGGGTGCCGGCGGCCACCGGGAGCGTCTCCGTGCAGTTCACCTCGAACGCCACCAACTGCTGTCCGGATGGGAGTGGAGGGCTGGACTGCAACACGGCGACCTGCTCGCAGGCTCCCAACTATCCGTACTATGGCGTCGTCGTGACGGGCTACGAGTACCGTCGGTTCCAGACGGGGGCTCAGCCCTTCTGGACGCCGCTGCGCTTCCCGGGCCAGTACCACGATGCCGAGACCGAGCTCTTCGAGAACTGGAACCGTTACTACGACCCGAGTGTGGGGCGGTATCTGCAACCGGATCCACTTCTGCAGGATCCAGAAGCAGTGCGGAGGTACACAAAGGCTGGGATGGGGCTGAATCCGTACGTGTATGCAGCGAACGATCCCCTGTATTACACCGATCCGACCGGCCTTCGTCCTTTGAACTGGTGGGAGAGAGGCCTGAGTGGATGGTATTCGATGTCGATCATTGGGCGTTTCTTTACTGGCTATGGGCCTCGTCAGTCTTTCTACGAATCGGACTCGTACGCGTCAGAGATTATGCGAGCCAGCAATGCCTACGAAGAGGCTTGGAATGCCTACAAATTGGAGGTTCAGGTCAATGGGGGCAAGCCGTTCGCAGCACGGCGTTCCGGGCGCGATTGCTCCTCCGCCGAGGAGACAGTCTACAATACACTCTGGAAGACGGTTGGGCGCTTCACTGTGTATTTCTACCCCAAAGACAACGGAAAGGTGCAGGTCGTCCTGTATAACAATACCAGCTTGACGTCGCTGGGGCATGACATCTTCTGGCCGCCAAACGAGCTCCCGAATTGGGACGGGGATTCTCCCATGTCGAATGTGTACCAGTTCTGGACTTGGGAGGAGACTCTTCCATGAGATGGAGTGCTCTCGTGCTGCTTGTTGCGGCTGGGGTTGGATGCCAGAAGAACAAGGTACAGCTCGATGCGCCGGCACTGACCGGAAGCTATGCCCTTACGAAGTCCAAGGGTGTTGTCGACGAACTGGTCCTCCGGAGCGAGGGGACGTATGAGCACACGACGGTTCGGGCTGGGGCGAAACACGTCTACCAGGGCCGGTGGACGGTCACGCATCCCACCACGGGCTCCGAAACCGGTACACAGGTGACTCTTCAAGGCTTCTGCGCTGACTGGCTCCCGGGGCCAGGTTGGCCATGCCCGGTTGCGCCATCCGCGATTTCAGTTCTGGATGTGGAGGTTCACAACCGTCAGATCTTCATCGCGCTGGAGCCGGACAGTGGGCTCTACTACGCCAAGCAAACGCCTCTGGATGCAGCCGGAACTCAACCGCCACCGTGACTGACTTGGCGAAGAGGTGGGCGCCTGCGCGGGACGGCCGGGTTACTGCGGCTCGGGGGGGAAGAGTTGTGCACGCAGCTTCTCTGTCTTTCGGCGCCGGTGCGCGTTGCCGTCATCCAGCAGGGTCGCCAGAGAGTATTGCCTGAGCGCGGCCTGCTGCTTGCCCTCACGGACCAGGGCGTCGCCGCGCGCGTCAGCCAGGTCCGCCAGCCGCTCCAGCGTGTCCTCATCCGGCAGCTCCTGGCGGGGCTTGTAGGCGGACACGCAGCGCCAGCGCCGGAGCGCCTGCGGCGCCTCGTCCTCCCGGATCTCCTGCTCGAAGCGCTGGGCGAGCACCTCGGCGCTCATGGCCAGGGTGCCCGGCTTGCCCTCGGGGCAGCGGGAATCCTCCGTCGCGGTCAGCCCGTTGAGCATGAAGATGGGGCCTCCGATCGGGCGGAACTCCGCCATGAGCTGCTGGAGGTTGACCATGTATCCACTCGGGCCGTGCAGGTCCAACAGGATGGGGAGCCCCTCCGAGACCAGGTAGTCCTCCAGCGCGGGGAGGCCGCGCCTGTGCGCCACCGCGTAGTCCGCCAGCCCGGCCAGATCGATGATCTCCGCGTCCCGCATCACCATGGCCAGGCCTCCCAGATCCGGGTACGCCAGCAGCGGCCGCAGTTGCCCGAGTTGATTCGTGGTGGCGCGTACCTGCTCAGAGAGGGCCGCGATGAACGTGTACGGGAGCTCCGGCGCGGCCTTCACCTCCGGCGCCCGCTGGAGGCTCTCGCGCAGCGCGCGGACTCCCGGGACGAGCACCCACGCCACCGCCAGGACTCCCAACACCCGCGCGGGCCCCAGCGCGCCCCTTGCCGCGAGCCCCGCGCTCAGGTCTCGCAGCCCCGAGGACCCTGCCGCCACCGCCGCGCCCAGCAGCGGCACCAGCGGCGCGAGGAAGCGCCACTCGCGCATCCAGTCGCCCTTCGCGCTCCACACGAAGTAGACGCCACACCCCAGGAAGAGGCAGGTGAGCACCGAGCGCAGCACTCCGCCCCGGCCTCCCAGCAGCCCCAGCACACCGCCCGCCACGGCGAGCTTGCACAGCGGCTCATACGTGAGCCAGAAGCTCCGGAGGTACTGCTCCACCTGAAAGTCCAGCGGGCTCTTGGCGTAGTACGTGTTGGGCAGCACGTCCGCGAAGTAGCTCCAGCGCACCACCAGCCAGCTGCCCACCAGCGCCAGCAGCCACGCGCCGATGCGCCACTCCTGCCGCCCAGGCCCGCGCCGCTCCAGGCCCCGGCTCACCACCCAGAGCGCCGCCGCGGCTGCGGCGAAGAGCACGCCCTCGGGACGGGTGAGGCAGAGGAGCCCCAGCGCCCAGCCCGCATGCGCCGAGCCTCCCGTGCGCAGCTCCCTCAGCACGAAGAGCCCGGAGAGCCCCAGCAGGAATGCCTCCAGCCCCGTCTCCATCCCGCTGGAGATCCAGTACGCATAGGTGGGGTTGAGCGCGGCGACGAGCGGCCCCAGCGTATCCTCCAGCCGCAGCCGCCGGCCCGTGGCTGCCGGTCCCCAGAGCGAGAAGGCCGGCAGCGCCAGCACGCCGAAGACGATGCCCAGCACGTGTGCGTAGGAGGCGGGCTCCCGCCGCAGCGGCCCGCTCAGCCCCAGCAGCAGGGTCCACACGGGGTTGGAGAAGCCCTCCACCGGCTGGGAGTGGGGGGTGATGCGCAGGCCGTGGCCGGAGAAGAAGGTCCGGCCGTAGGCCAGCGAGATGGCCGCATCATCGACGATGGGCACGGCCAGGTAGCGGCAGTGGTAGGCCAGCCCCACCGCGGCCGCCAGCACGAGCCCCGCCGTGAGCCAGGACTCGAGCCTTGCAGCTCGCGTGAACGACGGGCGGGGGCCGAGCGAGGACATGCCTGGGTGCCTCTACGCCAGCCGAGGCAGGGAATCCAGCCTGCTCGGGAGCCCGCCAGGAGGGCCGGGAAGGTGGTATGCCCAGGGGCCTATGACCTCTCCCGTGGCTCTCATCACTGGCGGCTCGCGAGGCGTTGGCCGGTGTGTCTCCCTGCGGCTCGCCCAGGCGGGCTATGACATTGTCTCCACCTACCGGCGTGACACCGAGGCCGCGGCCTCGCTGGCCAAGGAAGTCGAGGCGCTCGGCCGCCGCTGCCGCACCGTCGTCGCGGACCAGCTCGAGCCCGCCAGCCTCCACTCCGCCTTCGACACGGTCCAGCAGGAGTTCGGCGGGCTGGATGTCTTCGTCGCCAACGCGGCCTCCACCGCCTTCGTGCCGCTGATGCAGATGAAGCTCCACCAGATGGACAAGACGTTCAACGTCACCGTGAAGAGCTTCGTGCTCGGCGTGCAGCGCGCCGTGCCCCTCATGGAGGGCCGCAAGGGCCGCATCGTCGCCGTGTCCGGCATGGACTCGCGCATGCCGCTGCCCTTCCATGGGTTCCTCGGCGCCATGAAGGGCTCCATGGAGATCCTCGTGAAGTACTTCGCCGCCGAGCTGACTGGCACCGGCATCCGCGTCAACGCCGTGAACCCGGGCTACATCGACACCGACTCCAGCCGCTTCTACATGGGCGAGGCCTGGAACACCCTGGAGGCCCGCGTGAAGGAGGCCGTCCCCGTGGGCAACATCGCCAGCGCGGACGAGATCGCCCGGCCCATCGAGTGGCTCTGCTCCGAGGCCTCCTCCTATATCAACGGCCAGACGATCGTCGTCGATGGGGGGCTCGAGGTGAACTACGGGATGAACCTCGCCGTCCAGCTCAACCAGCCGTCCCGGTGACGTGTTGAGCTCCGGCGTCACCTCCGTGCCCGGGGGCATCTACCTGTCATGGTGAAGTACCTCGTCACCATCGCGTACGGCCTCTTCTTCCTGCTCACCGCGCCGGTGTGCACGGTGCTGGGCACGTTGCTGTGGCTCGTCTCGGTGCCGTTCGATCGGAAGCGGGCCCTGCTGCACGCCTTCGTGTGCGGCTGGTGCCACCTCCTCTATCTGCGCGTGTGGCCCGGCTGGCGCGTGCGCGTGGAGGGGCGTGAGCTGCTGCCTCCAGGCCCTGCCATCCTCATCTCCAATCACCAGTCCGCCATGGACATCGTCACCGCCATGGGCCTGTTCCACCCCTTCAAGTTCGTGGCCAAGGCCTCGCTCTTCAAGGTGCCCATGGTGGGCTGGCTGATGTCGATGATGCGCTACGTGCCCGTGGAGCGCGGGCACGTCCACGCCATGGAGCACATGCTGGAGGCCTGCCGCTGGTGGCTCCGCCGTGGGGTGGCGGTGCTCATCTATCCCGAGGGCACCTATGCCCCCACTCGCCAGCCGCTGCCGTTCAAGCGCGGCGCGTTCCGGCTCGCCATCGAGGAGCGCGTCCCCGTGGTGCCGGTGGTGCTGGAGGGCACCACGGACATCATCCAGGGGGACGGCCCGTGGATGAACCCCCGCGCCACCGTGCGCGTGCGCGTGCTGCCGCCGCTGCCCGCGGAGTCGCTCGGGAGTGACGAGGTGGCCCTTGCCGCGCGTGTCCGCGCCCTCTATTTCGAGGCGCTGGGCTTGCCGCCCCTGGCCACGGAGAGCGGCGATGAAAGGAGCTCTCAGTACGCCTGAGCCTGTTCCAGGTGGATGCCTTCACCTCATCACCGTCTGAGGGGCTCAGCCCGCCGTCCAGCCCTTGGAGCGCCGGGAGGCCTCCTCCAGCGTGTGGGCCAGCATCAGCGCGGGGCCGGTGAACTCCTCCAGCTCGTCCACGGTGGAGGGAATGTGGCTGTGCTCGGCCTGGATCAAGCCACCGTGGATATGAAAGGTCCGGTAGTTTTTGACCATCTCGTAGAGGTGCTGCTGGACGGCCTCGTTCCGCAGCACCCGGGCCGCCGAGGAGGAGAGGTTGCTCAGGTCGAAGAGCCGGTCGAACTGCTCATCGCCGATCTCCTCATCCCTCCGGCCAAAGAGCTTGAGCACCTTGTCTCCGAGTCCCTCGCGCTCCAGTGAGAAATCCGGGGGCAGCGCGCCGTGGGTCGAGAGGTGCAGCACCGCCACGGTGTGCCGGTGCTTGCCGGAGCCGCGGGTCTGGGTCTCCAGCCGCAGCGGGTAACCTTCGTAGGTTCCGTCGATCCGGAGGCCGTCCACGGACATGTCATGGCGGCTGGCGAACTCGGCCCAGGCCGCGATCCTCGCCTGGTGTCTCCTCCAGATGGCGTACAGGACGAGGGCCATGATGGAGAAGAAGATGAGCGCGGGGACCAGCGTCATGGCCTTGTCGGACATGGCCGGGATTCTGCCCTCGGGATGCGAGCCGAGGGAAGGCATGGGACCGGCGGGAGTCTGCTTCGTGTCGCGAGGGCGGCACACACTGATAGTGTGAGGAGCATGCGTTCTCCCTGTGCATGCCTCGTTCTCCTCGCGCTGTGGGCCTCTCCCTCGTTGGCGGCCGTGCCCACCGGCTTCCAGGAGACGACCTACAGCTCCTCCGCCCTCATCCCCGCCACCGGACTCGGCTGGGCGCCGGATGGCTCGGGGCGGCTCTTCATCCTCCACAAGAACGGCAGCGTGCGCGTCGCGACGATGCTCGATGGGGAGCTCGTCAAGCAGGGCACCTCGCTGGCGACGACGGTGTTCGCCACGGAGACCGTCTACACCACCAGCGAGTGCGGCCTCATCGGCCTGGCGTTCGATCCGAACTACGCCGTCAACCGCTACGTCTACCTGTTCCTGACCGCGCCCGGCGGCACCAAGCAGATGATCGTCCGCTACACGGATGCCAACGGAGTGGGCACGGCGCGCACGGTCATCGTCGACAACCTGCCCACCGCGGGGCAGAACCATGACGGTGGAGCCCTGGGCTTCGGTCCGGACGGGAAGCTGTACTGGGCCATTGGAGACCTGGGCAACGGCACGGGGGTGGATCTGGATCTCACCTCGCTGGCCGCCAAGGTGAGCCGCGCCAATCCGGACGGCACTCCCGTCAACGACAACCCCTTCAACGATGGGGTGGGCCCCAACAACGAGTACATCTGGGCGCGAGGCTTCCGGAACCCGTTCACCTTCACCTTCCAGCAGAGCACGGGGAAGCTGTGGGTGAACTCGGTGGGGACGGGCTACGAGCAGATCTTCGTCCCCAGCAAGGGGGACCACGCGGGCTACAACGACTTCGAGAACAACCAGCCCGCCACCGGGTACATCACCCCGGTCATCAAGTACCGGACCAACGGCACGGACACGCGCAACCTCACCGCGGGTGGCGCCGTGCGCAGCGGGGGCGTGGCCACCTTCACCACCACGGTGACGCACGGCTTCCGCAAGGGCGAGAAGATCAATGTGGCTGGGGTGACGGACGCGAGCTTCAACGGGACCGTGTACGTGGCCAGTACTCCGAGCGCCACCACGTGGACGGCGGCGCAGGCCGGTCCGGACGCGACGAGCGGTGGCGGCACGGCGGTGACGGACAGCCTGGGCGGCTCCATCACGGGAGGCGTCTTCTACGACTCCACGCTCTTCCCACCCGAGTACCGCGGCAACTTCGTCTTCGCGGACTACAACTCCGGCCGGCTGGTGCGCGCCACGCTGGCCGCGGATAACTCCGTGGCCACGGTGGATTCGTGGGGCACGGGCTTCAGCTCGGCCGTGGATATCGACGTGGGGCCGGACGGCGCGCTGTATGTGGTGGGCGTCGCCTCGGGCATCGTCACCCGGGTCATGCCCACGGCGGTGGAGCAGAAGCTCATCGTCTCGGCGCTGAACCTGCGCGTCCTCGAGGGTGGCAAGGTCATCTTCACCGTGCGGCTGGCGCAGGCGCCCACGGCGGAGGTCAGCGTCAGCGTGCAGCGGGCCTCGGGGGATGCGGACCTGACGGTCGCGGGCGGCTCGCAGCTCACCTTCACGCCGGCCAACTGGAACCAGCTTCAGCTCGTCACGATCGCCTCGGCCGAGGACGCGGACGCGGACCCGGATACGGCGTCCTTTGCCGTGTCCGCGCAGGGGCTGAGCACGGAGACGGTCCAGGTGACGTCCATCGACAACAACGCGGCGCGGCTCGTGCTGTCCACCACGGCGTTGACGCTGACCGAGGGCGGGAGCGGCACCTTCACGGTGGCCCTGTCCAAGCAGCCCACGAGCGACGTCAGCGTCACGGTGGCGCGGACCGCGGGAGACACGGATGTCTCCGTCACGGGGGGCGCGACCCTGCGCTTCACGACGGCCGATTGGGGCACCCCGCAGACCGTCACCGTGGCGGCCGCCGAGGACGCGGACAACGTGAAGGATACGGCGAGGCTCACCGTGGCCGCGGCGGGTGCGGACGCGCGCACCCTGTCCGTCACCGTGAAGGACAATGACCCGTCGGCACCGACCATTACCTCCACGCCCCTCACGACCGCGGTGGTCGGGGCGCCGTACCGCTACGACGTGCTGGCGGAGGGGCTGCCAGCGCCGACGTTCTCGCTGACGAGCAGCGTTCAGGGGCCAAGCATCGACGCGAGCACGGGGGTGCTCACCTGGACGCCCACGGCGGTGGGCACGGCGGACGTGGTGGTGCGTGCGGCCAACGGGGTGAGCCCGGACGCGGAGCAGTCCTTCCGAATCACCGTGAAGGTGGACGAGCCGCCGCGCGCGGTGCTCACGAGGCCCACGGAGGAGGAGCGGGTCTCGGGGGAGATCGCGGAGTTCTTCGGCGACTGCTTCGACGATGTGGGCTGCACGAAGGCGGAGTTCTACGTGGATGGGGTGCTGGGGAGCACGGACGCGCAGACCTCCGGGCACTACCACTACGGCGGCGAGCACAACCGGTGGGACACGACCTCGCTGAAGCCCGGGGCGCACCAGGTCCGCATGGTGGTCTACGACACGGCGGGCATGAGCGCGGAGGTCGAGGTGAAGGTGTGCGTGGGAGATGGCCCGTGCGTCACCCCCGGGCCGGATGCGGAGGACTCGGGTGGGTGTGGCTGCGGGGCGGGGGCCGGCGGCGCGGCGGCGTGGCTGGCGCTGGTGCTGTTCCTGCGGCGCAGGCGCGCGTAGGCCGCTGCCAAGGGGGGCGCGTCCTCCTCGGGCTCAGCGGTCCACGACCCAGCGGATGGACGTGGAGGCCTGCAACTCGAGGCTCTGGCGGCCCAGCGCGCCCTCCCAGCCGAACAGCAGGGTGAGAGGTCCTGGCTCTCCATCCAGCGTGCAGCTCGCGGGGGTGTCCTGCTGGGTCGTGCAGAACGACACGCGCTGGCCGTCTCGTTGGGCCTCGATGCGCACCTCCCGCTCCACCGGCGCCCCCGCCTTGTCCACGAGCGACACCGTGATCGTCGGCCGGGGATCCAGCACGATTGTCTGCGTCTCCTGCGCCACGACCTCCCTCGGGGAGAAGCCCATCTTGCGGAAGCGCAGCTTGGGCATCGGTCGATCGGAGCGGAGCTTGAGGTCGAAGGCTCCCGCGACGCCTACCACCGGCCAAGGCGTGTCACCCTCGTACACGTGAACGCCCTCGAGCGGCGTGCCGTCCCGCGCGGTGATCATGCCGCGCCAGTGCACCAGGGGGATGCGCTTGAGGCGCAGCGTCATGGGCCCGCCGGCGAACTCGACCGCGGGCTCGGACCAGAAGTCCTCCGCGCTCGCGGAGATCTCCAGCGGCGTGAAGTCGAGCGTCGCCGTCACCTCACCCTGGTCATTGGCCGCCAGCTGCTTCGTCTCGTAGGAGGGTCCACGCTCCAGGACCGAAGTGCCGCAGCGAGCGAAGGTGGTCCGCGTCGGGTCGACGAGGCTCACCATCGCGCCCGGCACTCGTGCGCCGGTGTCGTCCACCACCGTGAAGTGCACCGGCAGGCCGCCAGCGGGAACACCCGCCTCCCGGAGCTTGTCGGCCCGTGCGCGGCGCTCACCGCCCGGCAGGCCCGCGGAGGAGTCCGACTCCTTGGAGGCACAGCCCAGGACCAGCACGGCGGCGAGGATCATTGCTCTCATGGCGTCGATTATCGTGGCTCCCGGCAGCCGCGGTGCTCAGGAGATCGTCCGTCGGTCGAATGACCGATGCGCCCGCGAGGGGGCCCTCCCGGCGCGTTCTCGCAGAACCTGTCTACTTGTCTGACAGGTTTGTGCCCTGCTTCCCGGGTAGGGGAACCCCGCCCCGGGCGCCGTCGGCCCGTGGCCATCCCACCCCGGACGCCTGCCTGGCCGGCCATCCCCGCATGTGGGATCGCCTCGCTCCACCTGCGAGGGAGGGTGACCTGTGGAACTACTTGGAATCATTGATGGATCTCCGGATGTCAGACTGGGCGTGTAAGCGAGCCTCCGCCCGGTGCTTGGACCGGGAGGCTGGAGTGTTGGAGGCTGCGCGCGCGGCCGAGGAGGGGTGGTACCGGATGCGTCTGCTGCACACGTCGGACTGGCACCTGGGGCATACGCTCTATGACGTCTCACGGGAGGCGGAGCATGCCGCTTTCCTCGATTGGCTCCTCGGCACCCTCGAGGCCGAGAGCGTCGATGCGCTCCTCATTGCGGGCGACATCTTCGACACCGCCAACCCCAGCGCCGAGGCCCAGGCGGCCTGGTACCACTTCATCGCTCGCGCCCGCCGCAAGCTGCCGAAGCTCGAGGTCGCCGTCATCGGCGGCAACCATGACTCGGCCGCTCGCCTCGATGCCCCCGACCCGCTCTTCTCCGCCCTCGGGGTGCGCGTGGTGGGCGGGCTGCCTCGCGCCCAGGGTGCTCTCGACTTCGAGCGCCTGCTGGTGCCCCTGCATGACGCGCGCGGCCGGGTGAAGGCCTGGGTGGCCGCCGTGCCGTACCTGCGCCCCGCGGACCTGCCCTTCGTCCAGACCGAGGGAGACCGGCTCGTCGAAGGGGTGCGTGAGGTGTATGGCCTCACGCTGGAGGCCGCTCGTCGGCGCCGGCAGCCCGGGCAGGCCCTCATCGCCATGGGACATTGCTACATGACCGGCTCCGAGCTGTCCCTCCTCAGCGAGCGGAAGATCCTCGGCGGCAACCAGCATGCGCTCCCCGTGGACCTGTTCCCCGAGGACGTGGCCTACGCAGCCCTCGGGCACCTGCACAAGGCCCAGCGCGTCGGGAGCCGCGAGGGCGTGCGCTACAGCGGCTCTCCCATCCCGCTCTCCCTGAGCGAGGCGCACTACCGTCATCAGGTGCTCCTCGTGGACCTGGAGGGCGAAGGTCTCGGCTCGGTGCGCCCGCTGTCCGTGCCTCGCACCGCGGACATGCTGCGCGTGCCCGAGCGTGACGCCGCTCCTCTTGAGGAAGTGCTGGAGAAGCTGGAGGCGCTGCCCGCGCTGGAGGCGGACACCCCTGAGCAGGCTCGGCCCTACCTGGAGGTGTGTGTCTCTCTGCCTCGGCCCGAGCCCTCGCTCCGCCGCAAGGTGGAAGCCGTGCTGGAGGGCAAGGCCGCCCGCCTCGTGAAGCTGACGCCCTCGTACACCGGCACGGGCCTGGTGCTGGCAGAGGCCCAGCCGGGGCTCTCGCTGCGCGAGCGCACCCCCGAGGACGTCTTCAAGGCTCGCTACGCCCGCGACTATCAGGAGCCCATGGAACCCGCCCTCCTGGAGTCCTTCCACACGCTGCTCACCGCCGTGCAGGAGGACGCGTCATGAGGATCCTCGCCATCCGCGGCCTCAACCTCACCAGCCTTGCCGGTGAGTTCGCGCTGGAGCTGGACCAGCCTCCGCTCGACAAGCTGGGCCTGTTCGCCATCACCGGCGCCACGGGCTCGGGCAAGAGCACCCTGCTGGATGCCATGTGCCTGGCCCTCTTCGATCGCACGCCGCGGCTCGCCGGGCGCGGGGGCGTTCCCGTGGGACGGCCCACCGAGGAGGAGGCGGACCGGCTGCTGTCTCATGATGTGCGCGGCATGCTCCGTCGCGGCGCCACCGAGGGCCATGCCGAGGTGGACTTCCTCGGCAAGGATGGGCGGCGCTATCGCTCCCGGTGGTCCGTCTGGCGGGCTCGCAACAAGGCGGAGGGGCGCTTCCGGCCCCAGGAGCTGACCCTCACCGATGTGGCCTCTGGCCAGACCTTTGGCCGCACCAAGTCCGAGGTGCTCGAGGCCATCGAGCAGCGGCTGGGGCTGTCCTTCGATCAGTTCCGCCGCTCCGCGCTGCTGGCCCAGGGCGAGTTCGCTGCCTTCCTGCGCGCGGACGCCAGCGAGCGCGCGGAGCTGCTGGAGCGCATGACGGGGACGGAGATCTACAGCCGGGTCTCCATCGCCGCTCACGAGCGCCACAAGAAGGAGCAGGACGAGCTGGGGCGCATGGAGGCGGGGCTGGCGGCCATCTCCCGTCTGTCGGACGAGGAGCGCGCGGCGGTGGAGGGGGCGCTTGCGAATGAGGAGGCCGCACGCGCCAGCTCGGAGAAGGCGTTGGCGGAGGCCTCGGCCTCGGCGGAGTGGTACGCGGCACAGGCCCGGCTCGTGGCCTCCGAGCGCGAGGCCGTGGCGGCGCTGGCCCGGACGGCGGAGGCGGTGGAGGCGGCGGCGCCTCGTGAGGCGAGGCTCGCTCGCGTGCGCGCGGCCGAGGTCTTCCGCGCCCCCGTGGGCGCGATTGAGAGCTCGGAGCGCGCGCTGGCGGAGGCCTCGGCGGCTCAGGTGGTGCGGGCGGCGGAGGCGGAGAAGGCACTGGCGGCCTCGGGCGCTCGGCAGGCGGAGCGCGGGCAGGCGGCGCTGGCTCGCACCGCGGCTCAGGCGGCGGAGGAGGCAGCAGGCCCGGCGCTGGCCGAGGCGGCGCGGCTGGACGCTCAGCTCGCCGTGGAGCGGCGTGAGACCCAGGAGGCGTCGCAGCGGGCGGAGGCCTCTCGGGCGGCCGAGGCTCAGGCGCTCACCGTCCTCGCGGGCATCGCCGGGCAGGAGGCCGCGGCACGGTCGGCCGCGGAGGCGGCGCGGGCATGGCTGGCCGGGCACTCGCAGCTGGAGGCGCTCGCGCGCGAGTGGCCGCGCTGGGAGGCGGAGCTTGGCCGCTACGAGCGCGCGGCCGTGGGCGAGCAGCAGGCGAAGGTGGCCGCGGCCCGGCTGAGCAAGGAGGGAGTGAAGCTGCGCGAGGCGGCGGAGCTGCGCCGTCAGGAGCGGCAGACCGCCTCCGAGGCCATGGAGATGGCGCAGGCCAAGGCCACCCACGCCGAGTCCACGGTGGGCGTGGATGCGGGCGCGGCCCGGCGCGAGCTCCGCAAGTCCCTGCTCGGGCGGCAGGAGGCACTGCGGGCGCTGGGCGCGGCCCGGGACGGGGCTGTCGCCGAAGCGGCGGCGGAGCAGGAGTCCAGCACGGAGGCGGAGGCGGCTCGGCGCGAGCTGGAGACCGCGGCGGCCGAGGCCCAGCAGGTGGCCGCCCGGCGCCTGGAGCTGGAGGCGGGGCTGAAGGAGGCGCAGCGGGCGCTGGCTCGGGCTCAGGCGGCCCAGGGCCTCTCCTCGCATCGGGCGGCGCTGAGGGAGGGAGAGCCCTGTCCGCTGTGTGGCGCGACGGAGCACCCCTATGGCCGTGCCGAGGCCGCGCTGGAGGCGCTCGTCGTTGAGGCCTCCACGCGCGTCGACTCGCTGGAGGCGGAGCGGACGTCAGCGGCCCGGAAGGAAGCGGCGGCGCTCGCGCGGGAGCAGGCAGCCCGGCCCCGGCAGGCCCAGGCAGAGGCTCGCCGGAGCACCGCGGCGGCCCGGCGCGCGGGACACGGTGAGGCGTGGGCGAAGGCACGAGCGCTCCTCGAGCAGCCGTTGCCCCCGGAGCAGGCGGAGGAGAAGGGGGCCCGAGGGTGGCTCGATGAGGCGCTGAAGGAGGCCCAGGCGCGGCTCGCCGCGGTGAATGCCGAAGAGGAGGCCGCGGAGGCGCGGGCTCGCGCGGCGCGGGAGGCTCGTGCCGCTCTGGAGGCCTGCCGCGATCGGCTGGAGGCGGCCAGCGAGGCCCAGCGGCGCGCGGAGGACTCGTTCGCGGAGGCGGAGCGGTCGCTGCGTGAGGCCGAGCGTCAGGCGGACCAGGCGGGCGTGGCGCGGCGGCAGTTGCTCGCGGATCTGGCGCCGGCCTTCACGGGCTGGAGCGAGTGGGAGGCGCGGCTCGCGGCCGACCCCGCGGGGTTCCGGAAGGCCTGCGCGGCGCAGGTGGCCGACTGGAGCGCTCACGACGAGGCGTTCCGGAATGCCCAGGCGCGGGAGGCCGAGGCACGGGGAGACCGGGCCGCCGCCGAGGCGCGCAAGGAGGCCCAGCGCGAGGCCGCCGAGGAGCACGCCCGGGCCTGGAAGCGGACGGACGAGGCCCTCCGGCAGACGCTGGCCGCACGCGCGAAGGTGCTGGAGGGCCGCTCCGTCGAGCAGGTCCGTCTTTCGCTGCGAGCGGCGGTGGAGACCGCCACCCTGAGCTACGAGAAGGCGCGGGCCGCCGCCGAGTCCGCGAGCCAGGACGCCGCGGTGGCCACCGCTCGCGCCGAGGAGGCGTCGAAGGCTCGCACCGTGGCCGCCGAGGCACGGGAGCAGGCCCAGGCCGCGCTCGAGGCGCTGCTGCAAGGCCGGGCCGTGACGTTGGAGGAGGTCCGCCAGCTGCTCGCGCGGGATGCCGCCTGGTGCGAGGCCGAGGCCCGGGCGCTGGCGGAGCTGCGGGAGGCCCACGCGCGGGCCCGGACGGTGCTCGAAGAGCGGCAGGCCTGGCGCGCGAAGCATGAGTCCTCAGGTGCGCCCGTCCTGCCCGAGCCGGAGGTGGCCGCCACCTGTGAGCGCGCCCGTGCGGAGGTGGAGGCTCACCGCGCCGCCGCCGCCCGCTCGAAGGCCCGGCTCGATCAGGACGACGAGGCCCGGAGGCGCTACGGCGCGGAGGCCCAGGCCCTGGAGGAGCGCCGCCGCGCCGCCGAGGTCTGGAAGACGCTCCACGAGCTCATCGGCTCGGCGGACGGGAAGAAGTTCAAGGTCTTCGCCCAGAGCCTCACGCTGGACGCGCTGCTGCTGCACGCCAACGCCCACCTGCAGGAGCTGGCCCGGCGCTACCGGCTCATGCGCGTGCCGGGGTTCGACCTGGATCTGCAGGTGGTGGACCAGGACATGGGCGACGAGATGCGCGGCCTGGCGAGCCTGTCGGGCGGCGAGTCGTTCCTCGTCTCCCTGGCGCTGGCGCTGGGCCTGGCCTCGCTCTCCTCGGAGACGACCCAGGTGGAGACGCTCTTCATTGACGAGGGCTTCGGCACGTTGGATCCGGAGACGCTGGAGGTGGCGCTCGCCACGCTCGATGCGCTCCAGGCCACGGGCCGGCAGGTGGGCATCATCTCCCACGTGTCGGGCCTGGCCGAGCGCATCGGCGCGCAGGTGCGCGTGGTGAAGCAGGGCGGCGGGCGCAGCCGCCTCGTCGTACAGGTGGAAGGGGGCCTCGCCGTGCTGCCGGAGCCGCCCGCCCCGGGGAAGGGACGGAAGGTGGCCTGAGGCCTACCCGGCCAGGCTCGCCAGGTACCGGTCCAGCGTCTCCGCGAAGGAGGGGTCGTCGCTGAGGAACGCGAGCCCCACGCCTCCCTTGTACGGATCATCCACCACGTGCACCACCAGGGCCTCTCCCTGGAGGCGATCGCCGTTGGGCAGCATCACGTCCACCCGGACGATCGTGTCCATGGGAGGCCGGTGGGCCGTGCGCACGAAGAGGCCGCCGTTGGAGATGTTCGTCGCGTGCTCGCGCACGAAGTCCAGCTCCGTGCGGAACTGCATCTCCAGGTTCACGGGGAAGCGCTTGTAGCGGCGCAGCTCCGGGCCCGTGGGTGCGGGCTCGCCCCCCACCAGCTCGTCGGGCTCCGCTGCCTCCTCGATGGGCTCGATGGGCTCCGCCTCTTCCACGCCCTCCACCGCCTCGCCCGTGACGAGCGGCTCGTCGGAGGCCTCCTCGCCCAGGGGCTCGTCCACGAGCTCCGCGGCCTCGACGGGCTCCTCGGCTGGGGTGGGCTGGGCGGGCGCCGCGGCTGGAGCAGGCCGGCTGGGAGGCGGCAGGCCCTGCGGCATCATCGGCTTCAGCCCGCGCGCGGTGATGGCCTCCAGGTGCTCCTTCAGGGTGCTCGCCGCGGTCCAGTAGTTCTCCGCGGTGATGATGTTGCCGGTGAAGGCCGCGGCCCGGAACGCATCCCGCTCGGACTTGGGCATCTTCCACAGCTCGACGAGGGTGCCCTTGCTCGCCTTGATCTCCCAGGCGAAGCGGTCCATCTCGAGCCGTGGGAAGTCGGACATCTCCAGCTTCAGCTCGAGGTTCGCCTCGTTCTCGCGCAGCGCGATGATGATCTCGACCGGCTGCGTCGACGGCAGCAGCTCCTCGATGGCTTCCACGATGCCGGCCACATGGCCGGGGATGGCGGAGGCGTTCCACAACGCTGCGAGACTGAAGGTAGCCACGGGTCAGGAACATACCCGAGTCATTCCCAGCATCCACATATCAGCGTGGGGATGTTCACCCAACCTGTCAGGGAATGAGCGGGACACCCCCCCTCCCACGGCTGTAGCACCTGCTCCGGGGAGGGAGCACACACTCACGGGAGGGGGCGCAGGCCCGCCGGCGGCCCGTCGAGCCGGAAGACGGGGTAGAGGTTGAGGCGCGCGTCATACGAGGGGTGGCGCTCCTGGAAGAAGCTCAGGCGGGCGCGCGGATCCGCGGCAAAGGCCGGCTCCTTCAGGCGTTGCTCCCAGGCGGCCTTCACGGCCGGATCCTTCGCGAGCAGCTCGCGGGCGTAGGGCTCCAGGACGTACTCCTCGATGTACTCCTTGCGCTCGAAGTGGTTGTTGAAGAAGCCCCAGGTGAGCAGCGAGTCCGGGCCGGCCGGCTCCAGGAGGTGGGCGATCAGCTCCACCCCGGGCTGGGCCACCGGCACGTAGAGTGAACCCGCGGGCAGGGCCTGCTTCTCCCGCTTCCACTCGCCCTGCACGGTGAGCGCCTGGTGGCCCTCGTAGGACTGGGGCTGGAACTTCACGTCGGTGGCACGGAACGCCTCCACCTCCACGGAGGGCACCTCCTTCTCCAGGCGCTGGAAGCGCAGCCCGTGGGCGCGCAGCTTGGGCTCCACCCAGGCCGCATGGGCCGCGGGCACCAGATAGCCGCCCTGCGGCAGCGGGACGGTCAGCTTGGGGACCACCTCGTAGAAGAGGGGGACCTTCCACACCTGGGGCTTCGTGTCGTCATACTTCACCACCCGCTTGGTGGAGATGGGCGAGGGCTCGTGGTTGTAGGCGTAGCCGCGGAACTCGATCGTCCGGCTCTTGTTGGTGTGGTCCCACACGAGCGTCACCTGGCGCACCTGCCCGGCCTCGGCCGCCGCGTCCGCCGCCTTCACCGCGGCCTGCAGGGCAGGGCCGTTGCTCGCCACGAACCGGAGCGCGCCCTCCAGGACGTTGCGCGTGGTCTTCACGCGGTGCGCGTAGGGCTTCCAGGAGTGGGTCTCCACCAGAATGCCGAAGCGGTGGTTCAGCGCCCAGTAGCTCTGGCTGAAGCGCGGGGGCGCCACGCCCTCGGCGAAGCCCGTGGACGGGTCCTCATCCTGGATGAAGGAGGGGTAGAAGGTGACGGGCAGGTGCCCCTGAGCCTGGAGCCCTGAGACGAGCTCGTCCCGCAGCTTCGCGCCCAGCGCGCGCAGGGGCTCGGTGCCGCTGTGCAGGGGCTGGAGGGTGACGGAGACGTCGTGCTCGAACTTCGCGCCGTCCGTGACGTGGAGATCCAGATAGAGGAGCGGGTTCCACGCATGGAGGAAGGTGAGCAGGGCCACCGTCTCCGGGGCGTCCGCCTTCACATAGTCGCGGTTGAGGTTGAGGTTCTGGGCGGTGACGCGCCAGCCCATCTCCTCGGGGCCGACCTGGTTGGGGCGGTTGTTGGGGCCGAAGCGCTCGTGGCCGTCGATGTTGAAGACGGGGACGAAGACGGCCGTTACCTGCCCGAGCACGCCCGGGAGCGCCTTGCCCGCGAGCACCTCCCTCAGCAGCCAGAAGCCGGCGTCCTTGCCGTCGATCTCCCCGGAGTGGATGCCGCCCTGGAAGAGGACGACGGGGCGCCCCTTCTTTACGTTGGCGGCGGGGGTGAGGGTGCCGTCCGCGCTGGCGACGAGCGCGAGCATGGGCCGGCCCTCGGGGGTGGTGCCGAACGTCTCGCAGCGCACCTTGCCCGGGAAGGCCTTCGTGAAGTCGCGGCAGAGGGATTCCACCTCGGCGTAGCGGCCGGTGCGGGTCCAGCCGGAGCGCTCGGCGGTGGTGGTGAGCGGAGCCTGGGTGAGGAGGACGGCGAGCAGGGCGGGCACGAGCATGGGACTCCCTAACCACACCTGCTCGTCCGGCTCAACCGTTCAGGTAGGGGAGGCGAGAGGGGCCGGCTCGGGACCTCTCGGGCCCGAGTGGCCCCTCGCACTCCGGGTGAGTCAGTGCTGCTGGCATTGCCGGCACTTCCCCCAGCTCGCGCTCCGGGAGAGGTCGGCCTCGCAGGTGCTGCCGGCCTTGGCGCCGATCCTCACCTCCGGGATCTTGTCGTAGAACACCACGCACACGTCGGCTTCGCGGATGTCATCGTGATCATCTCGATCCGGGCCGCGCAGCTCGAACCGGTAGGCCATGTCCAGCTCCTGGCAGGGACCCCCCTGGGTCTTGAGCCGGTCCGTGACGTTCTCATACCCGTCGGTGAAGGGCGTGCGCGCGAGCACCTTGAAGCGCCTCACGTCGCAATCGCCGAAGTCCAGGAAGACATGGCTGATGTTCTTGTCGGCCTCGATGTGGAAGCAGGCCCGGGTGCCACATTGATTGCCGGGGCTCCGCGTGCGGGTGATGACGATCCCATCGTTGTTCGAGACGAGCCATGGTGGGGCGTCCGCGAGCGAGTCATCCCCGAGCTCCTCTGCTTGCGTGACGGACGAGGGCGCTCCCGCTGTCTCCTCCTCGAGCGCCGTCGTGCTGCCACAGGCCACGGACACCACACCCACCACCACCGCCATGATCAGGCTGCTTGCCGCTTTCATGATTGATCCTCGCCTCCGCGCCAGGTCCAGAGCTGGAGAGTGGCGCTCCTCTCTGAGGCGAGCTCAGGGCAAGGGACATGCCGGGCGTGCGCTGTCCCCTCGCGGTCGATCCTCCTGGCGCGCGGGGCCATGGACCGTGGGGTGCCGGGCGTTCGGAGGGAACCCGATGGGAGTGCAAGGCAGCCCTGTCTTCCCTGGGGAGAGACCCGGAAGGGACAACCGGGCAGGCTTGCGAGGCGGGAGCAGCCAGGCTCCCGGAGTCACCCCGGGCGGACGGCGAGACTCTCGCCCACGGCGAGCACGTGGAGCTTCTCGCGAGGCCACTGGCGCCGGCTCCACTCCGCGTCCAGGCGCTGGGGGGGCTCGTCGAGCGGCTCATCGGTCAGCTTGAAGGTGCCCCAGTGCATGGCCAGGAAGCGGGCGGCGCCAAGGTCCTCGAAGGCCTGCACGGCCTCCTCGGGGTTCATGTGCTGCTTGCTCATGAACCAGGCCGGGTCATACGCGCCGATGGGGAGCATGGCCGCGTCGAGGCCTGGGTAGCGGCGGCCGATCTCCTTGAAGCCCTCGAAGTAGGCGGTGTCGCCGGAGTGGTAGAGGCGGGCGCTGGAGCCTTCGATGACGAAGCCGCCCCAGAGCATCTCGTTGGCGTCCGCCAGCCCGCGGCGGCTCCAGTGCTGCGAGGGGACGTAGTGGATGGTGACCGGGCCCACCTTCGTGGAGCCCCACCAGTCCAGCTCGGTGCAGCCCAGGCGCGAGCCCCGGAAGAGGCGCGTGTGGCCCAGGCCGGTGACGATGGGGGCGCCCGCGTCCTTCAGCGAGGGCAGGTCCAGGTGGTCGTAGTGGTTGTGCGAGACGAGGCTGGCGGTGATGGGGGGCAGCTTCTCCGGGGTGACGCCTGGGGGCACGTTGCGGCGGATGACGACATTGATGGCGTCGCGCAGCACGGGGTCGATGAGCAGGGAGACGCCGTCGAGCTGAACGAGCCAGCTCGCGTGACCGAGCCACGTGAGGCGTGCGCCCTCGCCTGGGGGGGGAGGCGTGGCCAAGGCGGCGAGGTCCGGCTCGACGCGGGGAACGGAAGCTCGGTCGGGGGACTTGCGGCGGCGGCCCGCGAGCTTGTCCCCCACCGCCCACTTGAGGACGGTGTCAAAGCGGTGCGGCCCACTGCCGTCGAGGTTCTTGAAGCGAGGCGCCATGAGGGAACATTAGCTGATGCGCGCCTACCGGGCCGCCAACGACACCTTGTGCCGCTGGCGGCGTGACTGCGCTGTGGGGAGGTCACCGCGAAGTTGTGAGAGGGTTCACAGCCAGAAGGGGCACCGAGTGTCTCCCCGCGGGGAGTATGCTCGTCAGACCATGAGAAGACGCCAATCGCACTGGCTGTGCCTGTGGGTGATGGGCGCGCTGGTGGCTTGCGCGACGACCCGGCCCTTGGAACTGGAGAGTGCTCCCGACGCGGATGAAGGAGACGCCCTCTCGTTCGAAGAGGCGTGCGCGCAAGGGAGCAGCCTGCTGGCGATGTGCGATGGAAGCCAGTGCGGGCTGTACCGCTGCCGGGAGGTCATGGAGCACGTCTTCGTGCGAAGCGTGGTACTCACCCGGGGTGGACTCCTACCGCTCCTCGGAAGTCAGGCAGGAGCGCAACGTCATTGGGGAAGCGCGCAGGAGCTTCCCCAGGACACGCGGCCGGTGTTCATCATCCCGTGGGGCTACAAGCCACCGCTGCTGCCCAGCCAGACGGCGATGCTGGAGGAAGCGGCAAAGGAGCGGCGCAAGCCACACGAGAAGCACCACATCTTCCCCCAGGCCTTCAAGGAGTGGTTTGGCAAGCAGGGCATCCCTGTCGACGAGTACGTGATACCGCTCGAGGTGGAGAAGCACCGGAGCATTCATCGAGGAGAGCGCGGGGGCCCCTGGAATGAGGCTTGGAGAAAGTTCATCAACCCCCGCCTGGCAGGCGCCCCGAAGGAGGAGATCTACCGGTATGCAGGCCAGCTCATCTACGAATTCCAGCTGTTTGGGCCGGTGATCCCGTATTGGAAACAGCCGCCATTGCTCCCCACGGCGTATTGAGGGGCCATGCAATTCTATTGGTTACGTGACGTCCCGAACCCTCGATATTCAGGCACGCACACCGATGGGCACACATGGTGCCTGCCAGGAGTGTCCTGCCCGGTGTGTCATCTCTCGGGGGGCACGGCCGCGAACGCCTATCCCTCCGTGGATCTGTCCCACCTGCCGGCTCGGGAACAGAAGAAGTATTCGGCGCGGCTGGAGGAGGACTTCGCGGAGTTCGAGCGGCTGCGCGAGCAGGTGCGCCCCCTGGTACCTGCAGGAGTCCCGCTCTGGCCCGGGACCGATTTCGGCCCCATGACTGGCTCAGCCCGAGGAGAGGTGGGTCCGTTGTTGCTGGATCACCCTTGGACGCTGCTCGTGAGACGTGAGTCGCTGGAGCACTTGCAGAAGGAGGGACTGCAAGGGCTGAAGGGGTGCCGCACCCTGCTGCGCTTCCGCACGAAGAACCCACCCGAGTTGCTGGAGATGGAGCTGCTGCCTCGTGGCGGATTTCATGCGGAGTGCCTGCCAGAGCGGCCTCCCCCGTGCCCGAAGTGTGAGCGAGTGAGCTTCCAGCAGCCGGAGGCTCCCGTGCTGGACGCGGCCACCCTCCCGAAGGACCTGGATCTGTTCCGGCTTGAAGACTCTGCGGGAATGATTGTGGGCACGGAGCGCTTCGTGGAGGCGGTGCGGCGCCTGGGGTATGAAGAGGACATCGTGTTCCGCGAACTCCCCGTGCGCGGCACGTGGCCACCTTGAAGCAGGTGGAGCTCCGCATCATCCGCGCCCAGCCCTGGTGTGCCGGGCCCAGCCTCTGCTGCGGGAGACTGCAGTCTCGCGGTGTCTTGCCGGGAGAGGCAGCTTCGGCACGTGGAGGACTCGAACCTTCCCGGACGCTCGCCTCTTTGCCAGACAGGCCACCCGGAGCGGCCTCCTCCTTATATAGAGAGGACGATGCCCTCTCCTCCCGGGATCACCCGCAAGCTGCTCTTCGCCTTCGGGGCGCTGGTGGCGCTGTTCGCCGCCGCGTCCCTGTTCGCGCTCGGGCGCATCACGGAGATCCACGAGGGGACGCATGCCCTCCAGGCCGCCAGCGGCCGGGTTCGCGCCGCGCTGGAGCTCGCCACCGCCGTGCGGGACGAGTACGCCCATATGGCGCACACCATCATCCTCGGCAACGACAGCCATGCCCGCTTCCACGCCGAGGCCCGGGCCCGCGTGGAGGCGCTCACCCGCAAGCTCTGGGAGCAGGCCCAGGACGCCGAGGAGCGCGCCTGGGTGGGGGACATCCAGGAGTCCGGCGACGCGCTCGACCGGCTCTACCGCGACACGCTGCTGCCCGCCGTGGTGGCGAAGGATCAGGCGGCGGTGACGGCGGCTCACGGCCGCGCGCTGGAGCTGGTGGCCACCATCCAGGCCCGCGCGGATGCGCTCGCGCGGCGCTTCGATGCCTCCATCGGCTCGTTCGAGGAGCACGTGGGCGCCGTGGAGCATGTGAGCTTCCTGTGGGCCGTGGTGTTCCTCGGCGGCGCCACCCTGTTCGCCGCGGGCGTGGGCCTCTACATCGGCAACTCGGTGGCGCGGCCGGTGGCGCGGCTCACGGAGGGCGCCTCCCGCCTCGCCCAGGGAGACCTGAACACGCGCATCCCCGAGGGCTCGCCGGATGAGTTCGGCCGGCTCGCGGCCCAGTTCAACCGCATGACGGAGGCGCTGCGCGCGCACCAGGAGCAGCTCGTCCAGCACGAGAAGCTCGCGGGCATCGGCCGGCTCGCGGCGGGCGTGGCGCACGAGATCAACAACCCGCTCGGTGTCATCCTCGGGTACGTGCGCCTGCTCCAGCGCAAGGCCGAGGGCTCGCTCGCGGAGGACCTCAAGGTGGTGGAGGAGGAGGCGGTCCGCTGCCAGCACATCGTCGAGGGGCTGCTGGACCTGGCACGGCCAGGCCGGGTCGCGGTGGAGCCGCTGGCGCTGCGCGAGGTCTGTGATGAAGTCGTCGCCCGCCTCCAGGAGGCGGCGCGGCTGGGCGGTGTGGAGGTGCGCGTGGAGGGAGACGCGCCGGGGTGGGCCCACCCGCAGCGGGTGCGGCAGGTGCTCTTCAACCTCGTGAAGAACGCGGCCGAGGCAGCGGGCTCGGGCGGCCGCGTGGAGGTGCGCATCGAGCCCCGAGCGGGAGGAGGAGCGAGCGTGGCGGTGTCGGACTCGGGGCCGGGGGTGAAGCCGGAGGATCGGCCGCGCCTCTTCGAGCCCTTCTTCACGACGAAATCCTCGGGGACGGGGTTGGGGCTCGCGGTGAGCCAGGCGATCGCCAACGCACACGGCGGGCGCATCGAGGCAGACTCGGGGCCGCTGGGCGGAGCGCGCTTCACGCTGCACCTGCCGCCACCCCGGGAGGGTGTATGAGCGAGCCGAGCCGGCCCAGTGTCCTGGTGGTGGATGACAAGGAGAACATGCTCAAGCTGTTCTCGCGCATCCTCGGGGACGCCTATGCGGTGACGACGGCGGCGGACGGGGAGCGGGCGCTGGCGCTGGTGGCCTCGCGCGAGTTCGACCTGGTGGTGACGGACATCCAGATGCCGGGGGCGGACGGCTTCGCGGTGCTGCGCGAGGTGAAGCGGCGCTGGCCGGCCACGGAGGTGGTGCTCGTCACGGCGTACGCCAGCGTCCCCAAGGCGGTGGAGGCCATGCGCGAGGGCGCCTACGACTACCTGGCCAAGCCGTTCGATCCCGACGAGGTCGCGCTGCTGGTGGCGCGGGCGCTGGAGCGGCGGCGGCAGCGGCGAGAGGCGGAGGGGCTCAAGGAGCGGCTGGCGGCGGCCTCGGACTTCCACGGGCTGCTGGGCACCAGCGCGGCGATGCGCCAGGCCTGCGCGCTGCTGGCGCAGGGGGCCGCCCGTGACTTCACGGTGCTGCTGACCGGCGAGACAGGCACTGGCAAGGAGCTGGCGGCGCGGGCGGTGCACGCCGAGAGCCCACGGCGCGGGCGCCCCTTCGTGGCGGTGAACTGCGGGGCGCTGCCGGCGGAGCTGGTGGAGAGCGAGCTGTTCGGCCACGCGAAGGGTGCCTTCACGGGAGCCACGGTGGCCAAGGCCGGGCTCTTCGAGGAGGCCAGCGGCGGGACGCTCTTCCTGGACGAGGTGGGAGACCTCCCGCTGGCGATGCAGGTGAAACTCAACCGGGCGCTGCAGGAGAAGGAGGTGCGGCGCGTGGGCACCACCCAGCCGGTGAAGGTGGACGTGCGGGTGGTGGCGGCCACCCACCGGGAGCTCCAGGCCGAGGTGGCCTTGGGGCGCTTCCGCGAGGATCTCTATTACCGGCTCAACGTCTTCACGGTGCGGATGCCCGCCCTGCGCGAGCGGCGCGAGGACATCCCCCTGCTGGCGATGCACTTCCTGGCCAAGGCAGGGCGCCCGCTGGAGGGCTTCACGCCGGAGGCGCTCCGGGCCCTGACGGCCTACGGGTGGCCGGGCAACGTGAGGCAGCTCGAGAACGCCGTGGCGCGAGCGGTGGCGGTGGCGCAGGGCCCGCGCCTCCGGCTCGAGGACCTGCCGCCCGAGCTGGGGCAGGTGACAGGCGGGACGCTGCCCGCGGAGAGCCTGGCGAAGATGCCGTACCGCGAGGCGGTGGACAGCGCCCGGGATGCCGTGTCGCGCGAGTACCTGGTGGCGCTGATGCAGGAGTTCGGCGGCAACGTGACCCACGCGGCCGAGCGCGCCGGCATGGAGCGCGAGAGCCTGCACCGGCTCCTCAAGCGCTACGCCGTGCGCTCCGACGACTTCAAACGCTCGGAATAACGGCCAGGTGGCGCTGTGTCGCACACCGGGGTTCCCGTTTCAACGTGTGTGAAATGTGAGCCTCTCGCATTGAGCACTGGCGATTCTTTGCAGGTGCGATAGTCACGGCCCCGCAACGGGAGGAGTCCGTGCGCGTCACGGCCTCCCCTTGGTTCCCGCGCCCGCGCAGGTGGGCGCCCAGGAGGCCGGATGCTCCAGAAGCTGATGCCCAAGTCCGACGAGTTCTTCGACGACTTCGACGCCCAATGTGCAGTGACGGTGGAGGGGGCGAAGATGCTGCACGCCCTGCTGAGCGACTACCGGGACGTGGCCGCCCGGGTGCAAGCGCTCAAGGACGTGGAGCACAAGGGCGATGAAGTCACCCACCGGGCCTTCAACCGGCTGCACCAGCAGTTCATCACCCCGTTCGACCGGACGCAGATCCACGCGCTGCTGGGCCGCATCGACGACGTGCTGGACATGACGAACGCGGCGGCGGCCCGGCTCCACTACTACGAGATCCAGACCAGCCTGCCAGACGCCGTGGAGCTGGCGCGGCTGCTGGTGCTGTCGGCGGAGAAGGTCCGGGAGGTGGTGGCGGCGCTGCGGCTCATCAAGCAGCCCCAGCAGATCCTCGCCGGGTGCAAGGACATCAAGAAGCTGGAGTCCCAGGCGGACGAGGTGCTGCGCTCGGGGATGGGCCGGCTCTTCAAGAGCGGTGCGGACCCGCTCACCATCATCAAGTGGAAGGAGATCTACGACCTCATCGAGACGGCGACCGACAAGTGCCTGGGCGTCGCCAACGTCATCGAGGGCGTGGTCCTGGAGCACTCCTGACATGCTGCTCACGGCTGTCATCGTCATCATCGCGGTCGCGCTCATCTTCGACTTCATCAACGGCTTCCACGACGCGGCGAACTCCATCGCCACGGTGGTGTCCACGCGCGTGCTGTCGCCGAACCTGGCCGTGGCCTGGGCCGCCTTCTTCAACTTCATCGCGGCGTTCGGCGGTGGGGTGAAGGTGGCCAACACCATGGGCAAGGGCATCATCAACTTCGACCTGCTGAAGGCCCAGGGCTCCACTGGCGTGCTGATGGTCATCTTCTCCGCCCTCATGGGCGCCATCGCGTGGAACCTGCTGACGTGGTGGTGGGGGCTGCCCTCCTCCTCCTCGCACGCGCTGGCCGGAGGCATGATCGGCGCCACGCTGCCGGTGCTCGGCTTCGACGGCCTGGTGGGCGCGGGCATCGCGAAGATCGCCGCCTTCATCGTGCTCTCGCCCGTCATCGGCATGGTGCTCGGCACGTTGATGATGCTGGCGAGCACCTGGATCGTCCACCGCCAGACGCCCCTCAAGGTGGACACGTGGTTCCGGCGGCTGCAGCTCGTGTCCTCGGGAATCTTCTCCTTCAGCCACGGCACCAACGACGCGCAGAAGGTGATGGGCATCATCGCCGTGGTGCTCTTCGGCACCATCTGGAAGGACCGGGAGTTCCACATCGACTGGTGGATGATCCTCTCCTGCCACGCGGCCATCGCCCTGGGGACCTTCTTCGGCGGCTGGCGCATTGTCCGGACCATGGGCCACAGCCTGACGAAGCTGGCGCCCATCGGCGGCTTCTCCGCGGAGACGGGCGGCGGCGTCACCATCATCGCGCTGGCGAAGCTGGGCATCCCCGTGTCCACCACGCACACCATCACCGGCGCCATCGTCGGCGTGGGCTCCACCAAGGGCTGGCGCGCGGTGAAGTGGGGCGTGGCCGGCCGCATCATCTGGGCCTGGGTCTTCACCATCCCCGCCGCGGCGCTGGTGGCCAGCATCGTCTACGGGCTCACCTGGGTGGTGGTGCGGCTCGCGGGGTAGTCCGAGGGTGGTAAGAGAAAGGGAGCGCCCGGTATGCCGAGCGCTCCCTTGGACTTGTCACCGGAGGTTCAAAGGCGGCCCTACGCCGGCGCGAAGATGCCGATGACGTGGTGGTTGCCCTTCGGGAAGTTCTGCGAGCCGCCGTAGCCCATCTCGCCGCCGTTGTAGAAGTGGCCGTTCTTGCCGACCACCACGATGTCGCCGGCGGTGGGGTGGTGGGTGCCCGGCGTGCCCGCGCGCACCACGACGATGGACCCCGGAGGCGCCTTGTAGGGGTTGTCGATGTCCAGCTTCTTCAGCCCCTTCGACTTGTAGTTCGCGTTGAGCCAGTTGCCGAAGTCCTTCGCCATGGGCAGCCGCGGCGCCGCGCCGTGGCCGATCTTCCCGTAGGAGACCCTGTCCAGGAAGTCACCCACGTGCTTCAGGCACATGCCGTCCGGCCGCCGCCCCGCGCTGCCGCGCTGGGCGACATTCAGCAGGGCCTCCATCTGCTGCCGGCCGTGCGCCGAGATGCCGTCCACGCCGTGGCTCTTGGCGGCCTTCTCCATCGCCTCCAGCGTCTTCGGCCCGACGGAGCCGGACACGTCCATGTGGTGCTCGCGCTGGAACTCCGACACGGCCTTCTTGGTGCCCGGGCCGAACTTGCCGTCCGTGTCGATGCCCAGCAGCTTCTGGACGTGCTTCACCGAGCCGCCCTCCATGCCCTTCTGGAGGTGCTCCTTGCCCGACTTCACGTCCGCGAGCGCGGGCGCGTGCTTCCACTTCGTGTCGCCGTGCTCGAAGGAGTCTCCCTGGGTGGGCTTCGGCTTGGCCGCGTGCTCCAGCGCCTTCTTGAGCGCCTCGTGCGTCTTCGCGCCCACGATGCCGTCGGCCTCGAGGTGGTGCTTGGCCTGGAAGTGCTTCACCGCCTTCTCGGTCTTCGGACCGAAGGCCCCGTCCTGCTTGCCCAGCTCGTAGCCCAGCTTCTCCAGCTGGTGCTGCAGGGTCTTCACCGCCGGCCCGTGGCTGCCCTCCTTGAGGGTCTCGGCGTGGGCCGTGTTGTGCCCGCCCGAGGGAGCGCTCGTCCCGCCCGAGCCCGAGGTGCCGCCCGCGCCGCCTGCCTTACCGCCGAAGCTCGGGGCCAGCTCCTGCGCGCGCGCCCACACGTCGTTGGAGTAGTCGTTGCCCGTGGTGCCCACATCCATGCCCTTGAGGGTCTGGACGTTGCCCACCCCCGAGTTGTACGCGGCCACCGCGCCGCGCAGCTGCTGCTCGGGCGGCCAGTCCGGGTGCTTGGCCTTGATCTGGTTCTGGTAGGACTTGAGGATGCCGGCCGCCTGGTCGATGTGCGCGGCGCTGTACGGGCCGCCCTTCAGGGCATGGAAGCGCTTGTCGACCTGCATCAGCCCGAAGCCGTTGCCGTGGTCACCGAAGCCGCGGCTGTCGAGCGCCGAGCCTCCGCGCGACTCCCGGCTGGCGATGGCCGCCAGCAGTGCCGGCGGCAGGCCGTGCTTCTTGCCCGCGGCCGCGAACTCGTCCGCGTACTTCTTGATCTTCGGCAGGTCCGTGCGCGCCATCTTGTGCGAGGAGGCGACGCCGGCTGGCAGCCCATCCTGCCGGGCGGTGGCCGCGGAGGCCCCCGTGGGGTGGTACTTCGAGAGGATGGCGTTCGGGTTCGAGGCCGCGCGTGCAGCCTGGGCCTGAGGCGCCTGCGTGCGCGTGGCGGATTGAACGGTCATGGGGGCAAGTCCCTTCGAATCGGCTCTCGGAGGTGAGGGAGGGGAGGGCCGCTGAGTTGCTTTCTTGGTTATCGAGAACAGTGTAGGGAAAGTTGTTCCCGATCGCATCGAGCGGTCACAGTGTGACGCGAATGGTCACACCTGGAGCGCCTGGGGCGGGTGCAAAGGGTTGAGATCACGAGCCTTTGTGTCGGTATGCGGCTTGCGATGGGTTCGGGCTCATGTTCGCCGTGGCCACCATCCTATCGGTCGTTTTGGGGACCGTTCCAGCAGCCGAGGGAGCGACCTGGACGCTGGATCACGTCGTGGGCGAGGTGCTGGCGAAGAGCCCCGAGGTGGCCGCCGCACGCGCGGAGGAGGAGGGCGCCGAGGGGGAGCTGGCGGCGGAGGCGCGGTGGGTGCGGGAGAACCCCCAGCTCGAGGTGGAGTACGGCACCGACGCCGTGACCCAGGATGAGGGGGAGCGGAGGCTGGGGATCGCGATCAGCCAGCAGCTCCAGGTGGCCGGGCAGCGGGGCTTGAGGGTGGAGCGGGCGGAGGCGGCGCTCGCGGCGGCGCGGGCCCGGCGGCGGGCGGTGGAGCTGCGCGTGGCGCGGGAGGCGGCGGATGCGGCGGCGGAGTGGGGGCGGCGCGAGGCGCTCGTGAGGCTGATGGAGGAGGCGCTCGCGGCGGCACGGACGTTGGAGGAGGCCGCGGCGAAGCGCTTCGCGGCGGGAGATGCTCCGGAGCTGGAGCGCAACGCGGCGGCGCTGGAGCGGGCTCGAGCCGAGGCGCGTGCCGCCCAGGCTCGTGCGGAGGGGGTCTCGGCCCGGGCCTCGCTGAACCGGCTCCTGGGGAGGCCGCCCACGGAGGCGCTGATGATCCCATTGAGAGACGTGGCCGTGCCCGAGGAGTTGAGCGCGCAGTTGCCGGAGGTGGAGGCGGCGCGCGCGGAGGCGGAGGCGGCTCGGGCGGAGGTGGACCTGTTGCGCCGGGAGCGCTTCCCCGATCCCACCGTGAGCCTCGGGTACGAGCAGGAGAAGCGGCGGGAGGAGCACGCTACGGGGCCGGATGTGCACACGGGCTCCATGGTGGTGGCGCGCCTGTCCGTGCCGCTGCCGCTGTGGAACCGCAACCAGGGGGAGCTCGCCGGGGCGCGGGCTCGGCGCGCGGCGCGAGAGGCAGAGCGCGAGGGCCGGGAGCGCGAGGTGGCGGCGGAGCGGGTCTCGGCTCGGGAGGGCTATGAGGCCGCTCGGACCGCCGAGGCCGCGCTCACCGCCGCGCTGCCTGGCATCGAGCGCAACCTGTCCCTGGTGCAGCGCGCCTACGAGGCCGGGGAGCTGAGCCTGGATGCGCTGCTGCTCGCGAGGGATCGGGCCTATGCCGCGCGAGGGGAGGCCATTGATGCCGCCGCGGCGCTGGCTCGGGCTCGTGCCGCGCTGCTGCGGGCCTCGGGCCGCCTGCCCACGGGAGAGGTGCCGAGATGAGACGCCTGTGCTCTCTGCTGTTCTGCCTCCTGGCCGCGCCGGTCCTGGCGCACGGAGGCGAGGACCATGGTGAGGCGCCTCCGGCCGTGAGCTCCTCGGAGGCTGAGGCCCATGTCGTCGGGGCCACCGGGGATGTCTTCGAGGTGGTGCTCAAGCACCCGAGGCACGGCGAGGGTGGGAAGACACCGCTGCGCGTGTTCGTCGCGGAGGCGGACACCAACGCGCCCGTCTCGGGGGCGGAGGTGGAGCTGACGCTCACGGGGCCCACCGTGCAGGCGCTGAAGCCGAGGATGGACTCACCCGGCGCGTATCAGGCGGAGGCCGAGCTGCCCGTGGGCGCCGAGTTCGCGGTCGTAGCCACCATCACCCGGGGCGAGGCCGTGGACGTGCTCGCGCTCGGGGTGGTGCACCTGGAGCCCGAGGAGTCCACCGGCGAGCACGGCGGTGGCTCTTCGCGCGGGTGGCTGCTGGGCGCGGTGGTGGGGGGCGTGGGCGTGCTGGCGGCGCTTGGAGCCTGGGCGAGGACTCGACGGATGCGGAGGGCGACGCCATGAGCCGATGGATTCACGGGGCCGCGGTGCTGCTCGTGGCGGCGGTGGCCTGGGGCCATGGAGGCGAGGATCATGGGGCCGCTCCCGCCAGGCCCGTGGCGGCGGGGCCCGCCTTCTCCGTCCCGAAGGAGACGCAGTTCCTGCTGGAGATCCGCACCGAGCGCGCGCGCTCCCGCTCGATGGAGGCGCGCCTCGTCGCCCCCGGCAAGGTCGTCCCCCGGACGGACCGCTATGCCCAGGTGTCCTCGCCGGTCCCCGGCATCGTCACCGCCTCGGGGAGCGGCGTGCCGCTCGTGGGCCAGCGGGTGAAGAAGGGCCAGGTGCTCGCCACCGTTCAGCAGAGCCTCTCCGCCTCCGAGGCCACGGGCCTCTCCACCGAGCTCATCCAGGCCGAGGCCGAGGCCACCCGCGCCCAGGCCTCCCTGGAGCAGGCCCGGAAGGATCTGGCGCGGCTCGAGTCTCTGCAGGGCGTCGTCGCGGAGAAGGAGGTGCAGCAGGCCGCGCTCACCGTGCGCACCGCCGAGCAGGAGCTGAACCGCGCCCGCTCCGCGCGGGAGGTGCTGTCCGGTGCCCGCCAGGGCCAGGGCACCACGCGCTTCACGCTCACGGCGCCCATCGACGGGGTGCTCGTGGAGGCGCGCGCCACGGTGGGCGAGCAGGTGGATCCGTCGCGTCCCCTCTTCACCGTGCTGGATGCCTCCGTCGTCTGGGTGGAGGCGCGCGTCTACGAGAACGACGTGGCGAGCGTGGAGGCCGCCACGGGCGCGCTCGTGCACAGCCAGGCGTACGAGGGCCAGCACTTCGCCGCGCGCCTGTACCACGTGGGGCAGGTGGTGGACGAAGGCACCCGCAGCGTCCGCGTCCTCTTCGAGCTGGACAACCGCGAGGGGCGCCTGCGGCCGGGCATGTTCGTGGAGGTGGCCATCGGCTCCGGAGGGCGGCAGCAGGCGCTCGCCGTGCCCGAGGCGGCCGTGATGGAGGAGGAGGGGCGCGCCTTCGTCTTCCTGCACACCGCGCCCGAGCTGTTCGAGCGGCGCGAGGTGGTGCTCGGTGTCCGGGACGGCGAGTGGCGCGCGGTGCGCCAGGGCGTGAGGGAGGGCGAGCGCGTGGTGGTGAAGGGCGTGGGCACGCTCCAGGCCACGAGGGGAGGGCGCTAGATGCTGAACCGCGTCATCCTCTTCTCGCTGCGGCACCGGCTGTTCATCGTCTTGGCGGCGGTGGGGGTGCTCCTCTACGGAGGCTGGGCCGTCACCCGGCTGCCGGTGGATGTGTTCCCGGACCTCAACCGCCCCACCGTCACGGTGATGACGGAGGCGGGAGGCCTGTCTCCGGAGGAGGTGGAGGCGCTCGTCACCCGGCCCATCGAGGTGTCGATGAACGGGGCGCCGGGCGTGCGGCGGGTGCGCTCCTCCTCGGGGGTAGGGCTCTCGGTCGTCTATGTGGAGTTCGACTGGGGCACGGACATCTATCTGGATCGGCAGCTCGTGGCTGAGCGCCTCCAGGTGGCGCGCGAGGGGCTGCCCCGCGACGCGCTGCCTCAGCTGGCTCCGGTCTCCTCCATCATGGGGGAGATCCTCCTGCTGGGGGTGCAGAGCGAGGGAGACCACTCCTCGCCGCTGGAGCTGCGCTCGCTGGCCGACTGGGTCCTCCGCCAGCGCCTGCTGACCATCCCAGGTGTGGCGCAGGTGACGGTGATGGGCGGCGGGGTGAAGCAGTTCCAGGTGCTGGTGGATCCGGAGAAGCTGCTGGCCTTCGGGCTCACGATGGAGGAGGTGGAGCGGGCCGCGGGGCTGTCGCAGGGCAACACCACGGGCGGCTTCGTCACGCGCGGAGGGCGCGAGTACCTGGTGCGCAACCTGGCGCGCAGCGCCTCCGTGGAGGATCTGGCAGGCACGGTGGTGGCGGTGCGAGACGGCGTGCCCGTGCGGCTCTCCCAGGTGGCCGAGGTGAAGGCGGGCCCGGCGGTGAAGCGCGGGGACGGCGGGATGAACGGGCGGCCCGCGGTCATCCTCGCGGTGCAGAAGCAGCCCGGGGCGAGCACGCTGGAGCTCACCGGGAAGGTGAAGGCGGCGATGGAGGAGCTGCGGCACACCCTGCCCGAGGACGTGCACGTCGAGACGCTCTTCGAGCAGGCCGCCTTCATCGAGGCCGCCATCGGCAACGTGGAGGGGGCGCTGAGGGATGGTGCCATCCTGGTGGTGGTGGTGCTGTTCCTCTTCCTGGCGAACCTGCGCACCACGGCCATCACGCTCACGGCCATCCCGCTGTCCTTCGTCATCACCGCGCTGGTGATGAAGGCCTTCGGGCTCTCCATCAACACGCTCACCCTGGGCGGGCTGGCGGTGGCCATCGGCGAGCTGGTGGACGACGCCATCGTGGACGTGGAGAACGTCTACCGGCGGCTCAAGGAGAACCGGCAGAAGGAGCACCCCGAGCCCGCGCTGCGCGTCATCTACCGCGCGTCCTCCGAGGTGCGGAACTCCATCGTCTTCGCCACCCTCATCGTGGTGCTCGTCTTCCTGCCGCTGTTCGCAATGGGTGGCATCGAGGGCCGCCTCTTCGCGCCGCTGGGTGTGGCCTACATCGTCTCGATTCTGGCCTCGCTGCTGGTGTCGCTCACGGTGACGCCGGTGCTGTGCGCGTACCTGCTGCCCAAGGCGCGCTTCCTGGAGCATGGGGACAGCGCGGTGGTGCGGGCGCTGAAGCGGCGGGCGCGGAGGCTCTACGAGGTGTCCCTGGCCCACCCGGGCACGGTGATGGTGGGTGCGGCGGTGCTGGTGCTGGCGGCGGCGGCCACGGTGCCGTTCCTCGGGCGCAGCTTCCTCCCGCAGTTCAACGAGGGCACCGCCACGGTGAACGTGCTGGCGCCGCCGGGCACCTCGCTGGAAGAGTCCAACCGCCTGGGGCTGCTGGCCGAGCGCCTCATCGCCTCGGTGCCCGAGGTGCGCACCGTGGGCCGGCGCACCGGCCGCGCCGAGCAGGACGAGCACGCCGAGGGCGTCCACTACTCGGAGCTGGACGTGGACTTCAAGGAGGGAGGCCGCCCTCGCGCCGAGGTGTTGGGAGCCATGCGGGCCCGGCTCGCGCAGCTGCCGGGCGTGTCCGTGTCCGTGGGGCAGCCCATCTCGCACCGGCTGGACCACCTGCTGTCCGGCATCCGCGCGCAGGTGGCGGTGAAGATCTTCGGACAGGACCTGGACGCGCTGCGCGCCAAGGCGGAGGAGGTGCGGCAGGTGATGGCCGAGGTGCCGGGCATCGTGGACCTCCAGGTGGAGCAGCAGACGCTGATCCCTCAGCTCCAGGTCCGGCTGAAGCGCGAGGAGGCGGCGCGGCTGGGCGTGCAGCCGGGCGCCATGGCCGAGCAGCTCGAGCGGGCCTTCAACGGCGTGGTGGTGGGGCAGGTGTTGGAGGGCCAGCGCACCTTCGACGTGCTCGTGCGCTACGACGACACGGCGCGGGCCAGCGCGGAGTCCTTCCGGCGGGCGCTGGTGGACACGCCCTCGGGGGCGCGCGTGCCGGTGTCGGCGGTGGCGGAGGTGGTGGAGACGCGGGGCCCCAACCTCATCAACCACGATCACCTGCAGCGGCGCGTGGTGGTGATGGCCAACGTTGCGGAGAGAGACCTGGGCAGTGCGGTGGACGAGGTGCGAGCCCGCGTCGCCGAGCGCGTGAAGCTGCCCGTGGGCGCCTCGATTGCCTACGAGGGCCAGTTCGAGAGCCAGCAGTCCGCCACGCGGCTCATCTCGCTGCTGTCGCTGGTGTCACTGGTGGGGATGTTCCTGGTGCTGTACTCGCACTTCCGCTCGGTGCGGCTGGTGCTCCAGGTGATGCTCAACATCCCGCTGGCGCTGGTGGGCAGCGTGGCGGCGGTGCTGCTGACGGACCGCACGCTGTCGGTGGCGACGCTGGTGGGCTTCATCACGCTGTGCGGCATCGCCAGCCGCAACACCATCATGATGATCTCGCACTACCTCCACCTGGTGGAGGTGGAGGGCGAGCGCTTCGGCCCGGAGCTGGTGGTGCGAGGCTCGCTAGAGCGGCTGGTGCCGGTGATGATGACGGCCCTGACGGCGGGGCTGGCGCTGGTGCCGCTGGCCCTGGCTGCGGGCGAGCCGGGCAAGGAGCTCCTCCACCCGGTGGCGGTGGTCATCCTCGGGGGCCTGGTCAGCTCGACCTTGCTGGACATGGTCGTCACCCCCGCCGTGTTTTACCGATTCGGCCGTCCGGCCCTCGAGCGGTACCTGGCGCGCAAGCAGGCGGCGCGCGAGGAGGAGGGGCTGGCGTTGGCTCCTCCCTCGGAGGGCCGCCTGCCGGGGAGTGCATGAGGGAAGTCATGGGTAGAAATGTCCTGGAGAGTCACATGAAGCGCTGGATGGGATGGATGTTGATCGCGGGGCTGGTGGCCGCGTGCGACAAGAAGACGGAGACCCCGGGCGCGAGCACGGCGCAGCCTCCGGAGGCCTCGGCCCCGGCGAAGCAGGCCCATCAGGCCGCCCCGCATGCCCACGCTGCTCCACACGGCGGCTCGGTGGAGTCGTCGTCCCGCGGGCACGTGGAGCTGGTGGCCTCTCACGATGGGAAGTACCGCGTGTACCTGCTCGATGACGCGCTGAACGTGCGTCCGGTCGAGGGGGCCAGCGGCTCCATCAAGGTGGCCAAGGCCGGCTATCCGGATGTCGCGCTCGCTCCCGCGGGAGACCACCTGGCGGGAGAGGGACCGGCCCATACGGATGAGCACCTGGCCATGGTGGTGACGGTGGTGCAGGGCGGAAAGCCGGAGACGCTGCGGTTCGCCGCGCACCTGGAGGCGGACGGCCATGGCGCCCCTCCGGCCGGTGGCATGAAGGAGCACGACCACACGCCGCTGCAGGGCGGCATCGTGGCCATGAACGGAGACCTGCACCTCGAGGTGAGCTCGCTGCGCTCGGGCGAGGTGCGCGTGTGGGTGACGGATGCGTTCCGCAAGCCGGTATCCCTCGCGGGGATGAAGGGGACGGTGGATGCGGGGGGCCAGAGCGTGCCGCTCACGCCCGAACCCGGAGGCCAGTTCCTGACGGCGAAGCTGCCGGCCTCGGACCAGGAGCGCGAGACGACCGTGCACCTGCCCATGCCTGGAGACCCCGAGTACTTCATCACCTTCCTGCTGACGCCCAAGGAGGCGCAGGCGGCGGCGTCCCCGGCTCCGGCCAAGACGGAGGCGAAGGCTGCACCGGAGGCGAAGGCTGCACCGGAGGCGAAGGCGGGAGCGGGGGCGGTGCAGGAGGTGACCATCACCGTGGCGGGCGGCTACGAGCCGAGCGAGGTGAAGCTGAAGAAGGGCGTCCCCGCGCGGCTGCGCTTCATCCGAAAGGACACAGGGGGGTGCTCGGAGGAGCTGCTCATTCCGGAGTTCGGGGTGAAGAAGACGCTGCCGGGGCTCTCGGAGACGGTGGTGGAGCTCACGCCGGACAAGGCGGGCACCTTCCCCTTCACGTGCGGCATGGGGATGTTGAAGGGGCAGCTCGTCGTGAACTGAGCCGGAGGCGGCATGGAGCACATCGAACGTGAGGACAGTGAGCCGGTGGTGAAGGCGCTGGTGGACAACCACCGGCACTTCCTCGCGTTCCTGGAGCGACGAGTGGGGAGCTGCGCGGTAGCGGAGGAGTTGCTGCAGAGCGCCTTTGTCCGGTCGCTGGAGAAGGGCGACGCGCTGCGAGACGAGGAGCGGGCGGTGGCGTGGTTCTACCGGCTGCTGCGCAACGCCTTGGTGGACCACTACCGGAAGCAGGCGGCCGAGGGCCGCGCGCTGGAGCGCGAGGCGCGCGAGGCCACCGAGGTGGGGCCGGATCCCGAGCTGAAGCAGGCCGTCTGCGCGTGCGTGGGGGAGCTGCTCCCCACCTTGAAGCCCGAGTACTCCGAGCTGCTGCGGCAGGTGGAGCTCGAGGAGCGCAGCGTGCCCGAGGCCGCCGCGGCGGTGGGCATCACCCCGAACAATGCCGGAGTGAGGCTCCACCGGGCGCGTCAGGCGCTCAAGCAGCAGCTGGAGAAGAGCTGCGGCACCTGCGCCACCCACGGCTGCCTCGACTGCTCCTGCCAGCGGCGCCGTTAGCTCGGGGGCGACAGGGCCGGGCTCACCACGCCTGGATTGGTGCCCCCTGAAGAGCTGCGGTACGAACACGCATGCGCATCGCAGTGACTGGCACGCACCGAGTGGGAAAGTCGACGCTCATTGAAGCTCTGGAGGAACGGCTCGCGGAGTATCGGGTCGTCGACGAGCCGTACCACCTGCTCGAAGAGGAAGGTTACGAGTTCACGTCTCCACCGAGCTTGGAGGATTTCCTCGAACAGCTCCAGCGCTCGATGGAGTTGCTCGAAGAGGAGGAGGGTGCGCGAAACGTTCTGTTTGATCGCTGCCCCCTCGATTTTCTGGGATACCTCCTGACGCACGAGGAATCAGAGTCGTTCGACCTGGAGGAGTGGCTTGCCCGGATTCGTTCCACCCTTCAGACCCTGGATCTCGTCATCTTCGTGCCCATCGAGGAGCGCGATCGCATCCCGCTTCCTGCACACGAAGATCCCGAGCTGAGGGAGAAGGTGGACGAGAAGCTCGCCTGGATGCTGCTCGACGACCCGCTTGAGTTGGGAGTGGAAGTTCTCCCCGTCCACGGGTCCAGGAGCGCGCGGGTGACCCAGGTCCTTGAGCGTCTTAAGCGATGATAGCGCCGGCTTGGTTTTGTGGGCGTCCACGGGCCCAGCATCGCTCCCTGCTCATGCCAGCGTTCCTGCATGGCACCTTCGCGACGGTGGCCCGCAAGACGCGGATGGCGAGGGCCACCCGGGAGGACTGCCTCGAAGCCATCCTCCGGCAAATGCCCCGCGCACTCGCGGCGGCCCGGGATCTGAAGCACCGGAATGTGCTCGCGGATCCTGCGCTCCTGCGCCAGCGCTTCGCCTCGCTCGATCCGGACACATTCGAGCGTGTATCGGGGGCAGCCACCCCTGAACTTCTCGGCCAGTTGTATACGTGGGACCGACAACTCGGGAAGCCCTAGGCAGAGGGTGCAACTCTCAGGCTTACCCGCAACCCTTTCCGTCAGGACGTGTTCATGCTGCACCGAACCTGCATCGCACTGCTGCTCCTCCTCTCGGCCTGCGCCACGATGGATACAAGCCCGGGGGAGTGGGAGGAGCCGAGTCCGAGATTCGCCAACCTTCAGCGGGCGGCGCAGTACCCCTGGGCGGACGACGGGCATTGCGTGGTGCGCGAAGCTTCCAACGAATGGCCGCTCCTGGCGGAGAGGTGCTACTCCGCTCTCGATCACAAGAGGGTCAGGTTTCGAGATGTCACAGGAAGGTGCGCTGTCGCCTCGACGGGTGCGGCTGTCGCAGCCATGGGGCTCTGTGTCTTCGCTGCCCCCGAGATCATTGTTGGAGCGGTGATCATCACGGGCGTTGTCGTGGTGGGCGTCGCTATCAAAGAGGGCCTGGATGCATATGAGCGAAGTGCATCCCGTGAGCGTGGGAAGCCCACGACTCAGCCCCGGCCATCCAGCGAGCAGGAACCGGTGGCGAACAGGGAGCCCTCGCCGAGGGGCTTGGGCCGGGACTGGTTTCCCCCAGACCCGCCAGTGTCCTCGGACCCGCGTGATCGCCGCCCCGAGTGCACGCCCAGACGGGCTTCGCATCGCGGCGGTAATGACCCGCACAACACATGCGCCGATAAAATTCCGAACAACAGCCTCCCCGGCTGGGATGTGCTCGTCAACGGCAAGCACTTCGACGCGCTGCAGCTGGCCACACGCACGCTGTGGGAGGTCAAGACCGACAACTTCGACACGTACAGTGACTTTCTCCAGGGTCAGGTGAGCAGGGATCAGGTGCAGGAGATGCGGAGCGAGCGCGCCCTCGCTCTGGCCTGCGGATTTGACTTCCGGGTCGGTGTACGCAGCGCAGCGCATCAGGAAGCGCTGGAAAATGCGGCCCCGGATCTCCTGGGACTCATCGTCGTCATGGACTGGTGCTGAGATGACAGCCAAGCGAAGAATGACCCTCATCGTCTACGCGCCTGCGCTCGTGGGGGACGACATCCGCCCTGTGGCCGTGGTTCATGGGATGGAGCGAGCGTTCCCTGGCCTCCGTCTGGAGTGGAGGGTTTCCGAAGACGGGCGCCCCATCGCATTGCCGCAGCGCGACGCGTGGCTCGCAGAAGGGACCAAGGGCGGGGGTTTCCCTCTCGTGTGCAACGGTGACGAGAGCTCCCCCGTGATGATTTCCGGGTGGGAACTACCCTCGGGCAGTTCGGCGGGGGGACAGGCACAATTTGAGGTCCATGCGCAGTTGCCACCGGACGCAGGAGGGAGCGCGGTGGTGGCGGATGTGCTGGAGGCTGTGGCGCAAAGCGCACGCGCGTTCTGGGGGCATGCGACGCCATTCCGCGCGAGCGTGGACATCGCGCGCCAGACGAAGAATCGGCCAGACGACCTGGAGCCGCCTCCCCGCGGGCTGCCGGTGATCAAGTCCCCGAGTGCCATGCGCTCGCCTGAGATTCCGCATCGGCTCGGGTGGCTGAACTACTGGTCTGCCGCTGCCGCAGAGGCCATCGGGTTCCCTGACCCGGTCCGCGACGCGGAGTTGCTGTCGCGCGCGCGGCGCACGGGGGCAGACGGGTGGGTCGTGCAGCTCACGGATGCACCGCTTGATCTCGACAACCCCGCCCACCTGGACGCGCTGAAGCGGGCCTATGAGCGCTTCCCGGAGATCGGCGGGCGCTCGGCCCCTTGAGCGAGGATGGGGCGCTCGCATCGCGGGGGGCGGGCGTCCCCAAGGCACGTGAAGGATTCATGCCTCTTCCTGGCTCAAGCCCGCTGCCTGAGACGCTTGTAGGGGAAGGAGCGGGCCAGCCTCAGCTCCGTGGCGGCGCGATCCTTGTGGTGCGTTTAGAGGAACTCGGTGGTGCCCTGCTTGACGCGTACCTGGGAGGGGGACAGGCCGTCTTCCTCTAGGGCCTCGCAGGGCTGCAGGTCAGGTACGCCGGCACCCTCAGCCTGCCGCCACAACTCTCCGGTCATAATGCACCTGTCTCGTACCCAGAAATGACAGGAGATGTTAGAAACAAGTAATGGGACGTAAGAGTCGCGAAAAACGGCTGAGGAAACAAGTTGGGAAAGCTGCGACAAGGCCAGCACAGGAACTCTTTAAGGACATTCCTCATGAGAAACAAGGAGACTTCTTGGTTCCATTGCAGGAATCGACTCCGGACATGCGCAAGGCCGACAAAGAAAGGCGCCGTCAGCAAGCACCTTTGCTTTCTCATAAAATATCCGCGCAGGTTTCTGAACTTCGAAAGTTGTTAGCGACTGTTGTGGCCTTGGACTTACTTGCCGCATTGTCAGTGGAAACCTTTACGGTAGATATGGAGTCCTACGAGACAGTTTTTCCGGAGCGCCCCTGGATATACGTCGAATTTCCGACGTGGCTCTACCTCACTTCGCATCACACTACATGGGAAGGTAATGGGACCCTAACTCGGGATGTGATCGATAAGGTCTTCGAGAGTGAAGATGTGCTGTTAGAACTCGTGGCGGAAAGGCGAGCGAGTGACTACTTCCTTAAGGGGCTAGACCACCCCTCACCGCAAGACGAGATTTTGGGGCGTGCGCGAAGTCATCACCTGTTTGTTCGGCAGTCGGTGCAGTTGCCTCAACTGTGGCACCAGCAGGTCAAAATCTTCGAGGAGGTTCAAGAGCATTTGCGCCGATTGCTCGGCTTTACCATCGGTGAGGCGTGGGGGTTCTTCAAGGGATTAATGGCGCTGATATCGCGCAGACTGGCTGACCTAAGAAGAACGAAAGTCCCACTCATTCAGTCGCTGCAAATGCTGGTAAGCGAATGCCCGCAGTCGCTAGCGGAAGTGTACAAGGTAACCCCATCGCAACTTGCAACAGTATCTGAGAGTTCAGAAGGAGAGGCGAGGGCGTTTCTTGAGTTTTTCGCGCTGAAGCCTGGACAAATAGCGATTGGTGATAGCTCCCCTAACATCTACGAACCGCTTGAGGTAGCGCCTCTGATTAATCTCGGCGGCGATATTTGGTTCGTTCATTTGCTTCCTAAGTTGCCTTTGGCGTTCAGGCCAGGCTTCGAGAGAGCGTTGAAGACCGATGCGCGAGCCTGGAAAATTTACGAGAGAGCACGGGCGCGGTATCTTGAGTCGCGTTCGTTGGAACTGATTTCGCGGTGCTCTGGGGCGGCGCATGCTTGGGGCAGCCTTGAATACGATTTCGATGAAGGAACCGGAAGCGGCACGAAGCGGTTTGAGCTAGATGGCTTGATCGCGGTGGATACGGTTCTCTTTCTCGTCGAAGCTAAATCTGGCGGCTTGCGTTGGGCTGCCCGGCGTGGTGCACCGAGTGCGATGGATGATCTCGGCGAACTTGTTAGTGAATCCTATAGGCAGGCGCTTAGAGCACTCCGGTTCATCAGGTCTCTTCCGAGCGTGACGTTTTATTTGAAAGATGGCAGGCCTGTAACAGTGGTAGGCGCGCAGTTTACTCGGGTGGTCTTGCTAACGACCACTCTTGATGACCTTGCAGCTTATGTGACTCGCCTCAGTGCTTTAGTTGGAATTGGCATCCTTTCTGATGCGCCGCTACCTTGGGCTGTAGCTGTCCATGACCTTGAAATGATGACGGACATTGTAGAGGGGATAGGACAGCTCGTTCACTACGTGGAGCGGAGGCATGCTGCGGAATCAGTTGATTTCGATGCGGATTCTGAGCTCGACCTGTTTGCAGGCTACTTACTGAATGGGCTTCATCTTGAGGGGGCTGGAAATGCTCGTGTCATGATTCCTGACTTAACAAGAGGTATCAATGACTACTATGCCTATCAGCACGGATTGCGGCGAGCACCTGCATTGAAGCCATGTCGATACATGCCCGCTCCGCTCCGCAAGCTTATTCAGTACTTGGAGGCGAGCGCCCCACCGGGGTTCATTGAGGCAATCTGTGCGCTGTGTGAACTTAATCCAGGAGAGCAAGACAGTTTCATGAAGTTCGTGGGCGCTCGCCATTCGAGCGCGATGAAACAGGGCTTTAGTGCTTTTTTCCAAATTGCAGGGAGTCAAGTTATTGCGTTTGCGTCAGGAAGGAATCTCTCGCGAGATATTCTGACGGAATACACAAAGGCTGCCAAGCATGTAACGCAGCGCGATCGTGCTGTAGGAATCATGCAGGTCGTCGGCAATCCTGAATCGATCGAAATCGTTGTCGAAATCGGCGTATGGCAGAAAGATCCCCAGATGCAGGCTACTTCGCATGAGGTCTTGAAGAGGTATACGATCTAACTATCGAATGCAGAACCAATCGCCATGACACGGTCGTTTCACACTTCGACACCAGAACTGCTGGTGGTCCCTCGCCGAAGAGGCGCTCCCTGCGGGTCGTGGGAGCAGGCAGGTGATCAACATCTATGTCCGGGGGCTGAGATATTCAACCGAACGCTGAAAACTGGACCGCTCCAAAGTTGAATGCTTGTTCGGTGGTCGTATAGTGGATGTACTAATTATGCCGAGTACTGCTCGGAGACTTCTCTCATAGACTCGGCGCTTCTCCGAGGACCCCCTTGGGCCAGGACCGAAGTGACCAGATAGTGCTAGGGAGTTCCTGCGCTGAAGCTGGTCCATAGCGTCACGGAGTGAGGACCGGCCGACGGGGACTTGTCACTGAGTGATGAGTGGCGCGCTGGGGGCCGTGCTGGACTCACGGCCAGGCAAGGACGGGGAATGCGCTCTCCTCTCGCGGCAGGGTTGCCTCCCCAGACTTGGATTCAGACGTCCCGAGGAGCCCTGTTCTCGGGTCCGCCAGCACGATGCAGACGGGGAACCGGCGGCCATCCGGGAGAAGGGCCTCGGTGTAGCGGCCCATGACCGCCGGACCCCCCTGCTTGATGATTCCCTCTATCCAGAGCTGCCCGTAGAGGAGGGTGCCTTCGGGCAAGGGGTTCGTGGCCCAGCGCTGCCTCACCACCTTGCTGGTGATGGGCCCCTGGCGATAGATGCCCTCTTGGTTCGCCGCGCCGGGCTGGTTGATGTCAATGACCACGCTTATTTCGTGCGGCCTGTCGAGGAGGTGCATCTCCTTCATGCTCCGGACCGTCTCTGGAGGGCAGACCTCCGATATGGGCCGCACCTGGGCGGCCGCGCATCCCACGCTGAAGGTGGTGCACAGCCAGGCGAGGGTGGCCCTCACGGGCCGGGAGTTGCGAACGGTGGACACGAACGGGTTTCCTTTCTCGGAGACAGCGGGAGAAGCCGGGACCGGCGTGCGCCACACCTGCCAGGCCACGAAGAGGACCAGGACCAGCAGGAGCGCCCCCGCTCCCCCGCCGATTCTCCTCCATCTCCTCTTGCGGCGGGCATCCTCCTCATCGGCGAGCTGCAGCTGGCCATGGATCTCCCGGGTGAGGAAGGACAGCCGCTCCATGGCCTGCTCCCGAGACAGCTCCTTCGGTGGCTCCTGCTGGGCCTCTTGGGCCCTTCGCTCGGCCTCCTGCTCCTGGAGGCGGCGCTCCTCCACCTCCTCCTGGCTCACAGGGGCGGGGCCCTCGGGGGGAAGCTCCAGAGGCACCTTCCAGGCCGGCTTGGAGCGCTCCTTGGTCGCCTCCCAGAGGGCCTGGAGCAGGGCTTCGGCGCTCGGGTAGCGATCCTTTGGCCGCTTCTCGAGCAGCTTCAGCGTGATGCGGCTCAGCGACTCGGGCACCTCGGGGTTGATGCGGTGAGGCGCTCGGGGAACCACACTCTCGATGGCCACCAGCAGCTCGTCCTTCGTCAACCGGGGATTGAAGGGCCAGCCGTCCGCGAGGGCCTCGTACATGAAGATCCCCACCTGGTAGAGGTCTCCCGTGACGTCCGCGTTGAACCGGGCGCCCTCCCTCCACGCGCCCTGGCGAATGAAGGCGATGCACTCGGGTGGCAGCGCATGAGGCGTGCCCGGCGCCAGCCCCACGGTGAGCGTGGATCCCCCCGGCAGCCAGGCGCTGCCCATGTCCACCAGCACCGGCTTGTTGTCCTCGGGGTTGATGATGACGTGCTCGCTCTTGAAGTCCCGGATGAGGACGCCGCGGCGATGGAGCTGGGCCACCGCGCGGACCACTTCGATGAAGACGTCCACGAGCTGGGCGGCAGTGGGGTGGGCCTGCTCGCGCCACGCGTGGAAGGGGCCGCCCGGCACGTAGTCCATGACGATGTAGAGGTAGCCCTTGGTGGGGTGGGGCCACCGGTCCACGGCGCGCAGGTGAGGCAGCCCCGGGTGGCTCGTGTTGGCCAGGAGGACGGCGGCCTCGTGGCTCATGCGCCCGTCCACCTGCCGCTCCTCCAGGGCCTTCTGAGGTGTCTCCTGGGGCAGCTCAGGCGCTGGCCGCACCGCCATCTTCAACGTGAAGAGCGCCCCCGCCCGCTCGGCCTTGAAGGCGTGGCCGAAGGTGCCGCTGCCCAGCGACTCGACGATGCGCCAGGGCCCCACCAGGTCCCCCGGCTTGAGGTGATCAGGGTGATAGGTGTCCGTCGTCATGAGCGGGGCTACTGCATCTCCATGTGGATGGGAAAGCGGTGCTCGCCGCTGGCATCCGTGAGCACCACGTGCAAGGTCTGACCCTTCGTCCAGGGTAGCGTCTGCGCCTCCACCACCACGTGCCCCTCTTCGCCAGGCGCCAACCGCACCGGCTTCATCGTCACCGAGAGCACCTTCACCGGCGCGGCTCCGGGCGCGAGGATGCTCGCCTGCCCCGGTTCCCAGGGCTGCTGGTCCGGAAGGTTGCGCAGCCAGAGGGCGACCAGCACGGAGGACGTGCCCTGGTAGCCCAACACCCGGTGCACCACCAGCCCACGGGCAGCATCCGCGGGGGGCTTCACCGCCAGAGTCATAGGACCGCTATTCTCGGTGAGCCACCCCGCGAACATGAGCCCCACGGGCCCGCTTCCCTCGCAACGGACCTGGAGCTCCTCCAGCTCCGCCTCCTTCTGCGAGAGGGACGCCAGCAGGGCCTCGGGGGTGTTCGCCCGCCGGTCCACCTCCACCTTCCCGTCCACCACGTCTGCCTTGGAGACCACGGCGAGGACGGCCCGGGTCGGCAGGGCCTTGTCCTTGAAGCCCACCTGCAGGATGAGCCGCTCCCCGGGCCCCAGGTCCGTGAAGGGCTCCAGGGCGAGGATGCGGTCGCCGACGTCCGCCCACTTGAAGCGGGTGCGGTCCACCACGAGGCTGTCGCGGTCCAGGGGGCCGTTGAAGGCCACCAGGGTGAGGTTGCCCGCGGCGACGTACACCTCGGGGACGGGCTCGGCGGAGGTGGTGGGCAGCGCGGCCCGCCGATCCTGACGCTGGCGGGCGGGAAGTGGGGGCTGGGCAGCCGCGGCGCTCGCCGCCAAGAGGAGGGCCAGCAGCAGCCACTTGGTGGGTAGGAGCAAGGAAGGAGAACCTCCAAGGTCACTACCCTACCCCTCGGAGCAGAATGGTGCCAGCGACGTGCCGCTCCCCTCCCAGCGTTCCTCCGCGCTGACTTCTCACGGAGGAGGGTTGGTCAGAACAGATGTATGGGTGGCAGCTGAGCATGGATGTGCTCGGCTGCAGGAGAGCGCAGGCCTCCGCTGAGCCCACCTCCGACGGCGCGGCGGGTGCTGCGGCTGGTGCTGGGGGTGGCGGGGGCGCTGGTGGCGGCCATCATCGAGGCCCGCTCCTGCAAGCGCCTCTCGCTGCTGGCCGAGGGGCTGGAGGACCCGGCGCTGCGCCGCTTCTATGGAGAGCTGGCGCAGTCGGAGGATGGGCACCAGTCCCTCTTCTACCGGCTGGCCGTGACGGCGGGCGGAGATGAGGCGGCAGCGCCCGAGCGGCTGGAGATGCTGCTGACTCGGGAGGCCGAGGTGATCGCCTCCGTGGGGCTGCGCGCCGCGATCCACTGACAGGCGAACTCCGCAGGGAGGGCTGCGCGGCGCCACCTCGGAGGGCGTGGTCTCGCCGCCCCCTGCGCGCTCTACTGCCCGGACTGCGCAACGGTGAAGGCGCGCGGGGGGGAGGTCCGCATGCATCCGAGCGGTGGGACGAGGCCCTTGCCGTGGTGTGGTTTGGGACTGCTCCTCTTGTGGGTGCTCACCGGTTGCTCCACCCCCAGCGGGAGGGTGCCGTCCCGTCACTGGCTTCCCTGGGGATTTGAGTACCGGCCCAGTACTCCGCAGGATGCGCCCGACACAGCCGCGGCAAGGAGGCGGGCGAAGCAGGCTCGTTCCGCCCGTGAAGGCACACGCGCCCCAGCGCCCAGCGCCAGCGGCGTGGACGCGGAGCCTCCGCTCAGCACACCTCGCACCTCCGCCCCACCTCCTCGCATCCTCTTGGCTGCAAGTGATGGGGAAGGAGGCACGCCAGCCCCTATGGATGAGGGCGCGCTGGCCTCCTACCTCGAGTTCATCCAGTTCAACGAAGAACGGCTGAAGCGATCCGACCGCTCGATGGAGGAGAAACAGCGCGAGCAGCGGGCGCTTCAGGAGTTACTTCAGTGGGCTCGGCGCCAGAACGAAGCCGAGCTGCGGCGGCGAATGCCCGTCGAGGTGTATCTCGAACTGAAGCAGACGCGTGAGCAGCGAGAGCGCGAAGAGGCCCAGCGTCAGGCAGCAGTCGATGCCAGGTTGGAGGAGTTCTTCGACTGGGCCGAGCGGCGCTGGGCCGAGGCGGCGCAAGAGCGCGTGCGGCTGGTAGCGCCTCGGCACCTGCTCACCGAGCATCCGCTGCGCACGCAGTCCCTGGATGCCCTTGCGGGCGCGGTGCTGGACTGGGCGCTGACCCACACGCAGGACGAGGACTTTCCGCGCAAGAACCCCACCGAGGTGGCGCTCTACCTGCTGGCACGGCACAGCGCCTTGGCCACCGCCATCGAGCTGGGGCGCGCGGCCCCACCTCACCTGGACTACACGCCTCTGCCAGACACGAGCATTCCCCCGGAGGAGCTGGCGGTGGAGTTGCTCGCGGGTCTGGTTCCGGGAGTCAGCGAGGCAACGGATGCGGCAGGCCTGGTGCTCGGCTACAGCATCACCGGCCGCGAGCTGGATGCGAATGAGCGGCTCCTATGTGCCGTGGGGGTGCTGCTGCCGTTCGTCTCGGGCCGGATGCTCTCGGGAGCGGACATGGTGGAGCGGGCCGCGCTGGTGACGGGCCGCAGCCTGGACGAAGTGCGAGTGCTGCAGAGAGTGGCCACCCACCTGCACCCCGAGGAGGCTGACCAGGTCAGCGTGTTGTTGCGTCAGGTCGCACGAGGCGGGAAGTTGAGTGAGGAGGACATCGCCTTCCTGCGGCGTGTGGCGGCGGGGTTGGAGAAGCCGCTGGAAGAAGCGGCTGGAACTCTGCGCCGGGGCGGCAAGGTGCCCCTGGTGGGTTCACGGCTGGGTGAGCTGGGCATCCGCCTGGAGCCGGGCAGCGCCGAGCACATGGCGGCGGCCTGGGTGGACTACCAGTTCCGCCACCCGGGCAAGTACCCGCACTTCCGCTTCGCCATCGATGAGGACTGGCGCAGGCAGTACGAGCTGATCCTCAAGAACAAGGAGGCGGGCGGCGAGCTCGAACAGACCGTGCTGAAGGCACGCGGCCACGAGAAGAACCGGGCCTTGATGATGCCGCTGCCGGGCAGTAAGGCGCAGGGCTTCATTCCGGATGCGGTGCCGGGCAACCCCACGCCGGGAGAGCTCGTGTGGGGGCAGCCCTACCAACTCCTCGAGGTGAAAGGGCGGCAGGAGCTGGCACTCACCGGCAACCTTAAAGCCATGATCGACTACGTTGAGAAGTACGGTGGCTTCATCGAGTTGTGGGTCCGCTCTCCCAAACATCCCAACGGAGCGACGAAACTGACCGACCCTCTGCTCTTTAGACTGGATAGCCTGAAGCAAAAGGGCAGGGCGGCGCTCCAATCCTTCCCGCCCTGAGAGACCTCAATGCCATGAAGTCCTTTACGACCTTCTTTAGCCTGCCTCCAGGAACTCCTCCAGGTTCGCTGGTTCGCGAGTTCTTTCACCTGGTCTTCGAAAAATACTCTTGGTTCCGCCCAGTCCAGTACGGCAGAGCCTTCACCGACGGGCGGCTCGATCCAGACCGCATCGACTTTGATGCGCTGGTTGCGTTCTACGAGGAGCACCGGAACATCACCGTGACGGCACGTACGGAACGCGACTACTTGCTCTTCTATCCAGAGAAATCTAGCGAGTATCCCTATGTGGGGAAACTCGTCTTGGGAACCTCCGCCAAGGAAGCCACGAAGCCGGCTTGGCGGGGTGCGCACCTGCGTCAAGTGCTCGAAGCCATGCAACTGCTGCGGGCTCCTCTGGCACAGGCCGGCCTGACCGAGGATCTCCGGCGCAAGACATGGCGACACGTGCTGGCTCCAGATGGCCTATCGATGACGGAGGTCTTCACGGTCCGTGACTACAGCGAGGGGCTGCCGGGGCTGCTCTGGCGCAACTTCTTCGGCCCCCCCTTCGTGCAGATGTTCGGCGAACGCCTGGCTTCTCTGCCGGACGAGTTCAAGCAGGAGCTGGGAGGTGGCATCGTGCTCGTGCAGCCTTACGAACTTCCCTCCCAGGCTGGCACACCTGAAGCTGCCGCGCGTGAGCGCGAGCTCATCGCGCACCTTGGGCCTGAGTGCTTCTACGATCACGAGCGTCATCTCAAACCGACTCGGATTCCGGACCTGAGCTCCCTGCAGCCGGCTTAACGGAGTGCCCTGGGCGCGCAGGGTGAGAAGTGGCGCGCGGGGGCCGTGCCACGGTGGGCGGCGAGTGGAGACTTATCACTCAGTGATAAGTGGCCATGGGGCCCTGGCGCCGGGGCACCGTCCGCGTTCGCGGACTGCCCCTGTCGTGTGCGGGGGGGACCCACCCTCGTCTATTCAATGGTTTACACAGATACCCCTGTGTCTCGCTGCCGGTCCGGCGTCCTGCTTCCAGGCCCGCGAGTCACGGCCCCGCGCTCCTGAAGAGGGGACGCGGGGCTTTTTTCTCCGGGGTGACCGGACAGGAGAGACGCATCCACCGGCACCTGCGCCACCCCATCCTGCTCTGGAGGCCACGCGACGTGCCGGTGACCACTGTAAGAGGATGAAGCGAGCTCCGTCAGCCGGGGTGAAAGGAACAGAGCGATGAACCACCAGCACCCCCCTGAGAAGCATCCCCACGCCCACTCCCCCGTCCCGGTACCAGCCGAGGGCGACTCCCGGCCCGTGGACCCGGTCTGCGGGATGAAGGTGAACCCCGAGGCGCCCAAGGGCGGGACCTTGGAGTACGAGGGCCGCACCTACTTCTTCTGCAACCCGAAGTGCCGGGAGAAGTTCCGCGCCGAGCCTCAGAAGTACCTCAAGCCCCAGGCAGAGGAGCCGCCTGCTGCTCCGGCGGGCACGATGTACATCTGCCCCATGGATCCCGAGATCCGTCAGGACCACCCGGGAGCTTGTCCGAAGTGCGGCATGGCGCTGGAGCCCGAGGCGCCCGTGCTGGAGACGAAGACGGAGTACGTCTGCCCCATGCACCCCGAGGTGGTGAGGGACCGCCCCGGCAACTGCCCCATCTGCGGCATGGCGCTGGAGCCCCGCACGGCGATGGCGGAGGAGAAGCCGGACCCTGAGCTGATCAGCATGACGCGCCGGTTCTGGGTGTCCCTGGCGCTCACCGTGCCCGTCGTCTTCCTGGGGATGTCGGACCTGCTGCCGGGCGAGCCGGTGCAGCGGCTGCTCTCGCCGGGCGCCCTGGCGTGGGTGCAGCTCGTGCTGGCCTCTCCGGTGGTGCTGTGGGGCGGGTGGCCCTTCTTCGAGCGGGGCTGGACCTCGCTGCGCAACCGGCACCTCAACATGTTCACGCTCATCGCGCTGGGCACGGGGGCCGCGTACCTCTTCAGCGTCTTCGCCACGCTCTTTCCCGGCGCGCTGCCGCACGCCGTCACCGGCCATGGGGGCAGCGTCCCCGTCTACTTCGAGGCGGCCGCGGCCATCACCACGCTGGTGTTGCTGGGACAGGTGCTGGAGTTGCGCGCGCGCCGCGCCACCTCGGGAGCGCTTCGGGCCCTGCTGAGCCTGGCTCCCTCCACGGCCCGCCGTCTCCGGGAAGACGGGCAGGAGGAGGACATCCCGCTGGCGCACGTGCACACGGGGGATCGGCTCCGAGTGCGTCCGGGCGAGAAGGTGCCCGTGGATGGCGTGGTGCTGGAGGGGCAGAGCGCGGTGGACGAATCCATGGTGACAGGCGAGTCCCTGCCGGTGGAGAAGTCGCCGGGCGCCAAGGTGACGGGCAGCACCGTCAATGGGACGGGGAGCCTGATCATGCGGGCCGAGCGGGTAGGGCGGGACACGCTGCTGGCGCGCATCGTCCAGCGGGTGAGCGAGGCCCAGCGCAGCCGGGCTCCCATCCAGCGGCTGGCGGACAAGGTGTCGGCCATCTTCGTGCCGATGGTGATCGCGGTGGCGGTGGTCACGGCCCTCGTGTGGGGCGTGTGGGGGCCGGAGCCGCGCCTGGCCTACGCGCTGGTGAACGCGGTGGCGGTGCTCATCATCGCCTGCCCGTGCGCGCTGGGCCTGGCGACGCCCATCTCGGTGGTAGTGGGCATGGGGCGGGGGGCGCAGGTGGGCGTGCTCATCCGGGACGCGGCGGCGCTCGAGCGGCTGGAGAAGGTGGACACGCTGGTGGTGGACAAGACGGGGACGCTCACGGAGGGCAAGCCGCGGCTGGTGTCGGTGGTGCCCGCGGCGGGCTTCGAGGAGGCTCGGCTGCTCCGGCTGGCCGCGAGCCTGGAGCGCGGCAGCGAGCACCCGCTGGCCGCCGCCATCGTGGCCGGGGCGCAGGAGCGGGGCGTGGTGTTGGTGCAGGTGCAGGACTTCCGCTCGCTGACGGGCAAGGGCGTGACGGGCAAGGTGGATGGGGCCGCCGTGGGGCTGGGCAACGCGGCGCTGCTGTCGGCGCTGGAGGTGGAGGCGGGAGCGCTGGCCGAGCAGGCGGAGGCGCTGCGGCGCGAGGGACAGACGGTGGTCTTCGTGGTGGCGGAGGGGAGGCCCGCCGGGCTGCTCGGGGTGGCGGATCCCATCAAGGCGTCCACTCCCGAGGCGCTCGCGCTGCTGCGGCACGAGGGCCTGCGGGTGGTGATGCTCACGGGGGACAGCCGCACCACGGCGGAGGCGGTGGCGCGCAAGCTGGGCATCACCGAGGTGGTGGCGGAGGTGCTCCCGGAGGCCAAGGGGGACGTGGTGAAGAAGCTCCAGGCCGAGGGCCGGGTGGTGGCGATGGCGGGAGATGGCGTCAATGACGCGCCGGCGCTCGCGCAGGCGGACGTGGGCATCGCCATGGGCACGGGGACGGACATCGCCATGGAGAGCGCGGGCGTGACGCTGGTGAAGGGGGACCTGCGCGGCATCGCCCGGGCGAGGAAGCTCAGCCAGGGCACGCTGCACAACATCCGGCAGAACCTGTTCTTCGCCTTCATCTACAACACGCTCGGGGTTCCGCTGGCGGCCGGCGCGCTCTACCCGGTGTTCGGGCTGCTGCTGAGCCCGATGTTCGCCAGCGCGGCCATGAGCCTGTCCTCGGTGTCGGTCATCACCAACGCGCTGCGGCTGCGCAGGCTGCCGCTGTAGCGCTCGCTCCCTCGCCTCTAGGGGATGGGTACCGCCAGCTCCGGCGAGAGGGCAGGCGTGCGCCCGCCCCTCGCGCTTGGTGACGGCTCACACCTTGAGAGGCGGAGCCCCACCCTCACTCCATTCCAAGGACTCAAGGTCTGACCATGCGTACCGCATTGCTGGTGGTCTTCCTCATGCTGCTCCCGTTGGGTGCCAGGGCCCAGGAGGCCCAGCACTCGCACGGCTCGGAGCCCGAGCCTGCTGCGGAGGAGAAGTCCGTTCGCGACATCCCCATGACGCGCAACGTCTCGGGCACGGCGTGGCAGCCGGATGCCTCACCTCACGTGGGGCTCCACTGGGAGGCAGCGGGCTGGGAGTTCATGTTCCATGGCCTGCTCTTCGGCGGGTACGACTGGCAGCAGGGAGAACGCGGTGACGATGCCCTGCTCGCGGTGGGGTGGTTGATGCTGATGGCCGACCGCGAGGTGGGGGCGGGGCGCTTCGGGGCGCGGGTGATGCTCAGTCCCGAGGCCTTTACCGCCCAGCACAATGGCGGTTACCCGCTGTTGCTCCAGACCGGCGAGACGTACCAGGGCGAGCCCCTGCGAGACCGGCAGCACCCGCATGATCTCTTCATGGAGCTGGCCGCCACCTATACCCATGCGCTCTCGAACGATTGGGGCTTCCAGCTCTACGCCGCACCCGCGGGTGAGCCAGCGCTGGGCCCCGTGGCCTTCCCGCACCGGCTGTCCGCCGCGCCGGATCCGCTGGCGGCACTGAGCCACCACTGGCAGGACTCCACGCATATCTCCTTCGGCGTGCTCACCGCGGGTCTCCTCACGCCCATGGCGAAGCTGGAGGGGTCCTGGTTCAACGGCCGCGAGCCCGACGAGAACCGCCGCGACTTCGACTTCCGGAAGCTGGACGCCTACTCGCTGCGGCTGAGCGTCAATCCCACGCGGGAGGTCAGCGCGCAGGTGTCCTATGGTTTCATCCCGAGTCCTGACGTGCTCCGCCCGGACGAGCCCCTGCATCGCCTCACCGCGTCCGCCATGTTCCACCGGCCGTTCGGTGACAGCGGGCTCTGGGCGACGACCGCGGTCTTCGGGCGCAATGCGGAAGGCGAGCACGGCGGCTCCAACTCCTATCTCCTGGAGACGAACCTGGACCTCGATGGACGGAACGTCGTCTTCGGCCGCGCCGAGTACATCCAGAAGAAGGGCCATGACCTGGGCCTGCCCGAGCCGCTCGAGGAGGAGACCTTTGGCGTGGCCGCCCTCGCCCTGGGCTACCTGAGGAACTTCGGTCCCCTGGGGCCGTTGCTGCCTGGGGTGGGCGTGCGGGCCGCGGTGAACCTGGTACCCGAGGGGATCGAGTCCACCTACGGGAGCCGTACACCCGTGGGCGGCATGGTCTACCTGCGGCTGTCGGCCGCTCCGATGCATTCAGACTCGAAGCATTCACGCTAGAGTGCACGGCATGAGTTCCCGCGAGGAGTCGCGTACGCCGGGTGCACCGGCCGGCAACATCTCGGTGGTCCGGTTGCCGAACAGCTGGTTCATCCTCTGTGCGTCGCGCGAGCTGGGCCACAAGCCCATCTCCCGCATGCTGCAGGGCACACCGCTCGTGCTCTTCCGGGGCGCGGGAGGGCAGCCCGCGGCGCTCCTGGATCGCTGCCCGCACCGCAATGTGCCGCTGTCCCTGGGCAGCGTGGTGGGTGGCCAGCTCCAGTGTGGCTACCATGGGTGGACGTTCGACTCGGCCGGCGAGTGCCGTGCCATCCCCGGCCTCTCGGGAGACACGCGCGCCAAGGCCCGCTGCGCCGCCTCGTATGCGGTGCGTGAGCAGGATGGCTTCGTGTGGGTGTACTCGACGCCGGGGGTGGTGCCGACGACAGAGCCCTATCGCTTCCCGCTGCTGGACGCGCGGGGCTACAGCACGGTGCGCCGCCTCGTGCGGGCGCCCGGCTCGCTGCACGCGGCGCTGGAGAACACGCTCGATGTGCCGCACACCGCCTTCCTCCACGGCGGCCTGTTCCGCACCGCCAAGAAGAGCAACGAGATCGAGGTGGTGGTGCGGCGGAGCTCGGATCGGGTGGAGGCCGAATACATCGGCGAGCCTCGCCCGAAGGGGCTGGTGGGCCGGTTGCTGGCGCCGGGCGGTGGGGTGGTGCAGCACTTCGACCGGTTCCTGCTGCCGTCCATCGCCCAGGTGGAGTACCGCATCGGCGACGACAGCCACCTCATGGTGTCCTCGGCCATGACGCCGGTCTCGGACTGGGACACGCTGGTCTACGCGGTGGTGACGTTCCGGCTGCCCATTCCGCACTGGCTGGTGAAGCCGTTCCTCACCCCGGTGGCGCTGCACATCTTCTCGCAGGATGCACGCATCCTGAAGAAGCAGACGGAGACCATCCACCGGTTCGGCACGGAGATGTACGTCTCCACGGAGCTGGATGTGCTGGGGCCCGCCATCCTCCGGCTGCTGCGCTCGGTGGAGCGCGAGAAGCAGGGCGCCTCCTCGGAGGAGGTGCACGAGACCCGGCTGAAGATGCTCGTGTGACGAGAGGACTCTCATGTGGCAAGCCGTCATGACCCGGACAGGACTCGTGTTGACGCTCATGCTCGCCGTGGGCTGCACCGAGGACGCACCCCCCGGCAACGGGCCTCCGCAGGACTCCGCGAAGACCCTGACCATGACGCGCAGCCAGCACGCGGCGGTGCTGCTGCCCTATGGTCAGGTGCTCGTCTCAGGCGGGGTGGCCAGCACCGGCCTGAGCTCCAAGCTGAGGGGCTCCGAGCTCTATGACCCGGCGACAGGCACCTGGTCGTTGACCGGCTCCATGAACGAAGCGCGAGCCACCCATGGAGCGGTGCTGCTCTCCTCGGGGAAGGTCCTGGTCATGGGAGACGCCAGCATCTCCAACACGGCCGAGCTGTATGACCCGGAGCGAGGGACCTGGGAGAGCACGGCGCCCATGATCAGCAGCCGCCAATATCCCCAGGCGGTGCTGTTGCCGACGGGCCGGGTCCTCGTGGTGGGAGGCGATCCTGGCAAACCCACCACGCCCAGCGGCGTCGAGCTGTACGAGCCGGCCACGGGCACCTGGGCCGTGACGGGCACCGGCCCCGGGCGCGCCATGAGGCCCGCGCTGGTGCTGCTGCAATCGGGCAAGGTGCTCCTGTCCGGAGGAGGCTATGGCGGCCCCACGGCCACCGCGGCGCTGTACGATCCAGCCACGGGCACCTGGAGCACCACCGGCTTGATGCAGACGCCCCACGATGGCCACACGGCCACGGTGCTGCCCTCCGGCAAGGTGCTGACCGTGGGCGGGACGGGGAGCGGCAACGCCACGCTGGCGACGGCGGAGCTGTATGACCCGGCCAGCGGCACCTGGAGCCTCGCGGCCTTCATGGCCCAGGCCCGCCGCGACCACACGCTCACCTTGCTGCCCTCCGGGCAGGTGCTCGTCACGGGCGGGAGCAATGACAGCGGCACATTGGCGACGGTGGAGCTGTATGACCCGGCCACCGACACCTGGAGCACCGCACGCCCCATGACCGAGCCGCGCAGCAGCCACACGGCCACCTTGTTGCCCTCGGGCGAGGTGCTGCTCGCGGGAGGGAACAACGGTGACCGCTCCCTCGGCACGTCGGAGCTCTACACGCCCTGATTTCGGCTCCCCCCGCCACCCGTGGTATGGGCCGTTCCCGTCGTGGAGTCCCTCGATCGAAGCGGGAGCGCGGAGCCGGAAGGGCGCCGTGCCCTCTCAGCCAGCAGGACCGGCCTGTGGGCCCTCGCCCTCTCCGCGGGAGTGGGGGGGCTGCTCGCGTGGGCGGCGACGCCCACCGTGTCGCTGGTCGCGTGCGCCTCGGCGGCCTTGATGCTGGTCCCGGCGCGGCGGGAGGACGTGCCCAGGGTGCCCGCCTTCGTGGCGCTCGCGTGCCTCGTGACGTTCCAGGCCTGGCTCGTGACGCGGGGGACGTTCGCCTGGGACGAGCGCGAGGTGCTGGGCAGCGCGTACGACTCATTGGCCCGCAGCCTGCGCCACGGCTCGGTGGAGGTCCGTCCCGAGGACATCCAGTGGGAGGCCTGGCGCATCGGCGGGCGCACCTTCATGTACTTCGGCCCGCTCCCCGCGCTCCTGCGGATGCTCCCAGATTGGCTCGCGCCCTCGAGGTACGGGCTCTGGTCCAGGCCCTCGGGCTTCCTGGCGTTCATCCTCTGCCTGGGGGCCATCGTCGCCATGGCCCGGCGCCAGCTCGCCGGGAACGAGCGGCTCGAGGCCCGCGGGCGCGCCGTCCTGTTCTTCTCGACGGTGGCCGCCGTGGGGCTGGGCTCCTCGCTCGTCCTCGTCGGCTCGCTCGCGAACCTGTACCACGAGGCCATCCTCTGGGGCCTGTGCGCCGCGCTGTGGGGCGTGTTCTTCACGCTCGACGTGCTTCGGGATGACGCGCAGGCCTGGCGGAGCCTCACCCTGCTCTCGGGGGCCGCGGGGGTGGCGTTCCTCGCGCGCGTGACGTTCGGCCTGCCGCTCTATGTGCTCGCCTCGGGCCTCGCGCTGCGGCTGTTGATTCTCCAGGTGTGGCGGGAGCGGCAGCCGCTGCTCACCGTGGCCGGGAGGGCCGCGGTGGCGCTGCTTCCGGCGCTCGCGGCGGGGCTCTTCCACCTCTGGTACAACCACGCCCGCTTCGGCTCGCCGTTCGAGTTCGCCCCGTTCGCCGCCTACGAGGCCGCGAGGCCCAAGGGTGTGGACAGCGCGTTCCACTGGAGCCGCATGCCCAGCGGCGCCCTGGCCTACTTCCGCATCTCCCTGGAGAACTTCCGCCTGGGGGTGCCGTTCCTGACGTTCGCGCGCCCAGCGGTCTTCCGGCCCGAGCTCTACCGCGACCTCAGCACCTTGCTGATCTCTCCGCTGCTCGTCTCTCCGTGGCTCGTGATGGGGCTGGTGGGAGGGCTGCTGCTCCCCGGGCGGCCCGGCGAGCGGCGGTGGTGGGCGCTCTGTGCGCTCCCGTTCGCCGCGCAGTGCCTGCTCATCCTGGCCTACTACTGGCTGGCCTACCGGTTCACGGCGGAGTTCCTGCCCCTGGGCGTCTGGTTCCTGGCGGCCTATCTGCGGCGCGCGGGGGAGGGAGGCGGGGTGGCGCGGCTCCTCTCACCCCGAGTGTTCGCGGCCGTGGTGGCGTTCTCCGTGGTGGCCACGGTGACGTCCCTGGGCCACTTCCAGAGCCTGTGGTGGGCGTACCCAGTGGAGTACCGCCAGCAGCTCTCCCGCACCTTCGAGGCGCTCGATGCACGGCTCGGGCTCGGCTCGCCCGGTGCCGTGCGAGAGAAATGAAGCAGGTCCGCGGGGATTCGCGGCGGGGCCTCAGCTCTTGTGCTGGAGGAGCTCGGTGGAGAAGTAGCGCTCCATGCGGTCCGGGAAGACCGTCACCACCTGCGCGCCCGGCCCCAGGCGCTTGGCGGCTTCGACGGCCGCAGCGTAGTTGAGGCCCGACGAGGGACCCACCGGGAAGCCGCGCTTGATGAGCGCCCGGGCCGTGCGCATCGCCACCTCGTCCGAGATGGTCAGCTCCACCAGCCCCGGCAGATCCGCCTGCTGGTACAGCAGCGACAGCCCGTCCACCACGCCGGGCACTCGCGAGCTGAAGCTGCAGCACTCCATGTCGCTGCCCATGCCGGAGATGGGCTTCGCTACGAACGGCGTCACCGGGCAGCCCGCCTCCGCGAAGGCCTGGTACAGGCCCACCACCGTGCCGCCCGTGCCCACGCCGCTCACCACGCCGTGCACGAGCCCGCCCGGCACCTGGGAGAGGATCTCCTGCCCCGTCCACACCCGGTGCGCCTCGGCGTTGTCGGGGTTCTCGAACTGGCGCGGCGCGAAGGCCCCGCGCTCCTTGGCAAGCTCCGCCGCCCGCACGATGGCGGCCCGAATGCCCTCGCCCCGAGGCACCAGCACCACGTCCCCGCCATAGGCGCGGATGGTGAGCACGCGCTCGTCCGTGACGCCCTCCGGCATGACGGCGGTGAACTTCACTCCCATCTGAGCCGAGGCCAGCGCCAGCGCGATGCTCGTCGAGCCGCTCGAGGCCTCCACCACCTCTCCGCCCGGGCACAGCTCGCCCAGCCGCCAGGCCTTCTCCAACATGTAGCGGGCGATGCGGTCCTTGGTGGAGCCGCTCGGGTTGAGGAACTCCAGCTTGCACCAGATGGTCGGCTCCTCCTCCTGCAGGCGGACGGGCACCAGCGGCGTGGGGCCGATGGACTGGAGGAAGCGGCCATCAGCGGGCAACGGGCGACAGGGGGCGCGAGGGTTCATGGTGGGGCTCAGGGCTCCGCTTCCCATACCGCGAAAGCGCCCGGCCCGGGAGGTCCTCAGATGACCTCCAGCGGACAGAGCGCTCGCCTTGCTGGAGGGCTCCGGCGCGCGGAAGCGGTCCGAGCTTCCACCAGCCAACCAATGGAGGCGGAGGCCTGTCGCATCTTTCCGGGAAAGCCTGTCAGGCTCCCGGACATGCCGAACGAAAAGCTCGTCTTCGCTCAATCCGTGGAGGCCCTCTTCGTCCGGTCGCTCGGGCCGCACCTGACGTCCGAGGGACGGCGCGTGCTGCGCGGCGTGGGGCTGGACCTCTCCGAGCCGCTGCGGCCCTCCTACGCGCTGGAGCAGTGGCGAACCTTCCTGCGAGTGGCCGCGCCGGAGGTCTTCCCCAAGGCCTCGCCCGAGGCCGCCTACTTCGGGCTGGGCGAGCGCTACGTGCAGGGCTACCGGCAGACGGCCGTGGGCCGCGCGAGCATGGCCCTCATCGCGCACCTGGGGCCGCGCGGCACGCTGGAGCGCGTCACCCACGGCGCGCGCGCCGGCAACAACTTCAACGAGGCGCGCGTGAAGGAGCTGGGCAACCGCGAGGCCACGCTCTGGATGAAGGACGTGTCCGCGGACAACCCGTTCTTCGCCTGTGGCTTCGTGGCGGAGATGCTGCGGGGCTCCGGCGCCGCGGACATCCACGTGGAGCCCGTCGCCTTCGATGGCACCGCGGCCACCTTCCGCATCAGCTGGGAAGTCGCCGCCCGGCGCCCGGTCGCTGCCGCGGCGGTGGGGTAGGCCTGGAGAGAGGGGCGCCCTCCCTCCAGGCTCTACGAGGAGGCGTGCCTACTGCCGGCGCCGCCTCAGGCCCAGGGCCACCACCAGCAGCGGCAGCAGCCCTCCGAAGGCGCCACCCGCCGTGGAGCAGCCATCCCCCTCATCCGGAGCCGGCGGCTGCTGCACCTCGGCCACCTGGAACGCGGCCACCTCCGACCATGCCCCCAGCGCGCCCCGGCTGTCCTTCGCCCGGGCCCGCCACGTGTACACGCCGGGAGGGAGCACCTCCGCCACCTGGAAGCGGGTGGCTCCTTCACCCGAGGCCACCGCGCTCGCGCCCGTCACCCGCTCGCCCTCGAGCGAGCCGGCGTGCACCTCGAACTCGTAGGTGAGCGCGTCCTCGTCCGGATCCTTCGCGTTGAGCACCACGAGGGTGGGCTTCCCGTCGAAGCTCGCCATGCCGGAGGAGGGGCTGAGCGCCACCGGCGCGCCGGGCACGCCGTTGTTCGCGTTGTGCTTCACGGTGACGGTGAAGCTCCCCGTCACCTCCGCGCCATCGTCGTCACTGACAGTCACGGTGACGGTGTGCGGCTTGCCGTCCGCCGCCGCCTGCGAGGGCGTGGGCACCCACTGGATGAGCCCGGTGGGGCTCACGGTCATCCCCGCGGGAGCGTTCGTGAGCTTCCAGGTCAGCGGGTCTCGCGAGCCCGCCGGATCCGTGGAGGTGAGCTGCAGCTGGAACACCTGGCCCGCGGTGGCCTCGTGCGTGGGCGCCACGGCCGCCAGCACGGGCGGCGTGTTCTTCACCACGATGGAGAAGGTGTGCGGCGTCCGGCTGTCCTCGTCCTCCACCCAGACCGTGGCCTGCCAGGTGTCGCTGCCCTGGGGGTTGTCCAGGTAGCGGAACACCGCGCGCGGATCCGAGCTCACGTGATCCACCTGCCCGTCTCCATCGAAGTCCCAGGCGTAGTAGCGCACCGGGTCCATGGAGGCGGTGGGAGAGCCGCTCACGGCCGTCACGCGGAACTCCACCGTCCGGGGCTCGTCCCCGGTGAGCGAGCTGGCCACGGCCTCCCGGATGTCCGGGCTGGCGTCCTGCACGGTCAGGTTCACCGTCTGCACCTCGGAGACGCTGCCGTCCGCGTCCACGATGCGCGCGGCGATGACGCGCGTCCCATCCTGGTCGAAGACGTGGTCCAGCCCCACGTTGCCGCCCGCCGCGTAGGTCTTCTCGCGGTCCGCGTCGAAGGTGGTGCCGTCGTAGTCCAGGTCGAACTGGACGGTCCACGGAGAGGCGCCGTCCCCCGGGTCCGTGAAGGAGGAGGCCAGCGCGTAAGGGGCGCCCTCCAGGAGGCTCGCGGCGCCCGAGAGCGCACTCAGCCCGGGCCGCACGTCCGAGATGGTGACGGTGGTGGTCTGGAGGCTCGAGGCTCCGTTGTCCTTGTCCACCACGCGCACGGCCACCGTGAAGGTGCCATCGCGGCGGAAGACATGGTCCAGGGTGACGGGGCCCTGGAGGTTGAGGCTCTGGCTGCGGTCGGGCCTGAACTCGCTGCCGTTGTAGTCCAGGTCCCACTCCACCTTCCACGGGCTGTCGGAGAGCCCCACGTCGCTGAACGAGGCCGTCAGGCGCACGGACTGGCCCTCGTTGGCACTGGAAGGAGCCGCGGTGGGCGCGAGGACCTCGGGGACCACGTTCTCCACGTTCACCACCAGGGTGCGGATGGCGGAGGTGCCTCCGTCCCGGTCCTTCACGCGCAGGCCGACGATGTAGCGCCCGCTCTGGGGATAGGTGTGGCTGGCGGTGATGGCGCCCTCGGCCGTGAAGACCTGCGTGTCATCCACGGTGAAGGTGGTGCCCACGTAGTCGAAGTCGAACTCGGCCGTCCAGTCCGCGTCCGAGGCGCCATCCGCGTCCACGAAGGCGGCGGTGACGTCCAGCGTGCCGCCCTCGGCCACCGTGGTCTGCACCGCGGCGAGGTTGTTCACCACCGGCGGGGCGTTCGTCCGGAACAGCAGGGACATGTTGGGGGTCAGGCTCTTGATGTTGTAGCTGAACAGCGTCCCATCCGTGGGGATGACCTGGACGCCCACCGTGGCCGAGCCGGCCCGATCATACGTGTCCGTCCCGTCCCGGAAGTCCACGTCCAGGTAGTTGAAGCGGACCTCCGAGCTGCCCTCCTTGAACACCACCTGGAAGGTGACGGTGGGGTAGGGCACGTCCGTGCGCCGGCTGAAGTTGCCGATGTTGCGCCACTCGATGACCCACTCGCGGTTGGGCTCCGTGCCCAGCACCTCGTGGTACACGTTGCCCGGCGGCGCGGTGGCCGTGTGGAGGTTGTCCCAGAAGGGCGAGACCAGCGTCGTCCAGGTGGTGGTGGGGAGACGGGCGTTGGTGCTGCTGAAGCGCGAGTCGGTGAAGCTCAGGTAGCCCTCCGCGGACACCCACGCGTTGGCGAAGCCCAGGTGGTTGCCGTACTGCACGGGGAACGGCGTGGGCACCTGCACCACCGTGCCGTCCACCACGTTGAGCGGCGTGCCGGTGATGGTGCGCCACTCGAAGGGCACCGACTGCGCCGGGCGGTACGTGTCCATCGCGGTGACGGTGAGCGCCTCGCTGTTGGGGAAGGTGAGGGTGAAGGTGCCAGCGCCGGGCGGCCGCCACTGGCCGACGTAGAGCCCATCCCCCTCGGCCAGGTCCATGCCCTGCCCGTCATCCGCCAGGGCCACGGTGGCGTTGCCAGGGCTCACGCTCAGCTCCAGCGGGCCGGCCGGGTTGGCGCAGTTGATGTGGACGGCGGAGAGATCCACCGAGCCTCCGCGCAGCACCTGCAGCGAGTCCGCGAAGGGCGTCAGCTTGCTGGTGAGCACCTGGTTCTCGCAGGTGAGCGAGCCCTTGCCCCCCACGTCCGCGGCGCGGATGCGCTTGCCGCTGATCGTCTTCCCGGCCAGGGCGGCCGAGTCCACGCCGCCCGCGAGGATCAGGTTCTTCAGCGCGCGCCAGTCACGCGACGGATCCTGCGCCTTGAGCAGGCCGACGAGGCCCGACACGTGCGGGGTCGCCATGGAGGTGCCGCTGAGCAGGGCGTAGTCCTGGCCCAGCACGCTGCTGAGGATGTCCACGCCCGGCGCGCCCACGTGGACCCGGCGGCGGCCGTAGCTGGAGAAGCTGGCCAGCGCGTCGTTCCGGTCGATGGCCGCCACGGCGATGATGTTGGGCAGCGGGTAGTTGGAGGGGTAGTTGTTGGCGGTGTCGTTGTTGGCGCTGCTGTTGCCCGCGGCGGCGATGAAGAGGATGCCCGCCTGCAGGTGCCGGGCGATGGCGTCCTGGAGCGGCTGGGAGAAGGTGCCGCCGCCCCACGAGTTGCTCGAGGCGACGATGTTGACCGGGTTGGACGTGCGCGTGCGCAGGCCGTACAGGTAGTCCAGGCACTCCACCGCGTCCGCCGTGGAGCCGCTGCCGGCGGCGCTGAGGAACTTGCACGCGACGATCTTCGCCCGCCAGTTCACTCCGGCTACGCCCTTGGCGTTGTTGCCGCGGCCGGCGATGGTGCCCGAGCAGTGGCTGCCGTGCCTGTTGTCGTCCAGCGGGTCGCCGCTGCCGTTGATGGCGTTGATGCCGTGGACGTCATCCACGTAGCCGTTGGCGTCGTCGTCCACGTCGTTGTCGGGGATCTCTCCCGGGTTGACCCAGGCGGTGTCGGCGAGATCCTCGTGCAGGTAGTTGATGCCCGTGTCGATGATGGCGATCACCGTCTCGTCGCTGCCCGTGGTCAGCTCCCACGCCTCGGGCATGTTGAGGTCCACGTCCGCCGTGCCGCTGCTCTGCCCCGTGTTGTGGAGGCCCCACAGCTCGTCGAACTCGGGATCATCCGGCGTCGCGTTGAGGTGGTAGACGTAGTTGGGCTCGGCGTAGAGCACGTCCGGATCCGCGCGGTAGGCCTCGGCGGCCAGCTCCACGTCCGTGCCCGGCGGCAGGGAGATCTGCTGCAGCCCGGAGAGGGAGCGGTAGGCGCGCACCACCTGCGCCCCCAGCATTCCATGCGTCCGGAACGAGCCCTCCGCGCCGGCCTTGAAGCGCACCAGCAGCTCTCCGCTCACGACTTCCTGGCCCTCGCGCGTCAGCTCGGTCTGCAGCTCCTGGGTGAAGTGCGTGCGAGCGGAGCGCGGCGGGGAGACGGCGCTCGGCGCCTCGGGCGGCGGCAGCGGCTCCTGGCACCCGCCTCCCCCGAAGGCGAACAGCGCCACCAGGGCTCCCAGGTGAAAGGTCTTGGTACGTCGTGTGGGGCTTAACAAATTCAGTAACATGGAATCTCCGTGTGGCGCCCAGCCTCGACCGTCTGGCGAGTGAAGGGCTGCTCCGATTCTTCGGGCTCCAAGCACCGGGAGTTGTTTCATATTGAATTCTTTGTTTTTTTTGGCTTCTGGAGCGCCCAGCCGGAGTTCTCCAGGGCCACGCGCACCCCCGGGGTGGCCAGCCGCTCGAGGACCCGCTCACCGGAGAGGACCTGCAGCTCGCGCCAGAACTTCGCCGCCAGCTCCGGCGGCTGCCGCCATCCCTACGCCTGGCTCTCGCTCAGCCTGGCCGCGTGAGTCAGGAGGTAGTTCCGCTCCGACAAGCTCGTCGTGCGCTCGGCTGCGCGCCGGTAATGCGCGATCGCGCCCTCGCGGTCGCCCGTGCGCTCCAGGAGATGCGCACGCACCGCGTCAAGGCGGTGATGACCCTCGAGGCGCGGGTCCTCGGCGAGCGCGTCGAGGCGCTCGAGCCCCGCGGCCGGGCCGTGAACCATCGCCATCGCGATCGCGTGGTTGAGCGTCACCATCGGATTGTCGGACATGCGCTGCAAGAGGCCGTACAGCGCCAGGATCTCCGCCCAGTCCGTGTCCTCGGCGCTGGCCGCCTCGTCATGCACCGCCGCGATCGCCGCTTGCAGTTGATACGGGCCGATCGAGCCCCGCGACAACGCCGCGGTGACGAGCGCCACGCCCTCGGCGATGGCTCCCCGGTCCCACAGGGTCCGGTCCTGCTGATCGAGCGGGATGAGCTCACCTGCCGGCCCGGTTCGCGCGGCGCGCCGAGCGTCGGTCAGGAGCATGAGCGAGAGGAGCCCCTCGGCCTCACCGTTGCCGGGGACGAGGCCATGGAGCATGCGCGTGAGGCGGAGGGCCTCGCCCGACAGGTCGCTTCGTTGGAGCTCCGGGCCCGAGGTGGCCATGTAGCCCTCGCTGAAGATCAGATACAGCACGTGCAGCACGGCGCCGAGGCGTGCGGCGCGCTCCTCGGCCGTGGGCCGCTGGAAGGGCACCCCCGAGGCCTTGATGCTCTGCTTCGCCCGGCTGATCCGCTGCGCCATGGTCGCCTCCGGCACCAGGAAGGCCTTGGCGATCTCGAAGGTCGTCAAGCCACCAACGGCGCGGAGCGTGAGCGCGATCGCGGACGAGGGCGAGAGCGCGGGGTGGCAGCACATGAAGAGGAGATCCAGGGTGTCGTCCCGCTCCGTGGCGCCCGCCTCATCCGCGGCGAGGGCGAGCTGCTCCTCCGGGGGTACCAGGCTGACGACGAGCTGCTCGCGGTGGCGGCGGGCGGCCTCGGCGCGGGCCTGATCGGTGATGCGCCGGCAAGCGACGTGGAGCAGCCAGCCGCGTGGGTTCTCGGGCAGGCCCTCGCGCGGCCACTGGGTCGCCGCCGCGATGAGGGCTTCCTGGACCGCATCCTCCGAAGCGGCGAAGTCGCGGAACCGGCGGATGACGGCGCCCAGCACCTGCGGCGCGAGCTCGCGCAACAGGTGCAGGGTGCGGGTGTCGAGGGACGGGGGCATCAGAGCAGGTCTTTGGGCGGCCCGCTCGGCACCAGCCGCACCTCGATGGCCATGTTGAGGGGGGCACCACCGGGGCCGGGAGCGGCGGAGGCCTCCGCGGCGATCTGGTAGGCGCGCTCGGGGGACTCGACGTCCACGATCCAGAACCCGGCGAGGAACTCCTTGGACTCGGGGAACACGCCATCGGTGATGGGCTTGCCATCCTTCCCGGCGCGCACGCGCTTGGCCTGATCGGGGCCGGACAAGCCCTCGGCGGCCACGAGCTCGCCTGCCTCCCCGAGCTTCTTCGCGAAGTTCATCATGAAGGCGATATGCGCCTGGAGGTCCTGCTTCGGCCAGCTGGCGATCTGGTACGGGCCTCCGCCTGGGGTGTTCATCATCAGCATGTACTTCATGGCCGGCTCCTTCTTGTGCGAGCGCCCCTCCATGGAGCGCGCGTTCACCGGGGAGTCGGAGCCGAACGGCGGTTCTCGACATCGGCGGCGCGCCTCTTTCAATCTTTTTTGGATGGGCGACGCAACTGCCGGGAAAGATTGAGTTTGGGACTCATCAGAGGCCCGAAGGAAGGGCCTATGCTCCAGTCTCCCCGTTGGGAGGCTCGTTCGATGCGCCCGCTCCTCGTCCTGCTCCTCCTCGCCGCTGGGCCCGTGTGGGCTCAGGCGTCTTGGTCCGGCTCCGCGCTGGTCGCGTGGACCACGTCCAGTGGCTACCCCATCCGTGCGCCGTACCAGAAGGGCTCGTACGGGCTGCTCGCCTCGGGGCTACCGGCAGTTCACACCGGCGTTCGGCCTGGGCGTCGAGTTCGGCTACGGCCGCTATGGGGTGGGCAGCTTCGAGACGGGTCCGCAGCGTCTGCACGGCGTGCTCAGTGGATACAGCAGCGGGCTCTACTCGGCGTCGTTCTTCCAGGCGGCTCTCGGCTACACGTTCTGGTGAGCCGAAGCGGCAGCAGAAGGGTCAGTCAGAACGTCCACGATCTTTCGAATTGGTCCAGCGCCGTGAAATCCACATTCCGGATCTTCTCCCGCTCGAACGCCTTTTTGACTTCTTCCACCACGAAGACGAAGCCGTAGCGTTGAGCGGGCATGAAGAAGTCAGAGCCATCCCACGACTCTGGATCGAAGAAGAGCCCCTTCCACACCGGGAAGATGCCGGCTGGGCGGATCCGGGGCACCTGGACGCTCATGGAGTGATCGAGGTTGCCGCACCGGCCCGTGACGGCAAGGCCATGATAGCCGGGGACCGGCTGGCCTTGCTTATCCCGCACAGAGACCTCGTAGAGAGACCACCCGGTGAACCCGTGCGACCGCAGAATCTGTACGACGGAATCTGCGATGATGATCGGCGCTGCGAACGTCGTCCACATCACGGGGTCGACGGGTTTGGCACGCCCCATCGCCCAGTCCACTCTGAGCGGCTGGGCTGGGTGCACTTCGGCGCGAATCAGGCCAAAGGCATCAGTCTCTACGTCGAGGTCGCCTCTGAATGCCCTGCTGTTTCCTGGCTGTCCCAGGTAGAAAATCCTGTTGAAGCCCGGGAACTCCTTAGAAGTTGATTTGGAATCCAAACTCGCCTCCCAACTCTCTGCCGAACTGAAGAATCTCCTCGAAGGTAGGATCCCTTGAGAGGAGTTCTATCCAACGCCTGTTGTACGCGGCGGCCTTCTGGAGATGGCTGGAACGTTCCCACCAGGCACCGAACTTCGGATCGTGGACGTTGATCCCCTTCCTCAGAAATTCTTTTGCGAACTGCTGAGGGAACACGTGATGGGCGTGCGCTCCTTCGGGCATCTTCCCCGTCAATCGCGCGAGGTTCTCCCGGAAGTTGCTCTCCGTGAAGGGCTTGAAGCCACCGCTTGACCTCTTCGCGTCTTCGGATGCCTGGGCTCGACCGTTCCCCTGTGGAGTCTTGGAAGGCTCCATGAGGACATAGACGGCACCGGCGCCTGTCCCCAGCACCGCCGCCGTGGCGCCCATCGGTAGCACGCCCTGCTCTATCGCCAGAGCTCCTTCTGCGGTGAGTGACAGCACCGGCAGCTCTGCCCCCGCCAGGCCGAGGCGCGTGGCTGTACCCGCCGCGCTGCCGTAGAGCATCAGCAGGTGCGTGGAGAGCCGGGCAGCCTCCCGAATCTGCTCCTGCACCGGCAGGGCCGAGTAGCGGGCAAAGTAGGCCGGCGAGGACGCAATGAGCGCAGCCACGGCGGACGGCAGTTGCTGGAGCCCCTGGACGCCTCGGATGGGGTCGTGGACGAGCTGGGCCAGCGCCTGCGCCATCTCTCCCAGCGCATCCCCACCGCCATCCAGAGCGGCGTTGAACCAGTCCCGCTCCAAGCCCAGCTCTCCCACCATGGCTCCTGGCTTTTGCAGCGAGTCGTCCACGGCATAGAAGACGCCGCCCTTGTCCCGATAGAAGGCGCCCACCTCGAAGATGCCCACCAGCAGCCTGCCGTCGCGCAGTTCCACGCGGCCCATGCCCATGCGTTGGAGGGGTCTTCCCGTGAGAGCGCTGACCAGGTACCCGTCTGGACGCATCACCACCAGGAAGTGGAAGGGACGCAGGCGCTCCAACAGCTCGGCATAAGGCACGTCCTCATCCCGCGTGAGCACCTGGCGGAGCACGGTGATGAGGGCGCGGCGCGGGCCGAAGCTCTGGAGGGTCGTCCCTGTGCGAGCCAGCGCTTCCCACAACGCTTGCGCGTCATCGGTTTCCAGCTCCTCTTCCGCCTTGTGCCAGACGTCCTCCTCCAGTCCCGCCGCCTGTTGGAGGATCTGGAAGTCATCCCCCTTCTCCCAGAGGCCCAAGCCGCCGCAGTCCTGCACGCAGTCGGACGGAGCGGCTCCATGGTGGAACGCCGAGGGCCTGCCCTGAGTGCCACTGGCCGCACAGCCAGCCATCCACGTCAGCACCACCAGCGTGAGCAATGCCGACGGACGCCTCGCTTCATGAGCCATGTTGATCCGCGATCGGTCGCGCCGTGCCCGAGAGCAGGTCTTTACCATCTACCGACTTTAGCGCTGAAGTCCTCCCGAGCGTGATAGCGCTCGGAGGTCACGACCTCGCCCGATGCAGGGCCGCCTGGAAGCACGGAGGCGGTGGAGCTTCTCTCCCTCACCGCCTCCGGGGAGCCGTGGCCCTGGGGTCCGCTAGACCGGCTGGATCTCGCCGATGGTGGTGTGGACGTCGAAGGCGGCGGTGTTGCTGATGCTGCCCTTGAGCTCACCCGAGGTCTTGTTCAGGACCGACGAGGCGCTGAGGAACCAGAAGTAGTGGTCATTCACCCTCTTGGGGAAGTTCGCGCCGAACATGCCCGTGACGGTGATGGGGGCGGTGAAGGCCATGGACTGCTTCTGCATGGTGGCCACCATGTCCACCTTGACCTTGCTCTTGGGGGGCAGGGTCACGGTGACCGTCGCCGAGGAGCCGCGCGTCTTCGTGTCGGTCGACGTCTTGCCGACCGTGATGGACTCCGAGAACGTCATGCCGGACTTGAAGACACCCTCCAGAGTGACTTCTTCGGTGAAGCTCATCCCCACCGTGACCGAGGAGGACACGCTGGTCGACTCAGACCAGGAGCCATCGACGGTGACGGAGAGCGTCGCCGGCTGGGTGCTGTTGTTGACGGCGTACTGGCTGCCCACGATGGCGGAGACACCGCCCTCGGTCGGCCCCGTCGTATAGGTGATGTCGCCCAGGGTCTTGTAGCAGGGGTGACCGTACTGCTCGGTGATCGCCGGCTTCACCGCGTCGAAGTACGTCTCGGAGTTCACGCAGATGCCATCGGGATTGACGTCGTTGTAGTGCTTCTTGAACGCCTCGCGAACGCTGGTCGGGCTGGAGTCCAGGGCGTTCAGATCATTGAAGGAAAGGGCTTGCTGCACGGGCATGGCGAACTCCAAGAGATGGGGGGTTGTGCCGAGAGGCATCGGCCTGCTCGAGGCCTTGTCAGAAGGCCTCTCGACGGCAGCACACCACTGCAACGCTGGGGCCAAGGGCCGAGCGGTGCGCGCATCCGCCCGTCTCACGTTGATACCGTGGGCTTTCGCGCACTTGGGTTCAGCGGCGGCAAGGACGTCCCACGCCCTTCAACGGAGAAGCGTCCTGTTCGGAAGCGGGATCGTCCTCTTCCGACGCGGCGAGCGGAGGGCCTCCATGGCGGCTTGAGGCTCCAAGGGAGCAGTCAACAAGGAGGCGGGGCGCACATTGACGGCGCCCTGTACCTGTGTTCAGGCTACGGGTGCGCCATGGCTCCGCAGATCTCGATCGATTTCTACGCCGCTCAGGCGGCACACGCCTCGTTGATGCCCTTCCACCCGGTGGTCCGCCGGTGGTTCGCGGAGCGGCTGGGCGAGCCCTCGCGCCCTCAGGTGGAGGGCTGGCCGCTGATCCAGGCCGGGCACGATGTCCTCATCGCCGCGCCCACTGGCAGCGGCAAGACGCTGACGGCCTTCCTGGCCGCGCTCGACGGACTCTTCAGGCAGGCGCTCGAGGGCACGCTGCCAGACCAGACCCAGGTGCTGTACGTGTCGCCGCTCAAGGCGCTGGGCAACGACGTGCAGAAGAACCTGCTGCAGCCGCTCGAGGAGCTGCTGACGCGGGCGCGGGCGGAGGGCTTTTCGCCCCAGGAGCTGCGCGTGCAGGTGCGCACCGGCGACACCTCGGCCTCCGAGCGCGCGCAGATGATCAAGCGCCCGCCGCACATCCTCATCACCACGCCGGAGTCGCTCTACCTCTACCTCACGGCGGACCGGGCCCGGGCCACGCTGCGCGCGGTGCGCACCGTCATCGTGGACGAGATCCACGCGCTGGCGCGCGACAAGCGGGGCAGCCACTTCACGCTCTCCATGGAGCGGCTCAAGGTGCTGACGGAGGTGCGCCCGCAGCTCATCGGCCTGTCGGCCACGCAGAAGCCGCTGGACCGGATCGCCGGCTTCCTCACGGGCGCCTCTCATATGGAGTGCAAGCGGGTCGAAGTCGGACACCTGCGGCCGTGGGACCTGACGGTCGAGATTCCGGACGCGGAGCTGAGCTCCATCGCCTCGCACGAGATGTGGGGGCAGGTCTACGACCGGCTGGTGCAGCTGACTGCGGAGCACCGCACCACGCTCATCTTCGTGAACACGCGGAAGATGGCCGAGCGCGTGGCGCATGACCTGGGCGAGCGGCTGGGCAAGGACAAGGTGGCGGCGCACCACGGCAGCATGTCGCGGGAGATCCGCCTGGCCGCCGAGGAGCGGCTGAAGAGCGGGCAGCTCGTGGCGATGGTGGCCACCGCGTCGCTGGAGCTGGGCATCGACGTGGGCAACGTGGATCTGGTGGTGCAGCTGGGCAGCACCAAGGCCATCTCCGTGCTGCTGCAGCGGGTGGGCCGCGCCGGCCACTATAAAGGAGGCATCTCCAAGGGCCTCCTCTTCGCGATGACGCGCGACGAGCTGGTGGAGTGCGTCGCGCTGCTCAACGCCGTGCGCGAGGGCGAGCTGGACGCGGTGCGGATTCCCGAGAAGCCGATGGACGTGCTGGCGCAGCAGATCGTCGCCGCGTGCGCGTGCGAGGAGTGGGACGAGCGGGCGCTGTTCGCCGTCTTCCAGCGCGCCTACCCGTACCGGGAGCTGACGTGGGAGGAGTACCAGGCGGTGGTGGAGACGCTCTCGGAGGGTGTCTCCCTGCGCCGGGGCCGCAGCGGCGTGCACCTGCACCGGGACAGGGTGAACCATCGGCTGAAGGGGCGGCGTGGAGTGCGCATTACGGCGCTGACCAACGGCGGCGCCATCCCGGACACCTTCTCCTTCTCCGTCACCGCGGAGCCGGAGGGCAAGGTGGTGGGGCAGCTGGACGAGGACTTCGCGGTGGAGTCCTCTCCGGGGGACATCTTCCTGCTGGGCTCCACGGCGTGGCGCATCCAGCGGGTGACGGGCAGCACGGTGCAGGTGGAGGACGCGAAGGGGGCGCCGCCCACGGTGCCCTTCTGGCGCGGCGAGGCCCCAGGGCGCACGGACGAGCTGTCCCTGCAGGTGGGCCGGCTGCGCGAGGAGCTGCTGCGGCACGACGACCCGGCGGCCTTCCTCCAGAAGCAGCTGAACGTGCCCGCGCCCGCGACGGATGCGCTGCTGGGCTACCTGCGGCTGGGGCAGAAGATGCTGGGCGTGGTGCCCAGCCACACCACGGTGGTGGCCGAGCGCTTCTTTGACGAGGCGGGCGGCATGCAGCTCATCATCCACGCGCCCTTCGGCAGCCGCATCAACCGCGCCTGGGGCATGGCGCTGCGCAAGCGCTTCTGCCGCTCCTTCGACTTCGAGCTGCAGGCGGCGGCCACCGAGGACGGCCTCCTGCTGTCCCTGGGCGAGCAGCACTCGTTCCCGCTGGGGGACATCTTCGAGTTCCTCCACCCGGACAACGTGCAGGAGGTGCTGGTGCAGGCGGTGCTCCAGGCGCCGATCTTCGGCACGCGGTTCCGCTGGAACGCCACGCGCTCGCTGGCGCTCAACCGCTTCTCCGGAGGCAAGCGCGTGGCGCCCAACCTCCAGCGCGCCCGGAGCGAGGATCTGCTGGCCGCCGTCTTCCCCGCCCAGGTGGGCTGCCAGGACAACCACGGCGGGGCGGACCTCGAGCTGCCGGACCATCCGCTGGTGCAGCAGACGATGGAGGACTGCCTGCGCGAGGCCATGGACATCGACGGCCTGCGCGAGGTGCTGCGCCGCATCAAGGACGGGCGCATCCGCCTGGAGGCCCGGGACGTGCCGGAGCCCAGCGTCTTCGCGCACCAGATGATCCACAGCATGCCGTACACCTTCCTGGACGACGCGCCGGCCGAGGAGCGGCGGGTGCGCAACGTGGCGCTGCGGCGGGCGATGCCGGCCGAGGACGCGGCGGCCTTCGGGGCGCTGGACGCTGGGGCCATCGCCCAGGTGGTGGAGGACGCGGCGCCGCCGATGCGGGACGCGGACGAGCTGCATGACGCGCTGCTGCAGTTGGTGCTGCTGCGGGCCTCGGAGGTGCCCAGGGGCCTGGAGGGGCCGCTCTTCGAGCAGGGGCGGGTGGCGTGGCTGGAGCTGCCGGGCGGGCGCTTCCTGGTGCCAGCCGAGCGGGGCCCCGCGGTGCGGGCGCTCTTCCCGGACGTGGCGACGCAGCCGGAGCTGCCGCTGCTGGAGGGAGACCGGCCCGTGGAGCGGGACGCGGCGGTGCTCCTGGTGGTGCGTGGGTACATGGAGATGCTGGGGCCCACCACCGCCGGCGAGCTGTCACGGCTGACGCTGCTGGATGAATCCGAGGTGAACCTCGCCCTGCACACGCTCGAGAGCACGGGCGGCATCCTGCGGGGCCAGTACCGCGCGCCCACCGAGCCTCGCGCGGCGGACGCGCCCGTGCCCCTGGAGTGGTGCGATCGCCGCCTGCTGCAGCGCATCCACCGGCTCACGGTGGGCCGGCTGCGCAAGGAGATCGAGCCGCTGAGCGCGCAGGACTTCATGCGCTTCCTCTTCCGGTGGCACCACCTGGAGGAGGTGGACGCGCTGCGCGGCTCCACGGGGCTGCTCAAGGCCATCTCCCTGCTGCAGGGCTACGAGGCGCCGGCCTCGGCCTGGGAGCGCTTCCTGCTGCCCTCGCGCATGAAGGGCTACTCGGGCGAGCTGCTGGAGAAGGCCTGCTACGGCGGCGAGGTGGCCTGGGGGCGGCTGACGGTGAAGGACGCGCGTCCGCCACCGGGGCCTCGCAGAGGGGCCCCCGTGGCCCCCGTGGAGCCGGAGGCCCCCCGCCCCCGCGCGCCGCAGCCCACGCGCAACGCGAGCCTGACCTTCACCCGCCGGGAGAACCTGGACTGGATGCTGGCCGCCGCGCGGCCCGACGCGGTGTTCTCGGACGGTGGGGTGTGGCTGCCGCCGGACCTGTCCGCCGCGGCGCGGGACGTGGTGGGGGTGCTGGAGCAGCGCGGGGCGTGCTTCTTCAACGATCTGGTGTCCCGCGCGCGCCGGCTGCCGGCGGAGGTGGAGGACGCGCTGTGGGAGCTGGTGGCGCGGGGGCTTGTCACGGCGGACGCGGTGCAGAACCTGCGGGTGCTGCAGAGCCCGGCGCAGCGCCGCCGCCAGAAGCTGCTGCAGCGCGGAGGCCCGGGGCGCTGGAGCCTGCTGGTGCCCTCCGAGCCGAAGCCGGCCGACGAGGTGCTGGAGCAGCGCGCGCGCCTGTTCCTCCAGCGCTACGGCATCATCTGGAGAGACCTGGCGATGCGCGAGGCGCTGGCGCCCAGCTGGCGCGAGCTGCTGTTCGTGTACCGGCGCATGGAGGCGCGCGGAGAGGTGCGAGGCGGGCGCTTCGTGTCGGGCTTCGTGGGCGAGCAGTTCGCGCTGCCGGAGGCGGTGGACATGGCGCGGGCGGTGCGGCGCCAGGCGCCCTTGGGCGTGCGGGTGCAGCTCTCGGCGGTGGATCCGCTCAACCTCACGGGGGTGGTGACGCCAGGGCCGCGCGTGCCCGCCACGGTGGGCAACGTCGTCACCTGGGTGGATGGGATTCCCCAGGGGGTGGACGCGCTCGCGGAGGACGAGGGCGAGGGCCCGGAGGCCCCCGAGGGCGAGGCGGCCGCGAGCTGAGCAGAGGCGAGGAAGGGGGGCGCGCGGCGCCTCCAGGGCTGCTAGGGTGCTCCCGTCACAGCGAGGGGAATGCCCATGCGCCGTCTGCTCATTCTGGGGTTGTTGATTCTCACTGCGTGTCCTGGCGATACGGAAGAGCCGCCGCCCCCGAGCGACAAGGGGCGCGTCCAGGGCAAGCTGAGCCCATTCCTGGGCTCGAGCTCCGTGGGGCCTGCGGCCTCGCGCCCGGCCATCCTCCAGGCCCAGGGGGCCGCCGAGCTCTCCCGGGTCATCCAGCGTGCGCGCGCGCAGCAGCGGCTGAAGCAGCGCCAGGCCGCGCTGGACGTCTCGCAGCCGGACTTCCCGGTCATCCCGCCGCCGCCGGGGCCGCCGCCGCTCAAGCGGCTGCCCGCGGAGGATCCCACCATCATTGGTGACGTCATCGTCCGCTTCGAGCAGGCGGGGGTGAGCGCGCAGCGGGCGCTGGAGCAGGTGCAGGTGCCCGGCTACCGCGTCATGCACAAGGGCTACTCCAGCGAGTACCTGCACCTGGTGGGCTTCGAGGCGCTCGACGGCCACGCGCTGACGGTGGAGGAGACGGGGACGCTGGTGGCGCGGCTGGCGCAGGTGTCCGGCGTGCGCTTCACGGAGAAGAACCTGCGCATGTACCCGTACCGTACGCCGAACGACAAGGCGTACTCCCTGCAGTGGCACTACGCGGCGCTGAACCTGCCGTCCGCGTGGGACGTGAGCACGGGCGTCACCACGGTGACGGTGGCCGTGCTCGACACGGGCATCGTGGCCCACCCGGATCTCACCCCGCGTGTCGTCGCGGGCTACGATATGATCTCGGACGCGTCCAACGCGGGAGATGGGACCGGGCGTGACGCCGATCCCACCGACATGGGCGGAGACGAGCCGGGCGGCGGCTCCTCGTGGCACGGCTCGCACGTGGCGGGCACCATCGGCGCGGCGACGGACAACACCAGCGGCGTGGCGGGCGTGACGTGGACGGCGCGCATCATGCCGGTGCGCGTGCTGGGCAAGCAGGGTGGCACCAGCGCGGACATCGCCGCGGCGATGTCCTGGGCCACGGGCGGCACCGTGCCAGGAGTGCCCGCCAACCCCACCCCGGCCAAGGTCGTCAACATGAGCCTCGGCGGCGCCTCCGCGCCCTCGCGGACGTACCAGGACGTGATCGACGCGCGCGTGCCGGCCGGTGCCATCTTCGTCATCGCCGCGGGCAACGAGAACACGGACGCGACCAACTCCACGCCGTGCAACCAGCAGAACGTCATCTGCGTGGGCTCGACGAACTTCGCCGGCAAGCGCAGCAGCTTCTCCAACTTCGGCACTCCGGTGGACGTGATGGCGGCGGGCGGCGAGATGCGCGAGGACCTCAACGGGGACGGGTACGCGGACGGCGTGCTCTCCACCTCGCTGGATGACAACAAGCAGCCGGCCTACGTCTTCAACCAGGGCACGAGCATGGCCACGCCGCACGTGACGGGCGTGGTGGCGCTGATGGCGTCGGTGAGCCCGAGCCTGTCCCTGGCGCAGGCGGAGAACATCCTCAAGAGCACCGCCAGCGCGAGCAGCAGGTGCTCCGAGGGCTGCGGCTCGGGCCTGGTGAACGCCCAGGGGGCGCTCAAGGCGCTGAGCGGCGCCTCCACCGAGCCGCCGAAGCTGGGCGTCACCTCCTCCCTGCTGTCCTTCCGTGGCAGCGGCACGCAGCAGGTGCTCATCTCCAACCTGGGGTCGGGCTCGCTGCGGGTGACGGCGGCGAAGTCGGGGGCGCAGGCCTCCGCGGTGACGATCCCGGCCAGCACCCTGACGATCCCGGCCTTCGGCACCCAGACGCTGGAGGTGGGCGTGAACACCGGCGGGCTGGCCAACGGAGACTACTCGGCGACAGTCACCCTCACGGGGACGGACGCGAGCTCGGGAGCGGCGGCGGGCACGGCGGCGGTGGCGGTGAAGATCCGCGTGGGCGCGGCGCCGGACCAGGACGCGTTCATTGCCTTCGCGTACCAGAACTCGCTCGGCGAGTGGAAGGTGGACGACGAGGCGGTCGGGGTCGTCACGGCGGCGTCCGGCTACCAGTACACCATCGAGCTGACGGCGAGGACGTACTACACGCTCGCCACGATCGACGACGACAACGACGGCGAGTACTTCGAAGATGGCGAGCGCACGGGCTTCTGGCGGAACGTGGATGACTTCGAGCCCATCCCGCTGACAGCGCAGCAAGTGCTCACGGGCATCAGCTACGATCTGGTGCCGCTGGCGCCCGTCGACGACACGCCGGCGCTGGTGGTGGGCAGCCCGTGCACCCTCGACACGGACTGCCCGGATGGAGGCCGGTGCGTGACGAGCTACCCGGGCGGCTACTGCACGCGGGACTGCAACACGCAGTCCTGCCCAGCGGGCTCCAAGTGCTACATCGTGGACGCGACCACCGACGCCAGGGTCTGCATCCAGAGCTGCACCGGGGTGAACCAGGGGCAGAGCAACTGCCGCTCGAGCTACGTCTGCTACGACGACGAGGCGGGCGGCGGGCAATGCCTGCCGAACTGCGGTGTCGTGAACATCTGCTCGGGCACCACCCTCTCGTGCCAGACCAACGGCTACTGCCAGTAGCCGGGCGCTGAGGTGGCAGGGCAGGGGCGTCGGGTCTCCCACCCGGCGCCCCTTGTCGTCTCCGGGGTAGGGCAGAGCTCGGGGCAGCTCAGCTCAGCGCCTTGGCGGCGAGCAGGCTGAGGCGGAAGGTGGTCCCCCGGTCGAGCTCGCTCTCCACCGTGATGGTGCCTCCGAGCGTAGTGATGATGCTGTGGACCATGGCGAGCCCCAGGCCGGTGCCCTCGCCCACGGGCTTCGTCGTGAAGAACGGATCGAAGATCCGGTCCAGGTTCTCGGGAGGGATGCCGCAGCCCGTGTCGCGGATCTCCACGAGGACGTACTCCGGCGTCTCCTGCCGGGCGGTGATGCGGATCTCGTTCTCCTCGACCTGCCCCTCGGGGATGGCGTGGGCGGCGTTGATGAGCAGGTTGAGGAACACCTGGCCCAGCCGTGACGCGTTGCCCTGCACGGGGGGCACGTCGTCGCTCAGCTCCTCCACCAGGCGGGCGCGGCGGCGGATCTCGTGCGAGGCAATCTTCACCGCGGCGCGCACGACGGTCTTCAGATCTGCCCGCCCGTTGTGGGCGTCGTCCGGGCGCGAGAGGGTCTTGAGGTCCTGGACGATGACACGCACGCGCTCGGCGCCCTCCTTGGCATCCGACACGGCCGTCAGCAGCTCCTTGAGGTCCTCCTCGGAGGGGGCTCCCTGGGTGCGGTGGAGCTCCTTGGAGAGGAAGTTGAGGTTGCTGATGACATAGGCCAGCGGGTTGTTGATCTCGTGGCCCACGCCCGCGGCCAGCTTGCCCATGGAGGCCAGGCGATCATTGAAGATGAGCTGCGCCTGCACGGCCTGGAGCTGCCGCAGGCTGGAGGCCAGCTGGGAGTTGGCGTTCTCGAGCTCGCCGGTGCGTGCGCGCACCATGTGCTCCAGGGCGGCGTTGTAGCGGTGGAGATCTCTCGCGGCGGTCTCCGCGTCGCGGCGGCGCTCGCGCTCGGTGGCCTCGGCCTGGGCCTGGAGCATGCGCTCCTTCTCGCGCAGGGACTCTCGCAGCTCCTGCGCCATCCGGTTGAGGGCGTGCGCGAGCGAGCCCAGCTCATCCTGGCGGCGGGCGGGGAGCTCGGCGGAGAAGTCTCCCTGGCGGATGCGCTCGGCGCTGGTCCGGAGCTCGCGCAGCTCGCGGAGCAGGGGAGCCAGCAGGAGCGCGGCCAGGGGACCCAGCACCAGGCCCACCGTGAGCGGCACGGCGCCACCCAGCAGCCGGGAGCGCTGGAGGCTCAGCTCCAGCTGGGCCTGGAGCTTCTGCTGACTCTTCCGCTCGGCGGCCATGGCGTTATCGAGGTGAGGCTTCACTCCCTGCTCGTAGGTGGAGAACAGCTCCCACCAGGAGCTGTTCGAGGAGTTCGCGGGGAGTGTCACGGGACGCAGCACCACCTCGACGCCTTGCGCCCACTGCCGTTGGGCCTCGACGAGGGACTCGATGAGCTGCGGTTGGCGCGGGTCGCCTGGAACATCCTTCCACTGCTGCTCCTCACGCAGGCCCTCTTGCAGGTTGAGGAGGTTCTCGCTGAGGAGCCGCTCATAGTCTCGCAGCAGCTCGCGCGAGTTCCTTCCCAGACGCCCGGCCTGGAGGAGACGGCCGAGGTAGCTCCACGCCTGGGGTTGCATGCCGGCATAGACGCCCAGCTGCTGGTCGATGACGGCAAGCCGGAGGCGGAGCTCTTCCGTGCGCGAGGCATTGAGGTAGAGCACGGCCCCCTCGGCGGTGACGAGGCTGAGCGTCACCCCCGCGAACAGCAGGACCTTGGCACGGATCGACATGAAGGAAGGCATTAGGGGAGAAGAGGGCTCCAGCACAAGCCCACGCCTGGCCAAATCGAGGGTTCCCCCCGTCCGGCCCGTGCTCGCGCAGGTGCGCTCGCGTGCTACGTGCTGCGCACCGGTAGCTCGCGGAAGGCGATGCCCTGCTCATAGCCCAGCCGTCTCACCGCTTCCACGAAGCGCTCGGTGCCGATAATCATCGTCCCTTCCATCCGAAACAGGTCCAGATCTTGCGGCAGCGTGGCCGTGTCCAGGATGGGCTCGTCTGGAAGGTCGAAGCGGGCCGAACTCTCCCTGGGCCGAACCATTCATGGGACCAAAATCGGTCCCCGGCCAGAGGTGGACTCCGGGGGGGACTAACGGGCGCACCTGCTCGCGCAGCCGCTCGAACTCCGCATAATCCTTCTCCAACCGCGGCAAGTACTTCTTCAGTTCCTGAGTCGGCAGGTGGGATAGGTCCACCGAAGGGTAGGCATCCCCGGTCGTCGACCAAGTGGCATTGCACGCTGGGCAGTGCACCCCGGGCAAGCCCCATTTGTGCCCATCCGTATACCCGCCTGAGTAGCGCGGGTGCGGTACGTTGCGTAGCCAATAGAATCTCATGGCTTCTTTTGATATCCCTTCTAAATGTGCCTCAGGAGAAGTCGTTCAGGTGCAGGCGGAGACGCTTGTCGAAGTGAACCTGGATGGACGGGAACTCCATCGAGCCCTCTTGGATGGAGTTGACATGCATGGGGCAAGCCTGCGGCGCACCCATCTTCGAGGGGCCTCTCTTGATGGGGCCAACCTGTCGGGAGCCGATCTTGGCAATGCTGCTTTGATGGTTGCTTCGCTGAGAAACGCTGATTTGTCTTCCGCGTCTCTGGTGGGCGCCTCAGCCGTCGGCGCGAGGTTCGATGAGGCGATCTTGAGGGGAGCTGACTTGAGTCGCACCGATGTCGCCGGTGCTGTTTTTGCCAAGGCGGATCTTCGCGGAGCCTGCATGCTGTGCGAGCGGTTGGAGAGCGCGGACTTTCGCGATGCGCTTGTGGATGAAGAGACCCGGTGGCCCCCTGGATTCTTGCCGCAGAGCAGAGGGGCTTTGCAGAAGTAGCACCTCGGGGTGCTCGCGAGCATGGAGAGCCTCGGGCTGGCCACTTTCCGGACGCCTTGAACACCGAGGCGCCGCGTGAGCCCCCTTACGGCGAGGCCGGCAGGCTCCCGCGCAGCAGGAAGTAGACCACCACCCCCGTCACCGACACGTACAGCCACATCGGCGCCAGCCACCGCGTCACCTTCCGGTGCCGCCGGAAGTCCTGCCGCCACGCGAAGTAGAAGGCCACCAGCGCCAGCGGCACCACCGGCATGGACAGCAGCACGTGCGTGGCCAGAATCACCAGGTACACCGCCCGCATCGCCCCCGTCCCCGCGTACTTCGTGTCCCCGTGCACGTAGTGGTACGCCAGGTACCCCACCAGGAACAGCGACGACGCCGCGAACGTGGACACCATCAGGTACTGGTGCACCCGCCGCGCCCCTCGCCGGATCGCCACCCACCCCGCCAGCAGCAGGCTCGCCGCCAGCGCGTTCAGGCCCGCGTTCACCGCCGGCATGAACCGCAGATCCACCCCCTCCGCACCCCCGCGCCGGATCAGCAGCAGCCACGCCAGCAGGCTCAGGGCCGCCACCGACACCACGCCCGTGAAGACGTAGAAGGTTCGGTCACTCACACGGGATGCAGGAGCTTGGCTCGCTGTCGACATGCCCTTTGAATGTCTGGAACCTCGCACACTTGCAACTGCTCGCCCCCAGGTAGGGGGGGCGCTCACCTGCACTCTGTGTGAAAGGGGACTGGCTAAAGATCGGAAAACCGTGCATAACACGCCGCCGAGTCAGTCAGTACCCCCCCCGGAGGTCCCTGTGCCTCGCGTGCGTCACTTCCTGGCCGCTCTGGCGGCCTTTGCCCTCATGCAGGCCGCCCCTGCCTCAGCCGAGGAGGCGGTGTGTAACGCCGTGGCGAAGGTCCCCCTCGAGCGGCACCTGCGTCAGCTCTCCCTGGATCTGCTCGGCCGCCCCCCCACCATCGAGGAGTACCGCGCCTACCAGGCCAAGGGCTCCATCTCCGCCGAGGACATCCAGCAGATGATGAACTCGGAGCCCTTCTATGCGCGCATGCGCGGCTACCACCGTGCGCTGCTGCGCTCGAACATCAGCGCCGCCGTCTTCGACAACGGCGACACGCGCCTGCTCGGCACGGGCGCGGCGGCCACCGCGACGGCCCCGAACAACCCCTTCGGCCTGCGCGGCAACACCAGCAGCGGCCTGCGGGGCGCCAACAACCAGAGCTGTGACGCCTTCATCGAGCAGGACTCCTGCAACAGCCTGCGGCAGGACTCGCACTCGGAGCCGGCCACCAAGGTCTGCCGCGACGCCATGGGCGTCCCGCTGCCGGTCAGCTACGACTACGACACCAACTTCTACGCCTGCACCCGGCTGGACTCGACGGACACCACCATCACCACGTGCGACGTGGCCGTCACCAAGGGCTCCATCCCGGCCAGGCACCTGAACTTCTGCGACATGCGGCGGCTGAGCGACAACAAGCTCCATCCGCACCTGTGCCTGCCGGACCCCGCCAAGAGCACCACGGTGGTGCTGACGCAGGAGGAGCTGGACAGCGGGGGCAAGGTGGTGGCCTTCGTCTACCCGAACCCTCCCGCGGGCACCTCGCTGACCCGCCTGGACCGCTGCACGCTGGACCAGCCCCTGCGCAACGGCGTCAAGGGCGCCTACACCCCCCAGCGCGGCTGCATCCAGCGCGAGGGCTATGTAACGAAGAGCGCACCCTTCTTTGCCACGGACCCGTCGGCGCAGGTGATCGTGTGCGCCATCGAGGCGCAGGAGCGTGCCAGCAACCCGTGGACGATGGAGTCCTGCGAGACGGCCCGCTTCGCCCGGGACCGGAGCTGCGGCTGCGGCGTGGGCATGCGCCGCTGCGAGGTGGCCGCGGTGCACACCGCCCGCGTGGACGCCATCAACAGGGAGCAGGAGCTCATCACCGACTCGGTGGTCCGCCGCGACGAGCCCTACTTCAACATCCTCACCACCCGCCGCTCCTTCGTGAACGGCACGCTCTCCGAGTTCTACCGGCAGCAGCAGGGCGTGGGCATCTTCACCATCACCGCGCCGGCCAACCCGGACGTGGTGCCGCCCGTCCCCTACGCGCAGGCGGACACCTGGGCGGAGTACACGCGGGATGCGCAGCACTCCGGTGTGCTCACCACGCCCTCGTTCCTCTACCGCTTCCCCACCCAGCGCGCCCGGGTGAACCACTTCTACGAGGCCTTCCTCTGCAAGACGTTCGTCCCGTCCTCGGACCCGCTGCCTCCCCCCGAGGACAACTGCAACCGCGAGAACAACCTGGCCCGGCGCTGCGGCTGCAACTACTGCCACTCCACCCTCGAGCCCACCGGCGCCCACTGGGGCCGCTACGACGAGCGCAACTCGCTCTTCCTCTCCGAGGAGAAGTTCCCCCGCTTCGATCCGAAGTGCCGCGACTGCGCGCTGGCCGGGGACACCAACTGCGGCGGCGAGTGCAGCCAGTACGTGATGCAGGCGTATGACGGCGACGGCGCCGCCTCGCTGGGCATGCTCAAGACGTACCTCTACCGCACGGCGGATGAGGAGGCGAACATCGTGGGCGGCCCGCAGCTCCTGGTGCAGCGCATGCTGCAGACGGGAGATCTCGAGCGCTGCGCCGTGAAGCGCGTCTGGAGCGAGTTCCTCGGCCGCGCCATGACGGCGGAAGAGCAGCGGCTGTACCTGCAGCAGCTCTCGGAAGACTTCTCTCGCAACAACCACAGCCTCAAGGCGCTTATCCAGCAGCTGGTGATGACCGACGCCTACCGGAGGATCGACTGATGCGCCGCCTCGTCGCCCTCGCGCTCATCGCGCTCGCGTCCGCCTGCTCCAAGTCCGAGGAGAAGGCCCTTCCTCCGCCCGTGGACGGGCAGCTGGAGCCCGTCCCCAACCCCCACGGCACCGTGACGCCGCTGCCGGATCCGGAGATGCAGGCCGGCTCCGTGGGCCGCGCCCCGCGCCGCATCACCGTGGCCCAGCTCGACGCGTCCATCCGGACGACGGTGGGCCGCGCGTGGGAGTGCCCCATTGGCAGCCCGTCCTCCTGCGTGGATCTGGCGGATGTGGCCCCCTCGCTGGGCAAGGCGGACTTCGCCAACGTCTCCACCGAGAACATCGAGCCCAACCTCGTGTTCGCCAAGTTCCTCGAGGACGGCGCGCGAGACGTGTGCATGGCCCAGGCCCTCTCCGAGCTGACGGTGGCGGACCCCAACGCCCGCGTGCTCAGCCGCACGGTGCCCACGTTGATTGGCACGGCGGGGACCCTGACGCAGCTGAGCGATGCGCAGGTGACGGAGCTGCTCGTCTACCTGTCCACCCGCTTCTGGGGCGCGCCGCTGTCCGGCGAGGAGCTGCCGAAGTGGAAGGGCTTCTTCACCCAGGCCGCCGCCCGCGCGGAGACCATCAAGAAGCGCGACCAGGCCTTCGCGGCCATGTGCATCGCGATGATGACGGATCCGCGCTTCCTCACCTACTGACACTCTCTCGGGGAACCCTGCCATGAAGAAGAACCCGAACTCTCCCAGCCCCGAGCGCCGCAGCTTCCTCAAGGCGGCGGCCGGCTTCATGGGTGCCTCCCTCTTCGGGGGCATCCCCTTCCGGGCCTTCGCCCAGGCCACCAACCTGGCGCCCCCGGATCGCTGCTTCGTCTTCGTCTACTTCTCCGGCGGCTGGGATCAGCTCCTGGCCTTCGACCCGAGGGATCCGACCGAGTTCACGCCGGAGCGCATCTCCGAGACGCGCATCCTCCCGGGCTACAACCTCATCAACGACGCACGCTTCTCGGCGATGCCCGTCATCCCGGAGAAGAACAACGTGCGCTCGAACATCGCGTTCGGGCCCGCGGTAGGCCGGCTGGCGGACCACTTTGATTTGATGACGGTGGTCCGCGGCATCAACATGACGACGCTGGGCCACGAGGTGGGCTTCCGCTACTTCCTCACGGGCAAGCGGCCCATCGGCAGCGCGGCGCGCGGCTCGTCCACGGCGACGGAGATCGTCGGCCAGCTGCACCCGGCGGTGCCCATCCCCTCGGTGGCCTACAACATCGAGACGTACAACGACCGCTACCCCGGCTACGCCAACGCGCTGCGGGTGAGCCGCTCCACGGACCTGCTGCTGACGCTGTCGCCCAGCACCAAGCAGCTGGACAGCGAGCTGGAGAAGCAGCTGGTGGACTTCCGCGGCCAGCCCATCTCCTGCGAGGCGGCGGCCTACGGCACGCGCGGGGTGGGGGAGACGTACGCGAACAGCCAGGACCAGATGCAGACGGTGCTCTCCAGCCGGCTGGACAACTCGTTCCGCTTCGAGCTGGCGGAGAACGCCGAGGTGCGCCAGAAGTACGGCCTGGCCACCGCGGGCCCCTACGACAGCGAGGCGGGCCGCGCGGCGCTGGTCGCCACCGCCCTCAAGAAGGGCATCAGCCAGTGCGTCTCCATCAACCTCACGGGCGGCCTGGACACGCACTTCGGCACCCAGCTGACCCACGCCAACAACCAGCGCCGCGGCTTCGACGCGCTGGCCATGCTGGTGGATGACCTGCGGTCCACGTCGCACCCGGCGGGCGGCAACTTCATGGACCACACCACTGTCCTGGTGTTCTCCGAGTTTTCCCGCACGCCGCTCATCAACGCCAGCGGCGGCCGGGATCACCACCTGACCAACAGCTGCATGCTGATGGGCGCCGGGGTGAAGCACAACTACGTGTTCGGCGCGAGCGGCGACATTGGCATGGCGCCGGGCACGCTCGACCTGCGCAACGGCCAGGCGACACCCACCGGCGAGAACATCCTCCCCGAGCACATCATCGCCACGGTCCTCGCCTCGGCGAAGCTGGACTACAGCATCACCCGCGTGTCGCCTCTGCAGCCGATTCTGGCCTGAAGTAGAAGCCAATGAAGACCCAACTCCTCTGTGTCCGGGAGAAGGGCGGGGTGTTCGCTCCCGCCCTCCTCCTCCTCCTCACCGCCGCGTGCGGTGGTTCTTCCTCCTCCTCGCTGGAGCTGGAGCGCCCGCAGCCCACGGCCTTCCAGCCCACGCAGATCCGCTCGCCCCTGGCGCTGGCCTCGGGCACGGGCTTCGCGGACCAGACGGGAGGCGGCGTCTTCGTCTCCGCGGCGGGGCAGGCCGTGCGGCTGCGGCTGGACGGCTCCCGGGCCCAGCTGGAGAACCACCCGGGCAACCCGGTGGCGCCGGGCACCGCGCGTGCGGCCTTCCGGCTGGGGCCCCGCACCGCGCTGGTGGAGACGGACACCGGCCTCTTCCTGGCGGACGCGGGCTGGCTGATCGCCCCGCCCTGGCGGGACGCGCTGGGGCCCGGGACGGTGGCCACGGCGCAGGGAGCGGACGGGTCGGTGTGGCTGGCGCATGCCTCCGGTCTGTTCCGGCTGAACAACGGGCAGCTCTCCGCGCTCAAGGTGGAGGGTGCGCCGCTCGAGGGCATCACCGAGCTGGCAGCCGCGCCCGCAGAGGACGGGGCTCCCGGCGTGTGGATGCTGCGCAACGGCGCGCCGTACGTGGCGGTGGCCACCGCGCCCAACGTCTACCAGGTGCGCCCGGCGGCCCTGCCGCTGGAGGACAAGGAGACGCTGGTGTCGATCGCGGCGCTGCTGCCCGGCAAGGAGCAGGGCGCGGAGCTGTGGGTGCTCACCTCGGAGCGGCTGCTGCGGCGCAAGGACAACACCTGGCGCCGCGTGGAGTTCGCGCAGCGGCCGGTGCAGCTGCTGGGCTCCGGGCGCTTCCTCTGGGTGAAGTCCGGCGATCAGCTGCTCGTGTATGACGCGGACGCGGACACCTGGGGCGTGGCCTCGGGCGTGGACACGCGCGAGTTCCGCTTCCTGGCGGCCGACGAGAGCGGGTGCGCCTGGGCGCAGCTCGGCGCGGACTCGGTGGCGATTGGCCGCGCCCCGGCTCCCCGGGTGCTCGGGCTGAACCAGAGCGCGCGGGTGGTGGAGGATGGTCTGGTCATTCGCGCCGTGCCTCCCGCCGGGGCCGAGTCGCCCACGATCCTGTTCCGGATCGCCGGCGTGGAGCTCGTCGCGCAGCCCCCTGAGTACAGCATGGGCGGGCTGGAGAAGGATGGGACGCCGCGGCCCTTCTCCTTCGCCGTGCTGGAGCCCGGCATGAACTCGCTGGAGGTGGTGGCGCGCCTCCTGGATGGCACCGAGGCCAGGCGCGTGGTGCACTTCGACTTCCAGCCCGTCTCCCCCATCGAGGTGGGCTACGAGAAGGACATGCGCCCCATCTTCGAGGCGCGCTGCGCCAAGTGTCACACGTCGGGCCCCGGCCGGCCGCTCTCCACCTATGAGCTGTGGAAGGAGAACGCGAACCTCATCTCCGCGGCGGTGCGGGATCAGCGCATGCCCGCGGACGGGCCTTTGGATCCCCAGCTCATCTCCCTCATCCAGCGGTGGGTCGCCGCTGGCACCCAGCCTTAAGCTCCCCCGGAGGCCCCCATCATGTCCCGACTGCTCGCTCGCGCGGCCTGTGTGTCCGCGCTCCTGGCCCTGGCTTGCGGTGAGGAGGCGGTGCCGCCGCCGACGGATCCTCCCGTGGTGGATGCCTGCGACGGGCTGGCGCCGCTGACGCTGAAGGCCGAGCCCAACCGCCTGCGGGTGGCCGGCGCGGTGGATCTCACCGCCACGGGCGGCAGCGGCTACTACCGCTTCCGCGCCGAGGCCGGGGGCTCCTCCGGCGAGATGCGGGGGGACCGCTTCATCGCGGGGCTCACACCGGCCACGGACCTCCTGGTGGTGGAGGACATCAAGTGCTCGGGGTCCGCGCAGGCCACCGTGCAGGTGATCGCGTCCTTCGACGTGGCACCGGCGCGCGCCATGGTGCGTCCGGGCACCTCCTTCCAGGTGTTCACCGCGGGGCTGCTCGGCAACGCCGACTTCTCGCTGGTCTCCAGCGCCGCGGGCAGCACGCTCTCTCCCACCGGCATGTACACCGCGGGCGCGGGCGCGGGCGTGGACCTGCTGCGGGTACGGGATGGGCAGACGGGCGATGAGGCGCTGCTCCAGTACGAGGTGAGCGCCAGCGCGCGCCTGCGCGGCGACCCGGTGGTCCTGGCGCTGCCGGCCGGCTCGTCCCTCCCGCTGGCCACCACCGGCGGGAGCGACCGGGTGACGTGGACGAAGGTGTCCGGCCCGGGCACGCTCGAGGGTGAGCGCTTCAAGGCCGAGCCTGGCGCCAAGGGGCTGGCGGTGCTGGAGGCGGCGGATCCCTTCACGAAGGACACGGCCCGCGTCTCCGTGCGCGTGCTGGACGAGCTGACGCGCCCCACGCAGCCGCATGGCCGCATCTCGGACGTGGCCAGCGTCGTCTCCGCGGACTTCGACGGGGATGGCGTGCAGGACGTGGCGGTGGGGCAGCGTGAGAGCGATCTCAGCCGCCCGCTCGGCGGCGCGGTGTTCATCTTCAAGGGAGGCGCCACCGGCCTGCCCCAGCAGCCCACGTGGGTGCTGACGGGGGCCACGGACACGGCGGCCTTCGGCGACACGCTGGCGGCGGGAGATCTGGACAAGGACGGGCGCGCGGAGCTGGCGGTGGGCTCTCCGGGCGCGGACATCACCGGCGCGGACTCAGGCGCGGTGTACCTCTACCGCTGGGGCTCCAGCGGGCCGCAGCCCCTGCGCCCGCCGCTCACGAGCGTCGCCCGTGGTGGTGCCTTCAGCACGGGCCTGGCCATGGCGGATGTGGAGGGGGATGGGGATCTGGATCTGATCGTCGGCGCGCCCACGGGAGATCTGGCGCCCTCGGCCACGGTGTCCCGCCGCGGCACGGTGGACATCTTCACCCTCACGCCGGGCCAGCCGGTGCCGGACCTGCCGGCCTTCCGGCTCGGCGGCTCGGATCTGTCGAAGACGAACAACCCCATGTCCCGCAGCAACACGGACCTGGGCCGGGCCATCGTGTCGGCGGACCTCAACGGGGATGGGCTGACGGATGTGGCGGCGCTGAGCAAGGTGTCGCGCTACCTGGCGGACGGCACCACGCAGGCCACGGTGCTGGTCGCCGTGTCCGTGCACTTCGGGCGTGCCGCGGGGCTGCGCTTCCGGGCCATCCCGGACGTGTACGTGCTGCCGATGAACTCCGCGGATGGCACCGAGGGCACCTGGCGCCTGGGCTTCGTCCCGAGCGAGGGCGGCCGGCCTCCGCTGCTCATGGCGGTGGCGGATCGGACGGACTCTCCGGATCTTCGCGCCACGGGGGGTAACGCGGCGGCCACGGACGCGGGCGGGGCGCTGCTCTTCGACCTGTCCGCCTACAAGCCCACGGGAGAGCCCTCGGACACGCCGGTGCAGGTGACGAAGGATGGGGCGTTTGCCCGCATCTATGGCGAGGCCGGTGGCATCTTCGCGGGCCGGAGCTTCGCGGTGATGGACGTGGACGGGCAGCCCGGCTCGGAGCTGGTGCTCGGCGCGCCCAACGCGGCCGCGCCCTCGGGAAGCACCACGCTGCGCCTGGCGGGCCGGGTGCTGGCCTACCCGCTGTCGACGCTCACCGCGGGCAGCGCCATCAACAAGCCGCTGGCGGTCATCCACGGGCAGAGCCGCTCGGACGTGTTCGGCGTGGGGCTGTCCGCGTGGGGCGGCTCGGGCGGAGCGGGGCTGGTGGCCTTCTCTGGGCGGGCCTCCTCCGAGGCGGGCGCCTTCACCGGGCGGCTGGAGTTCTTCACGCGGGCGGGCGCCTCATTCGCCGAGTGGACCCGGGGCTTCGGGCTGGTGCCGGCGAAGCCCGCCGTGGAGCGCTTCGGCGAGGTGGTGGCGGCGACGACGGGTGCGGGCGGCCGGGCGGTGGCGCTCGTGGGCGCGCCGGGCTACGCGGGCCCGGGGACGCAGGTGGATGGCAATGACTTCAACGTGGGCCGGGCCTTCACGTACGACGTGACGCAGGGGACGGTGGCGGCCATGGTGGCGGAGGGGGCGAGCGCGCCGGTGGTGAAGGGGCGCAACGTCGGCACGGACGTGACGTTCACGGACTTCAATGGAGACGGACGCCAGGACGTGGTGGTGGGCGC
>Ga0255338_1000690_pt1 | contig 89231 bp, 84 predicted proteins | sample MeOH1_35cm_T4_19_FD_203715 | JGI IMG/M metagenome (GOLD analysis project Ga0255338, IMG submission 203715) | Sandy soil microbial communities from University of British Columbia, Vancouver, Canada - MeOH1_35cm_T4_195 | ecosystem: Engineered > Artificial ecosystem > Sand microcosm > Unclassified ... | reverse complement strand
ACCTGGTCGGCGGTGGAGGGCCGAGCCGGCGACCCGGTAGGATCGCTCGCGCACGCGGCCCGGAGCAGCGTTCCGGGAGCGTCGTGCGGGTGTAGTTCAATGGTAGAACTTCAGCTTCCCAAGCTGATAGCGCGGGTTCGATTCCCGTCACCCGCTCCACAGTGAACACGCAGGTCAGCCGCCTTGTCTTGCGGCACCTCACGACCGCCAGCTACTCTCGAACCCTCGACACGGGCCATTACGGGCCATTACGAGTTGGGGGGCACTGTGGCCAACCGGAAGGGACGGCGCCTCTTCGGGTCCATCCGCAAGAGGCCCTCGGGCCGCTGGACGGTGCGCGTGCCCATCCCGGATAGCGGCGGCAAGACCCGGTCGATCGGCACGTTCCCGACCAAGCGAGCCGCCGAAGACGCGCTGGCGATCGAGCGCGGCTCCATTGTCACCGGGACATGGGTGGACCCCGACCGCGGAGCGGTGAGCCTCGGCGACTACGCGGCGACGTTCATCGCCACCAACGGGTACCGCGAACGGTCCCGTGCGCTGAACGAACGGCTCCTCGACCAGTGGATCACGACCACCCAGTTCATCACCGTCGGCGGGAGTCGCCACGCGATCGCCCTGGGGAACCGGCCGCTGTCCTCGATCACCGCTCAGGACGTCCGGCTGTGGCACGCTGCGATCGCCGCCGAGTCCCGTCGGCGCGCCGCAGCGCGGCATCAGCGGGCAGCGACGTCCCCCAAGGCCGTGAACGCCACGATCCGCGCATGGGCCGAGGACGCGGGCGTCGCCGTCGCCGCCACCGGGCGCATCCCGGCAGCGGTCCGAGCCAGCTGGGAGGCGGCTGGCGGCCGCAAGGGGCTCGCGGTGGATCTCCCGCCGACTGCGGGGGCGACCGAGGCCGCACAGGCGTACCGGCTGCTGCACGCGGTTCTGGAACGGGCTCGCCGAGACGGCCTCACCCGGGAGAACCCGGCGACCATCCGGGGCGCGGGCGCCGTGGCCACTCTCGAACGCACTCCCGCGAGCGTCGCCGAGCTGCGGATCGCCGCGAGCGCCATGCCCGCGCGCTATCGGGCCGCCGTGTGGGTCGCGGCCCTGACCTCGGTCCGTAGCGGCGAGCTGTTCGCGCTTCGCCGGCGCGACTGGGACCCGAAGCGACGCACGCTGCGCATTGAGCGGGCCGTCGAGCTCGAGGCTGCCGACGACTCCTTCGGCCAGGTCAAGGCGTCGGCGTCACTGCGCACCGTCGTGGTGCCCAAGCTGGCCGCAGCGGCACTGGAGGAGCACCTGGAGAAGTTCACCGCCAGGGCGCCGGGATCGCTGATCTTCACCACCTCGACCGGCGGCATCATCTATCCCGACCGGATCGGCAAGCACTGGACCCGGGCGCGCGCTGCGGCCGGTCGCGACGACCTTCGGTGGCACGACCTGCGCCACACCGGGCAGAGCATCGCCGCCGCCGCAGGTGCCGGCATCAAAGAGCTGCAGGCTCGGGCGGGGCACTCCACGACGACGGCCGCCGTCCGCTACCTCCACAGCGTCCAGGACGGCGACCGGCGGGTGGCGGCGGCGATGGACGAGCTCGTGGCCCGCGAGGACGAGTCAGGCGATCACTCGTAACCAGGTCTCCCGGCCGAGGGAGTCGACCCGGACGGGTCGGGCAGCCGGCATGGTGCAGGCGTCGATGAGGCGATCCGCCGTGGACTGCCGGACTCGGATCGACCGCCCGATGGAGATCACCTCGACACGGCGCTGCTCCATCAGGGTGCGCGCCTGCCGCTCGGAGATGCCCAGGTAGGCGGCCAGCTGTCCGCGGTCGAGCAGCGGGTCGGGGTTCTCGACGGCGACGCGGTCGCGCGCAACCTCCACGAGCGTGGGTTCGCCCTCGGGATGGTCTGCCATGACGTACGACCCGCGAGTACTCACTGCGCCCTCCCTGATCCCGCGTGTGCGGCCTTGATCTCCGAAGGCGCGATGCGGCCGTCGGGAGATCACAACGCCCGGATGGTCACCACGGCGGACCGGCGACTCCACCGCGGCCACCCTCGACATCACGAACCGACGCGCGGAGTCTCTCCGCACGCTCGCGGTCCGTGAGGCGCGCGGCGAGGCGGGCCCGGCCCTTCGCTCCGGCTCCACCTCGGACGCAACGGCGACAGGCAGGGCCCGCCAACATCGGGGCTCCTCGGTGGAGTCGCCGGCGGCGCTAGGGACGATCTGCCACATGTAGTCCGCCTCCCAGGAACCGGGCCGTCCGGAGAGCAGCCTCTCCACGCCGCCGACGTTGGCCGCCACACCAACGGAGCGCGTCTGCCGTGTGGAGGACGTTTCGGTAGGGTCCCCGGACGAGGGCGGGCCACGATTACGCTGCCTGTCGTGCCAGTTGAGGTTGTTCCCTACTCGCCCGACTGGGTGCCCCAGTTCCAGCGGGTGGCGGAGGCCCTACGGGTCGGACTGGCCGAGGTCAGTTCAGCAGTCATCGAGCACGTTGGCTCCACCTCAGTTCCGGGGCTGGCCGCGAAGCCGATCATCGACATCGACGTCCTGGTTGACGAGAACGAGATGTCGGCCGCCGTGAGCGCGATGGAGGCCATCGGCTACGTGCACCGTGGTGACCTTGGCGTGACCGACCGGGAGGCGTTCACGGCTCCGGATGACACACTGCGCCGCAACGTCTACGTCTGCCGTAGGGTCACTCTGAGCGTCCGCAACCACCTGGCGGTTCGTGACGTACTGCGGAGGAGCGCAGATCTCCGGGATGAGTACGGTGCCGTGAAGCTGACGCTTGCGGCCGAACCCGGAATGGACGTCGAGACCTACATCGCGCGAAAGTCTGCCGTTCTGCAGAAGGTGCTTGCCGTATCGGACCTGAGTGCCGAGGAACGGCTAGAGATCTTCCGACTAAACGACCCTTCCGCCTGATTCGCTCGTCCGGATCTGCCGCTATCCGGTACACCGACCGGCCCGGCTGCCCATTGCACGCTTCGGCCGATTCGCGCGTGCTGGTCAAGAGTCGCCTTCGCGCTGTTCCGGCGGTCAAGCCTTGGACTGACAGTCGGGCATCCGCGCGTGCTGCACACGCTCGTTCGTCTAGCTGGCGAGAGCCTCCGCCCGGTCTGTGGAGAACTCGTGATCGATCTTGAACGTCTCGGGTTCGCGTAGCCGGTCGGCGAGGGCCTTGGTCAAGCCGAAGAGTTGTGCCACGCCTACCCGGATCGTGAAGATCCTCTCTGGGCCGACATACGGCTTGCCCTTGTACTTCGGTCGGTGTTCCTGCGCCCTCGGTGAACCCTTGGTGTTGTAATCCGGCGAATCAGTGAAGGTGACGTGCGTGATGGTCATTTGATCGTCGGAGCCGGTCGTATAGCCGGTCGTCGGAGGCGCCTGGTGAGTCATGCGCGGATGGCTCAACGCGTTCCGTAGGTACGTGAGGAACTCGATCGTGTCGGGCGGCTCAGGGAACGTGTCGTGTTCGATCGCGCCTGGTTCGGCAAGCAGACGCTCCACAAATGGCTCGAGCGGCGCAAGCCATTGCCGCTTCTCGAGCGCGTTGTTCGTGGCGATCGCCAGCTCGATGCTGTTGGCGAGGAGCAACTGGAGGACGCACAGGTGCAGCGTAACGTCGAAACGTTGCCTCGGCGGGATGGCGAAGGACATGTACTGCTCCAGAAGCTGGTACGCGTTGTGCGCCAACCCCGCCCGGATAAGCCCATTCTCCTTCTCGATGTTCACGCCGGGAGTCTACTGGTCCGGCTGTACGTCAGGATCGCTTCCACGATCTGCGGCATCGCACGTCCGCCTTGGGTGCGGCCAGCGGCTACACCGCGCTCGGTGCAAGCGGGAGAGGTCGACCACACTCGCAGGTCGCGAGCACCGCCAACCTCAGCAACCCGGCTTCGACTGGGGCGTCTGCTGGAGCGGACGACAGCCGCAAAGCACTCAGTCCACGTGTCGGACGCTTGTCTTAGGCTCGCGATCATGACGGCTCCCCATCAGGTTCATCGCGACGGCCGCACATGCGACGAGTGCGGCGGCCCCAACCTCCCGCCGGGCTGGCTCGACCACTCGTGGAACAAGTACGTCTCGGACCCCAATAGCCGCGGTGAGGGCTACTCGGGGCTCGTCCTGTGCGCGCTCTGCTACGTCGACCGCGTTGAACGGCAGAGCGGTGCGGAAGAGGCGCTGAACGTACTGCGGGGCGTGATGCGCCGACACCAGGCGAGCGTCGCCGACACCAGGCAGCGCCACCAGGGCGCGAGCGCAACCTAGGCGAGGCACTTCGCGTTCCCGCACGTCCGCTCATGGCACGCCGCGCACCGGGGACTGCTGCAGGTCGCCGCGTCCCGGCCCGTAGGCTCGCCTGGTGAGTGGACCCCGATCGCACCCGTTCGCGAACCGGTGGAACCACAGCACCCACTACTTCCCGCTGCTCGCCTCCCGCATCCCCCGCGCGACTGATCGCGTCCTCGACGTGGGCTGCGGGGACGGTACGTTCTGCCGCTTCGTAGCGCGGTCCGATCGGAATGTGGTCGGCATCGACATCGACGCCTCAGCGTTGCCGGCCGAGTCGCCGGGCGTGCGGTACGTGCTCGCCTCGGCGGAGGCGCTGCCCTTCGCCGACGGAGACTTTGGCGCCGTCACGATGACGATGGTGCTGCACCACGTCCAGGCGCAGCGCGCCCTGGCCGAGGCCGCACGCGTGCTCGCCCCCGGTGGGTCCCTGCTCGTCCTCGGCTATGGGAACTACGGCGGATGGCGGGATGCACCCCATGAGGTTCGTGACCTGCTGACCCACCGCCTCGTGTCCCGCGGGAAGCGCGCCTGGGATCCGCCGACCGCGAGAGCCGAACCCGCGGGCACCTGGTCCCAGGCGCGCGCCGACGCCCTCAACGCCCTGCCTGGCAGCAACTACCGACGCCTCGCCATGTGGCGCTACCTCGTCGAGTGGACCAAACCCGAACCGGCAGACGAACCGAGAGCTTTGTAGACCCGACACCGACACCCGCTCATAGCCGCTGAGCAGCACGGCGGCATGGCGATCCGCTCGTGGTCGAGGTCCGGCCCGCCCGATGACCCTCGCTCGGCCTAGCCGAGCGTGAGGGCCACCGACCGTTGCGCACCCGGTCCCCGTCAGGCGCGCCCCGTCCACCCGCTCCACCGGTCCACCGCGGCCAGCAGCACCGGGCCGGTGGGCGGCACGGCCCGATACTGGGCGTAGCGCGCCATGAGTCTCTCGACGGCGCGGTCGTGCTCGGGCCCGGCATCCACGACGCGGGCAGTCGCATCGGCGCGCACCCACCACAGGCGCTGCCAGTCGTCGTCGTAGGCGTCCGCGAGGAAAGCGACCTGGGGGTTGGCGGTGATGTTGCGGATCCGACGCAGCTGGCGCGCGTCGACCGGCCGCTTCGGCTTGTGATCGATCGCGACGGCGATCGCGTCGGCGCCCGCGACCGCGAAGGTGACGGGTACCAGGTGAGGGACCGCGTGTGCATCAGCGGTGGCGAGGTAGGCGTGCGGCGCCGCGCCGAACCGCCGGCGGCACTCGTCAGTGTTCACCCGTGCGACGTTATCCGGGGACCGTCTGCACGGTCACAGCCGCAGACCTGGGGAGGTGCGTGGGAATCAGGGGCAGGTTGGAGGGCGGGGATGTAGGGAACCGCCGGGACCACCTGGTGCAGCCGGACCTTGCCCGGACCGGCACGCCGTGCGGGTCGTGTCGGCGAGTGCAGGTTGAATGGGCCTCCGTACCACGGTCCCCACCGCGGGCGGCGACGACCAGGTCGAACGAGAGAGGCATCCGTGCCCGAGAGCCGACACAAGTACCTCTACGAGCGTCTCGGCGACCAGGATTTCCAGCAGCTCGTCAGTGCGCTGCTCGCCAATCAGTTCTCCGGGTACACGCCCATGGCTCTGCGCCAGGCCGACGGGGGTCGCGACGGCCTGCGCCGGGACGAGGCCGGGAGGCTCCTCGTCTACCAGGTCAAGTGGTCGGTAGACGGCAGGGAGAAGGACCCGGTCTCCTGGCTCGACGCCGTCGTCCGGTCAGAGGGGGACAGCCTCCGACGCCTGGCCGCACAGGGCGTCCGGCACTACACCCTGGTGACCAATGTCCCGAGCACGGCCAAACCGGACTCGGGCACCTTCGACAGGCTGAACGAGAAACTCGAGTCGCACGCCAAGGCTTTCGGCTACGAGCAGATGACCTGCGTGTGGCGCGAGACGCTGAACGCGTGGGTCGACGACGCCCCGCAAGAGACGAAGTGGGCCTACGCCGAGATGCTGGCCGGCTGGGACCTGGTGCGCTACCTCGTAGCCGAGCAGGCGGGCGCAGCCAAGGACAAGGGCCTCCGGGGTTTGGTCCGCAAGGTCGCCGCAGTCCAGTGGGAGGAGGACAAGAAGGTCAAGTTCTCCCAGTCCGACGTCGACCGCGAGAAGGTCGTGGACCTGTTCGTCGACGTCACTGCCGAACGGGTCCACACCGCCGCCCCCACGGTCCAGCAGCCGCTGGCCGGCGTAGGCGGCGCAGCCGCCTACCTACTCCGCTCGCCAGCGCCGTTCACCTTGGTGCGCGGGGCGCCGGGACAGGGCAAGAGCACGCTGAGTCAGTATGTGTGCCAGGCGCACCGCGCCTCGTTCCTGCCGGAGGCCGAGCGCCCCGACGCCCTGACGGCCCTGGACGAGCCGCGCTTCCCGGTCCGTGTCGACCTGAGCGAATACGCCCGCTGGCTCACGGGAGCCGACATCTGGGACGACAGCGGCACCAGCACGAAGGCGCGCACCGGGGACCGTGCGACGATCGAACACTTCCTAGCCGACCTGCTGACACATGAGAGCGGCCGGGCGGCCGTCACGGCGGACGACATGCAGGACATCTTCGACCGCCTACCCAGCCTCGTGGTGCTGGACGGTCTCGACGAGGTCGGCAGCCCCGTCGCTCGCAGCAAGGTCGTGCGAGCTATCGACAACTTCGCCGCACGCGGCAAGACCTACACCGACCCGCCGAAGATCGTCGTCACCACGCGGCCCAGCGCCGGGGCGCTGCCCGAACCGTCTCCGGGCCTGTTCGAGATCATCACGCTGAACCACCTGAACACCGAGCAACGCGACAGCTATCTGCGCAAGTGGTGCTCGGTCCGTGGCATCAGCGGCCGGGACGGCCGCGAGCTCCGCAAGACGTTCAAGGAGAAGAGCCGCGAGCCCTACATCGGCGAGCTCGCAGGCAACCCAATGCAGCTGACGATCCTGCTAGACCTGCTCCACCAGCAGGGCGCCGCCACCCCGACCCAGCGCACGGACCTGTACGACCGGTACGTCGACCTCCTGCTGGCCCGTGAGGCGAACAAGCACCCCAAGGCGGTGCGAGTGCACCGCGAGGAGCTCCTCGAGATCATCCCGTTCCTCGGCTGGTACCTGCACGCCCACACCGAGGAGTCGCAGATCAACGGCCGCATGAGCGTGGACGAGCTCAAGGCGGCGATGCGCCACTTCCAGCGCACCTACGACAAGCCCGAGTCGGTCGTCGATGAGCTCTTCGAAGGCGCCAGCGAGCGCCTCTGGGCGTTGACCAGCAAGGTGGACGGGACGTACGAGTTTGAGGTCCTGTCGCTGCGCGAGTACTTCGCCGCGCGCTACCTGTACCGCAACGCGGGCGAGGACGATCCCGACTTCGACAGCACAGCCGTACTCCGCGAGCTGCTCCGACGCCCGTACTGGCTGAACACCGCCCGGTTCTACGGCGGCAACGCCAAGGACCGCGGCATCTACGCTCTGACGGCCGGCATCGAAGAAGAACTCAGAGACGGGCCAGCAACGTCATTCCTCGCCGCGTGGGCGCTGCTCACCGACGGGGCGTTCCACCGTCGCCCCGGCGAAGCCCGAAAGGTCGTGGCCGCCCTCTGCTCGGACACAGGCCTGGCCGTGCTCCTGCCTGCGCTCGACCGCTTCGACATCGCCGCCTTGCCGCAGCTGCCATACACCCCCGACGGCTCGTCCGACCCCACCTGGGAACGCCTCACCGAACTGATCGCCAACGACCCTGCCGACTGGGAGGCGAACGACCGCCGCGTGCGCGCGCTGCGCGAGCTGCTGAACCAGCCGGCGCGGTTCGCAACGTGGTGGTACGAGCAGTACTCCGACGCGGTCGGCACGCCCCGGCAGGACGCCTGGCTGAGGCTCGGCGGGCGGTGGGAGGCCGCGCCGGGACAGACCATAGAGCTCGTTGGGCCGGACCTGTCGGGCGAGGGTGCCGCCGAGAGCTTCCTCAGTGCCGGGCTGGTGGCCCAGCCTGGCTCTGACCTCGAGGGGGCGCTCCTCGACGCGGTGCTCGACGGGCAGTGCGCAGGAGTGCTGTCCGTCCGGTCGATGCCCGCACAGGTCGCTGTGGCCCTCTCACCCGACCGCTTCTTCACTGATCGTGACGACCGCTTCGTCACCGACCGTGACCACAGCTTCCACGACCCCGACGAGCAGCTCGTGCGGCTGCGGAGCCAGGCGATCACCCACCTCCGCAAGGGCGGCTCTCCATACGCGGAGATCGCCAAGTTGCGGGCGTTCCGCGCCGGGTACAAGGGGAGCACCTTCCCCTGGGAGCGCACGGCCGCCGCACTCTACGAGCACGCCGGACGGTGCTGGCTGGCCTCCGAGATCGCTATCCTCGGCGCCGCCTCGGGGTTCAACCTGGCCTACACGAAGAGGCCCGCCTCGACCGCCTTCGGAGCCACCGCGCACCCGTCGGAGCTGCTGGCGCAGACCCGTACCAACGCCGCCGACTCCCGGTGGTGGAGCCATCAGCTCGAAGCCTGCGAGGACGACCTGGCGCGCGCAGAGTGGGCGCTCGCCCTGTGGGCCGTCGCGTCGAGCGACGTCGTCTCCGGCCTTCTGACGACCTTCGAGAGCGTGCTCGCCGACCTGCCGGCGTCGCGCAGCCGGGTGCTCAAGCGCGCGGCCTCGCGCCTCTCCGCGTACGGCTGGGTGGACAAGGACCCCGTGGACGGCACCGCTGCCGACCCCTGGCTGACCCAGGCGATCGGCCGCGACGCTGGCGGTCGCCCGTCGCTTCGTGACGGACTGGTGGACTCGCCGGTGCTCCGCCAGCACACGAGCGCGCCTGCGCTCCTGAGCGTCGCCAGGGCGCAGCGCTGGCTCAAGGTCGACTCGAAGCCCTCCTACCGCTAGACCGCGGCGTCCTCAAGCGTGCCGGGAAAGCGCCCGAGCTTGCGGGCCTCACCCGAACACAGTCACCTCTTGAGCTTGCCGATGCCCGAGTGGGTGATTCAGGCGCCGGCACACCGCTGGCAGCGTCATGCGCCGAGCTCCCACGGCGCGTGACCGCTGGCCTGGCGCGCCTGCTGATGTCAGGTCGGCGGGGAAACCCTCGGCAGCCGCAGACAGTGGCCGGGCCGTTCGGTCTGCCGCCCTCATGGCTGCCAGCCCGCGGACGCGGCCATCGCTTCCACCACCGGCTGGAGCCGGCGGAGCTCCGCGTCGATCTCCCCAAGGGTCGCATCCGGAGACAGCGTCAGGCGTGCGCCAAAGTGGCACGAACCCGTGCTCTGCGCGACCTTCATGCCCCAGCCCTTGCCGAGCCACGCCGGGGCGCCGGCGGCAACGGCGGCTGACCAGTTCGCCTTGTCCGTCGGGTCGCTCGGCCGCGCCGATGTGAGCTGCCACACGAAGTCGGGCCCGGGGGCGCCGCGCTCGTCGAGGACGTGTTCGGCGAAGAGCCGACAGAGCAGCGTCCAGTCGAAGCTGCCAGAGGTCGTGACTTCGTCCTGGCGCACGCCGAGCAGAACTACCGGGCCCCTGAGTCGCTGGCGGTATGGGCGATCTGGGTCGCGCTTCCACTCGTAGGCGGTCATGCCTTCCTGGATCTCGGCGGCGACGACGTGCCCGTGAGTCCCCGGGGGCGCCCACATCCGGACGGCCCAGTTCCCCCCACCCGACGAAGGTTCGACGTCGTGCTCGAGACGGCACCAGGCGTCCATCTGTCGCGAGAGCCATGCAACCCGCGTTCGAAGCGCGAGCTCCATCCCCGGGGCGTCGTCGGGAACGTCGTTCCAGACGACGGTCGCGTCGACGGCAGGGACCAGGGTGTTGAGCTGCGACCGCCATGCCTGCGCGGTCGTAGCCACCCAAGTGTTCGTGCTCGCGGCGTAGGCATCGAGGACTGTCTCCCACGTCAACGCACGCCACGGCTGTGCGTGGCGGAGTGCGACGGGCAACCTCTCGAGGTGCAGGACGACGTAGGTCTGTGCTCCAGCGAACGACTCCAGGTAGCGCGCCAGCTGTTGTGGCCCGAGGTCGGAGAGGAGCTTGACCTCGATCGCCGCGGTCGGCGTTTCGGCGCGTAGGAGAAGCAGGTCGAGGCGGTCGGCCTTGCGGGCAGCCGACCCGCGAACGGTGAGCTCCCGCTTGACCTGGTCGAACTCGACGCCGAGCAACCCGGCCATGGGCGCCGGATCCGCGGTGAGCAGGACGGCAAGCAGGTCGCTCCAGCGGTTCTCGGCGGCGGGCGGGACGATGAACGACAGGTCCGGCGCGCGGCCCGGTGAGCTCACCCGAGCGCCGAGCCGTCAGGCGCGGCGACACGCAGCCGGTCTTTGCCGCATCGCCGCCAGTGTCGTAGTACTGGCTCAGTCATCTGATCTGCATCGGCAGCCGGGGTTGACGCCTGAAGCAGGGCGGCGATCTGCGAACGAGGAGACGAGTCGCTGCTTGGGACGTCGCGCACTGACGCGCCCGCTTGGGTTGTAGGCATCCGGATGCGTCATCGCTCCAGAGCGGCGACGGGCAACGCGCCACCTGGAACGTAGGCGAGGGCTCGTTCTTGGTGCTCGCGGCCGGACGTAGGTCGTCTTTGGAGTGCCGTGTGGACCGCGGAGCCCGTCGAGTCCACGGGTCCGGCCGCCCGAGCGACATCGTCGACGTGTGCGGCCAGGGCTCTCAGGCCGTCGTCCGAGAGAGGCAGAGTCGCGCCCGTCCGCACTGCGGCGCTGTCCACGTGAGTTGGTGCGACACCGAGCGCTTGGTAGACCTCGGGCGCGCCGCGGGCGGGAACGGTCCACACGATCTCGTCGATGGCCTCGCGCATCGCGTGCGCGACTTCGGAGCCGAGCGATGCGCCGAGCTGGAGCGACCGGCTGGCGACCACGAGGTCGGTGCGGTCAGTCATCGTCTGCGGGGACGCGAGGCGCGCGCCGTCGTGTGTGAGCTCGCGTAGGCCGGCGCGCATCTCCTCCGCCGCTCGGGCCAGGTCGGGGTCCGCCCGCCGCCACCCCGACAGTTGCGCGAGGTCGCGTTCCAGCCGTGCCCATGCCCCGCCGAGTGACTCGAGTGCCGGCTTGATGCGGTTGACGAACTCAGCGCCGTCCACGAGTCGGAGCGTGGCGGCCGAGCCGATGACGAACTCAGCGGCGAGCACTCGCTGGCGCTCGACGCTCGCAGCGAAGAGCAAGGTCGCCGGTGTCGGCGCCTTGACCAGGCTTCGGCGCACCTGCACCTCCCAGCCGGCCATGGCTTGGCCGAGGCGATCGGGCACAGGGTCTCGGTGCTCACCGTCCAAGACGCCGGGCCACCGGCCGCGCAGGTACGCGCCGGCGAGCTGCTCGATTGGCGCGGTCCGATGCAGCACGTCCCTCGACGCGACGACGGAGTCTCCGACGCCGATCACGCTCTTGGCTTCGCGAATGCGCTCGAGGTCCCGGACATAGCGGCTGAGCGACCACCGCATTCCGTGCGTCGCGACGCTGATGACGTGCATGACCCGAGTGCGGGTCGCCTCGGAGTCCAGATGGCCGGCTTCGCTGAGGCGCGCTGTGGGGTGGCGCCGAGACGACACCAGTTGAGCCGCCCGACGCAGGTCGGCAGCAACGGTGTCGAGGTGCGGGTCCGGGGGCACGTCAGCCGGCGGCCAGCCCATCCGGCGATTCGTCTTGGCGACACCCAACGTGATCCGGTGAATGCGTTCCATCGCCGGATCCCTCGTGCGATCCGGGACGGCCGCCCACAGCGCGGCGGCCGCATCGACAACCTCGACCCACGACTGCATCCGCTGCCTGGCGACGACACGCCCCGAGTCCCACAAGGCGTCCCGCACCGTCACGTCCGCGGCGAGGAGCAGTTCACCGACCGTGCGCTCGTCAACCGGCCGGACCCCAGCCTCGGTCCGGGCGGCGGTCCTGGTCTGGCTCACGACCCGCACTCCCCCACCAGTGCCTCGAGCGCGTCGATCACTTGGCGCGCGCCGGGCGGAAGCCGGTTCACCTCACAGCGGCGTGCGGCGACCGCGGCCGCGCGGATCAGGTCGGCTGGGGAGCCCTCCGCGTTCCGACCCAGTGCAGCGTGTGCGGCCGGCTCGGGTCCGCCGAGTGCCGCAAGCGCGCAGGTCGCGACCAGCTGGGCACCGAGCGCCAAGGAGTGAGTGCGCAGATCCGCCTCGGGTCGGCCGATCCCCTGTTCGGCTGCGCGTGCCAGGAGCTCGACCATCTCGAGCCAGGCGGGCTCCACATCGAGTTCCAGGGTGTCTCTCATGGTCAGTCCTCTCCAGTGGGTGGTGTCACCGATCCAGCCATGCGGGCGTAGTGCTTTGGGGCGCAGGTCCCCTGCCTGTGGACGGCCGTCGTTTGGGTGAGGTGGTGGACGCAGACTTCGTGAGCGAAGACGCGACGGGCGTACACGGTGATCGCGACAGACGGGTCGCCTTCGGCGTCGACGGGCGACAGCGCGAGGACTCTCGACGCGACGATCTGGGTGCCGAGAACCAGGGAGTCCAGGTCCCGCTCGACGGCGCCTCTCGTCGGCGCCGCTGTCGGCTGCCGCGGTGAGGATTGCACGATCTGCATCCACCTTCCTGCTCCCCTCCTCTGGGTGGTCGCTCCCATGGCCACACCCGGCCATGCGCGCGGGAGCGACGGGGCTGGTTGTGGATAACGCGGTCGTGTGGGTGGCTCGGAGGACAGTTCCCTCACCGGCCGAAGGCCGGCCGACGGCGCGTGGGTGGTCACCTGGCGTCCACGGGCGTCGTCTCGCACTAGTGCGAGTGGAGGTGGCGACGATGCCGGTCTGGGTGGTGAAGGCCCTGGCGGTCGGGCCTGGGGTGGTGGTCAGCGTCGTCATGGTCGCGCTCACGCTCGCGGCCGTACCGGCGCCGACTGCAGCGGGCGCGGCGGTGGTGTTGGCCGCTCTCGTCGCGGCCTCTGGTCGCAGCGCATGGGAAGGGTCCGCGGCCAGGGTCGTACTGGGCGCCCGTCGGCCGCGGCCGGCCGAGCTCGAGGAGCTGGCGGCAGTGCTGACACAGTTGTGCCGGGTCGGGCTTGGGCCGCCGCTGGTGGAGCTCCGCGTGAAGCGCTCTCGGGCGATCGGGGCGACCGGCGCAGGTCGACGCACCGTTGTCGTGTCCACGGGACTGCTTGAGGCCGTCGCTCTCGGCGATCTGCCGAGCCGTCAAGCGACCGCAGTGGTGGCGCACTCAGCCGTCCTGGTCCGCGAGGGGCTGACGCGCGCGGACCTGCTCATCGGTTTCGCGTCGGCGCCGTGGCGAGCGACGCGGGCAGCCGTCCGTGCCGTCAGCAGCTGGGGACGGCGGCTGCCCTTCACCCAGGCCGCGTGGCGGCTGCGAGTCGTCGTCGTGGCCGTGGCCGTCGCGCAGGCGATCCAGGTTGAGCAAGTGGGGCTCGCGGTCACGATCGCCGCGATCGGCGCGTTCAGCTACGCGCTGCCGGTATGGGAGCGCCGGTGGCACGACCTGCTCGTCCGGGCCGGCGACGGGGGCGTGGCGTGTGCCGGCCTCGGTGACGACCTCGTCGCGTTCCTGCGCACGTGCCCGAGAACCGACGCCACGAAGGCACGCCTTCGAGCACTGGTCCCGCCCGGCACGCAGCGCCCTGCGTTGGGCCTGGTGACCCGCTGACGATGGCAAGGCAACCGGTCGAGCAGACGACTAGGACCACGACGACGACGATCAGCGTGGCACGCCGATCGGACCGGCCGGACTGCTTGCTGGCCGACGACCCCGTTGCTCGGCCCGCACCCTCTGCGCCACCCGCTCGGCCGTGACCAAGAGTGTCCGCCGTTGGTCGGCCGCGAGCTCGGCGGCCAACCGCCCAGCGGCCTGCACGCTCGACCGCACTTGCCCAATGCTGCTCAGGTCCGCCGACAAGCCGCGGCCGTGCTCCTCCGGCGCGGCAAGGTCCCGCGACCTCGCGGCCAGATTCCGCGCGGCCTGCCCGCTCAGTTCGTCCACCATCGCGCACAGCCGCTCGAGTAGGCGCAGGTCCTCCTCCGCCCGGCCGACGGACCCGCGCGCGACGTCGTCAGCGACGTCACTGATCGTTTGCTGCGCCGCGCGCAAGTAGGTGCGCGCCCGCTCCAGACCCACCGACGCCCGCCGCACCTGCTGGGACGCCGAGCACCGGTCGGGCACCACGTCGCCAGCCGCCGAGGGCGTGCTCAGCGTCGGGTCGACCCCGTCGAGGTAGAGCCAGGTCCGGTCCAGGTAGGCGTCCGCGACGACCAATCCGCCATCGATGAGCATCGGTCCTCCCCCTGCCTTCGCCCAAGGCGCCCCCTCAGCGCCTCTCCACCAAAGGCAGCGACGGCCCCGTGGGTGGTCACGCGCTAGTCCCCCTGGCCGCGAAACCCCGGCAAGTGACGAGGACGTCGGCAACCGGCGGCGGGCTCAGGGGCGATACCGGGTGCTAGCACGGCGAGCAGCTGCGGCGTGCTCGTCTACCCGGTCCGGGCCTGCGGCGTGCGACCTGTCAGCCGAACGCCTGCCACTCGCACAGAGAGGCCATGAGGAGACAAGCACCCAGACTGCACGCCCACCCCGCGCCCTTCCGTTGGCTCTCGGTCATGACGGACGAGCTCGAACTCGTCCTGAGCGTCGCGACGGCTGCTGGGGATGTGATCACTGACCCGTCGGCCGCGAGCGTCTTGATCTTCTTCCTTGAGAGCTGCCGGATGCGGCTCGCGATAATCGACGTCGCCGCTGGCGGTGTAAGGGCTGCACACCGTCTGCGGCCAGTCCGCCAGCGATCAGAGACTCGGCTCTGGCGGGTATCAGAGCTTCATGTCCAGCACTCCGGCGATCATGGCCCAGGCGCGCCGGTCCACGTCGTCGTACCGCCCCTGGACCAAGCGCACGGCGTTGGCTGCCACACGGTCCCTCCGGTAGGGACCGTGAGTCTCCCAGGTGTTGATGGCCTGGAGCGCTCCGTGTGCGGTGCCACGCCACGGGAGCACCCGTCGGTCTTCGCGGTACAGGTGGTGCAGGCGCTCCCGTCGTTGTGCCATGTTCTGCCGCGTGGCTGGCGTGCGGCAGCCCTCGAGGGGGAGCCAGCTCTCGACGATCCGGTCCCACTGCAGGTCGGTCACCGTGATGTCGACGAGCTCACGCACCTGCGTCTCGAACTCTGCTGCAGCGTCGTGGAGGAGCCCGAGCGCAGTGCTCAGCCCTACCCGCGGCAGCGCTGCACCGGGCCGGTGCGGCTGCCGGACCTCCGGGCTCTTCTCCTTCAGGGCGACCTTTCGGGTGTTGTCGCAGACCACGTCTGTGATCGTCCGCTTGTAGATCGTGGCGCCGTTGCCGTCGTGCGAGGTGGTGAGCAAGAGGTTCGGATGGAAGCTGACGCCGGCGTCGGGTATCAGCCGTTGCGGCAGGCTCAGCTCCACCCACGCGATCGCGCCGTTGCGCAGAAGGCCCGCGGAGCGGACGTCCAGCTCGTCGCCGACCAGATCTGCGGCGGTGCCGAGCAGCCACTCGTCGTACTGGTGCAGCTCGTAGTCCTCGCTCACCAGTGCCAATGCGGCTCCCGTGCGATCGTCAGACCGGCAGACCGCACGCTTCCCGTCGACGGTCCGCCACTCGGGCACGAGGCCACCCGCCCGGACGTCCACGGCGATCGGTCGTAGCTCTGCATGCCAGCTGAAAAGGCGGTTCCGGACATCGGCGAGGGGGATGGCGCCGCTGTAGTGGTTCGATCGCTCGCCCTGGAGGTCAGCCGAGTAGTGGTAGGCGCGGCCTCTGCGGTCGGTGTGACCGATGAGGACCTGCGTGTTCAGCCAGGCCGTCGACTCGTTGCTCATGTCACGGAGTCCTCTCCGGCTGTGTCGGGGGGTAGCGTCCGCCGCTGCCGGGCCAGGTGGTCGCTCACCTGGCGGCGTCCTTCGTCGCTGGCGACGCCACGCCAGCCGGTCTTCTCGTCGGCCGCACTCGAGCGCCTGCGCGCGGTCCAGCCGCCGTCGACACGGCTGAGGTCGGCGACACTCGTGACGCGCACCTCGGGCGTCACGACCGAGTCGCCGAGCAGGTCGACCCATCCGCGCTTGGCCAGGGCCCGCAGGTGTCGGGCCGTGAAGGGCGCCTTGCGACCGGTAAGCGGGACCGGGCCGCCCCCGTGCAGGATCACGAGGCGGGCGAGGGTCAGTGCCTCGTCGAACGGTGTGCCGTGCTGATCCCGCAGGCCCGTCGCCGCCAGGTAGTCCGGGCTCCCACCGAGCACGCGGATCTTGGGCGGCGGCGGGTCGCCAATGGGCCGCGTCATTGCACCATCCGGACGTCGTGTGTGTTCACCGCCATGGGACGCGAGCGTAGGCGTGGTCTCTGACACGGCGGGGTCGTTCTGCGCGGCATTCCTCGCGCGTTCATCCTGCGGTTGCAGAGCGCGACCAAGGGCCGCAGGCCCCTCCACCCCTGAGAGCAGAGCTGCCGAGGAGGCCATGGCCGAGATGGCCGAGTGGCAAAGCGCACGCCATGTCGGTCAGGTCAGCCGGACGGCTTGGCCGGTTGGTTCGGCAGGCGCTGACCGTCCGGCACTGGCGTGAGCGTGCCGCCAGAGCGTCTCTCCGCGTCCTCGACCGCCACGGCGATGGCCTCGTGGATCCAGGATGACCGGCTCATCATCCGACCCGCCTGCCGGTCGTCGATGATGGCCTGCTCCATCGCGGCCCGCGTCGAGGCGCGCAGTGAGTGGTGCCGGGTGAGGCCGGCCGTGGCGGCGATGACGGCTCGCGGTGGCACGGCGAGCGCCGCGCGCCCTTGAGGGCCGCGCGACACGTGGGCCTCGAGAACCCAGTGCAGCCACTGGACGAACCCGGCCGGCGCGTCGGGGTGATGGTCGAGGTCGAACACGTAGGCCGCCCGGGCGCGCGCCCACATGTGCGGGTCCCACCACGCCCCGGTCGCCACGCGCGTCTCGGTCATCGGCCCTCCACCAGCGCTAACACCCACCTGCATCGGCGGTGGGTCGCGACGCCGGGGCGCCGGGAGCAGCGGCCCGGGCCTCCGTCGTCCACAGCAACCGGGAGCGCCCAGGGTCGTCCGCAACGACGGTGGAGCGGCACCACGAGACGACTCATCCCGGAAGCATAGGGGATGTCAGTTCGGTCTATTCGACACCGAGGAGCAGAGATGAGCACCACGACGGAAGCCCCGGCCTACGAGGTTGGGCGCGTGTACGAGGTCGCGCCGGGTGACCTGCGGATCGGCACGAACGTGCGCAAGGACACCCGGCCCGACGCGAAGGACTTCGCCGCGTCGGTGCGCTCGCGCGGCGTGATCGTCGCGATCGACGCGCACGTCGACGAGCGGGGCGGCCTGTGCGTCCTGCGCGGGCAGCGGCGGGCGCTGGTCGCCGCGCAAGTCGGCACGCCGTCCGGCACGGTGCCGGTCCGAGTCGTCCCGGCCCCGGACGAGGCGGACCGGATCACCGATCAGCTCGTGGAGAACCTGCACCGCGCCGACATGCACCAGCGCGAGGCCCGCGACGGCGTCGAGCAGCTCGCGCTGCTGGGCGTGTCGGTCGCGCAGATCGTCAAGCGCACGGCCCTGCCCCGCCCGGTGGTCGACGCAGCGCTGACCGTCGCCGGGCACCAGGCCAGCAAGGACCGGATGGATGCCCAGGGCATGACCCTGGAGCAGGCGGCGATCTTCGCCGAGTTCGAGGACGACCCCGAGGCCGTCGCCGCGCTGGAGAGCGCGTGGGAGAACCGGTGGGAGCGGCCCCGGCTGGCGCACATCGCCCAGCGGCTGCGCGACGATCGCATCGAGCGCACTGCACTGCGCGCCGAGGTCGAGCGCCTGCGCGCGGAGGGCCTGCCGGTCCTCGACCCCGCAGACGTGACCCCCGCCGTCCGGCGGCTGATCTTCGAGGACCTGCGCGACCAGGACGGCCAGCCCGTGCCCACTGGGCAGTGGGCGAGCACGCCCGGCGCGGCCGTCGTGGTCACCGTCGACTGGCAGGACGACGACGAAGCCACCGGCCCGGACGACGACGGCCAGGAGGGCGCCGAGCCCCGCAGGGTCTACGTGCCGGTGTGGGTGTGCACCGACCCCGCAGGCGCCGGGCTGCACCACCGCTGGGACGGCGCGCCCCCGCGCGACACCCTGCCCGCCGCCGACAACGACGACGAGCGCGCCGCCCGGGAGCAGGCCGAGCAGGCCCGCCGCGAGGCCGAGTCTGCCGAGCGGCGCCGGGTGCTGGCCAACAACGCCGCGTGGCGCTCGGCCGAGGTCGTCCGCCGCCAGTGGCTGGCCGGCCTGCTCAGCCGTCGCCAGGTCCCCAGGGGCGCCGAAGCCCTGATCGCCCGTGCCGTGCTCGAGCGGCAGTACAGCCTGACCCACGCCCTGAGCAACGGGCACGACCTGCTGCCCGACCTGCTCGGCCTGCGACCCACCGACGGCGGTTACCAGTCCGGCGCCCAGGTCGCCGCCCGCGTCCTGGCCCAGGCCACTACGCCCGCCGCCGCGACCATGCGCACCCTCGCCGCCGTCCTGGCCGCATGGGAGGACCGCAGCGGCGTGCACACCTGGCGCAACCCCGGCCCGTACGACGCCGCGGTCATGGCCGCGCTCGTCGGCTGGGGGTACCCCGCCAGCGAGGTCGAGCAGTTGCTGACTGCGCCCGACGAGCACGACGCCGCCGACAAGCCGCACGTCACGGCCGACTGATCCACAGCTCCACAGTTCCCGACTGGCGGGAGTTGCCTCCGTGGACAACTCCCGCCAGTCGAATAGATCAAATAGGTTCATCCCATCAGGTCAACCACCCACGGAGGGAACCCGTCATGGCCCACCAGATCGAGACCCACGGCAGCCAGGCCGCCGCCCTGTTCGCCCGCACCGACCCGTGGCATCGCCTCGGCACCACCGTCGCCGGCGAGGCGTTCACCGCCGAGGACGCCATGACCCTCGGGCACCTGGGCGGGTGGCGCGTGCGCAAGGTCCCGCTGACCGCCGCCGAGATCGGCGCCGACGGCGTGACCACCGTGGACGTGCCCGGCTTCGCCACCGTGCGCACCAACCCGTTCACCGGCGCCCCCGAAGCCCTCGGCGCCGTCGGCGCCGGGTACACCCCGCTGCAGAACGAGGAGCACGCGCAGTTCCTCAACCACCTGGCCGACGCGTCCGGCGCAGTCTTCGACACCGCCGGATCGCTGCGCGGCGGCCGTCAGGTCTTCGTCACCATGCGCCTGCCCCAGCACCTGACCATCGGCGGCACCGACCGCGTCGACCTCAACATCGCCGCCCTCAACAGCCACGACGGCACCAGCGCCTTCCGCGTCCTGGTCACCCCGGTCCGCGTCGTGTGCGCGAACACCCAGCACGCCGCGCTCCGCGACCACGTGTCGTCCTGGTCGATCCGCCACACCCGCAACGCCAAGGCCGCCGTGCAGGCGGCCCGCGACTCCCTCGGCCTTGCGTTCGCCTACGTCGAGGCCTTCCAGGCCGAGGCCGAACGGCTGATCGACACCGCCACCACCGATGCGCAGTTCTTCGACCTGGTCGCCGACCTGTTCGCCACCCCGGACGCCGACGCGCCGACCCGCGTCCGCCACGCCCACACGGAGCGGCAGCAGACCCTGGCCCGGCTGTGGCACGACGCGGACACCCAGGCTCGCATCCGGGGCACCGCGTGGGGCGCCTACCAGGCCGTCGCCGAGTACGTCGACCACTACGCCCCCGTGCGCACCCGTCACGACCCCGCCGCCGCGCGCGCCGTGCGGCTGCTGACCACCGAGGAGCCCGCCCGACTGAAGGCCCGCGCCTGGGCCGCGCTCACCCCGGTCTGACCGACCCACCGACCGCGCCCGGCACCCTCCCCGGTGCCGGGCGCGGTCGCGCGTCACCACAGCGGCGGCTGCTCACCGAACATCCGCCGCAGCCGCGCCAGGTCGGCCGCCACCAACGCCGGATCGGTGCGCGCCAGGTCCCGCAGCTCGCGCGCCCGACGACGAGCTCCGCGCGCGTCACCCAGCGGCGAGCCGGTCACGTCCCGCCGCGCCGCCCACTCCCGCCGGTTCTCCACGTACGACGACGCGACCACGTGCCCCGGCCCCACGCGCTGGCACAACGGGTTGTCGCACCGGTGCCCCAGCACCTCGGCCGCCGCCAGCGCCGACACCCCGTGCACCAGCGCGAACGCGAACCGGTGCGCAACGACCACCCGGCCCGGCGCCAGCCAGAACCGGCCGTGCCCGCGCCCGCTCACGGCGCCGGTCCACCACCGGCAGTCGGAGCCCTTCACCTGAACCACCTTCGCCCGGTACCGCGCGACGACCTCCGGCGACGCGCACCCGACCGCGAGTGCCACCGAGCCCGCCTCACCTAGCCGCACTGCCGCCATCCGGACCGCCGTCACCGGCCGTCGCGCCTGCAGCACCGTCGGCCCGCGCGTCTGCGCTCGGTGCGCGAGCGCCCCGGACCGGAGCGGCTTCGGTCGCCGACTGCGCTGCCTGCCGCAGCCGCGCCGCCTCGCGCGCGGTCAGCAAGTCAGCCCCGCCGCACCATTCGACCGCCTCCGCCAGGTTCAGCCCCTCCTGTTCAGTCATCTTCGCCAGCGCTGCCCCGGCCCGCAGCTCGCAGGCCGTGACAAGCGCGTCCCGCTCGGCCAGCGCCGAGACGACCACCACCCCCAGCGCGTCTCGCCGCCGCTCCTGCTGCACGCGCTGCGCCCGCATCCGCGCCTGCGCATCCAACGCCGTTTGCCGCGCCCGCTGCCTCGCCGTCTGACCCGCCATCGGAACTCCCCTTCTCGTGTGACCTCACCTCCCAAGGCCGGCCCAAGCCCGCACGCGCTCACCAGGACGAGCACGCGCCCGACCGACGACGTCCCCCCCTCGCCGCGACGGCCGACCTCGCGACCGACCGACACCGCCCGAAATCCCCAAAGCGCTGCCCCACACACCTCTTGCATTCCCGGTAGTTGATGCCTCAACCACCGACCGCCGAGGCCGCAGTGCGCGCCTTCGGGGGGTGTGACCATGTCGATCCACAAACTGACGGCCGGGAGCGGGTACGACTACCTGACCCGCCAGGTCGCGGCCCAGGACGCGACCGAGAAGGGTCACACCAGCCTCGCGTCCTACTACTCGGCCAAGGGCGAGGCACCGGGCACCTGGATCGGGTCCGGGATGGCAGGCATCGAGGGGCTCGTTGAAGGCGACGAGGTCACCGCCGAGCAGATGCGCAACCTGTTCGGCGCTGGCAAACATCCACTGGCCGAGCACCTGCGCGCCGGGTCCGCCGAGGCCGGGCTGAGCGAACGGGAGCAGGAGACCGCCACCTGGCTAGGGACCCCGTTCCGGGTCTACGCCCACGACACCTCGGCGTTCCGGATCCGCGTGGCGAAGGAGGTCGCCGCCGTCAACGCCACCCGCGGACGACGTTCCGCCGACCCGGTGCCGCTGTCCGACCGGGCACGCATCCGCACCCAGGTCGCGGCCGAGCTGTTCCACGAGGAGCACGGCCGCGAGCCTGCCGATGCCCGCGAGCTCGCGGCAACGATCGCCAAGCACTCCCGCCCGCGCACCAACGCCGTGGCGGGGTATGACCTGACGTTCTCCCCGGTCAAGAGCGTCAGCACGCTGTGGGCGATCGCCGACCGCTCGGTCGCGGCCGCGATCGAGCAGGCCCACGCGTCGGCGGTCAGGGACGCTCTGACGTTCCTGGAGAGCACGGCCCTGTTCACCCGCGAGGGCACGGACGGCGTCCGGCAGGTCGAGACCCGGGGCCTCGTCGCCACCGCCTTCACGCACCGCGACAGCCGCGCCGGCGACCCCGACCTGCACACCCACGTCGCCGTCGCCAACAAGGTCCAGACCCGCGACAAGGGTCGGTGGCTGGCCATCGACGGGCGGCTCATCTTCACCGCCACCGTCACCGCGTCCGAGACCTACAACACCGCACTCGAGCGGCACCTGACCGACACTCTCGGCGTGCGGTTCGAGGTCCGTGAGGGCGAGGACCCGCGCAAGCGCCCGGTCCGCGAGATCGTCGGCGTCGACCCCGCTCTGGCCGCCCGGTGGTCTGCCCGACGAGCCAGTATCGACGTGCGACGCGCCGAGCTGGCCAGCACCTTCCAGACCACCCACGGGCGCCCGCCCTCCCCCGTCGAGTCCGTGCAATTGGCCCAGCAGGCGACCCTGGAGACCCGGCAGCCCAAGCACGAGCCGCGCAGCCTCGCCGAGCAGCGCGCCACCTGGGCGGCCCAGGCCCGGCAGGTCCTCGGCGGCGAGCGCGGGGTGCAGGCGATGCTGCACCGCGCGCTGCACCCGGCCGCGAGACCCACTCGTCGCGTCGACGCCGCGTGGGTCCGCGAGACCGCCGCCACCATCCAGGACACGCTGCAGGCGCACCGCTCCTACTGGCAGCACTGGCACGTGGCGGCCGAGGCCCAGCGCCGGGTCCGCGGCGCCGACGTCCGCACCCGTGACGTCGCCCGCCTCGTCGGGCTGCTGGTCGACGAGGTCCTGACCCGCCGATCAGTGCCGCTCACCCGCTCCGAGCGGGACATCGACACCCCCGCCGCCCTGCGCCGCAGCGACGGCGCGAGCGTCTACACGGTCGCCGGATCAACCCTCTACACCTCCCCCGACCTGCTCGCGGCCGAGGCACGCATCGTCGCCCACGCCGGCCAACACGACGGCACCCGCGCCACCCGGGCCGCCGTCGAACAGGCGCTCGCCCAGTCCGCTACGGACGGCCTGCCGCTCAACGCCGGGCAGGCGGCCCTGGTCACCGAGATGGCCACCTCAGGCGCGCGGGTCCAGCTCGCGATCGCCCCGGCAGGGGCGGGCAAGACGACCGCGATGCGGGCACTCACCGCCGCGTGGACGGTCGGCGGCGGCGACGTCGTCGGGCTGGCGCCGTCCGCCACTGCCGCAACGGTCCTGGGCGAGGCCATCGCCGCCCGCACCGACACCATGGCCAAGCTCCTCTGGCACCTGGACCACGATCCGGAGCACCTGCCCGGCTGGGCGCGGCGCATCGGCCCGACGAGCCTGGTCGTCGTCGACGAGGCCGGCATGGCCGACACCCTCTCCCTGGACCGCCTGATCGAGTTCGTCACCGTGCGCGGCGGGTCGGTGCGGCTGGTCGGCGACGACCAGCAGCTGTCCGCCATCGGCGCGGGCGGCGTGCTGCGCGACGTGCGCGCCACCCACGGCGCCCTGCACCTCACCGAGCTGATGCGCTTCGCCGACCCCGCCGAAGGCGCCGCTTCCCTGGCCCTGCGCGACGGACTGCCCGAGTCCCTCGGCTTCTACCTCGACCAGCGCCGGGTCCACGTCGGAGACCTCACCACCCTCACCGACGATGTCTTCGACGCCTGGCGCACCGACCGCGAGAACGGCCGTGACGCCGTCATGCTCGCCCCGACCCGCGAGCTCGTCGGCGAGCTCAACGACCGAGCCCGCGCCCACCGGCTCGACGGCCAGACCCCCGAGCGCACAGTGCACCTGGCCGACGGGTCGACCGCCTCGGTTGGCGACACCGTCATCACCCGGGCCAACAACCGGCAGCTGCGCGTGACCGGCACCGACTGGGTCAAGAACGGCGACCGGTGGCACGTCACCGCCGTGCACCCCACCGGTGCGCTGACCCTCCGGCACACCACCAGCGGATGCAGCGTCGACCTGCCGCCGGGCTACGTGCGCACCTCGGTCGACCTCGGCTACGCCACGACGATCCACACCGCTCAGGGCGTCACGGCGGACACCAGCCACACCCTGCTGACCGGGGCCGAGTCCCGGCAGCTCGCCTACACCGCGGTGACGCGCGGCAAGGGCGCCAATCACCTGTACCTGGAGGTCGTCGGCGACGGCGACGAGCACAACGTCATCCGCCCCGAGTACGTCCACCCACTGACCGCAACCGACCTCCTTGAGCGGATCCTGGCCCGCGACGAGTCCGCCCAGTCGGCCCACACCACCCGCCGCGTCGCCGAGGACCCCGCAACCCTGCTCGGCCAGGCGGCGGCCCGGTACGTCGACTCCCTGTACGTCGGAGCCGAGAAGCTGCTCGGACCCCAGCATGTCGCTCGCCTGGACCGCGCCGCGGATCTCGTCGTCCCCGAGCTGACCCAGGCCGCCGCGTGGCCGACCCTGCGCGCACACCTGCTCCTGCTCGCGGCACAGGAAGGTGACCCCGTCGCGCACCTCCGCGCGGCCGCGGGTGCGCGCGAGCTGGACTCTGCCGGCGACGTCGCCGCGGTGCTCGACTGGCGACTGGACGACACGGGCCTGCGCAACGCCGGCACCGGACCCCTGCCCTGGCTGCCCGGCATCCCCGCGTCGCTGCGCGAGGACCCGCAGTGGGGTCCGTACCTTGCCGCCCGCGCCGCGCAGGTGCGCGACCTCACCCAGCAGGTCACCGAGCAGGCGCGATCGGACGAGTCGATGCCGCAGTGGGCTCGCACCGGGCAGCGGCGCCCGGACGACGACCTCCTCGTCGACGTCGCCGTGTGGCGCGCGGCCAACGAGGTTTCCGGCAGCGACCGGCGCCCCACCGGCGCTCCCCAGCTCGGCAAGGCCGCCGCCCGGTACCAGCACGCGCTGGACGCCCGCCTCGCCACCCACCACACCCCGGCCCTCGCCGAGTGGCAGCCCCTGCTCGACCGTGCGCTCACCGGCACCACACGGGACCCATTCGTTCCGGTCCTTGCCGAGCGGCTCTCAGCCCTGTCTCGCGCTGGCCTCGACGCCCCGCAAGTCATGCGCCGCGCCCTGGCCGACGGCGCCCTGCCCGACGACCACGCCGCGGCGGCCCTCTGGTGGCGCATCACCGGGCGCCTGTCTCCCGCGGTCGCCGCGCAGGCCGAGTCCGATCACCACCTCACCGCGTCGTGGACTCCCCGGCTAGCCGGGCTCGTCGGCCAGGAGACGGCCGACATGTTGCAGGCCAGCCCGTGGTGGCCAGCGCTGGTCACCACGGTCGACCGCGCCATCGCCCGCGGCACCACCGTCGAGGACCTGCTCGCAGGCCCGATCACCGACGACGACGTCGACCCGTGCCAGGCGCTCGTCTGGCGCATCTCGATCCTCACCGAGCCCATCATCGACCCCGACCCATACACGTCCACCCCCGCGCTCGATGGCGACGACCTCGACCCCTTCAGGCACGACGAACCGCAACACGGCCTCGTCTCCCCCACCGACGACGAGTGGCAGCACCTGGTCGCAGTCGACCAGACCTCCGACGACCCGTTCGTGGCCGAGCTGGACGAGTCCGACTCGACGGACCCCTTCGACGATCCCGCGTACGTCGAGGCCTTCCTCACCCTCGCGGCGGCCGTGCGAGCCCACGCCACCGTGCTGCCGCCCACCGACCGGATGATCGACGCCCAGGCCTCGCGCGAGTTCGACGCCGCCATGGCACCCGTCAGCCCGGCCCGCATCCTCGAGCTCAACCGGCTGGCCACGGACTTCTACGTGCGCCAGTTCCCCAGCTCCTGGGCCCAGCCCTACCTGGCCGAGCGGCTCCGCACCGACCTCACGGGCGACCCGTACGTGCTTCCCGGGTACGCCCCGGCCGGTTGGACCCGGCTCATCGACCACCTCCGCCACCAGGGCGTCACCGACCTGGAGCTCACCGAGTCCGGCCTGGCCAGCGTCGCGCGAACCGGTCGCCTCATCGACCGCTTCCGCGACCGCCTCATCTTCCCAATCACCCGCCTGTCCACCGATGGCGAACTGGAGCCGCTCGGCTTCGTCGGTCGACGCCACCCCGACGCGACCGACAAGACCAACGGACCGAAGTACCTCAACACGCCCGACACCCCGCTGTTCCACAAGGGAGCGCAACTCTTCACCGTACGAGCAGACCTGCTCGGCACGGGTGCGACGCCGGTACTGGTCGAGGGACCGCTTGACGCCCTCGCGGTCTCATTGGCGGGACAGGAGCGGTACGTCGGGGTGGCGCCGCTGGGGACGTCGCTGACCGAAGGCCAGGCCGCCGAGCTGGCCACGGTCGCGCAACGGCACGGTGTCGCGCCGATCGTCGCAACCGACGGCGACCGCGCCGGGCAGATCGGCGCACAGCGGGGTTTCTGGTTGATGGCGCAGCACGCACTCACGCCGATGACGATTGCCCTGCGGCCGGGCAGCGACCCTGCCAGCATGCTTGAAGCCGGCGGGACTGAGGATCTCCGGAGCGCCCTGAGCGCTGCGGAACTCCTCGCCGAGGCGCTCATCCGCGAACGGCTGAGCCGCCTGTCCGGGCTTGGCGCAGCGCGAGAGGCGACTCACGTGCTCGCAGCGGGAGCGTCAGACACTTGGCGGCGGGGAGCAGCATGGATCGCTAAACAGACCGGCATCCCAGAAGCACTCGTGCGCCGAGAACTCGCGGGCGCAGCGCAGCGGTGGGAACGCGACCCGCGGGCCGTTGTAGTCGAAGCAACCGCCAGCATCGCCACCGAACACGGTCGAACAGCCGCTGAGCGCCGGGTGGCACCCCAGGCCACGGCCGCGACCCGGGTGCGGGCCTCGGCGACGTGGGACTCGCCGACCAGCGCGGTCTCAAGACCGCGCTGACGTCGATGGTCCACAATCTACCCATGAGCGCATTGACCGTTCGGATCCTCGCTGCGGGATTCGAGCAGGTCCTCGGCGACGACGACCAGATCGTGCCGGCAAGTGGCGTCGTCGTCTCCGTCGCAGGCGCGCGCTCAAAGAACGCGCGGCTCGATGGTCAAGCAGTTCGCCTGTCCTCGGGTGAGCCGGGACTACTCGCGGTCGACATGGTGCGTTCGACCGGCTTCCACCGGCTCGTCGTCGACGATCGCGCGTTCTGGTTCGGCACGGAGGACGCGAAGCTTGGCCTCGGCGGGATCGTCCGAATGCTCCAGGACCTAGCCACGCTCGGCACCGGCTGGACCGGACAAGCACTCTTCTCTGACGGCACCGGTCTGCGCGATCCCCACGTCTCCTACGGCTGGCTTGATCAGTGGGCCGATCAGGCACTGTCGGCAGTGGGGGCTGTCATCACCAGCCCGCGATCCAACACGACCACAACTCGGGTACTGCGTAGACGCGGAGGGGCGGGCGTGCTTGTCGCCCCGACGCTGCGCCTCTTGCGCTCCGATCCCCGCCGTTACCTAGCAGAGGCGCCTGGCGGCCTGATCGAGGCAGACGGCCGCAGGTTCGAGCCGTTGAGGGTGGTCGCACGGCGGCGCGACTCAACCTTGGACACGATCGCGAACCGCCGCGCGGTCGCGATCCTGCCCTGGATCGATCGCCTGGCCCGCGACGTGATCGTTGCGAAGGCAGGTTCCGAAGCGGTCGCCCGCTGCCGACTCTGGTCCAACGAGGCCCGGTCCTTACAGCGCCGCCCCCTCGCGCAAGCGATCGGATCGCCGGCACTCGGCGTGCATCCGCGCCAGTCCGAGGAGGTTACGGAGGTTCTCTATCGCACCACCTACCGGATCGCCCGAGACCTCGCGGGCCAGTTCGGTTGGAGCGCCTCCGTCGAGCCGACGGCCCGCCTGAGCTACGTGCAGTACTCGGACGCGATCTACCAAGCGTATGCGGCCTCACGTCTCGCGAAGGAACTTGGCCTCGCGCAGACGGCACCCGTTCTGGGGGCGGCTCAGCCGGCGTTTTCTGGCGAGAGCTTCGACCTCTACTACGACACCGCCCCCCCGGCCAAGGTCCTGCGGTCGTGGCGGTTCTACAGTGCCCGACCCGACACCTCGGCACCCGACCTGCTGTTGCACGAGCGCACCACCGGCCGCGTCGCGGTCCTTGACGCCAAGTACCGGGTCGCGCGCAATGGGAGTGCGTCGGAGGACTCGCGGAAAGACGTGAGCGCGTACACGAGCCTCTACGGACTCCACGCGGTGACGATCTTGTACCCAGGCACCGCCGCGGCGGTGACGACGCTCAGCGGTCAGGGACAGCGGATCATCGAGGCCGCCATCGCTCCCGCCGTGGAGGACGTGTCCGAAGCCGTCCGTGAAGTCCTGTCGAGCTTGGAGCTGCCCCCCTACTAGAGGAGCGACAGCAGTTCGTCGGAGGGGCCGTCCATCATCCGCTCGAGTAGGCGGTCAATCTCTGCGGCGTTCGGGAGCCCTGCGTACGCCTGGCGGAAGTCCTCGACGTCAGCAAAACTCCCCCGAACCTGGTGGATGAGTTTGTCGGCCACCGACTGCCCAAGCGCTTCGAGCTCTGCAGCCTCATCACGGTCAGCGTGGGCGATGTTGAGCGCGACGTCCCGCAGCAGGCCCATCGTGAACCAAGATCGTCCCGTCGCGGTGTCGAGGATCGCTCCGGCGATGGACTTGAGTGTGGTCCGGACGCTTGCACTCAGAGTCTCGAGCTGGTTGACGGTTTCGAGGTTCGCCAGGCGCAGCCCGTCGAACTGCGCTGCTGCGGCTCGCTGGCCACGTGCGCGAACTCGCTGCCGCTCGGCGACGATCAGTTCGAAAGCCAGGTCGAGGACAGCGGTGTCGGGGTCGGCGTCGTACCGGTCGCCGAGCACGTTCGGCATGGTGATCGTCGTGGCTCGCCGCTTGGTGGGAGAACTGACACGGGTCCGCGTCTCGGGCTCGTCGCGATAAGAGTTGCAGGTCGCGATAATGAACGTGTCGACTGGCAGCTGGGCCTCACCGCCGGCGGGCAGACGGATCAGGCGCTCCTGGTCCTGGGCCGCGACGAGGACCGACGAGAGGTAGCTCTCGACCGCCGCGAGGTTGAACTCCTCGAGGATGACGACACGTGACTCCAACGGGTCAGCCGTCTTCAGGACCGCGGCGGTGAACTCCCGGAACTCCGGCGAGCCGTCCAGTCGCTCGTAGCCGATGAACTCGGCCTCGTCGAACTCAGCACGGATCGGGATGACGAGGGGCGCATCAAGGTTGAGTTCCGCCTCCATCGCCCGGCCGAGGAGACTAGCAAACAGCGACTTCCCGGTTCCGGGCTGACCAACCAGGACCACGATGTCACCACGCATCCAGGCGGTGAGCACACGGCGGACGAGACCCGGCGGAAGGACGAATCCCCCGGCCAACACACGTGCCTCGAGCGCCTCGACGAGCTCGCTCAACGACAGGTTGACGACGGGCGCCGGCGGCAGCGATCCCAGCAGCTCGTACGTGCCCTCGTCGACCGGCGCGGCGTCGAACGGCTCCGCGAGGTAGTTTGCCGGCACGTCCAGGGTATACAGCGTGCCGATCAAGTCGCCGACCTGAGGAGAGAACTGCAAAGTGAACCACGCCTGGAGCTTGTCGATCGGCTGACTCGATCTGGCGCCCACGGTCGGCGGGAGCGCGTCGACGTCGACATCGCGCCCGAACCACAGGGCAAGGTCGACAAGGCGGAGAGCGTCGGTCTTGGAGAGCATCTCTGCTCCGGCGTGCGGTCGCAGCGACCAGGTGTCTCGCTGCCCGCGGCCACCGGCCTTGTTCTGCACGAAGACGAGACCCTGGTTCATCAGGTGATTGCGCTGGCGCTGCAACCCGCCGCCGGCGTACTTGGCCGTCTGCCAGCTCGGGCCCTCCGACGTCACCGACCACGGCGCAAAGAAGGGTCGATCTGGCTCGGGGGGGCGCGGGAGCATGAAGTGCTCCTCGAGCAGTTCCCGCTCCTCGGTGGAACCGAACGGCACCGGCGCCGTGGTCGGGTCGATACCGCTGCGTGACGCGGCCCGCAGCAGCGCTGGGATCGAGACGACAGCAAGCGGGTGCGCGCCATCGAGAGCGCGGGCCGCCGCGAGCACAAGCTGAGGAGGAGCGAACGTCACGGACACGACGTTAGTGCCCCGAGGCGGCTACGAGCCGGAGGTGAGCCTCGTCATGTTGTCGGCGACGAGCCCGCAGAACGCGGGGTTCAGCTCGACGCCGAGCGAGGAACGGCCCATCTCCTCAGCCACATACATCGTCGTACCACCGCCGAGGAACGGGTCGAGCACCGTCCCGCCTTCGGGGCAGCCTGCGGAGATGCATCGCTCGACGAGCTTCCTTGGGTAGGGGGCGTAGTGCGTGCCGCGCGCGAGCGACTTGCGGTCTGGCTCGATGTACCAGACGTCCTCTTCACCCTCGAGCCCCTCCCGGTCGAAGTAGTACCGCGGGCTCTTGGAGAACAGGAAGATGTGCTCGTACTTGCGCCACGGCCGGTCCTTGCTGGTGGGCTCGGGGATTGCGCTGTTGCGCACCCACATGATCGCGCTGCGCAACGTCCACCCATCCGCCTGCATCGCGAGCGCCACGCGCCACGGGATACCAATGAGCGACTTGCGGGGGAGGCCCAGGCCAGGCCCGTCAACTGCGCGCAGCCCGGGCAGCCGCCGGCTGCGGTGCTTGGAGTCCTCGCCGTGGGGTCGACCCTTCGCGCTGTAGTAGGTGTCGCCTAGGTTGAGGAAGACGGTGCCGTCGTCGGTCAGCGCCGGCTTGATCGCCCCGAACGCGTCGACGAGATTCTGGACGAACCCATCGATCGTCGACTCGAGACCGAACTGGCCGTTCACCTCGTAGTCGCGCTGCCAGTAGTAGGGCGGCGAAGTGATGACGGAGTTCACCGAGCGGGGCTCAAGGTCGAGCACCGCTTCTCGGCAGTCGCCGAGGAGCACCCGCCACGTCGTGTCGTCGCGGCCGGTCCCGGCGGCGAAGAGGTGGTTGCCCGGGTCGCTGGTCGTGAAGGTGGGTTCGGCAGTCATCGTTGAGCGACCTTCGCACGAGGGGCTGACATGAGTACCAGTGTAAGAGATCTCCGACGGCGCGCGCGAGTCCGCCGCGGTGTGTCGCGGAAGCGGGTCGCGAGTCCTCGCGTGGCCGCGGTCTAGGCTGACGTCGTGGCGGAGGACGAGAGTCGCGATAGTCTGCGCGAACTTGCAGCCCACCTGGCGGGCCCAGCGGAGATCGCAAGCAGGCTTGGCGTCGAGGCCAACACCATCAACGTTTGGAAGAATCGGCACGCGGACTTCCCGACGCCGGTACGCCGCCTGAAGTCGGGTGACCTGTGGGACATCCGCGAAGTTCAGGCGTGGGCCGAGCAAACGGGTCGATCGTTCCACGCGTGAGGCTTACTCCGGCCAGCCCTCGTGCCGACCCTTGCCCATCGGCTGTTTCGCCACGAGTCGCAGAGGCGGTTCAACGCAGAGAACCGCGCCATCGCCGATCTGCAGGTCCAATAGCCGGAGTGCGGTCGGCGGCTCACCTGACGGCGAGTCGAGTCCGCCTGCGTCAGCGGCGAACACGCTGGCGCGGTCTCCCCTCGCGTCATCGCCCCGGGCTCGGGTGTATCGGCCTAGGGCAGGCCACCCTTGGTGGGAGCCATCTTGACAGTGCTGCCGTACCCGCTGCCGCATCCGGTCCTGGAACGCCGGTAGGGCGTACCGGTGCCACTCCTCAAGGGCGTCGGCGGTCAGGGCGAGGCCCGCTCGCCAGCGCAGGTCGGCTACGACAGCGAGCTCATGAACCAAGTGAGGGTGGCGGGGCCAGCACGACGGAATCATCACGTCGGCGTCCCACACGTACTCACGGTTGAGCCAGTGGACGACCTGCTCGAGCCACTGCCAGATCTCCACGCGCAGCTGAGGGTCGACGCAGCTTGCGGGGTCCCACGGCCGAGCCAGCAGGCGCGGGTCACCCAACGCATCCTGTTGCTGTCGGGTGCCAGCTCCGGCCGCCAGCTCGAGTTCGGCGTACGCATGCTCGACGCGCCGCCCGGCACGGGGGAAGGCGTCGATCATCGGCCTCGGGGCTTGAGCGGGCGCGGGTGCCGGCGAGTGATCACTCACGGATGCGGCCCGTCGTGCTCGCCGACCAGGCCGCTGCGCCGTGCTTCAACAAGCGCCGCGGTGGCTCGCGCCTCGGAACTGACCTGGTGGCGACGGTCGACGGCCGCGTCGGCTCGCAGCCTGTCCTTGCCGGCGAGCAGTGCGCGGCCGGCCTTGCCATCGACGCAGCGGTGGAGCTTGGCGATGATCGGCGCGCCGTTCTCCGCCAGGACCAGCGCGTGGCGCTCCTTAAGCTGGCGGACTTCGGCAGGGGTGAGGATCGCGATGTCCTCCCCGGACATCTGCCGACCGCCCATGCGTCCGCTCTGCCAACTGGTGCGCGCGACGCGGACCTGGCCGAGCAAGTCGGAGAGCTCCTTGTTGAAGGCGACGTCCTTGGATCCGCCGAAGACGATCAGGTTGTTGGTCAGCCCGAGCAGCGTGCGGGCCTCCTGCTCCCCGAAGACCGCCGCGAGCTGGGGCCACGCCTGCGCTACCCAGATGAAGCTGATGCCCATGGCGCGCTCGTTGGCCATCCGAGTGCGCAGGGTCGGCAGCGGGGCGGTTGACGGCAGCTCGTCGAGCACAGCGTGGAACGGCGGGCACAGCCGACCCCACGGGCTGGCGTTGGCCGCATCCAGGGCGGTGTCGAGCACGTGCTCCGCGAAGGCGGTCATCAGCGGGGACGCTGAGGCGTAGGGATCCTCGCGTCCGAGCAGGTAGATCGTCCCGCGCGCGGCGATGACGTCGGCGATGGCGGTAGCTGGGCGGCCCGGACCGGGCACGCACCGACGGCGAATGTCGTCCTGGAAGAACAACGACATCGCCTGCTGGACCGTGGTCACGGTGTTACCGGCCGTGCGGTCGTCGCCGCGCAGGGCGCCGTGCAGGAGGCCGTCCCAGAAGGATGCGGCGTGGGGGTGCTCGCGCAGGATCTCAGTCGGCTGCGTGGCGGCCAGCGGTCGGGCGACCCAGCGCAGCACGTCGTCCAGGCTGCCGCCGGTGAGGGCGGCGGCGTGGAAGAAGCCTTGCAGGACCTTCGCGGCCTCCGCAGCGTAGAACCGCGCGGCTGCGTCGCCGTGGCCACCGGCGACGGCACCCTTGACCGTGCCGGCGGTGAACGCCTTCGCGCGGCGCTCGGCGACGAGAGAGTCGACGCAGCCACGCACCGGGTCCCACACCACCTCCGGCAGGCCGGGCACCAGGCCGAACGGATCCAGGACGACGCAGGGGCGCTCACCGGTGGACCGCGGGCCGAAGGACAGCAACAGGTCGTCGACCTTCGTCAGCGTCGCCATCGCGGCGCCCGGTGCGTCGAGGAGGGCGGGGACGAGCAGGTCGAGGGTCTTGCCCGAGCCCTGCGGGCCGATCACGCCTGCTGTGCGGTCCCACGGCACCCACAGCTCCCCGCCCCGAGGCTCGCTCGCCCGACCGAGCCGCCAGCCGAGTTCGGCGGGGCGCAGGCGCCGCGGGTGGTGGGTCATCGCGGGCCTCGCGGTGCCCCATACAGGTCGGGACGGATCACCCTGGCGTGCCGGCGCAGCCGGGTGCGGCCGAGCAGCGCCTCGGCCTCCGCCGCGGTGGCCATGCCGCGCAGTCGGGCGGGTCCCCAGCGGTCGAGCCCGAACTTCACCGTCCAGCCGATCACCACGACGACCAGCAGCTCCACGAGGACGACGCACGTCCAGTAGAGCCCTGCCGACGCCGGGTGAGTCACGGCGGGCAGAGCCACGCCGGCCTGCCCCCCGAGCAGCGGGCCGAGTGTGGTGAACAGGGCCATGCGGTCGACGAGCACCCACCCGTTGCCGGCCACCAAGTTCGCGAGCGACCGCCCGGCCTGCAAACCCAGGGCCAGCGCCAACAGCACCCCCAACACGATTCCGACCGGGATCTCCCAGGTGAACGGATACGGCATCGTGCGCCGAGTGCGCTGCATACCTTCCGAAGGCGGTGGTCCGGCCGCTGGCGCTCAACGGGCCGCAGAGCTGGTCGCCCATTCGCTCCAGTCTCGGTCGCGCACTCCGGAACTGTCGGTGGCTCGTGACAGGCTTGAGGCCACGACTTGGACCACGAGCGAGAGGAAGACGCTCCGGTGCCCGATCTGCACCCGACGACGCACCTGCAAGCTGCTGCCTGGGTGCCCGACGACGACCCGGAGCGCCCTTGGGAGGTCGCCGCGGATCTTGCTGCGGACTGGATCTGGGAGCACAGCAGGATCGAGGGAGTCACGCCGCTCCTGGTGACCAACACATTCCAGAACGCCGTCGGCATCGAGTGCCTGGACGAGATCGCCCGTAGGGGCGGTCAGGCCACCCCGCAGGGCAAGCGGCGGTTCGACCGCGGCCCGGTCCTGGCGTACGTCCCCGATGAGCGGACCTTGAGGCTCGCGCTCGACCTGGCTCGCGGCCACTCGCTGGCCGCTGTGGAGACGGTCAGCTTTCCGCTCGCCGAGTGGGCCGCCGGTGCGGAAGCCGTCAACCTGCTAGATGGCAGCACCAGTTCGAGCAACCTGCCGGACGACGTCAAGGTCGACCTCGACCACGCGGTGTTCTTCGGTGGCAACAACGGCTGGACCGGCCAGCACGAGAAGCAGCATGCTCGCAACCACCTCGTGCGCCACGTCCAGGCAGGCCGTCTCGCACCAGAGCAGGCAGCGGCCTACGTCATGGCGAAGGGCGTCTCCGGCAAGGGAGCCAAGCGGCTGCGCTTGCTCCTCGAAGAGGCCGGGTGAGGTCGCAACGTGGCAGGTACCAAGTTCTCCCAGTACCACTGGAACCGGCTGGAGAAGGGCTCGACGGTTGTTGTCGCCCTGAGCACAGCCGCCAACGTCCGGCTCATGGACAGCACCAACTTCAACTCCTACAAGAACGGGCGGAACCACCGCTACACCGGCGGGCTGGTCACGAAGACACCGTTTCGGATCAAGGTGCCGCGCACCGGCAGCTGGTACTTGACCATTGACCTCCTGGGGCTCAAGGCCACAAGCGTCCGGCACTCGGCCGCAGTCGAGCCACCGCCATTGCCGACGGCCAAGTCCGCTCCGCTTCCGTCGCTCAGCGGCATCCGGCATGAGCGCCCGCCGATCGTCCCCGACGACAACGGCGAGACCTGGGATGTGTTCATCTCCCACGCAAGCGAGGACAAGGAAGCCATCGCTGAGCCGCTCGCCGTCGAGCTGCGTGCCCGCGGGCTCAAGGTCTGGCTCGACAAGACGGAGTTGCGCATCGGGGACAGCCTGCGCCGCAAGATTGACTACGGCCTGGCCCACAGCACGTTCGGCGTCGTGATCCTGTCCAAGTCGTTCTTCGCCAAGGGCTGGCCACAGTACGAGCTGGACGGGATCGTGGGTATGAGCGTCAACGGTGACCAGCGGATGCTGCCCATCTGGCACGAGATCTCCCGTGACGAGATCGCCAAGCAGTCGCCGTCGCTGGTCGACAAGATCGCACGCAATACCGCGCTGAGCACCGTGGCGGAGATCGCCGACGAGATCGCCGAAGTCGTACGAGACGCCGTCGATGCGTGAGGACATGCAACAGCTGTACGACCTGGCGTTCGCCAGGCACGACCGCGCTCGGGACAAGCGGCGCGAGTTCGCTGAGTGCTGGGCGAGGTACATTTCAGTGCATCCGTGGGACATCGACGTACGCAACGTCGACCCCTGCACGCTGGAGATCCTCGCCGTCACGCGGGAGCCCGCGCCGGTGGAACTGGCTCTCATCTTCTCGGAGTGGCTCGCTGCCCTGCGGGCCGCCCTGGACAACGCTCTCTACGCACTGGCGGCAGCGACGTCCGGGCAGAACCCGCCGCCGCAAGCCGAGCGCATCCAGTACCCGATCTGCACGACACCGGAGGACTTCAAGAAGCAAGCAAAGCGCCTCTCGACGTTGCCGGAGAACGTCGTAGAGGCGCTTGAGAAATCGCAGCCGTACCAGTCGCCGTACGGACCAGAGAGCAACCTGTCGTACTGGATCCATGAGCTGGCGCGGAAGGACCGGCACCGGTCGCTGCACGTCGGGCTCGGCCGGGTCGACGAGCACCGTGTCCGGGTCGCCCCGCCGCCCGGCGTCACGATCCAGTTCGACCAGACGGTCACGCCGTACAGCCAGATCGAGGGCGAGCTGGTCGTCGGACGGTTCACGGCCAGCCGGCCGATCCAGCCCAGGGAGATCAAGGCGGATCTACGCGGGGTGGCCATCGCGCCCGAGATCCGTGCGTGGGCCGAGTTCAGCCTGGACGGCAAGAGTCAGTCACTACAGGACCGAATGATCTACACAGAGATCTTCACACGGAACCACCTGGAGAACATGGCCCTGATGGGTGGAGCCATTCCGGCTGACGGGTTCAGGACTTTCGATCCGGACGCGCCGCCAGAGCCCGACGAGTAGCGCGTCACCGGTTCTCCAAGGTAGACGGGAACGGCGCCATTCGACGAGTGCGCTGCATGCCCGCCAAAGCCAGACCCCCAGCCGCCGGCGCTCAAGGGCCGCAGCGCTGGCAGCTCAGTCGCCCCAGTCCTCGCCGCGCAGGATCGGCTCGTAGTCCCGCCCTCCGTAGAACACTCCGAGGACGACGACGGCGTCGTCGCGCACGACGAACGCGACCACGGCCCGGCGACGGAACCCGATCGTGCGCAGCCCAGGACGGATGTCGTCCCGGGCGTGACCGCGCAAAGGGAACGGGGCCAGGTCCTCACAGAACCCGACGATCGCGTCGACCAGGTCGGCGGCGGCCACTGGCGAGCCCGCCGCGGCCACGAAGTCGTAGAGCTCCTCGAGCTGGGCGAGCGCCTCGCGTCGGAAGACCACCCGGCGCTGCGGAGAACTCAAACCATGCGCCGGGCCGCCAGGTGCGCCCTCACGTCGCCGGCTTCGATCACGTCCTCCGGGTTGGCCTGCATCGCGTCGTACGCCGCTGCGACCTCGCCCTGCAGCCACGCCTCGACGGCCCGGTCCCGGGCGATCAGCGCACGTAGCCCGTCGCGTACGACCTCGCTCTCGCTCGCATACTGGCCCGACCGCACCCGCTCGCGTACCGCGTCGGCCATCTCCGTCGGCAGGGTGATGCTCATCTGACGCGTCGTCCGCACCGTCGACCTCCCTGGATCGAGTAGGACTCAATCCTACTCTGATCACCACCGAGGACAAGGTCCGGCCTCCCCCTCCGGAAGACCGCCGGCGAGGCTTCTCGGTGGTTCCCCCGTACTCCCTCACGTTGCACTCGCCCCGACCCGCCAGATCGAGAACAGGTTGTGGTCGATCCAGTACCCGTAGTCGTAGTGGCCCACCCGTGACCCGCCGGCCTCGATGGTGAGCTGCTCGGCGGGGTCGAAGACGATCATCACGTGGCCGACGCGATTGGGGCCCAGGTAGCTGTCGGTGAAGATCAGGTCGCCGGGCTGCTCCTGGCCGAGCGGGACCTGGTAGCCGTTGCCCTGGGCGACCCAGTTCCGCTGGGCGGCAGCGGTGCGCGGCAGGGTGATGCCGATCTGCGCGAAGGCTGCTCGGGTGAAGGCCGAGCAGTCCCAAGCGTTCGGTCCGTTGGCGCCGTAGACGTAGGGCTCGCCGAGCTGGGCGGTCGCGAACTCCAGCACGGTGGCGATCTGCTGGTTCGGCAGGGCGGGCAAGTCGGGGTTGCCCTGCCCGCCGATACCGCAGTCGAACGGGTCGCCGGCGACCACCCCTCCCCCGTACGCGGCGGCGTAGAACAGGACGTCGTTCACGTACCAGTCGGCGTGGTTGTACGCGAAGAGGGCTCGTTGCACGCCGCCGACGCCGGCGGTGACGCCGGATGCGGTCAGGTAGTTCGCCGCGCTCATCACCGAGTCGGCGTCGTTGTGGATGTCGGCGCGTCCGTCGCCGGATCCGTCGACGCCGTACCGTGCCCAGGTGGCGGGCATGAACTGCATGAGCCCCTGCGCGCCGGCCGAGCTCGTCGCGGTGGTGCGGCCGTGGGCGGTCTCCTCCATGCCGACGCCTGCCAGGAGGGTCCAGGGCAGGTGGTAGCGCTCGGCGGCGGCGAGGTAGAGCGCCTTGACGTCGTCGGGGATGGTCGCCGCGGGGTTGCGCAGCGACGCCAGGCGAGGCGTGCCCGGTGCCGGCAGCTCGAAGCCGAGTCCACCCTCGCCGGCTGGGTCGCCGTCGGTGAGGACCACCGCTTCAACCGCGGCTTCGTCGGGGACCGTGCAGAGCGCCTGCACGGCCCCGCCGGAGAAGGTGGCCACGATCGCCGCCGCCCCCATGAGCACCAGCGCGACGGGCATGACGAGTACCGTCACGATCCCGATGACGAGGGCCTTCATGGCCTACGCCGCCCCGGCGATCGCCTCGTTGGTCCACGTCAGCTGTTGCTCGACCGGGTGCAGCCTCGTCTCGACCTTGTACGGGTGCTCGCCGACCATCCACAGCGCCCGACCTTTGCGCTGCATCGCCCACCCGGTGATCGCCGCGGTCGCCTGCGGGCCGAGCCCGAGCATCACGTCTAGGTCGTGCGCGATCTCCGGCTTCTGGCCGTGCAGGATCTTGATGTCGGCAAGGTGCATGAGGTCTCGGGCGATGTTCGCGGCCTGGGAGCCGACGTCACCGACGGTGAGCATGTCCGAGGGCTTGTGCGCATTGGCCCATTGGATGTCGCCGCCCTTGCCGGCCACGCCCCGCGACAGGCGGAAGTCCTCGTCGAGCGACTTCACTGCGTCGACGCCGAGGCGCATGACCCTCCACACCTCGTCGCGCACGACGACGCGCAGGTCTCCCGCCGGGGCGATCTCGCGCATACCCCGGCCCCAGGAGTTGAGCGCGAGCAGGGCGATGCCGATCGCCTCGTCGCCCAGCGGGCTCAGCCGCGACAGTGACAGCGACTGAATCGGGGCGGTCCAGTCGACGGCGATGTTCGTGTGGTCGTCGAACAGGCCGGCCAACGCCCCGGAGACGAGCTGGCCCAGGGCGTCGCGCAGTACCCGGCTCTCGTCGAGGAACTGTTGGCGGGTGGCGAAGCGGCACTGCTCGACGAGGGTGTTGCTGGGCTCGTCGAGGTGGTGCCACAGCCTCGGGATCGTCGTCTCGGTGAGGGTCGATGCGGCGTGCGCGTAGCCGGTGAGGTCGCGCAGGGCGGTCTTGACGATCACCTCCTCGGACGGTCCGAAGGGGACGCGCTGCTCGCCGATCCGCTGGCTGCCGACCAGGCCGCGGACGAGCGTCAGCCAGCGGGAGAAGACGATCGCGGCGCGCTGCTGAGCGTGCCGGGCGTCCAGCCGGTCCCAGCCGTCGCCGAGGGGTCCGAACGCCAGCGGGTTGACCCGGGCCGGCATGCCGGGGCCGAGCGCGATGGGGTCGACGCCGAAGAACCGGCACAGCGGCTCGTACTCGTCCTTCGGGTCGCCGAGGATGAGGATGCGGTAGCCGAAGTCGGTCATGCGCAGCGCGAACGCCTTGGTCGTGGCGGACTTTCCGGTGCCGGGCTTGCCCATGGTGATGACGTTGGCGTTGGTGACGGGGATGTCGTCGCGCAGCACCCAGCCGATCGGGTCGGCGTAGAACGCGGTGCCGGACATCGTGTCGGCGCCCATCTGCGCGCCGGTCTGCGGCAGCCCGGGGCCGGCGACGAACGGCCAGAACGCCCCGGCCTGGTCGGAGGTCATCTGGTACGACACCACCGGCGCCGACGCGGGCGCCCAGCCTCGGCCTCGTCGTCGGTCGCCGCGCGCCCGGACGTGCCGGAACAGCTTCTCGGGCGAGGCTGCAGGCGGCGTAGCGGGAGTGGCCGGGAGGTCGTGCCCGAAGTCGGCGAGGAGCCGGGAGACGTCCCTTCCCGTCGTTGCCGGCGGCGCGCTCACGCGTCCCCCGTCCGGGTGAGGCTCACGCCGAGGGGCACGACGGAGGCGGCGAAGGCGACGTCGTGGCTGACGTCCAGGCGCAGCGGGGCGAACCCGGCGCGGCGGATCGCCGCGTCCAGGCGGCGGCCGTACTCGGCGACGCGCACCGTCTTGGGCACCGTCACCGTGCACACCGCGTAGGGGCGGGTGACCGCGCTGCCTCGTGCCTGCTTGGCTTCAAGGGCTCGCACCTGCGCGGCGGCGTCGCGGATCTTTGTCGTCGAGCGCATCCGGGCCCGCTCCCGCAGGCCCTGACCCATGTCTGCGGCCCACTCCCGCGACGCCGTCTGCCGAGCGGCCTTGGCCTGGCTCAGGATCGGGAATGCGACGAGGAAGCTGCGCCGCTCACCTGGTTCGGTCGGGGTCAGGACCGGAGCGAGCGCACCCAGGACGGCGCCCTTGACCGGGAGCTTGATGGTGGCGCTGATCGAGTTCCACGCGTCGTGGCTGTAGTGCCGGGCGACAACGTCGGCGCCGGACGGGCCGGCCATGGCCCACGGGACGTCCGCGGTGACGTCCTCGCCGTTTGCCGCAGCGAGGAGCGCGTCGACGATGCCGGCGCGGTCACCGGGGGCGAACCCGGTGCGGCACGCCACGGCGAGCTCGGGGCTCGTCAGCCAGGTCACGGTTACCGCGCCGAGGCCGCCCTTGAGCTGGGCCTCGACCTCGGCCATGAGCCCGTACATGACCTGGGCGCGTCCCTCGACCCCACGGCCGGCTTCTCGTGCGGCCTTTCCGATCCGGGTCTCGGGCACGACGATGGTCACGAACGCCTCGGTGCGGACCGACGCCTGTGTCAGGACGCGTTGCAGGTCGTCGTTGATCGCCCGCACCTGTGCCGGCCCGTCGGGGCGGCGGTGCCGGCGGATCCACTCGTCCCGTTCGGCGCTGTCCTCGGGGACAGTGCGTACCAGGAGAACGACCTCGTCGATCAGCTCGGTGCGCCCGGCCTGGTCGATGAGGTCGGCCAAGCCCTTGGCCATCCGCGCCCGGTCGTCGACCCCGCGCATGCCGATGCCCGGGTGGACGATCGCCGCCGTCGCCGCCCAGGTGCGCGCGACGTGGTTCTGGATCAGGGCTACCCGCGCGGCGTTCAGACCGACGGGCGGCCCCTCGTGGATCTCGATGCCGGTCAGCGATCCCGGCAGATCCACGCCTCCGAGGTCGTCGGCCTGCCCGCGCGAGGCCTGGGAGCGGAACCGGGTCCAGCCGGCGAGCCCGCCGACCGCGAAGGCCGTGCTGGCCAGCAGCCAGTCGAGGGCCGAGCGGCCGCGAACCGGGACGACGGTCACCACGGCGACCGCGCCGGCGATCAGGAGAAGGACGGCGGCCGACGCCCACGCTTGTCGGCTCAACGCCCAGAGCACGGGCAGCGCGCAGACGGCCAACACGGTCGCCTGCCACCCCGTGAGCCCGAACGGGAACCAGCCGATCCGGGCTCGGGAGTACTCGCTGTAGACCTGGCTCACGGCCACGCTCCCCTCTCAGACGACGACCGCTGCGGCGGCCTCGGGCGCTGCGGCGGCGCCACCACCGGCACCGCCGGCGGCGCCACCAGCGGTGCCGCTCGCGGCGCCACTCGTCGGGGATCCGCCGACTGGCGGCTTCCCGGTGGTGCTCGGGCTGGGACCGAAGCCGGCGTCGTCGTCGGGCCCCGAGCCGTTGATGTCCGGGGTGTCGTCGTCGCGCGAGCGGCCCCGTTGACCGGGCCGGGACCGACTCCCGGAGAAGTCCGGGATGTAGGTGTTGTGGCCGACGCCCATCTGGTTGGTCAGGTCCGCGCCCACAGCAGCTGCCTGGCTGCCGAGGCCCTGCGCCATCCCCCAGCCCTGCGCCAACATCTGACCGCCGGCGCCGAGAGTGCCGAGGAATCCGCCCGCCGAGCGGGCAAACCGGTCGTTGGTGGCCGCCTCGGTGCTCGCCTCCCCGCCCGACTGCCCCGAGGCGTCGCTGCTGGAGGCCGCGTCCGAGGTGCTGGCGCCGTCCGCCCGCCCGTTCAGGAGGCCTTGCCAGCCGCCCTGGGCGGTCAGCCCGGCGCGCATGGCCGATCCGGAGCTCGTCCCGGGGTCGACGAACGCGAGCAGCTTGAACAGCGCCAACGGCGCGAAGCTGCCGACGAAGATCAGCACGACGCCCGGGACGGCGGTGCCGATCGCCGCCTGCAGGGAGTCGGTCATCGACAAGGCCACGCCGCTGGTCGCCTTCACGCCTAGCCCAAGTACCAGGATCATCAGGACCGGCGTGAACGCGGCGGCCAGGAACCAGCGGAGCGTCTTCCAGAACCAGGACCGACCGCCGTCCCAGACGAGCCCGGCGGCAGAAACCGGGTTGGTGGCGGCCAGCACCATGAGCGCGGCCCCGCGGGCGAGCATGACGAGCAAGTGCGCCACGGCTGCGAACACGACGAAGATCCCCAGCACGCCGAGAACCGTGGCGACTGTGCCGTCCGTGAGGTCCGCGGTCGAGAATCTCGTCCAGGGCTCCCAGGCCGAGATGGAGTCGACGCCAAGCAGCGACTGCGTCAGCGCGCGGGTGAGCCCTCCCGCGGCGGCGAGGATCGCGATGGCGAAGACGATCCACATGACCCACACAGCGCCGAACTGACCGACGCCGAGCAGCACCCGGCCCACGCTCTGTCCGTCGCGGCGCACCGCGGCGATGCCCAGCTGCACCAGGAAGAGCAGCAGCACCATGGCGCCAGCGATCCAGAACGTCGCGCCGTAGAGGTCCCGCATCGGGCCGTTGGCGCTCAGATCCGGGACGAGGAAGGCGTCCTCGATGGTGAGGGCGAGCTTGAGCAGCCACAGGCCGGCGTTCCAGATGCCCAGCATCGCGGCGGTCCAGCCGTCGACGACGACGCTGGCGGCGGCGTTGCCCAGCGCGGTGAAGGGGTTGAGGTAGTCCGACCAGTCCATGCTCGCCTCACTCCTCTGTGCTCGTCATCCAGGTGCGCCACCCAGCGGCGGTCGCCAGGTCTGTTCCCGGCCAGGTCGACGGCGCGGGTTCAGGAGGCTCGCCGGGTGCGATGACCCAGCGGTCGTCCGCCCACTGCAGGCGTTCGCAGTGCCCGTAGGCGGCGCGCGCCTCGGTCACGACGGTGACTGTGACGTCGAGCAGCACGCACGCCACGACCCAGTTGTCTCCGTCGCCGCCCTTGACCTGCGCGGCGACGGGAACGGTCACGACCGAGGTGCCGGGCTCGTCGACGTGCCGACCTGACGCGCTGCCCAGGAATGCCTGGACCGCGGCCATCAACGCCCACTCGTCGACGCCCGGCGCGCCGGGCGCGGACCACCGCTCGTGCACTGCTCGCGCTCGCTCGATCGACATGCTCTGCAGGACAGTGGTGGCAATAGCGGCTAGCTGGCCAACCGCACCCTCGGTGGTGCGGTCGAACCCCGTCGGGACCTCCGCTGGGCCAAGACTCGTCGCGGCGGGCACGACGATCGTCGGCGCCGGGCTGGCGGCCGGAGTGCCGCCGCGGGAGTCCTGCGGGGTCACCTCGAGCATCGGCTCAGCGGCGATGGCGTCCCGGCGGGCCTGCCCGCTCGGCAGCTCTTCGACGGCCACCGCGGCGTCGTCGTCTGAGGTGCCGCTGGCCGCGACGGCGCCGTGCACGGCGTACACCAGCCCCACCAGGCCGCTCACGACGACAAGAACCGTGGCGACGACGATGGCCAGGAGCCTCCGCCTGCCCCAGCCCGGGGTCTCGTCAGCCAGCGCCGACATCACACGCAGCCCGCGCCGGTGATGCCCGCGACCATTGGCGGCACGACCATGTAGGCGATCCCCGCGATGAACATCATGACCAGCGAGACGATGCCGGCCTTGCTCGCGTGCGGTAGCGAGAACACCCGGCCGCCGACGATCGCGCCCAGCCCGACGATCACGCCGACGCCGAGCAGGATGAGCACGCCCCACATGACGTAGCCGGTCATCTGGTCCGCGTAGGCCTGGGCGCCAGGCGGCGCCACTGGGCAGACGGTCGGCAGCAGCGTGCCTAGCTGGTTCACGACGAGGTTCCTCATGAGCTTCCCTTCTGTGGATGTCCGGCAGCGCTCACGTGGCGCAGGACGTCGCGGGCGGCCGTGACGAGCGCGGGTGGCAGCGGTGCGGAGTCGATGCCGCGGAGGGCGAGTCGCTTGTCGTGCGGGATAGCGACCCACCGGCCGGTACCGAGCTGCTCCCTCGTGGCGGGCCCCATCGCGGCCGTCAGCTCGCGTGGCCACCGGCGCGGGTCCGGGCCGCGCACCGCCACGACCGCGCGCGGGGGGTGGAGCAGGGTGAGGGCGGTCTCCAGCCGACGGAGCCCGGGCACGGTCGCCGTACCGACGAGTACGACCTGCGGCGCTGCGTCCACGGTCGCGCTCAACCATCCGTGAGACGCCAGTACCCGGTTCCAGCCGATGTCGAGCACGCTCAGGACCGTGCCGAGGGCCGCGTCGTCGGGCAACGGGAGCTCGCCGACACTCAGGAAGAAGCCGCTCGGTCGGACGAGGTTGACCTGGTCGCGACGTCCGACGGTCCAGCCCGAGGGGGTCGTTCCCAGCTCGGCGGTGGCCGCTCCCACCAAGCCCGACGTAGTGGGTGAGCTGCACTCGATGACGCGGGCCGGCGAGGCATGGGTCGCGATCGCCAGCGCGAGGCTCGTCGCGCCTGCCTGGGGCAGACACCCGACTACAGGCAGAACGCCCTCTCCCGGGTGCCAGAAGCGGTCGTCCGCCCCCGCCGGCTCGGTTGGCGAGGACACAGCCCCGCCGTCCATGGGCCGAGGGGCGAGGAACTGTCCCTCCTGGACCGCGTGCCAGGCGCGCCGCAGCTCGTCGACCCCGACTGCTCGGGTCGCGATCGTCATCGTCGACCACCGGCCAGCGCAGTGCGACGCATCCGCAGCGCCTCGCGCAGCTGTTCGGCGGGCAGGCCGGCCAACGCGGTCTGCGCGGCACGGGCTCGGCGCAGGCGCTCCAGGCTGTCCTCGAGGCCAGCCACCGCGGCGGCCTCGTCGTGCGCCTCTCGCAGCAGCCGCTGCAGCTCCAGGTCGTCGGTCACGGTCATCACCTCGCCACCGAAGGCGAACCGCGGCGGTCGGGTGCTCACCGCGTCACGCCGAGAGCTGACGCGCGTACGCATCGGCAAGCGCCCGGATGCTCCGCCTGGCTCGGCGGCGGACTGTCGCCTCCGAGACCCCGTGCCGCGCCGCGACGACGCTCGACCCGGACCGGGAGCACAACCCGCCACGCCCTTCTCGGCTCCGGGTCACCTCCATCTCGCAGGCAGCCTCGGCCAGGCCGACGAGCAGCTCCCGATCGTGCTCGTCGATCACGCGGCGGGACGTCGCCCACGAGAGCAGCTCAGCCAGCTCCTCCTCGGGCTCGACCCCAGGAGGCTCTGCGGCCCTGGCATCGAGGACCCGCCACAGGTCGGCCTCGGGCGCCAGGGGCATCGCCCGCGCCCACGTCGGGTCGACCGCCCGCAAGTGCTCAACGGCGCCGAGCTCGCGCAGGACGCCGCGGCGCAGGTTCATGACGATGTTGCCCGCCACCTTCCGGCGTCGCTCCCAAGCGAAGCTGCGCACCTCGATCCACAGCTGCGCAGCGACGCACTCGTCGATCCGAGGTGTCATGTCACGAAGCCGGTGAGCCAGGAGGCTCGCCCCCGGCAGCAGCACCCAGGCCAGCGCACCGGCCGCCGCGGTGTCGTCGCCACCGGTCGGGCTGCCGAGGCGAGCGAGCTCATGTAGGACATCGTCGACGTCCTCGCGGTCGGCCGAGCGGATCCACCCAGGCAGGTCGAGCAGATCACCCACCACGGCCAGCCGTGGATCACGCCCGCACCAGGCGGGCCACTCCGTTCGGGCCTGTGCCAGCAAGCCCCGAGCCGGGTCGTCGAGTCCGAGCTGCGCCGCGACGCTCATCTTGAGGTCCTTCCGCCGTAGGGATACGGCGTGAACAGTCACGCTCGGCCGTCCCCTGACTCGTCCCCCGATCGGCTTCCCACCGCCGATTCGCTGCGGCCCCGGAGCCGTCCCCCTCGCCGCACGCGCCTCCTCACCTGCAGAAACGCCGGGGTCTGTCGCGTCCCCCTTCGTCCCCCACTCAGGTTCCCGGAGCACTAGCGACACCCGCGGCGACTGCGCGGCGACGCTCGGTGACCGCTGTCATGCTCGTGCTCGCGAGCGACGGCGATGACGAAGATCTGCTCTACCCGCGGGTGACGTAGGCCCATCAGCACGACGGGCACAAGCGGCTGGCATCCTCGCGCGGCGCGCTCTTCGCCTTGGGCAGGCCTGCATCGCGCGAGTGGGAGCGCACGGGGCGTCCAGGGCCAGGTCAAGGCGCATCGAGGTCGATGCCTGCCAGCCCGCGACCATGTGGAGTGCGTCAGGTCGGCGGCCCGCAGCCGACTCGGTGCGGGCGCGGCGCACTTGCGGTCCACCAGGTTCTCCGGCCGACGAGTCTCGGGACCGTCCGACATCGCCGTGCGAGTCTGCTCGTCGCGGGGGATCCCGTGCGGACCCCGAGCCCCTCAGCCGTTCCACGGGGGATCGGGCGACGGCATGGCCCTGACGGTTCAGCATCGCGTGGACCTTGCGATCCCCGTGGATGTCGAGGTCGCGCCGTTTCCTTCACCAGCACCATCGCGGGGTGTGCAACACTCGCTCGCCAGGGGAGGTATTCGTGACAGCGCACACGCCAGATGAGGGCGTCGAGTTCGGTCCCGTGACGTCGCCCACCTTGCTCGACGGGGGCGCCTGGAACCCGACGACCGGCCCTATCTCACTGTCCCCCAAGCAAGTCATCTCGCTCTACGACGACGTTCAGTGGGAAGAGTTCGTCCTTGAGTGGGCCAACACTCTCGAGTACGCCCAGGTCGTGCGCAACGGCGGCGCCAACGACCACGGCGTCGACATCGCGGGGTTCGTCACGGAGGACGGCTTCGACGGCCCCTGGGACTGCTACCAGTGCAAGCACTACGTCAAGGCACTGCTGCCCAGCGACGCCTATCCCGAGATCCTTAAGATCGTGCTGGGCACGATGGATCGCCACTTCACCTGGCCACGGAAGTACCGCTTCGTCGCCCCGCAAGGCTGCGGGACGAGCCTCACGCCGATCATCCACTCACCGAGCAAGCTGAAGGCTGAGCTCAAGGTAGCGATGACCAGGACCAAGAGCCCTCTCGCAACCGTGCTCGGGCAGCACTCGCAGGACGCGGCGCTCGCATTCATCGACGTCGCTGACTTCACGGTCTTCGGCACGCTCGAGCCGCACGAAGTGGTCGACCAGCATGCACGCACCCGTTGGCACGCGGCACGGTTCGGTGTGGCGCTTCCGGCCCGGCCAGCGACTCCCGCACCGTCACAGGTGCCGACGACGGGCGAGCAGCGATACATCGAGAAGCTGCTCGCCGCCTACGGCGAGCGTCACGGTCGATTGTTCACGCATGACAACGCGACCGACAGCGGCGAGGTCGGCCCCCACTACATGCGCCAACGCGTCGCCTTCTACAGCGCTGAGGCTCTCGGCAGATTCGCCCGGGACTCCGTGCCCAGTGGCACGTTCAGTGCCCTGCAGGAGCAGGTCTTCGACGGGGTCGTCGACGCCCATGAGCGGGCTCACGTCGACGGCCTGGCGCGACTTTCGGAGGTCACCGCAGCTGCCAGGAACCTGCAGGTCACCTCCAACGGTCTACTTCCCCTCGTCGAGGTGCGTGACCGGACGGGGATCTGCCATCAGCTGGCGAACGACGACCGACTGACGTGGTGCCATGCAGACACTCAATAGCCCGCTCGAGCTTGGCGTGCGAGCACTGATCGTGCTCACTGCTGCCTTCCCCCGTCCCCTTGACCTCAACCGGCTGGTGCTCATGGACTACTGCCTGCTGCACAGCGCCGACCTGAGCGGTCCACCAAGTGTCCTGCCCGAGCTGCCCACCCGCGTGGGCGAGCTGGGTGTGAAACGAGCCGTCCTGGACCACGGCGTCCAGCTCATGGTCCGGGCGGGGATGGTGGACCTCGTCACGACCGGCGACGCGATCGCGTATCGCGCCAGCGAGCAGGCGGCCCCCTTCTTGCGCCTCGTGGCCTCGCCACTCATGGACTCACTCACGAGAGTCGCCGACTGGGCGGTAGCGGAGTTCGCGGACCGAGAAGACGAGGAGGTCCGCGCACGGATGCAGGAGGTCGCCGATCGCTGGACCGAGGAGTTCGTCTCGAACGCACCCGGAGACGGAGGACTCGGGCTGTGAGACTCCTCCACCTCACCGCGGTCGGCCCCGACGTCTCGCCGGCCTCCCTGGAGTTCGCCCGTCGCCTCACGGTGGTCTACGGGGCGTCTGAGACCGGGAAGACGTACGTCATCGAAGCGCTGAACTTCATGTTCGGGGCGCGCACGCTGCGACAGGTGCCTGAGGACGCCGGCTATCAGCGGATGCTGCTCGGGATCGAATTCGACGACGGTGAAGTCGTCACCCTCTCGCGCAGCCTGCGGGGCGGCCGGTTTGAGGTCTTCGACGGCGACCTGAGGTCGCTGCCGTCACGCGCACCCGAACGACAGCTACTCGGTCAGCACGACAGGGACAACCACGCGAACATCTCGTACTTCTTGTTGGACCGTCTGGGGATCGCGGATGCCCAGATCCGCACGAACCAACGCAACACCCTCCAGTCCATGAGCTTCCGCTACATCGCCCACCTCGTCTTGGTCGACGAGGAGCGCATGCAGACCAGGCGCTCCGTGATCGAGAGCGGCATACCGTCCACGAGGACGACCGAGCGTTCGGCATTCAAGCTCCTGCTGCAGGGGGAGGATGACTCCGGCCTGACGCAGGGCGAGGACGTCGCTGAGTTTCGTCGGCTCAACGCTGCCCAGTTGCACATGCTCGACCGCGTCGCCGGGCAGGTCGAGTCCCAGCTCGTGCAGGCCCCTGCCCTCCAGGAGTGCCAAGACGGCCTGGCGCGCGTCAACGCCTCGATCCAGGAGGCCTCCCGCATGATCGGCGAAGAGCTCACCGGTAGGGACGAGCTCGTAGCGCAACACGTCACGCTGCAGACAGAACGCGGCCGACAGCACTCGATCGCCGTCGATCAGGCGACGCTGTTGCAGCGCTTCCAGCTCCTCGACGCGCAATACGCGGCCGACCTCGAGCGGCTCCAGCTCGTCAAGTCCGCAGGCACGCTCCTGGGCTACTTCGACACCCAGAAGTGCGTGTTCTGCGGTGCCGAGGCCCAGCACCAGCACCGCGAGCACGCGGAGTACGAGACCATCCGGTTGGCCGAGTCCGTGGACGCCGAAGCCGAGAGGACCCAGGCGCTCAAGGAAGATCTCGGCCAGACGCTCATGGCCGTGAGGACCGAGCTGGAGGCAGCCCGGTCCCGTCTGGACCAGATCGACGCCGCAGTTCGGGACCGGGCGGCTCAGATCGCTCGTTTCGATACTTCCCTGCAACCCTCACAAGCGAATCTGCAGGACCTGATCGCGCGCAGGTCGCAACTCGAACGATGGATCGGGCTTTGGACGCGGGTCGCCGAGATCGAGACGCTCCGCACGAGCGTCTCGGGGGAACAGCCCGTGAAGGCCGACCCGGTGACGGACGGCTTCGCGGTCGCTACCCAGACCGCGTACTCGCGAACGCTCAAGCACGTCCTCGAGGCGTGGAGGGTTCCCGGCGCCGACGAAGCCACATTCATGTTCACCGGAGCACCCGACGTCGTGATGCAGCATCGCGCGCGAGACACCCGCGGGAAGGGCATCCGCTCGGTGCTGCACGCCGGCTTCGCCGTCGCGTTGAGTGAGTTCTGCGTGACCGAAGGCCTGCCGCACCCCGGGTTCGTCGCCCTGGACACCCCAGTGCTGACCTACCGCGATGCCGACGACGACGTGCAAGGGCACGAGGACATCGACGAAGAGTATGTGAGCGGGTCAGTCGCCGAGGCCTTCTACAGCTACCTGGCGACCGAGCACATCGGACAGACGATCGTGCTCGAGAACCAGACGCCGCCTGACGTCAACGAGAACGACTGCGTAGTCGTGCACTTCAGTGGCAACGCGGCCAGCGGCCGCGCCGGCTTCTACCCGGCTCCGAATTCCGACGTGTGACGTCCCTGCTCGGGACTGCGGCACGCCACCCTCGTCCGGTGTGCTCTTCATCGGCGCGTGGCGCGGTATTCAGGTGGCGGAGTGGGGTATTCGAACTCCGTGAGTGTCGCGTGCCGCCGTGCGCAGTGTTGTCTCGGGTGAACCTCTCCACCGCAGACCGGCTGCCCGCACCGTCGGGCTGGCCCTGTGACTCTCAATGCGTCAGCCGAAGTCGGGGCAGACCCATGGGTGCGCCCACGATCACCGTCTCCGTCGCCTGGGTTGAGGTCGCGACCGTCACCGCGCCGGCCGATGACACCCGCCGCGTGGCTGACGGGCTGCGCGAGCTCCTCACAAGAGTCGGACGCGACCCAGCACACTCCTTCTGCCGACACCTGCCCTCAAGACCCCTCTGACCGCGACGGGTTCACGGCGCCGGTCGCTGCCGCGCTCAGCGGCACGACCGCAGTCATCCCGTCGGTGGGAAATCGAGCCAGGCTGGGCGTCGTGGCGGATGTCGTCGGACTGCGCGCCGCCCCTGCTGGGAGATCGGGCATGGCGGCCGGGTGGCCGTGATGCTCGTCACAGGGCAGCGGCCGCCAGACCCAAACGATAGTGCGCTATCGTTTGTTGCATGGTCCGTGGCTGTGCGGCTGTCCCGCTGAGCACCCGACGCCGCGCAAGGAGGATCCGTCACCACGCGCGGCGCGCTGGTGAACAGCCGGAAACCAGGGCCGCGGACAGGTGACACGGACCGCGACACCAGGAGGAACCATGGCAGTACCGTCATCGGCTACCGGGCCAGGAGGTCTGGGCCTCGTCCTGTCCAGTGGTGCAGCGCGGGGAGCCGTGCACGCCGGTGTCCTGCAGGTCCTGGAGGCCGCAGGCATCGAGATCCCCGTGGTGGCCGGGGCCAGTGCCGGCGCGCTGGTCGGGGCCGGCTGGGCGGCGGGCATCTGCGCCGATGAGATTGCCGAGTGGGTCTCCCGCGCGACCTGGGCCGACTTCGGCTCGGCCAGGCCCAACCGTCGACTCGGGCTGCTGGACACCACCGTCCTGCGCGCCGGCCTGGATGAGGTGCTCGCGGGCCGCTCCATCGAGACATTCCCGCGCCGGTTCGGCGCCGTGGCCACCGACGTCCTGACCCGCACCCCCGTGCTGCTGGACCACGGTTCGGCCACGGACGCCGTGTGTGCGACGATCGCCGTTCCCGGGGTCTTCCCACCGGTGCGCATCGACGGCCGCATGCTCCTGGACGGCGGCGTGACCTCCCCGATGCCCGTGTGGGCCGCCCGCAGGCTCGGCGCGGATCTCACCCTGGCCGTCAGGCTGCGGCCCGAGACCCCCGCACGGACGCGCCCGTGGCGATCCAGGGTCATGCCCCCGATTCCCGATGACGGCCCCGCGGACCACGAGCTCCTCATCGACACCCGCGGCTACTCCGCGTGGTCGCCCCGGGACGTCTCCAAGCTCATCGACCTCGGCCGGCGAACCACCGAACAAGCCCTTGGCCAGATCGAGAGCTTGATGATCGGGAACGAGACCAGTCAGCTCCGGCCGGCGCTCCGTGGACAGTGACCCCGCCACCGTCGGCCGGCCGAGCGACGGAAGTCAGCGATGACTCCCCGGTTCACCCACCGCGCCGGCCTCGCGATGTGTGCTCTGCTCACCCGCGCGGCGTTCCTGGTCATCGCGAGGGTGCGAATCGACGATGCCGAGGTCCGGCCGATGCCGGGCCGGGGAGCGATCATCGCGATCAACCACCGCAGCATGCTGGACTTCTTCGTCGGCACGATCGCCTTTAGGCAGTGGGGCGTGTACCCGCGCACCTTCGCCCGGGGCGACTTCTTCACCCGACCCGTCCTGGGTGTGGCCCTGAGGCTGGTGGGCGCCATCCCTGCCGGCCGCGGCCGCGGCGCGGCTGTCACCTTCAGGCTGGCTCGTGACGTCCTGCGCAGTGGAGGGGTCGTCGCCATCGCGCCGGAGGGTAGGGTCGTGGCGCCCGCGGAACGCCCTGCGGGGCTCGGGGAGCTCAAGGGTGGGGTCGGCGTGATGAGCTCTCGGTGCGGGACGCCGATCCTGCTGGCCGCGATCACGAACACCGACCTGGCCTGGCCCCTGGGTCGGCGAGCCCCACGGGTGCACCTTCCGTGTAATCGCCCCACGATCACGGTGTCCGTGACCCGGCTGGAGGTACAGCCTGGGACACCTCCCGCCGTGGTGACCGAACGCGTGGCCGAGGGACTGCGCGACCTCCTCGGGACGGCGCCACAACCGCAGGAGCGACGCGACCCCGGCGAGACGCCGGCATCCATTTCCCCGAGCACCTTCGTTGGGCGGTCGACCTGAGGAAGTGGGGTCTCTGACCCCGCATCGGTGATGCGGAACGTCGACGTCCACGGTCTGAAACCCGGAGACCACTGCGCCTCCCTCAGGCCGCGCTCGAGAGGGGCTACACGGCCGCGTCCACCGCCCCGCCCGGAGTCCTGGTTGCGCGGCCGAGGAGGTTGTACAGGACGGGCACCAAGATCAGGGTGAGCAGGGTGGAGGTGGTCAGTCCGCCGATGACCACCAGGGCGAGCGGCTGGGAGATGAAGACGCTGCCGCCGGTCAGGCCCAGGGACATCGGGATGAGGGCGCCGATCGTGGCGGCTGCGGTCATCAGGATGGGCCGCAACCGGTAGCGGGCCCCTTCCATGATCGCCTCGCGAAGTGGTAGGCCTTCGTCGCGTTTCTGGTTGACCAGGTCGATCAGCACGATGGCGTTGGTCACGACGATGCCGACCAGCATGAGCAGGCCGATCATGGCCGGCACCCCCAGCGGGGTGCCGGTGGCGAGCAGGAGGACCAGCGCTCCGGTCGCGGCGAACGGGATGGACACCAGCAGGATGAGCGGCTGCAGCAGGGAGCGGAAGGTGGCGACCATCACGAGGTACACGATTGCGATCGACGCCAGGAGGGCCATGCCCAGGTCGGCGAACGCGGACTGCTGCTCCGCACTGACCCCGCCGATCTCAGCGTCGGCCCCCGACGGGAGGTCCAGGGCGTCCAGCTCCTCCTGAAGACGGGTGGTCACGCCGCCGAGGTTCTGATCGGTGGCAGTGGCCGTGACGGTGGCGGTGCGGGTGCCGTCCTTGCGGGTCAGCGAGGTGGGCTGCTGGACCTCCTCGACCTCGGCCACCTGCCCGAGAGGTACGACCCCGGTGGCCGTGGGCACCGGGGTCGCGGCCAGGGCTGCCACGCTCGCGGGCCGCTGGCCGAGCTGCAGGACGACGTCCAGGGTGCGCCCGTCGACGTCGGCCTGGCCGATCGGTGCCCCGCGCAGCAGGCCCGCGAGCGCCTGCCCGACCGCGGCCTCGGTTGTGCCGGCTCGGGTTGCCGCGTCGCGATCGACACGGACCTGGACGGCGGGTGCGTCGGTGGCGAGGTTGTTTGCCACATCGGTGGTGCCCTCGACGCGCTCCATGGCCTCGGCCACGAGCTGCGCTGCTTCCTGCAGCTGCTGGTCGTCCTCTGCCCGGACGATCACCTCGATCGGTGGCAGCCCGAAGCCGGCCTGCCCGGTGGTGACTGTCAGGTCACCGACGTCCTGCAGCTCGGACATGGTTGCCCGCAGCTCCTGCTCGACCTGGTCCTGGTCGGCGGTGAGTTCGGTGGTGATGGCGAAGGAAGCGGTGTTGGCGCCGCCCCCGCCGCCGAGGAAGGCGGTCTGCAGGCCGTTGTTGCCGGACCCGACAGTCACCTGGTAGGTGTCGACGCCGTCGAGCTGGGCGATCGCCTGCTCCACGCGCCTCGCGGCGTCGTTGGTGGCGTCCAGGCTCGTCCCGGCGGGCAGCTGCTGGTTGACGCTCAGGGTGTTCTGCCCGGCGTCTCCGATGAAGTTGGTTTCCAGTCGCGTGGACAGGGCCAGCGTCCCGCCGAGTACCGCCACCGCTGCCAGCAGGGTGATCACGGGGTGGGTGAGGGCTCCTCGCAGGACCGGCATGTAGCTGCGCTGCAAGAGCCCGTGGCGCTCCTGCTCCTGGATCTGGTTCCGGTCGAGCGTGGTGTGCTGCCCGGTCGCCGGCGCCTTGAGGAACCAGTAGGCCAGCACCGGCACGATGGTGAGCGCGACCAGCAGCGAGGCGCCCAGCGCTACGGCCACGGTGAAGGCGAACGGTCGGAAGAGCTGCCCGACCTGCCCGCCGACGATGCCCATCGGGACGAACACCGCCGCGGTTGTGATCGTCGATGACGTCACGGCGCCTGCGACCTCGCGCACGGCCGTCAAGATGGCCTGGGCCTTGGGCTCGCCGTAGCCGAGGTGTCGTTTGATGTTCTCGATCACCACGATGGAGTCGTCCACCACGCGGCCGACCGCCACGGTCAGAGCCCCAAGGGTGAGGATGTTCAGGGAGTACCCGCCGACTGACAGACCGATCATGGCGATGAGGAGGGAGAGCGGGATGGACACCGCTGTGACGAGCGTGGAGCGCAGCGAGAGCAGGAAGAGCATGATCACCACGACGGCGAAGGTGAGCCCGAGGAGTCCTTCGGTGCTCAGGTCCTCGATCGACTGCTCGATGAACGGTGCCTGGTCGAAGACGACGTCGATCGCGGCGCCGTCGCCGAGCGCGCTCTGCATCTCGTCGATCAGATCGCTCACCTCGTGGGACACGGCCACGGTGTTCCCATCGGGGGTCTTGGTGATGGAGATCGCAAGGCTCGGCTGCCCGTTGGTCCGGGCGTAGGACGTGGCCGCAACAGGTGCCGCCTCCACGGACGCCACATCACCGAGGCGGACCGTCGTCCCCGGGGCGATGCTCGACGGCAGGGGGACGTCGGCGATGTCTTGCAGCGAGGACAGCGGCTGACCGACGACCACGCTCAGAGTGCGGTCGGCCTCGGTGACCGAGCCGGCAGGGATGACGACGCCGTTGGCCTGGAGCGCGGCGCTGATCGCCTCGAAGCCGACTCCGGCCGCCGCGAGGGCTGGCGGGTCCGGGACGATCTGGACCCGCACCTCCCGCGCACCGGACAACGTCACCTCACGCACGCCCTCGAGGGCCCGCAGCCGGGGCAGGACCTCGGCTTCGACCTGTTCGACCAGCTCCTGCTCCTGGGCGTCCGGGGCCGAGACGGCGAGCTGCACGACGGGAAGCTGGTCGATGCTGCCGGTGATGACCGTGGGGGTCGTGTCGCCGGGCAGCGTGGCGCCGAACCGGGTGACGGCCTGCTGGATCTCCTGCTCGGCGGCGGCGAGGTCGGTGCCGTACGCCAGCTCCACCGTGACCACCGACAGGCTGTTGCTGCTGGTGGACTCGGTGCCCTCGACACCTGCCACGCCGCTGACGGCGCTCTCGACAGGCCCGGTCACCTGCCGTTCAACCACGTCGGGAGCAGCACCCGGCAAAGGGGTGATGACCACAGCCAACGGGATCTCCAGCGACGGGATGAGCTCTTGCTTCAACGACGTGAGCGAGAACACTCCCGCGACCATGATCAGTGCTGTGGCCAGGGCCACCACGGTGCGGTTGGCCAGGCTCAGGTGTGCGAGGCGAGTCATCAGGCACTCCGGTTATAGTCGACGTTGGACTGATGGTACGGGTCATGCGAAGGATTGCGGTGGAGCCACATGGATCGCGAGGACGCGATGCTCGCCATTGCCCAGGACGAAGCGCACCTGGTGCGCTTGTTCTCACGCGTGCGTTCCAGCCCCCTGCTCGAGACGACCTTGACCATGCAACAGTTGAAGGCCCTGCTGCTGCTGGACGCAGCGGGACCGATGATGAGCCATGAGCTCGCGACTGCCCTGGGCATCGCCCCGGCCTCGGTGACGGGCCTGGTGGATCGACTGGCCGACCGCGGGCTCGTCCACCGGGTGGCCGACCTGTCCGACCGGCGCGCCCGGCGCGTCCACCTCACCGATGAAGGCGCAACGGTGGTGCAGCGGCTGCTGGCCGCCGGCGCGGAGCACCGCATCACCCTCCTGTCGCGCCTGGACGACGACAGCCTGGCGACCGTGGCAGCTGCCTTCGCTGCGCTGCGTCGCGCCGCCGAACAGGTCCACGGCCACGGTCCGACCGCGAGCTCTTGGCCCCCCCATGATCCGGGCAGGGACCTCGGTCCGGCAGCCCGGGAGGTCCCTCCGGTACCGACTCCACCGTGACGACGAGGTCACCGAGAGAGGAACGGCGCGTGGTCCGCAGCCTCGTTGCCGAGCTCACCCGACGAGGTGGGCGGTGGGCCTCCACCGGGACGAGCGTCTCGGAGCAGGGCAGGAAGGGCGCTGCGGTTGGCGGCGCCAGGGTGTCCGGCGAGGTGTTGGAGAGGACAATCGGATGAGGACGCTCAACCGCGAGAACAGCGACGGGCTCCTGCCCGCGCACCATCCCGGCTGCCTCGGATGTGGAGGCGACAACCCGCACGGCCACCGGCTCGTCGTCCGGGTCCAGGACGGTGCCCTGTGCGCCGAGCACACGTTCGACGCACGGCACGCCGGTGCGCCCGGCATCGCCCACGGTGGCGCCATCGCCACGGTCGTGGACGACCTGCTGGGATACGTCGGCTACCTCATCGGGCAGCCGGCAGTGACCCGGAGCCTGACTCTGGAGTACCTGCGGCCGGTCCTTCTCGGTACTCGCTGCTTCCTCTCCGCCCGCCTGGACCGCCGTGAGGGGCGCAAGCTGTTCCTGAGCGCTGAGGGAGTGGACGGCGCGGGTGACCGGTTGTTCACCGCGCAGGCGGTCTTCCTGACTGTCGAGATGGCCCACTTCGCTGATCGGTAGGGGCCGCGCCAGGGCGGGCACTGACCGCCACCGACCCGCTGGCGCGACCGGGTCGGCTCGATCCGTCGGAGGCCTGGAGTTCTTCCGACGGCGCACTTACTCTGGGTAAGTCATCTGTTCCTGTCCTGGAAGGGGTCGTCGATGGACGGAAGCGCTGTTGATGCCCATGGCGTGCGCGACTCAATCGTGTGCACGGCCCGGAGGCGCGGCGCGGGCATCGGCCCTCCGTCGGACTCCGACGGCACGGGTCTGCGCTGGGCTCCTCGCCTTCGCCAGCCCCCACGTCATGCCGACGGGTCCGCCGGGTACCGGCTCCGGCCGTGAGCTCGCGATGCTGATCCCGGGCGAGCGGGCCCCCGACTTCGAGCTCCCCGATCAGCACGGTGGCCACGTCCGGCTGTCCACCTTGCTCCCCGACGGTCCCGTCGTGCTGTTCTTCTACCCTGCGGCCATGAGTCGAGGTTGCACCGCCGAGTCATGTCACTTCCGCGATCTCGCCCAGGAGTTCCGCGCTCTCCACGCGACCAGGGTCGGGATCAGCCAGGACGACGTCAGCACCCAGCAGCGCTTCGACCAGGCCCACGACCTGGGCTACCCCCTGCTCTCCGACCACAACGGAGCCGTCGCGACCGCGTACGGAGTCCGGCGGAGGCTCGCGCCGCTGCCGCCGCTTCGCCGCGCCACCTTCGTGATCGACCCGAACCGCACGATCGTCGCGGTGATTCACCACGAGATGCGCATGGAGGCCCACGCCGACCACGCGCTGCGGGCGCTGCAGGAGATGGCCTAGGAGAATCCCGTCAACGAGCCACGTCGTGGCGCGCCGGGTGACCACGCAGCGGGCCTGACGTGTCCTGCAGGCGCCGCACACGCCGGTCGGGCCAGTCATCCTCCGCAGCGCGCGGGCCGGGGCCGTCACCACGTGGTCGCTGGTACCAGCTACACCCTGCGATCGCTCGCACGCTGGCGGAGGGATCTCGATGCTGAGGCTTGCGCACACGAGGCGGCCCTGAAGTACCAGCGCCGGTTCGTCGACGAGGTTCCCGGCGCCCGCGAGCCGGTCCGTCGCGCCGAGGCCTAACGGGACGAGCGCAGCCAGGCCCGGCCCCACGGGGCGCCGACCTGGAACCACCGACCCAACCATCCCCAACTCCCTCGAGTCCCAGAGCCTGCCTAATGCCTGACGCGGAACCGGAGCACCGAGCGCCACGACGGCCCCTTGGCCGCCGAGTGGGCTCGGGTCGGCACCACCAACGGCGAGTGCGCCAGCCTTCGTGCCGATCGGGCTGGCGCACCCCGTCCTGGACTCCACGCATCGGCATCGACGGCCAGCGCTTCATCGAACGCTTCCCCTGACCCGTGGGTCAGTACCGCCTGGGTCAGGCGGTGGGGGCGTTGGTCAGCTTCTTCATCACCTCGCCGAAGATCTGTCCGATCTCGGGGTCTGGGCGGCCGACGCCGCCACCTGCGACCCAGCCGCCGTCGACGACCAGGTTCGCACCGGTGACGTAGTCGGCCTCGTCCGAGCACAGGTACACCGCTGCCATGGCGATGTCCTCCGGCCGGCCGACTCGCGGGTTGAGCAGTGCCCGTTCCACCGGTGCGCGGCCGCCCGCCTCGAGCAGCGACCGCGTCGCGGGGGTGTCGATGAACCCTGGGGAGACGGTGTTGACCCGGATGTTCCACGGCGACAGCTCGACGGCGAGGTTGACCGTCAGCCGCAGGACGGCGGCCTTGGCCACGTTGTGCACGAGGTTGCCCGCGACGTTCCCGGGCATGGCCGCGCCGACCATCGCGGCGACCGAGCCGGTGTTGAGGATCGTGCCGCGGCCCCTGCGCTTGAAGACCGGCAGGGCCTTCTGGATCGCCAGGAACAGGATGGTGACCTCGTTGGTCATGTCGAAGTCCCAGTCCGCGCGGGTCAGGGACTCGATCGTGCCGCCGCGGACTCCCGAGGCGTTGTTGTACAGGATGTCGAAGTCGCCGTACTGCTCGACGGCGAAGTCGATCCAGCGCTGCACCCCGGCTTCGTCGCCCAGGTTCAGCGGCTGCATCGAGACCATCTGCCCGCCCTGCGCCCGGACGAGCTCGACGGTCTGTTCGGCGAGCTCCGCCTTGAGATCGCAGCCCACGATCTTGGCTCCCTCCGCGGCGAAGGCGAGCGCTGCCGCCCGTCCCTGGCCGTCCGCCGTGCCGGTGATCAGGGCTACCTTGCCCTCGAGTCGTCCTGCCATGAGGTACTCCTCCTTGAGTAGTTTCCGTACCAGCACGACCTGAGAGCCGGGCCGTGCCGTCAGTGCCCGCTCTGGTCCCCGGTTCTGAGCGGAGGTTCCGCACCGGTTGCGAAGGCGTAGGACGCCCGCACGAGGCCGGCGGCGATGTCCGCCTCGTGCGCGTCGCGCGGGGCGTAGACCATGACCGCTCCCGGCGAGATGATCCCGCGACGGGCGATGGGGTGCTGCTCGGCCCAGCCGGCTTCGATCGCAGCCTCGGCGGCCGCCGGCGGCAGTACCATGTGCAGGGAATGGTCGGGGGCTGGGTGGAGGTGGGCGAACTCGGTGCCGATCATGAACGCATCGGGTGGCCCTTGGGCTGGGCCTTGAGGCAGCGTGAGCGCTTGTGCACCCGGGACGGAGATCATCGAGCCCGCCCAGACCACACCCGGCAGGTCGGCGATCTGCCCGATGAGGCGCTGCCGGGGTTGGTCGTCGCTGGGCTGCTGGTCGAGCTGGGTGTGCGGGTTCGTCGGGGTCGTCGAGGGTCGCGGGCCAGGGCGCCGAGGCATGGCCACGGGGACGCCGTCGCTCACGACAGGGTGAACAGCGGCCCGACCAGGACGAGGCCGAGCTCGTCCCCGAGGTAGGCGAAGACGGCGAACATCACCAGTGCCGCACCGGCCAGGGAAAGGTCCTTGAGGAACTGGGTCTGCTCCATGACCTTGGCTCCGGGGTCGGTCTCGGCCCAGAAGCCGTGCATGATGAAGGCCGTGGGCACCAGGAAGACCACGAGCAGCAACGCACCGACGTCGGGCCAGATCCCCAGAGCCACCATGAGTGCGCCGACCAGGATCTGCAGCCCCGTCAGCGGGACCATCAGGTTGGCGGCAGGCACCCCCTTGCCGGCGGCGTAACCGGCCATCATCTGCCTCTGTGCGAGGTGCCCGTAGCCTGACCCGAGGAAGAGCACGGCGAAGACCACCCTGCCGATGAGCACCAGAACGTCCACGTTGCCCTCCGAAGATCGCCGCTTACTTTGTGTAAGTAGTTGAGGTATAGCAGTACCCTGGGCGCAGGTCAATCACGCTTGAGCGGACGTGGGGGTCGAGGTGGCGGACGGGGCGATCGGCCCGGTGGGCGATGACTGCGGACGCTACTGCCCGTCGTTCCACCAGACCGTCGAGCTGCTCGGTCGGCGTTGGAACGGTGTCATCCTTCACGCGCTGATGGCCCACGTCGAGCGCTTCGGTGAGATCCGCGCCGTGATCCCCGGGCTGTCCGACCGCCTGCTGACCGAACGGCTGCGAGAGTTGGAACGCGAAGGGCTCCTCTCGCGGATCTGCCCGGGCACCTCAGGTGCCCCGCGATACGTGCTGACGGCCAAGGGGCAGGCTCTGGGGCCGGTCATCGACGCGATATCGTCCTGGGCGGCAGACTGGAGCCCGGTTGCCGAGTGAAGCGCATCGCGTGGCAGCAGATCGACGATGCGAGTCCGACTGCCGCGCGTCATCGTGACGCGTGCCCTGCCGGGTTCCACACCTGGCTCGCGGCGAAGATGACCACGGCTGCGACGTCGGGGCGCTTCACCGTGACGCGCAGAAGAACACCGGACTCCTTGGTTCCGCCACTTTCCACCGACTCGCGCAACTCTCGTGGCGCAGTCTCGCCGCAGTACTTCGTCATCGTGGCTGGCGGACCGCACACCGGGTCGGGGGCCACCAGGGCACCTGTGAATGTGGGACCACGTTGACGAACCCCGTCGCGGCGGTGACGAACACGCCGCCGGACCGGGGTGCGGCGGGCCGGGACTCCCGGAACTCGATCACTGAATCGAGGGTGCGCTCTCAGTACCCGAGGTACGGTCGACAGAGTCGGGCCGTGTGCTCGTTTCACCGGGGACGGTCCGTTGCGGGTCGTCGCCAAACCCAGAAGGAGTGCGACATGGGTCTTGTCGATGGCAAGGTGGCGCTGGTCACCGGTGCCGGTTCGGGGATCGGTCGGGCATCAGCTCAGGCATTCGCGCGGGAGGGCGCGAAGGTCGTCGTGGCCGATGTGGTGGTTGAGGGCGGCGAGGAGACCGTCCAGATGATCAAGGCCAGCGGCGGCGATGCGATCTTCGTCAAGTGCGACGTCTCGAAGGCCGCCGACGTGGAGGCCGCGGTGCAGGCTGCCGTCGACACCTACGGCCAGCTCGACTGCGCGCACAACAACGCTGGGATCGAGGGCCCGATGGCGCCGACCGCGGACTATGCGGAGGCGGACTGGGACCGGGTGCTCGCCATCAACCTCAAGGGCATCTGGCTCTCCATGAAGTACGAGATCCCGCGGATGCTCGCGGGCGGCGGCGGAGCCATCGTGAACACGGCGTCCATCGCGGGGCTCGTCGGCTTCCAGGGCCTGCCCGCGTACAGCGCCTCGAAGTGGGGAGTGAACGGCCTGACGAAGGTGACGGCCCTGGAGTACGCCAAGGCCGGCATCCGGGTGAACTCGGTGTGTCCGGGTGTCATCCAGACCTCGATGGTCGACCGTCTCGTCGCCGCCAACCCCGCGATGGAGGCCGGCCTGGTCGCCGGCACGCCGCTGGGGCGCTTGGGGCAGCCCGGGGAGATCGCCGAAGCCGTTGTCTGGCTCTGCTCGGACAGGGCCTCGTTCGTGACCGGGCACAACATGGCGGTTGACGGGGCCTTCGTGGCGCAGTAGCTCACCGCGACCAGATCGACCGGGCGCAGGCCCGGCCCGGTCGATCTGGTCGGCGTCACCACGATGCCCACTCCCGCGACGATGATGCCGAATCGCGGTGGGCTGCGGACAGGCCGAGCATCGGCGAGGCGGCGCCGGGCGATCATCGACCCGGCTCGTCCGGTGCCGGATGCGGATCGAATGGTTGCCCGTGTCCTGCGCGAACGCACAGCCTGAGCGCTCGGCTCGTGCGCAGAGTCCGGCAGATCTCCCGCGCCTCTGGGTGTTCTGGGCGGTCGTCACCAGGATGCCGGCCGGTCATTGACGCGCTTCGACGTTGGGCGCCAGTCGATGCGTCCTGCCCGGGTCGAGCCGATGTCCACCGCGACTTCGCGGCCGAGGCGGGCCCCTGCGGACAGGTGCAGGTCGTCGCCGCTCCAGAACCGGCCAGGGTCATACCAGCCCGGTCGGCGACCAGGGGTGAGCAGGCCCATCGCCTCATAGGTGACAGCCACGATCTCGGCGCAGTAGGCAGTTTCCAGGTCTGCGCGGCCTGAGCGTCGGTTGATGACCGGGGTGCGGCCACGCAACCACCGGGAGGCGAGCTGGGTCGTGGAGGGAAACGGGGTGCCGTCCAGGCGCGCGATGGTGCGCAGAACGGCATCTTCCATCTCACGGTCGACCGGGTGGTCGAGCTGACGCACCCACGCCTGCTGCTGGTACTTGTGGCCCCAGACCCCGACCGCGTCGTGCAGGTCGTGCAGCTGCACGCCGCGTTGGTGAGTTCCGGACCACATGTCGGGAAGGGACCGGCCGAGCTCGGCGTGCCACATCAGCGGGGGCAAGTCATCCAGGACCACGGCCATGCCGACGTGGTTGATCGGGCTGTTGGTCGTCACCTGGATCGTCCGGTCCGCCAGGGTGCGTCCGCGGAACAGCCACACGTCACCGGTCCGGGTCAGGCTCAGGGCCGCGGCCAGGCCGATCCGCGCGGAGGCCACGGCAGTACCTAGGACGCCGTGCTGGGCGCGTCGAGCACCAGTCGGCGCACGATGCCGATCGCGCCGCTCATCGGACGGTCCCCCGTCCCGTCACAGGCGAGTTCCGGGGTCTGATCGGGGGTAGCGGTGTGGCGTTCTCGGGTTTGAGCGCGTCGAAGATCAGGGTGACGTATCGCAGGTGTGCGCCGTGGGTGATGCCCGGGACGGTGAGCCCGGCCACGGTCATGACCAGGAGACGAGGGATGTCGTCAGCCTCGATGTCCTTGCGGAGCTCTCCGGCCTCTTGTGCCTGGACGACGATCTCGTAGATGGGATCGGTGAACCGCCGCAGGAGCTCGTCGGTCAGGGCCGGGAAGTTGCCCGCCGCTGCGATCAGGCCGTCGATCCGGGACACCATGGTCAGGAGGCCCTCGGCCGCGGTCTTCAGCCCCTGCAGGGGACTGGGGTCCTGGCGGGCGCGCTCAAGGGCCGGAGTGAACTCGTCGTCGAAGATCTGGGTGTAGACGGCCGAGGCGAGGGTCTCGCGGCGGGAGAAGTGGCGGTAGAGAGTGGCGATGCCGACGCCGGCTTCCCGTGCGATCTCTTCGAGGGAGCCCAGGCCGTCGCCTCGAGCGAAGACACGGCGCGCGGCCGCCACGATCCGCGCGGCGTTGGACGTCGCATCGGCCCGTCGCGTGGCGGGGCCCGGTGGGCTGGTCGGATTCATGGGGCCATCCTCTCGCGCTCGTCGGTTCGTGGACCACGCGGTTCGCCGCCGGGTTGCCGCGGCGGCCGTGGCCCCGTAGGGGCACGACATGGCTGCGGTGGCGGTTGACACGCGTCACACAACCGATAGTAGACTCTCGCTTGCAACCGTGGGGATGTCTGTCGCGCCACACCGGCCGTAACGAGCCCCGTGGGCTCGACCGGCCAGGCTGGGCAGCGACGTCAGGGAGGTGTGATGGCTCAGTCGGGGTTGAGGCGGGAGCGGGAGACGATCTCCACGCCGACGTCCCTGCAGCCTCCTGGACCTCACCCGTCCAGGACCGACGGGCGCGGGTCCCGGTCGTGGCCCGAGGATGGCGTGCGGGCCCCCGACCCGGCCCGAGGGCCCGCGGCGTCCTCGGGTGCTGCCGGTTGCGCGCGGACATGGCGTGCCGAGGCCCCGCAGGGAGCCCAGGACTTCGCGTCCGACATGTCCCGACAGGTGCGCTGGTGGAAGGCCCTGGGCGTGGCGGGCTTCGCCGGCGTTGCCGCCACGGGGGTGCTGATCGCCAGAGCAGAGCGGCGTCACCCCGCCTATAGCCGGCAGGAAATCCGCGAGCGGCTGCACGCCCGCTTCGCCGAGGCGCTCGAGACCGAGGCGGTGGGCACCGAGGGGTTCGTGGTCGCTGCCGTCGTCGATCTGCGGTGTTCCGGTGACCTTGATGCCGGTCCCCACGGGGACCGGGCCCTGGTGGCGATGGGTTCCACGATCGGCACAACGCTCATGGGCAGCGCGTCGCCGACCTCGTCGATCAGGCCGAACCGAGGTTTCAGCGCGCCTCGAGTCGCACTGCCCCAGCTCCGTCGCCGTCAACGCGCGATCTCCGGCGTCTGACCAGCCCAACCCCGTACCTCGGTCCTGAGGCGGCCCCGATCACGAGATGAGATTCCCCTGTGTCTACGTTGCTCTACCGCATCGGCAAGACAGCCTTCCGCCGACCGTGGTTCCTGGTCGGTGGGTGGCTGCTGGTGCTGGCCGTCGTTCTGACCGTCCTGTCGGCCGGGACGATCCGAGTCTCCAGCGAGGTCCGGATGGACGGCACCCCCGCCCAGGAGGTCCTTGACGAGCTCGCGACCCGCTTGCCCGAGGCCTCCGGCGGGCAGGTCAGCATCGTCCTGCAGGCGCCTGCCGGTGAACACCTCGATGCACCGGCGAACGCGACGGCCGTCGCGGCAGCCGTCGATGCGATCTTCGGGGCCGACCATGTCCTCGATCCCCGCGAGCTCCTGGCAGCCCGGGCCGAATCGGCGTCACCGACCGGAGCGCAGACCGCGCCGGGCGCCGACCAGCCGGAGGGCGCGCCGGGCCCGTTGGTCGTGGGTGGACAGCCGGTGCCGGGGGCCATGGTCTCCGGTGATGGGCGCGTGGCGATGCTGCAGGTCCCGTTCACCGATCAGATCTTCGAGCTGCCACCCGAGGCCGTGGACGACGTCGTCTCCGCCGCCGAGGGCGCCACCGCGGGGACCGGGATCGTCGTCCAGTCGGGTGCGACCCTGGGCATCCCGGACCTGCTCGGCACCGGTGAGGTCCTGGGCATCGTGGTTGCGGCGATCGTCCTGGTGATCTCCCTGGGGTCCCTGCTGGCGGCCGGCCTGCCGTTGCTCTCCGCCCTGATCGGGGTGGCCATCGGCGTCGGTGGGGCCTTTGCCCTGTCCAACCTCATCCAGATCCACTCGATGTCCGTGGTCCTGGCGCTGATGCTGGGCCTGGCCGTGGGGATCGACTACGCCCTGTTCATCGTCAACCGCCAACGGCGACTGATCCTCGACCAGCACCTCAACGCCCGTGAGGCCGCCGGCCGCGCCGTCGGCACAGCGGGAAGTGCGGTGTTCTTCGCCGGGCTGACGGTCATCATCGCGCTCGTGGCCCTCGTGGTCGTCGACATCTCCCTGCTGACCACCATGGCTCTGGTCGCTGCCGCGACGGTCGCCCTTGCCGTTCTGATCGCCCTGACGCTCGTCCCCGCGCTGATGGGGCTGCTCGGCGAGCGCATCTGCTCACCCGGTGCCCGCGCCCGCCACGACCGCCGTGTCGACACACCCCACCACGCGACGCCGGCCGAGCGGTGGGGGCGTCTGCTGATCCGCCACCGCTACCTGGCCGTCGGCGCCGTCGTGGCGGTCACGGGCGTCGTGGCCCTGCCGATGGCCGGGATGCACCTGGGCCTGCCCTCGGGCCAGAACTACGACGCCGGCACCTCCCAGCGGCAGACCTATGACGCTGTCGCCGAGAGCTTCGGTGCCGGCTACAACGGCCCGCTGCTGATCGTGGCCACCTCCACAACGCCTGAGGGGCCGATCGACCCGAACGGCGTGGCCGGCCTGGTCGGGTCGCTGAGCGGCATCGACGGTGTCGCAGCGGTCAGTCCGTCGGGAGCCAGCGCGAACGGCGACACGGTCGTACTCACCGTGATCCCCGCAACGGGCCCCACCGATCAGCGCACCCAGGACCTGGTGCAGGAGATCCGCACGGGCGGGCCGACCTACGCCGAGAACCTCCAGGTCGACGTCGGGGTCACCGGGATCACCGCGATGTCGATCGACATCTCCAACCGCCTGGGCGAGGTCCTGCCGCTCTACCTGGCGGTCGTGGCAGGACTGTCCCTGATCGTGCTGCTCCTGGTGTTCCGCTCGATCATCGTGCCCATCAAGGCCACGGTCGGCTTCCTGCTGTCCATCCTGGCCACCTTCGGTGCAACCACCGCGGTGTTCCAGTGGGGATGGTTCAAGGACCTCCTCGGGTTCGACGCCACCACCCCGGTGCTGAGCTTCCTGCCGATCATCGTCACCGGCGTGCTCTACGGCCTGGCCATGGACTACGAGGTCTTCCTCGTCTCGTCCATGCGCGAGTCCTACGTCCACGGCCACCACGGGACCGAGACCGTCGTCCAGGGCCTGCAACAAGCCAGCCGGGTCGTCGCCGCCGCCGCGATCATCATGACGTCCGTCTTCGCCGGGTTCGTCTTCAGCCACGACCCCATGATCAAACAGATCGGGTTCGCCCTGTCCTTCGGCGTCCTCGCCGACGCGTTCTTGGTGCGGATGACCCTCGTGCCCGCCGTCATGGCCGTCTTCGGGGACACCGCCTGGAAGGTACCCGGCTGGCTCGACCGAATGCTCCCGAGACTCGACATCGAAGGCGACCGACTCATCACCTCCCTACGCGCCGACACAGGCCACCCCGTCACGACGCCCTGAGGAACCGGCGCCCGTCCCGGGCGCGGAACGTCAGTGAGCGACCAGGAAGCCATGTCCTGGTCGCTCACTGGTGATCAACCATCGCCCGGTCCAGGTCAGCAATGCGGCGTCGTCTTCGACGCGCACCAGGGTGCGCGAAGATTCGGGTGAATCTTCGCGTCAGAGGGTCTCAATCTTCGGAGGCTGGGCGCTGGGGCGCTTGAGACGAGGCGCATAGGCGACGAATCGGCGACGGCCGGCCCGAGACGTGCATCGCTCAGACAGAGCAGGTCTCGTTGTGCCCCACGACCCTTGGGGATCCATTCCTGATCCGGGGACTCGCGACCCGTCCGATCCGGCGACTCGAGGCCCTTGAACCGACGGCACGGTGTTGTGTGGCCGCGCCTGGTCGGTTCAGTGGCCGATGAGGAGGGCTTCGCGGGCGGCTTCGACGGCCTCGGGGGTGGCGGCGCCGTCAGGCGGTCCGTCGGTGGATCGAGGATTTCCGCCATGCCCATCCACAGTTGGTGGGCCGTCGCGTCAAGACGCCCTACTGCCGAGCCACTCGGGGCGGCGTTGGAGGACTTCCTCGGTCCGACCGACGAGCTCGGGTGGCGCACCGTCGTCGTCACTACGGTTGGCGATCTCGTCGCGGACGATGCGCCGTGCCTCGGCGTGGCGTCCGTCGGCAGTGGCCACCGCAGCCAGGTCCAGCCGCGGGATCTCCTCGAACGGAGCCGCCATGGCCGCCGTCTCGGCGGCCATGCGCGCGGCGGCTAGATTGCCCGTGGCGAGGGCGTGCGTGACGACGAGGTGGGCAACGTCAACGACGGCGACCACCGCGTGCTCGTCGAGTCGGTCGCCGTCGACGAGCCAGGTCCACCCGCCGCCGGCCCGTCGCTGGACGGGAGCGTCGAAGGGCCGGCCCTCGACCAGCCGCAGCGCCGTGCGCAGGTCCTCGATGCCGTCGGCGCCGCGCACCTGCCCCCGCACGCGCAGGCGGCGGAACAGGTCGAGGTCGACGAGCAGGTCGACCACCTCGTACACCGCGGTTCCGCGGTGCAGCGCCCCGTGCGCGAGGCGGGCGTCGGGCAGGTGCGGCTCCCCGGTGCGGGGGTTGGTGCCGAGCCACTCGCGCACGAGCCGGACGTACTCGCGGACCTTGGCCGAGGTAAGTCCGAACGCTTCGGAGACCTCGCCCGGGGTGGCACCGTGCGGATGTAGCGCGATGAAGGTGAGCAGCTCGGTCATGTAGGGCTTGCGCTTGAGCAGGGGCTTGCCGCGAGTGGTGGCGCGCACGGGACCGAGCAGGCGCAGCTTCGGCAGCCGGCTGGAGCTGGCGAACCAGGCGGCGATGTCCTCGTCCAGACGGGGGTCGGCATCCACTACGTCGCGGCGCACCGTCGCTGAGACTCGGGGCGCGAGGGTCTGCAGGTCCTCGGGCGTCGTGGCGGCTGCCTCCAGGTACTGCTCGTCGGGTTCGCTCAGGACGCTGCTCGCCGCCGGCACACCCGGTCCACCGTCGCCTTCGTCCGGGTCGGGAAGAGGTTCTCGGGGCAGGGTGTGCACGTCCCGAAGTGCGCCGGACTGGTCGACGAAGGACCGCCAGCCCGCGGTGGCTTGGTCATCGACGGGCACGGCGACGGAGTCGACCTGCTCGCTCTGGGCCAGGAGGGCTGCGCACCCCTGCGCCTCGTCGCTCGTCAGTCCGACGGCGACGAGGTCGAGGCCCGCACTGGCGAGGGTGAGCCGCCCGTCGGCTGCGAGGTCCAGCACGATGCCGGGTGCGTCCGGTCGTGTGCCGTTGAGGACGACGGAGGTGCCTGTGCGTCCGGGGTGGGAATGAATGAGGTCGAGCAGCTCGTCAAGGGCGGGGGGCGCCGTCGAGGCGTCGAGCAGGATCAGTTGTGCGGTCCAGGCTTCGGCCCCGGCCTGGGTGGCCCGCGCGGTGACGACGTCGACGCCGACCGCGGCGGCGTTGTCGAGGGTGCGTACGGCCTCGGCCAAGGCGTCGTCGACCGGGTCGTCGCCGCCGTTCCGGGGCCCCTCGTGCACCCGAACCCGGTCGGGGTTGAGCGCCGCGAGCTCGTGGCCGACGCCGATGCACTCAACCCTGACTCCGGCCGACCACGGGTTGCACGCGACCTCGGCGACGAGGTAGCGCGCGAAGTCCAGTCCGTAGGTCGCGTCACCCGTGATGGACACGTCGAGGTCTTCGACGTTGAGCAGCCACACCGCCTCGTCGTCCCCGACCCCGATGGTGGCCAGCAACGGGTAGGGCGCCGGCTGGTCGGTCACATCGGGTCCGACCTCGTCCAGCGGCATGGCGGCCGGGACGCGCCAATGACACCCGTCGGAGCTGCCGAGCCACGGCTCGCCCAGCGTGCTCGGCATCCCCAGGTGCAGCACGACGTGGGCCGCGGTCAGCTCGACGGCCGCCAGATCCGGCATGGTCACGCCGTCCCGGGCGACCGATGCGGCCAATCGCCGCAGGACCGCGTCCATGTGCTCGACCGTCGGTGCCGTGACCGCCCCGACGGCGCTGATCGTCTTCTCGACCGGCGCGAGGACGACGTCGGGAGCGGGAAGGGTGTGTCCCGGCCGCCGGGCGCGGGACTGGGCGTGGCGGCGGCGAGCGCGCAGCAGGAACAGCGACCCCGCGAGCACCGCGCCGCCTCCCGTGAGGCCGGCGAGCAGCCACGGCGCGGCGGTGGATGCCTCCTCGTCGTCCCACTCCGGGGCGTCGACCTGCGCGGCGCCGGCAGGAACCGGCTCGGGCGCCGGGTACTTGCTCGTCGGCACCTCGCTGGGCTCGGGCACGACGACGGTCGGCGCCGGCTCCGTCTCGGGCTCGAGAGTCGCAGCGACAGGCGCCAGGTCGACCGTGGCCGCGACCGGCACCACCGTGCCGGGGATGGTCAGCACCTGGCCGACGTCGATCACGTCCGGGTCCGTCACCTGCCGCCCGTCGGGCTGGACGGTGTTCTTGCTCGCCTCGAAGATCTCCGGGTACCGCTCGGCGTCGCCGAGCTCACGGGCGGCGATGCTCGAGAGGGTGTCGCCCAGTAGCACGGTGTAGGTGTGGGTGGTCGTCACCGCTTCCGCCGGGACCACGGCGGCAGGCAGCCGCAGCACGGTGCCCGCGTAGATCAGATCCGGGTCGTCAGCCACGACCGGGTTGAGGTCGACGATCTCCGGCCACCGGTCGGCATCGCCGAGGTGGTCTCGGGCGATGGCCGAGAGGCTGTCGCCGGGCTGGACCGTGTAGGTGGGCGGCTCGACCGCAGACGCGGGTCCGGTGTCGGCCTCTCGTGCCTGGACCATCACGGGTTCGTCGACGGCGTGGTGCGCCACGGCAGCGTGGGCCGGGGCAGCCCCAGCACCGGTCATGCCCACCGAGGGGACAGCCACGAACAGCAGGGCCGCAGCGCTCACGAGCTGCCACGCCCCGAGCTGCGGAACGTGCAGGCCCGGGATGCGCGGCGCGCGCACCCCACGCAAGCGAGCGACCACCTCGAGCACGATGCTCACGCTCAGGACCGCCCAAGCCAGCCACGCGACGAACGTGACGGCCTGAAGCACAAGGGTGCCGTCGTCGGGCGACCGCAGGGCGGTCCAGACCTGCCCGAGGGTGGGCAGCTCGCTCGGGATCAGGTCGACGCCGACCTGAAGGAGGGCTGCCGGGACCGCGACCATGACGCCGATCAGCAGGACGCTGGCGACGAGGCCGACCAGGCGGGCGCGCAGTCTCATCGGACGACTCCCTCCACGGCGCGGACGGTCTGCGCCTCGGCGTGGCCGGTGACGGTCAGTTCCTGGATGCCGATGATCGACAGGAACTGGGTGCGGTAGGTCGTCGTGGTGTCCACCACGACGCGGGTCCCGACGACGCTGGCGGTGCCGGTGACCTCGGGCGTTCCCGCGAGGTAGGTCGAGGCGGCCGCGACCGCGCCGGCCGGGTCGACCACCGCGGCTTGGCCGAGCACGGCGGCGGCGCCCTGGAGCTGTTGACCGCCGGCGCGCGCCGCCTCGAACGCGACGACCTGGGCGTGCTGCTTCGCGAGCACCTGGCCGCCCAGGTCGACCGCGAGCCCGACCAGCAGGACCATCGTCAGCGCGGTCGTGATCATCCAGATGGTGACGGAGCCTCGCTCGGGATCGTCGTGCGCGAACCGGCGGCGCATGAAGGTGGTGGGCATGTCGGTCACCTTTCTCGGAATGTGTCAAGGGCAGAGCGGACCGTGGCCGTGACACCGACCGAGCCGGGCAGACCGGGCAAGGTGTCGGCGAGGGACACCTGGCACGTCACGGTCGCCCCGACCGAAGCCGGTACTCCGGCCGGTGTCGCGAAGCCGGCGACGTCGACGCTCACCTCGCTGGCGACGCAGTTCAGTCCCTGAGCACCCAGCGCGGAGGTGGCCGCTGACTGGGCCGCGGTCAGCGCCTCGTCCTGGGTGCGGGCGATGGACGCCGCTCGTGCGGCCTGGGCGGCAGCGGCCTCTACCGCCTGGTGGGCGACGGCGAGCCGCCCGCCGGCGACGATGAGCCCGAGGAACAACGCAAGGGCGGGGGCGAGGATGACGACCTCGACGACGGTCGACCCCTCGTCCCAGGGTCGGCCGCCGCGACGTCGTCGGGCGCGAGTGAGCAGGGCCATCATCCGGTCACCCGCTCGACGGGTGCCGACGCGCTCTGGACGATCTGTGGTGTCCAGCCCGGAACCACGCTCATCGTCGTGCCTGCCACGACCACCGAGGCGGTCGTCGCGTCTCTCGTCGCCGTGACCGTGACGCCGCGCAGCACGTCCTCACCCCCGGCGGAGGCGATGAACTGCTCCGCGGCGACGTCTCCGGCCGCGGCCGACGAGTACTGCGCGGCGGCGGTGCGGGCGCCCTCTTGCGCGGCGGCGATCGCCACCGTGCGGGCGTGGTAGATCAGCGCGGCCTGCATGCCGGTGAACATGAGCAGGAACAGCGCCGGCATCAGCACGACGATCTGCACAGTCGCCGAACCGCGGTCGTTCGGCGGGCGCGCGGGAGCCGCGTGCGCCCGATGGCGCCTCACCTCGGCTCGACGGTGCCGCACGGCACTCAGCTGATCCCCGGGATCTTGCCGTTCACGTACGCCTGGATCGCGGCGAAGACGAGCCCGGCGAGGACGAGCAGACCGACGGACCAGAACACGATCTCGATGGTGCTGGCCCCCTCGTCGTCGGCGCGGGTCAGGGCGGTCCGGGCGCGGTCGCCCAGGGTCAGCCCGAAGGTGAGCAGGGTGGCGATCAGGTGGTGCGGCATCGTTCGTTCCTTCCTTGTGGCGGGCGGTGCGGTTCGCTACATGTCGAACAGGCGCAGCAGGGACGGGGCCATCAGCAGGGCGAGGAACACCAAGCCGAGGAATGATCCAGGTACGTACATGCGCTCCTCGACGACGTTGGCCTCGGCCAGCTCCTCGGACAGCAGGCTGCTGCGCACGGTGGCGCTGCGGGCGCGCAGCGACCGGTAGACCTCGGAGTTCTCGTCGCCGGCCAGCCGCATGATGTGGGCGACGTCGGCCAGCTCGGGCAGGCCGAGGGTGTCCGACAGCTCGTTGAGCGCGTCCCAGGGTGGTTGGCCGTTGTACCGGGCGCGGGCCAGCTCCTCGCGGATGCGGCTGAACACCCATGAGTCACCGATCTCGGCCGCGCTGGCCAGCGCGACTGTCGCCCCGGCGCCGCTGTTGCGCTCCAGTGCGCACAGCTCGATGTAGGCGCTCAGCGCCCGGGCGCACTCGGCGCGCGCCCGCTTGGCCTCCTCGGCGATGTCCCGCGAGGGCGCCATGAACATCAGTGCGCCGAGCAGCACGGTGCCGCCGACCGGGACGACGCCCGGCACCCGGATGCCCAGCAGGGCGAAGAACCCGGTCATCAGGGAGGGCAGGGCGAGGCCGAGCAGTCCGTAGGCGACCTTGCGGCCGTAGAACTGCGCTGGGGTGCGGCGCAGGACTGCCAGGTCCCGGGCGGGTGCAGCTCCGAGGAGCCGGGTGGGCAGGGTCCGCTCGGCCCAGATCCCCAGGCGTTCTTCTGTGTCGGGAGTCGCGGACGGCGTCGTGGTGGCGGCGCGGCGCAGCGACGCCGGGGACAGGCGGGCGAGGACATCGCCGAGGTCCGGCTGGGCCGGTACCAGGGCGTACAGTGCCCCGGCCAGACCGGCGCCGACGACGACGCCCAACACGAGGGCCAACTTCAGCGCGGTCATCGGACACCCGCCCTCGCGGCCGGGCCGAGGAACCTGGGCAGCGGCTTGCCCTCGGTCATCTTTCGCATCCATAGGAGCCCACCGGCGTAGGCGGCGAGCAGCACGACGAGCAGCACCTGGCCCAGTGGAGTGCCGTACGACGCCACGTAGTCGCCCGTAAACGCCAGCCAAACGAGAACACCGGTGGAGAACATCGTGACGAGCCGGGCGCTGCCGCGGGGTTTCGCGCGACCCGCCTCCACCTTGCGGCGGGAGGTCACGTCCTCGGTGGCCGACTCGGCCACGCCCTGCAGGGCGTTCGCCAGGCTGCGGTTGCGGCGCTGCGCCGCGAGGATGAGGTTGGCGACGATCAGGTCGCCGGTGACGTCGTCGAGGTCGTCGGCGAAGGCTCGCAGTGCCTGCTCGGTGTCCCACCGGGCGCGGAGCCGGGCGACGAGCATGGTGACCTCAGGCTTGATCGCGTCGGGCGTCGATCGCAGCGTCGCAGTCACGGCCTGCTCGAGGCCCACTCCCGAGCTCAGCACTCCCGCGAGGTTGCGTGTCCACTCCTCCATCGCCTCCAGCCTGCGGATGGTGGTGGCCGTGGGCGGGGCGGCCAGGAGGTAGGGCAGGCCCAGCGCGGCGGCGGGGAGGATCATCACCGCGGCCACCCAGCCAGTCAGCAGGGCGATCAGCAGTCCGCTGCCGACCGAGACGGCCAGCACCAGCCGGGTCCGGCTGGACGCGCCCGCCAGCCGTCGCGCCAGGGCCGAGGGGCGACGCGCGACCGGTTCGCGGACCGGCCTGGGTCGCAGCGCGAGCACGGCCCCGATCAGCCCGGCGACGACCAGCGCACCGAACACGGCCGACCACACCCCGACGTTCACGTGCGCCACCCCCGACCGTCCGCCTCGGCCTGGTAGAGGTCCAGGTCGAAGCCGTCGACCGTGAGGTCCTTGCACCGCTGGCTCATCAGCCCGGTCGCCCGGGCTGGGCCGGCGCCGGAGGGACCGAACAGGTGCGTGAGGGCGTAGCCCATCTCCCGCTCCCCGGGCTCGACGACGACGACCTCGCTGACCCAGCGCCGCTGCTGCTGGCTGCCGTCCGGCATCGCGACGACCCTGCGGTTCAGCTGCACGATCACTTCGAGGCACCCGGCGAGCTTCTCCAAGGCCAGGTCCCGTGTGACGTGCCCGCCGGCTTCCATCGCGCAGGTGACGAGCTTGCGGATGGCTGCCTCGGCGCCGGCGGCATGCGTGGTGGACAGCGACCCGGTGCCGCTCTCCATCGCCTTGATCATCGTCCAGACCTCGCGGCCGCGGATCTCGCCGACGATCTGCCGGTCGAGGGCGAACCGGAAGCTGTCGTTGAGCGCCTCGTCCAGGTCGAAGGCACCGGCGGCCCGACCGTCCGCGCCGATCTCGCCCATGCCGGGTCGGGCCTCCCAGTCGACGACGATGTCGTGGCGGCCCGTCTCGCGCAGGAACAGCTCGTACTCGGTCTCGAAGGTGCCCAGCACCTCCTCGCGCGGGATCTCCGCGCACAACGCGCGCATGAGCGTCGTCTTCCCGGCGGACATCGGACCGGCCACGACGATGCTCCACTTGCCGCGCACCGCGGCGGCGAGGAAGTCCGCGCAGGCGGGGCTCATGCAGCCGCGGTCCACCCAGGCTGCGAGCGTGTCGACCTTGTGCCGGTGGCGGCGGACGACGACGGTCGGGCTGCTGGTCACCCACGCCGTCGCCGCCAGCCGTGCGCCACCGTCGAGCTTGAGATGCAGCCGCGGGGTGCTCTCGGAGAACGGGCGCGGGTTCGACTCGGAACGGTTGGCCAGGAAGCGCAGGAAGTCGATGAGCTCGTCGTCGCTATCGGCCACCGGGTCGACCTGGATACGTGAGCCGTCCACGAGCTGGAGCAACACCCGATCGTGGCCAAGGATGAAGATGTTCTCGGCGCGGTCATCGTCGATCAGCGGCTGGAGCCGACCCAGGCGGAACACGGCATCGAAGATCGCCTGCGCCATCTGCGTCTGCTCGGAAGCGGTCCACGCGTCGCCGGTGCCGGCCTTGACGACGTCGGCGGTGTGCTCCTTGAGCACGTCGTGGATGACCGCCCTGCCGTACCGCTCCTGCTCATCGCGGTCCATGTCGACCGCTCGGCGGGGAGTGGCCGGGTCGTCGTCGGCCGACTCCTGGCGCCAGTCCCCGCCCAGGGCCGCGGTCAGGCGGCCCGCGACGACGGTGCGAAATGCCCGCACCAGCTCCCAGTCGATCGGCGTCTCGGCGCCGTCGCCTGTCGCTGCGGTGGTCGTCGGCGGTCGGCGCATCGCCGCCCGGCTGCGGCGCGCCCCGTCGAGCGCGGCAGGCCCGGTGACCGCGGGCCGAAGGGAGAAGTCACCACGGACGCGACCGGGCCGGGGCGGCGGGGCGGTGAAGAGCGGCAGCGCGGCTGGGTCTGTCGGCGGCAGCGGTCCGGTGCTCGGCTCGCTGCTCATCGCCGTCCCCCTCCCGTGGCTTCCAGGCGTGCGGCGGTGGCGCGGATCGTGCCAGTGATGGTGCTGCCCGCGGCGCGGATGCTGCGCAGGAGCGGTGAGTCCTCCCAGCCCGACCGTCCCGCCAGCCGCTGCAGCGACCCCGGGCGCGGCGGTTGCGAGCCGTGCGACAGCACGGCGGCGTGCTCCGGGTCCCAGGCCACGGTGGCCACCACCGGGAGGGACAGCACCCGGGACACCTCGCGAGCGCCGAACGGTTCCCCCTCGCCGACGAGCAGCACGCCGAGCGAGCTGCTGGCCCCCGCCCGGTCGAACCGCTCGCGGAGGGTCTCCGCCCACGACCTGGCCGCAGCCAGGGCCGCGAGGTCGGTCCGGATGACCAGGAGCGCGAGGTCGGCGGCCTCGATCAACGGCTCCGGGCTACCGAACAGCCCCAGTCGGCCGGCATCGACCACGACGTCCTGCCCGGTGTCCTCGAGCGAGCGCAGCGCCGCCGCGAGCGGCTCCCACAGGCCGACGAGGCTGCGCGCCTGCTCGTGCGACCGGGTGCCCGGGACGAACCGCATGCCCGATCCCGGCAGCTCGAGGGAGACCTGGGCGAGGGTGTCGAGCAGGAGCCGGCCGTCCTGCTGCGCCAGGGCCAGCTCGATCATCGCCTCGGGCGGCACGATCGACCCGCGCAGGTACCCGGCGGCGACGGCGGAACCGCCGGTTGGGTCGGCCTCGACGAGCAGGCACGGCCGGTGCCATGTCAGGGCCAACCCGAGCGCAGTGGTCGTCACGCCGGGCGACCCGCTCGCGGAGCTCAGGACGATGAGGCTCATGGGCTCACCGCTCCCGGGAGTCCAGGACGAGGACGACGTTGCCGGTCGCGGCCATCGCGGCCAGGGCCGCGGCGTCGGCGGTGGGCACCTGAACCGTGACGATCGTCTGCGCGCCCGCTCCCGTGGCGTCCGTGCCCGCCTGGGTACCGACGACGACCGCGCTGACCGACACGGGTGTGGCGTCAGTGTCGGTCCCGGTCGCCAGCTGCGGGGTCGCCACCACGCGGACCTCGTCGCCCGCCACCAGGGTGACGCCCGGCATCCGCGCCTGGGCGACGCCGATGCCCACGAGCGAGTACCCGTCGGGGGGGACCGTCGTCTCGGCGACCGCCTCGGTCGTCACCAGCGAGCCCGCCGCGACGTCGAGGGCAGCCCGTTGCCCGACCAGGTCGGCCAGGTCACCGCCGGGGACGGTATGCAGGGACGGGTCGAGCTCGATGCGGACCGTCATCAGGTCCTCACCGGCGATCACCGAGCCGCGCTCGATCGTCGAGCGCGCCGCGACGACCTCCTGCGCCGAGGTTGTCGACGCGAGCAGCCAGACGTTGCCCAGCACTCCCAAGGCGACGACGAGCACCATCGCGGCGAACAGCCCCCAGCGCCGGCGGACGCGCGGCGGGGTGGGCACGGCCATGGAGCCATGCGTGGGGCGTCCTTCGTCAGCCGCACCGCGTGCCGTCCGGGCCGGAGAGGTGACTGAACTCGTCGTCATCGTCTGGTTCCTTCCCCCGCGGCTCATTGGGTGAGCACCTGCGCTTCGCCGATCGTCACGTCCGTCGCCTGGGTCAGGTCGAGCGTGATCGTCCCGGCCTGGCCGATGCCCGACCAGGTCACGACCCAATGCGACGTGGCCCGCACCGTGTGAGTGCCCTGCCGGGTGTAGGTGTGCCCGCAGTCAGGCGAGGATGCCGCCCCGAAAGACGGGTCGTATGGAGTCCCCGGACCCGCACACGTCACGACTCGCCCGTCGCCCATGTCCCATGCCACGGAGGCGACCTTTGCTGTGGCGGTGACGGTCCAGGCGCCCGCCGACGCGGTCCGTGTGATGGGCCCGAAGGTCTGCGCGTCGGGTACCGACACCCACATCCAGTTCGGCATCCCGACCAGACCGACCGAGCCGGCCCGCGCCTCGGGCACTATCCCGACCCGTACCGCCTGGAGCTGCATCGACGCGACCGCTTGCTGAGCGAGGACTTCCGGGTCCGGCGGCGCTACCGGCGCCGTCAGTGACCAGTACGGGATCAGGTAGCCGACGACAAACATGCCGCCGAGGCCCGGAGGGACCTCGCAGAGGTAGATCGCACCGTCGGTGTGACCCTCCCAGACCTCCTCGCTCTGCGGAGGCTGGGGGTCAGCACGGCCGACGGGCAAGCAGGACTGCCCGTCGATCTGGATGATGGCGAAGCTACCCGAGCCGCCTCCCGAGCCCGATCCCGATCCACCGCCGTCACCGGGGTCGGCCGGAGACTCCGCCCACAGCATGCAGACGCCGAACAGGTTGTAGGACAGGCACGTCGCGCCCGCGGCCGACGCCACCGGCGCGTTCACCGCGGCCACCCCGACGAGCACCCCCGAAATGGCGCCGGCCGCCAGCAGGCGGCGCGTCAGCCACCGCACGCCAAGTCCTCGGCCGGGACGACGTAGCCGACTCGCCACTGCGTCGGGTCCGGGTACTCGTAGTTGTAGACGGAGACCTCTAGAGGGCTCATCGCCGCACGATCGGGCGGCACGATCGACTGCCCGGCCTGGTCCACGACGTTGTAGCCGCTCACATCAGAGCAGACATCAAACAGGACGGTCGGCACGACTGGTGGTGACGCCGCCGGGTCGCTTGTCAGGTCGACCCCCTGCATCTCGATCAAGGCGACGGCGATCTCACCGACCACGCGGGTCTCCATTGCCTGGGCACTGGTCAGGGCGTTCTTGAGGTTGACCAGCTCGGTCCCGATCGCGACCGGGTCGAAGCAGGTGATCTCAGTGGTGGGCGGGTCCGTCAGGCAGCTCGTCTGTGCGCGGAGGTAGGCGCGGACCACCTCCTCCGCCCGCAGCGCCGCGGCGTCCTCGGGCGACGGCGTGGGCGTGGGTGTTGGCGTCGGTGTCGTCGTCGACGGGGTGGACGTCGCGCTCGTCGTGTCCGGGGAGGGCGGCGTCGTGTCGCCGGTGCAGCTCGCGGCGAGCACGACGACGAGCGCGGCGAGCAGAACACTCAGCGTCGGTCGAACCGGTCTCGTCATCTGCGCTCCTCACGCCTTCGTCGCCCCCAGGCGGCGGAGGAAGCTTGCGTGCTCACCCTTAACTCAAGTCGATCCTTGGACACTAGTGCCTATGGCGCGGATTCGCTACCCTCAACCTCATGGACGGGCCGACCGGGGGTCGTCAAGCCCGTCGCGCTCCGCGCCATCGGCGGTGTTGTCGTCTCAATTGCGGAGAAAACGCACATGCTATTGAAGACTGCGCACTTCGTCACCCCCCGAACTCAGGGAGTCGAAGTGTCCTACCGCGGACGCAGCGCGCTCTCGACCTCGGCCGTCGGGACGCCCAGCGCTGCGGCCACCGCGTCGAGGGTCGCCGGCGAGGGCGTTCGCCGACACCCCTGCGCCTCCCACCGCTTCAGCGAGGCGACGGACAGGTGGGCGGCGTGGGCGACCTCGTCGACGCTCAGGCCGGCCGCGAACCGGAGCCATCGCAGGCTCGCTCCCCCTTCGGGGGTCAGGAGCAGTGCCGTGACGGGCACCCGGACCGCTCGAGCCACCGCGTGCAGCAGGTGCGGGCTACGAGGCCGAGCCTCGCCGCGCTCCCACATCGAGATGCGTTCCCCACCGACGACCCCGACCTCGTGCGCGAGCTGGTGCTGTGTCAGCCCAGCTCGCTCACGCGCGGCGCGCAGGGCCGCGCCGTCGATGGCAGGTGTGGTCTCCATAGCGGTCACAACCTACGCGGTCGAGCCCATCGAGCTCGGCACCGCGACCCTCGCGTTCGTCGTCCGAGGGCGGTGCGGTGCGGTGCGGTGCAGCGTGCAGCGTGCAGCGTGCAGCGTGCAGCGTGCAGCGTGCAGCGACGGCCTAGTTTGGCGACCTTCCGGGCGTCGAGTCCCGTCGTTACGCTGGTCGTGTCGCCGTGATTGAGTACGGCCGTGCTGGGGGTGCCCGATGGGCAGGATCAGAGTCGCGTCACTCAACGTTGAGAACCTGTTCGAGCGCCCAAAGGCAATGAGCGGGCCAATGAGCCCGGCTGGCAACCCGATCCTGGATGCCCACGCCCGGCTGAACACCGTGCTGCGGGCCGAGACGTACACGCCCGCGCTGAAGGACGAGATCCTCACGCACCTGGGCACACTCGGACTGCTGCGCTCCGACCAAGCCGAGTTCGCCGTCCTGCGTCAGGTCCGCGGCAAGCTCCTCAAGCGACCCAAGGCCCCCAGCCCGCCAGAGATCGTGGCCGGCGGGCGTGAGGACTGGATCGGGTGGGTCGACCTAGTCAAAGAGCGCGTCGACGAACTCGCGATGACCCACACCGCCCGGGTGATCGGCGACGTGGATGCCGACATCATCGCCGTCATCGAAGCCGAGAGCAGGACCGCGCTCAAGCACTTCACCGACGCCGGCGTGCTCAGCCCTCGCAGCCAACCGCTCTACCCGCGCGTCATGGTCATCGACGGTAACGACGACCGTGGGATCGACGTCGGCCTCATGACCAAGAAGCCGCACCCCATCGTCAACATCGTCTCCCACGTCGACGACGCAGACAGCAGCGGGCGAAGGGTCTTCGGGCGCGACTGCCCGGAGTACACCGTCCAGGTCAACCCCGACCTGCAGATCACGATGCTGGTCAACCACTTCAAGAGCAAGGGCTACGGCAAGCAAGCCGACAACGACAACACCCGCCGCCGGCAGGCAACCCGCGTCGCCGCCCTCTACGACCAACTGCGTCGAGCCGGTCAGCCCAACGTCGTTGTGCTCGGCGACCTGAACGACACCCCCGATAGCGCCCCCCTGCGGCCGCTGCTCGTTGGCACCGACCTGAAGGACATCACCACCCACGCCGCCTTCATCAGCGACGGACGCCCCGGCACCTATGCCAACGGTGCGAAGGGCCAGAAGATCGACTACGTCCTGCTCTCGCCTGCGCTCTACGCCCGGGTCGTCGGCGGGGCCATCTTCCGCAAGGGTGTGTGGGGCGGAAAGAACGGCACACTGTTCGAGCACTACGACACTGTGACGTCGCCCGCCCACGCAGGGTCCGACCACGCAGCCATCTACGCCGACCTCGAGTTCGACTAGCCCGTCTCGACTCCCAGCGCCCCGCCCGTCCAACAAGGTCGACCACGAGGCTCGCGGGATGAGTTAGTGCGCCCCTGCTCGCACCGTCCGCAACTGCTTGGTTGAGTGGCGTCGTGAACCCACAGGACGAGGTCGCCGCGCTTCGCTCCGACCAAGGGCTGTCCGTCTTCTCGCAGGCCGTCCCAGGTTCGTGTCGGTGCCCACGTCAGAGCACTCGGCGCCGGACAGCTCGCGTGAGTTCCTCCAACGTCCCTGCCGGACGGGCGGGCGTCGATGACGCGACACCTGTCGCGCTCGCGCCCCGAAGCCGACGAGCGCGTGCCACCTGACCATCGCGGCGCGGCACCCGCCTTCGGAGAGCAAGTCGCCCTTGCGTAGGGGATCCGGCGGGCCATTACGGGCCATTAGGAGGTGGTTCACACTGTCACCAGATGTCATTGACTGTCGCCGAATGCGCGCCTGACCTGCACAGATGCAGGTCAGAACACCGAGGCGAACCCCCTATCGTCAGCTTCCCAAGCTGAGAGCGCGGGTTCGATTCCCGTCACCCGCTCCGTGTGACGTCTCAGGACATGGTGAACGGCTGAATCCTCGGGGGTTCGGCCGTTTCTCGTTGGTGGCAGGCAGCCGTCCGGGCCGCGCCGGTCGCCGCTCGGTGGCGTCCTAGCATCGATCTCGTGGCGACGGTGCGAACGATTGCGGTGGCGGGTGCGACCGGGCTGATCGGTGCGCAGGTGGTGCAGCTCGCGTCGGCGGCGGGCCTCGACGTGGTAGGCCTCAGCCGGGCGAGCGGGGTGGACCTGACCCTGGAGGGGTCGATCGGGGATCGGCTCGAGGGCGTGGACGCGGTGATCGACGTGACCCGGGCCTCGTCGATGGACGAGCACCAGGCGGTCGAGTTCTTCACCCGGGTGGCGGCGAACCTCGGTTCGGCGGCGCGGGCCGCGGGCGTGCGACGGACGGTCGTGCTGTCGATCGTCGGCGTCGACCGGAGCCAGGACTACCCCTGGTACGTGGCCACGCTGGCGCACGAGCGCGCGACCCGGCTGCACGCCCCGGGAGCGCAGGTGCTCCGTGCCACGCAGTTCCACGAGTTCCCCGGTCAGGTGCTCGACCGGGGCCGGCAGGGTGACCGCGTGGTGGTCATGCAGATGCCGACCCAGCCGGTGGCCTCGCACGAGGTGGCCGCACTGTTGGTCGAGCTCGCGACCCAGGCCGGCTCGGGCGACGTCCAGCTGGCCGGCCCGCGGCGCGAGGACCTGGCCGACCTGGTCCGCCGACTGGCCCAGCTGCGGGGCGACGACGTGCGGGTGGAGGTCGGCCCCACGCCGGCGAGCGTGGCGGCCGGCTCGGTGCTGCCCGGCCCGGGCGTCCTGATCAGGGGAGTCGATTGGCAGACGTGGGCCGAGGCCACCGTGGCGCGGGGCTGAGCGTTCGACGCGGGGTCGACCGGACCGTCGGCGCGCTACCGCCCACGCGGGCGGACGAGGGCGGCGAGGACCGCGACGCCCACGGCGGTGATGGCGCCGACCGGTCCCATGACGGACCAGGCGGGCTGCCCGTCGCGCGCGGCCGTCACCAGCGGGGTGACCAGGATGGGCAGGCCGGTCATCACCAGGAAGACGGCGGCGGCCGGTGCGAGCGTCAGGCCCAGCGGCCGGCGCAGCAGCACAAGGCGGCCGACGGCGATGACGGCAGGCAGGAAGACCGCCAGGTCGAGCACGTGGACCGGGTTGGAGGGCAGCGCCAGGTCCGCCGCCCCGGTGGGGAGCCGGCCCGCAAGCACGGCCGGCACGATGTCTGAGAGCCACAGCACCGTGAAGACGACGCCGATGACGACGAGGTACCAGCCGACCAGCCGCCGCGGCGCACCGCGCAGCGTCGCGGCCACTCCGGGGGGCCGGACGGCGCGCAGGCCGCCTACCAGGGCGAAGAAGGTCAGCCCGAGCACGGCGACCCACGCCAGGAACAGGCGGCCCACGTGGATCGACATCGTGTAGATCACGTAGTTGTAGACCGTGAAGGTCAGCACCCCGGCCCAGAGCAGATGCGCGCGCGCCGACCCGCGCCGGGCCAGCCACGCCAGCAGCAGGGTGGCCGGGCCGGCGACGACGAGGTTCACCAGGTCCTGGGCGATCGCCTGGTCGACGAAGGACCTGGTCTCCTCGCCGTAGATCGCCGACACGTTCGCCAGTCCGAGGGCGCTGGCGACCATGCCGATGGCGGCACCGACGGCCGCCGTCACCCACCACGACGAGGCGACCTGCCGATCGACCGCCACCGGCGTCCTGTCGGGGCGCACCGCAGCACGGTGGGGAGTGCTCCTCTTCATCGTCACCTGCCAAGCGTTCCGGGACGGGCCGACCGCGCATCGGCCAGAGGTCCCGCGCCGGCGCACGTGACGACGACGAGGACGCCTCCGACCGGGCGCCAGAACCGCGGCCCGGTCGCCGGCCGCGCGCCGGACGTCACGCAGTCCGGCGCAGGCCCCGTCGTCCCGCGCCGACCAGTGCCGCGCCGGCTGCCAGGAGCAGCACCGCGACGAGCAGGAGCGGCCCCGGCTCGCTCCCCGTGAGGGGGTGGGTGCTCACGCCCGACGAGGGCGCCTGCGCCGGTGCCGGTGCCGGTGCCGGTGCCGGCACGGTGACCGACGGGACGGCGGCGGCCCGGACCGCGATGTCCGGCGTCGGGTCCGGCGCGGGGGCCGGCGTGGGGACGGGAGTCGTCGGCGGCGCGGACACCGCGAGGGCCGCTGCGGCAACCGCGAACGTCATCGCCGCCGTGGCGGTCTGGGCCAGGTCGAGGATCTGGTTGGTCACGGTCAGGGTGACCGGGAAGGTGCCCGGTGCCGTCGGCGTGCCGGTGATGTGACCCGCCGCGTCGAGCGCCAGACCCGGCGGGAGGGTGCCGGCCGAGACCGAGAAGGTCGGCGCCGGGCTGCCGGTGGCCGTCACGAGCCCGGCGAACGGCTCTCCCACCTGCGCGGCGTCCGGACCGGTCGACGTGACGAGCGGCAGCTCGCCGGCCGCCACCCGGACCGTCACCGAGCAGTCCGGCGTGGTGGTCGCCTCGACGCGCGCGAACAGCCCGGGCTGCGGCGCGAACGCCGGCGCGGCCAGGCACGGCTCCGTGCCCGCGAGGGCCGCCATGCCGGGGACCTGCGCGCCGGCGACGGTCAGCGTGCCGGCAGTGACGTCGAGCGCGCCGGCGCCGATCGCAGCCGCCTGGCTCCCGCTGAACGACGAGCCCGTGGCGACGACCGTGCCGCCGGTGACGGCGACCGTCCCGCCGCTGCCGCCCGCACCGCCGCCGATCCCGGCGCCGCCACCGCCGCCGGTCGCGCGGATGGTGCCGCTCTCGATGGTGATGGAGCCGGCGTCGCGCGCAAAGGCGCCACCGATTCCCGCGCCACCTGCTGATCCCGACGTTGTAAGGACGCCGCTTCCGGCCGGACTCGAGTCCCTAACCAGGATGCTGGCCATACTCGGCTGCTGTTCAACGGTCACGCCTGGACCGCTCGTGGAGGAAATTGTCAACGCGTGTCCCGCGAGGTCGATGACCCACGCGCCACCGGTCGGCACCACCAGCCCGTTAGCGCCCTGCGACTGCACATCCGCAACGAGCCGCACCACCACCGGCGTGGTCCCCGCGAGGCTGAGCATCACCAGGTCGTTCCAGTCGTCGACCAGCACCTCTCCGGCGGCCGCCGCCGGCCCCGCTCCCACCACCCCCACCGTCCCGAGCGCGACGGCCGTCCCCGCCAGCCCGGCCACCATCGCGCGTCGTCGTCCCGCCACCGCCATCTCCCTCGCGTCCGCCGGCACACCGGCGGTCGCCGGGGCCCGGCCCGACCATCGGCGGGTGGGCGCGCGCCCGTAGCGGCCACCACATCCCCATGCGAGTGATGTTCGCGCAGGTCAGGAGCGGTCACGTCAGGTGCAATCCGCGCGGCGCCGGGTGAACCGGACGCGGTCGTCACCCGCCCGGCGGAACGCCCGGGCGATCGACGCGACGGCTCAGCCGGCCGCCGCGACCCGCACCGGCGGGATCCCGTCGCCCAGCCGCCCGTCGGCGCGCAGCCACTCCACGGCCTCCGCCACCGCCTGCAGCGAGGTGTACGCCGGGGCGTAGCCGAGCAGCCGGTGCGCCTTCTCGATGCTCAGCGAGGGGCTGCGCGCCACGTGGTCCAGGGCGGAGCTGCGGAACTCGTCGGACGCCAGCGTCGCGGCGAACTCGTCGAACGGGGCGAAGCGCAGCACGGCGTCGCGGCCGAACCAGCCGGCCGCCGCCTCGGCGAGGCCTCGCATCGTCACCGCGCGCGGCGACACCGCGTAGAACGCCTCGCCGTTCGCCCGCTCCGGCGCGGCGATGCAGCGCCCGACGAGCTGCGCGACGTCCGCCGCGTGGACGTGGTGCACGGTCTCCAGCCCGAACCCCGGCAGCATCAGCTCGCCGCCCGTGGCCAGCGTGCGCCACACCGCGACGTCGACGGTGCCCTGCGGGCCGATGATCGGCCACCCCGGACCCGTGATGTGCCCGGGGTGGACGATCGCCACCGGCAGGCCGCCGGGGCGCCGCGACTCGTCGAGCAGCAGGCGCTCGATCGCCGCCTTCTGCGTGCCGTACTCGCCCCACGGGCGGCGCGGCTCGTCCTCCGTCGCCGGCACCTGCGTCAGGTACCCGTTGACCCAGATGGTCCCGATGTGGACCAGCTGTCGCACCCGCCCGCGCAACGCCTCGACCAGCCGGCCCGCGGAGGCCTCGGTGAAGCAGATCAGGTCGACGACGACGTCGGCGTCCAGGGCCGCGATCCGCGCCGCGAAGCCGCCGGACTCGTCGTCCGCCTCGCGGTCCGCCACCACCTGCTCCACGCGTTCCCAGGCCGGGTCCTCGCGGTACGGCCGGTGCCGGCCGCGGCTGACCGCGACCACCTGGTGCCCCTCGCCCACCAGGGCCGGCACCAGGTACCCGCCGACGTGCCCGCTGGCCCCGATCACTACGATCTTCATCGCCGTCCTCCCGTCCGTGGTGCGCCCATCAGACCCCCGAGCGGCCCGCCAGTCCACCCATGGTCGCGCGTTAAGGTGCACCACGTGCCGGCACGCCTCCCCCTCCGCCTCACGGCGCTCGCGGCGCTGCTGGGCACGGCCGCCCGCCACGCCTGGTTCGTCGAGAGCGAGGTCAGCGGCCTGGCCGAGCTGGTGGGACCCGGGTCGGTCGTGTTTGACGTCGGTGCCGAGTACGGGCTCTACACGTGGCCGCTCGCGGCGCTCGTCGGGCCCACCGGAGCCGTGCACGCGGTGGAGCCGCAGCCGGAGCTGGCACGCCACCTGCGGCGGACCGGTGCCGCACTCGGCGTGCACACGGTGACACTGCACGAGCTCGCCCTGTCGGCACAGCCGGGAGAGGGCTACCTGTCGCAGCCGTCGCGTGGGCGCCGGCCCGTGCACGGCCGCACCTTCCTGGCCAACGACACCACCGGCCTGGGATCGAACGACGAGTTCGACCGCCACCGGAACATCGACGTGGACGTCGAGACGCTCGACGAGCTGGTCGACCGGCTCGGCGTGACACGGCTCGACTTCCTCAAGGCGGACGTCGAGGGCGGCGAGGAGCGACTGCTCGCGGGCGCCAAGGCCACCCTCGAGCGCTTCCGCCCCACGCTGCTGCTGGAGCTGGAGGACCGGCACCTGGCGCGGTTCGAGACCTCGGTGGCGGAAGTGGTGGACGTCCTGGCGGACCTCGGCTACCGGCCGTCCCACTGGGAGGGCCGGTCGTGGCGCCCCGGGATCGTCGGCCGCAACGTGCTGTTCCGCCGGCCTCTGTGAGTCACATGTCGCGGTAGCGCCGCGCCGCCGCGAGGTCGGCGCGCAGCTGCTCGGCCGTGCGCACCTGGCCATACCCCGGGGTGTCGCGCTGGATGCGCCACCCCTCCGACAGCGGCGAGAGCTCCACCGGGTCGAAGCCGAACTCGTCGAGCAGCGCCGCGACCCGCGCCCGCGCCTCGTCGTCCGACGAGATCGCGACGAGCCCGCGCCGTCCCGGGGTGCCCGCCGGCTTCCCGTCCGTGGTCAGCTGCGAGGCGTAGATGTGGTTGAAGGCCTTGACCACCTTCGAGGTGGGCAGGTGGTCCTGGAGCAGCTCGGCCGTGGTGGTGGTCTCGTCGTCGAGCGCGGCGATGTGGCCGTCCCGCTGCGGGTAGTAGTTGTTGGTGTCCACCACCACCTTGCCGGCGAGCGGCTCCACCGGTACGTCCGGGACGGCGCGCAGCGGGACGGTGACGACGGCGAGGTCCGCCGCGGCGGCCGCCTCCGCCGGGGTCGCGGCACGCGCGTGCCCACCGAGCTCGGACACCAGGTCCGCCAGCGTCTGCGGGCCGCGGGAGTTGGACAGGACGACGTCGTAGCCGTGCGCCACCGCGAGGCGGGCCAGCTGCGAGCCGATGTGGCCGGCGCCGATGAAGCCGATCGTGGTCATGCCCGGTGCAACCCCGTCCGCGATGTGGCATTCCCGCGGATGGTCGGCGCGCCGGCGCCGGCGTTCGCCGCGCGACGCGACGCGGGTGAGAATCGACGGTGGCTCCGGGCTCGCGAGGGGAATGGGGACCACCGGACTTCGGTCCGTTGATACCGGCGCCACCTGCGTGTTCGCTCGTGCACGGACAGGACGTGGGACGGGGAGGTCCGGGGTGCGCATCTTGGTGGTTCACGGATCGAAACGCGGTGGCACGGCCGGCCTCGCCGAGATGATCGGCTCCGCGCTCCAGGGGCTGGGGCACCAGGTGACGGTCCGGCCGGCCCGGTCCGTGCGCACGCTGCCGGAGAGCGACGCGGTGATCGTCGCGGGCGGCATCTACGCGGGGCGGTGGCACGGCGACGCCACGTGGTTCGTCAAGCACCACGCCGCCGCGCTGCGGGGGCTGCCGGTGTGGCTCGTCGGCTCCGGGCCGCTCGACGACTCGGCCGAAAAGGGCACGTTCGACCTCGGCAACGGGCTGCGCGCCCTCGCCGAGCGCGTCGGCGCCCGCGGCACGCAGGCCTTCGGCGGCTACCTCGCGGCCGACGCGACCGGGTTCCCCGCGAGCGCGATGGCCAAGACGCACGCCGGCGACTGGCGGGACCCCGAGCACCTCGCGCGCTGGGTGCGCGAGGTCGACGCAGCACTGAAGGCCTGAGAGGAACGGACATGCCCACTCTGGTGAAGTTCGACGTCCGGCAGCTGCCGGAGCTGACCGTCGCGGGGCGCGCCGTGCGCGTGCGGATGGCCGACGAGATGGACGACCCGGTCAGCGAGCTCTGGAGCCGGTGCCACGGCGACGGCACCATCGACGAGCTGGACACGCTGGACCGGTTCGACGACGCACACGTCGGCTGGATGGGCGACTTCGACGCGAAGACGCAGAGCTTCGTCTACCTGGCGGGCGTGCTGCTGGCACCCGGCGCCACCGTGCCCGACGGTCTCGACGTGCGCAGGATCGACCCGTGCCGCGCGGCCGTCGGGTGGGTGCAGGGGTGGCCCGACGAGCTGGTGCCCAACGCCCAGGAGCTCACCGAGACGGCGATGGCCGAGACCGGGCTACGGACCGACGACACCGCCGGCTGGGCGATGGAGCTGTACAGCCGCCCGCGTTGGGACACGCCCGCCGCCAACGGCGAGGTGGTGCTCGACTTCTACGTGCCGTGCCAGGAGCGGGGCGGCGCGCAGGCCTAGAGTCCGCGCACCTTCTCGATCGGGATGCGGACCGCGACGTTCCAGCGCTCCGCGTAGCGCGCGACGTCGTACCCGATCGCGGCGATCGCGGCGCCGTACTTCGCCAGGAACTCGGTGTTGTCCGCCGGTGAGGGGGCGTCGGGCGCGGGCGCGGCGCGCCCGGTGATGATCACCACGTCCTCGCCGTCGTCGCCGGAGTCGAAGTTGAGCGACACCCGCGGGCCGGCCAGCAGCCGCGGGACCCGCTTGGCGTCCTTGTCGTTGTAGACGAGCACGGTGTCCGCGCCGTCCCACAGGAACCAGACCGGGTTGGGCTGCGGCGTGCCGTCCGGCGTGACGGTGGTCAGCCAGACGACGTGCTCGTCGTGCAGCCGCTCGCGGACGTGGTCGCCGAACGTGCCCTCGGGGATCGCCATGCGCCCAACCTACGGGTCGCCATCGGGCCCCGCTCGGCTCGCGGCACCCCGCCCTGTGGTGGTGAAGGGGTCCGCGGGTCAGCGCGCGGGAGCCAGGCCGGCCCGCACGCGGACGGTCTCGCCGAGCGCGACGTCCTGCACGACGACCGCCACACCCGGCGGGATCGGCAGCAACCCGGGCAGCGCGTCGAGGTCCACCTCGACGAGCGTGCGGTTGGCCTCCCACCGCGCCTGCGCGACCCCTGCCGGCGCCTTCGCCAGCTGCGCGCGCACCGCGTCGGTGACGAACCCGGAGACGTCGATCGGCAGCAGCGGATGGCGCACCTCGAGCGCGAGCGTCCAGGTGCGTCCCACCACGCCGCGGTCGTCGATCCGGGCGTCGGCAGCCGGGGCCAACCGCGCGACGGCGCGTACCGCACCCGGGACCCCGGGCAGCTCGTCGACCCGCACGCGCGCCAGCACCGCCGCTCCCTGCGCGCGGACGTCGGTGACGGCGCCCGGCAGCACCCCCATCGCGGTCAGCACGTCCACGGCCTCGCGCAGCGGCAGGCTCAGCTCCATCCCGCCACCCTAAACGGCCCCCTCCTGTCCCACCCCGCCACACGTGGGGCCACTGTGACCTGTGGGACTGATGGGAGGCGCGGCGCGTGGGGGGACGCGGGCGCGGCGTGGGGGGACGCGGGCGCGGCGTGGGGGCGTGGCCGGCTGGGCGCGGGAGGATGGGTCGGTGGAGCAGGGACCCGTGCGACAGACGCCCGTGTACTACTACTCGTCGGCCTCCGGGCTG
>Ga0255338_1000689_pt1 | contig 89372 bp, 86 predicted proteins | sample MeOH1_35cm_T4_19_FD_203715 | JGI IMG/M metagenome (GOLD analysis project Ga0255338, IMG submission 203715) | Sandy soil microbial communities from University of British Columbia, Vancouver, Canada - MeOH1_35cm_T4_195 | ecosystem: Engineered > Artificial ecosystem > Sand microcosm > Unclassified ... | reverse complement strand
AATTTTTATTGGTTCTTGAAGGAATGCGAATGGCGCTTTAATGGAGGCAACCACCAACAGCTTCTCAAGCAGCTAAAATACTGGTATAAAAACGCAAAACATTAACAGCTAAATGGAATAGCCCCTTAATTTATAATGTATATCAATTTTGTGTGTTATCTGAGTGCATGCTGTATTCGCGCTAATGCAATCTCCAGATTCTGAAGAGAGGTTGCAAAGGATAAGCGCATATAGCCTTCGCACCCAAATGCTGATCCTGGAACAATAGCAACGCCATGTTCCAGTAAGTATTCGCTAAATGCAATGTCAGTCTGCATACTTAATGAGCCCTTCTTGTAGAGAGTATCAATGGCTTGCCTTACATCTGCGAATGCATAAAATGCACCTTCGGAAGGCAGATAGCGAACACCATTGGTATTGTTCAATTGCTGGGTGACAAATAGACTGCGCTCCTTGAAAGCAGTTAACATTGGATCAATACAGGATTGATCACCATTCAGAGCCACCTCTGCGGCTGCCTGTGAAATTGAGCTGGGATTTGATGTACTCTGAGACTGTATATTTTCCATTGCTGTAATAATTTGTGCAGGTCCTCCACAATAGCCAATTCGCCAGCCAGTCATGGAATATGCCTTGGAAACACCATTCAGAACCATTGTTTGTGGATATAAATCAGGGCATGCATTCAGAATATTCACAAATTTATGATCAGAAAGCAGTATATGCTCATACATATCGTCTGTAGCAATGATGATTTGTGGGTGTTTGCGAAGTACTTCACCCAATGCCTTCAGCTCATCAATCGTGTAAACAGCACCTGATGGATTACTGGGGCTGTTAATAACAAACATTTTAGTTTTACTGGTAATGGAAGCTTCAAGTTGCCTGGCGGTTATTTTGTAATTCTGCTCAATCCCCGTATTGATAAAAATGGGTTTTCCTTCGGCAATTAAAACAATATCAGGATAAGAAACCCAATATGGTGCAGGAATGATGACTTCATCATCAGGGTTGATAACCGACAATACCAGATTAAAAAAACTCTGTTTGCCACCACATGACACCAGAATTTGATTGGCAGTATATTCAAGATTATTTTCTCGTTTAAATTTAGCAATAATTGCATTCTTTAAACCTGGTGTGCCGCCAACGGCAGTATATTTAGTTAACCCTTTGTTGATCGCTGCGATTGCAGCATCTTTAATATGTTGTGGCGTATCAAAATCCGGTTCCCCGGCACCCAAGCCAATAATATCCTTACCGTCAGCTTTAAGTTTTGCAGCACGCGCAGTCACAGCAAGGGTGGGAGATGGTTTAATGGTTTGAGCACGATCAGAGAGTTTCACAAAAAATCCTCATACTAAAATGGATAGGTCAACATGTTAAAATGACTTAATGTAGCAAATTCAACAATGGAATTATACCTGTGATCGTTACCTTCCCCAATAGCCCTTTCAAGTTACATCAATCATTTGAACCCGCGGGTGATCAACCGGCAGCCATTACACGATTAATCGAAGGGATCAATGATGGTCTGGCATTTCAAACATTGCTGGGAGTGACCGGATCAGGGAAAACCTTTACGATCGCCAATGTTATTGCGCGCTCAGGTCGTCCCGCGATTCTGATTGCACCCAATAAAACATTAGCGGCACAGCTTTATGCAGAAATGCGTGAATTTTTTCCTGAAAATGCGATTGAGTATTTTGTTTCATATTATGACTATTATCAACCCGAAGCTTATGTGCCATCGAGAGATCTTTATATAGAAAAAGATTCCAGTATTAATGAGCATATTGAGCAAATGCGCTTATCTGCGACGAAATCATTACTAGAGAGGGATGATGTGATTATTATTGCAACCGTATCCTGCATTTATGGTATTGGGGATCCGGTTGATTATCATGGGATGATTCTGCATTTGCGTGCTAATGAAAAGATTTCTCAGCGTGAAATAATTAAACGACTGATAGAAATGCAGTATGAGCGTAATGAAATAGAGTTTAAGCGTGGTACATTTCGTGTCAGAGGCGACGTGGTTGATATTTTTCCCGCTGAAAGCTCGGAATTGGCGGTACGGGTATCGTTATTCGACAATGAGTTAGAAACGGTATCACTATTTGATCCACTAACAGGACGCGTACTGCAGAAATTATCACGCTATACCATTTATCCCTCGAGTCACTATGTCACACCACGAAGCACCACACTACGTGCTATGGAAACAATCAAGAGCGAATTAAAGGATCGACTGGAGTATTACTATCAGGAACATCGCCTGGTTGAAGCACAGCGGATTGAGCAACGTACACGGTTTGATCTTGAGATGCTTAATGAGTTGGGTTTTTGTAAGGGCATCGAGAATTATTCGCGCCATCTCTCAGGAAGAAAACCAGGTGATCCGCCACCGACACTTATCGATTATCTGCCCAAAAATGCGTTAATGGTTATTGATGAGAGCCATGTGACTGTGCCACAAGTGGGTGGTATGTATCGAGGCGATCGCTCCCGCAAGGAAAATCTAGTGAATTATGGATTCCGATTGCCATCCGCATTGGATAATCGTCCATTACAGTTTGGTGAATTTGAAAGGATGATGCCGCAAACTGTTTTTATATCGGCTACTCCGGCTGAATATGAGCGGATTCATAGTGGCCAGGTGGTCGAACAGGTCGTGCGCCCAACAGGACTTGTCGATCCGGAAATTGAAGTGCGCCCTGTAACAACACAAGTAGATGATCTGATGTCCGAGATTACTCTGCGGACTGCCAAGAATGAGCGAGTGCTGGTTACAACACTCACCAAACGCATGGCAGAGGACCTCACCGATTATTTTTCTGATCACCATATAAAAGTACGCTATTTGCATTCTGATATTGACACGGTTGAGCGAGTGGAAATAATTCGTGATTTACGTCTGGGCAAATTTGATGTGTTGATTGGTATTAATTTACTGCGGGAAGGATTGGATATTCCGGAGGTATCACTGGTGGCAATACTTGATGCGGATAAAGAAGGGTTTTTAAGATCTGAAAGATCACTGATCCAAACAATTGGCCGGGCTGCGCGACATATTAACGGAACGGCTATTTTGTATGCAGATAAAATTACTAAATCAATGCGGTTTGCTATAGACGAAACAAAGCGTCGACGTGATAAACAAACGATACATAATCAAATAAATAATATTACACCACGTTCGGTACACAAACGGATAAAAGACTTGATCGACGGTGTTTATAATTATGAATCCGCGCAGCAGAATCTAAAAACCGCCCAGGCGCAAGCGCGTTATGATGCAATGAGTGAGGCCCATATCGGTAAAGAAATAAATCGCCTGGAAAAACTAATGCATGGTGCTGCCAAAAATCTGGAATTCGAACAGGCTGCTCACTATCGTGATGAAATCAAGAAGCTGAAAAATAAACTATTTATTGGAACAACTGAAATCAAATAACACTATTTCTTGATCATGGTTGATGATACAAAAATGACCCGATCGAATGTCCGGTTCAGCGTCTTGCTGGTAAAGTTATGCATGGCCATGCTTTCAACGAAACGGATATGATCGCCTTTATTCACTTTGGTGGTGGGTGCTGCAATCCAGAAAACTTTTCCGCCATTTTCTAATTCCATGTAGGTATAACCCGTTGTATCAATAAATGAAACTACTTTCCCTTCATTATTGGGAAGACGATCACTGGTCGTGGTTTCGGGCGATTTTTCCACTTCGTGATGTAGAGCCATGACGGCGAATGGATTCAATAGCAAACAACCAATAAGAACAAGGTGGAGCGAATGGGAAATTTTCATTTTTATTTCAGCCGGCAGATTAATAGAATGGCGATATGATACACCGCTGATAATGTTTGCTCCAATAGGATCATTATTTAAATTCAGAATCATAAAAAAATTAATCGAGTCTTTGTGCCTGCTGATCTTGACGTACCTTTTCAAAAAAGCAAATTGCAGCCGCCGCAGCTGCATTTAATGATTCAGTTTTCCCAGGCATGGGAATAACGATATTTTCATCAGCAACGTGAAGGAGTTCCGGTGATAAACCCATACCTTCATTACCAAATACAAACGCTGTTGGACCCGCTAATGAGAGATCATAAAGATTCTTTTTCGCGTGCAAAGAGGTAGTAATGACATGCCCGCTAAATTTCTGGGCCAGTGTTATTAAATCTGAATTTTCATAAATCTGTAAAAAGAAATGAGCACCCATGGCAGCACGAAGCGTTTTGGGTGACCAAGCATCAGCACAGTGATCGGAGAGATAAGCAGCTTTAACACCAGCCGCTGCAGCTGACCGTAAAATAGACCCAAGATTTCCGGGATCCTGGATTGTTTCCAGTAAAACACAGAATGAATCATCTTGATCAATGGATGTTTTGATCGCTTTTGGTATTGAGATAATTGCCAGGATGCCGGTAGGTGTTTTAACGGGAGAGATCTGTCGGAATAACGAATCGCTGATGACTGATACATTCTGTTTGTCGATCAACTTATCAAGAAAATATCTTATTTCTTGATTTTCAGAACTGGACTGACCAATAATAATATTTTCTGCTGATCCCGATACCGCATAATGCGTTTGGATGAGGTGGATACCATCCAGCAATGTCATATTATTTTTCTTGCGGTATTGTAGCGATTTCTCTAACTTTGTCAGTTGTTTGATAATCGGGTGTTCACGCGAAGTGATTAACTGCATTCATGAATTCTCGAAATTATCGGAATAAGCGTGAGGATAGGCTCGCTTATCAATCCTTGTAGCGATACTCGGCGGACATGGCATGCGCCTGTAATCCTTCTCCATTCGCCAGGATAGAAGCAATTGCCCCCAGTTTTGCAGCACCTTGTTGAGAAACCTGAATTAAACTGCTGCGTTTCTGGAAATCATATACACCCAGCGGGGAAGAAAACCGTGCCGTTCGTGACGTGGGTAATACATGATTAGGTCCGGCACAGTAATCTCCAAGCGCCTCACAGGCATTTCGTCCAAGAAAAATAGCGCCGGCATGTGTTATTTTGTCAAGCCATATCTCAGGTTCTTCTACCGATAGTTCAAGGTGTTCCGGGGCAATTCGGTTGGCAATCTGACAAGCTTCTGTTAAATCCTTTACCTGGACCAATGCGCCACGATTTTCAAGCGATGCATGAATAACCGCTTTACGGGGCATATTTTCTAATTGTCGATCAATACTGCGTGCCACCTGATCAAGAAACGATGCGTCCGAGCATAGTAAAATGGCTTGTGCCAACTCATCATGCTCTGCTTGGGAGAATAGATCCATTGCAATCCAGTCCGGATTGGTCTTGCCATCGCAAATGATCAGTATCTCTGAGGGTCCGGCAACCATATCAATGCCAACAATGCCAAATACACGGCGTTTGGCGGCAGCTACATAGGCATTGCCTGGGCCGACTATTTTATCTACTTGTGGAATGGTCTCGGTGCCATAAGCCAGCGCACCAATGGCCTGTGCGCCACCAATTGTAAAGATGCGATCAACCTGACCAATGGCGGCAGCTGCCAGCACCAGATCATTTCTTTCTCCTCTGGGAGTAGGGACTACCATGATGAGTTCTTTGACGCCAGCCACTTTGGCTGGAATGGCATTCATGAGTACTGAGGAAGGGTAAGAGGCTTTGCCGCCCGGAACATATAACCCAACGCGATCCAGCGGAGTTACTTTTTGACCTAGCAAAGTACCATCGGCATCAGTATAGTGCCATGAACTAAGCTGCTGCTTTTCATGGTAGCTGCGAATCCTGTCGGCTGCCTGTTCAAGCGCGTTACGCTGGGCGAGCGGTAATTTTAGTAACGATTGCTGTAGATGATCCTGGGTTAATTCAATATCTTCTGCAGATGTAATGGCAACTTGATCAAAGCGATTGGTGTATTCAATTAACGCGCTGTTTCCGCGAGATTTTATGTCAGTCAGGATTTTGGCAACTGTTAAATCAATGGTTTCATCCTGCGCATTTTCAAAAGCCAATAGCTTATCCAATATGATATTAAAATCGGTATCGGTTGAATTGAGTCTTTTTATCTGAATCATAGGAATAGTGTTGTTCCAGATTTTACCCTGATGAGGGAGGCTTATTTCTTTATTGCACCAGCAAAGGCATCCAGAATGGGCTGGATTGCATCGCCCTTTAATTTCAAGGCGGCCTGGTTAATGATCAATCGTGCAGAAATCGGCATAATTTCTTCCACCGCTTTCAGGTTATTGGCTTTTAGCGTATTGCCACTGGAGACGAGGTCTACGATCGCATCGGCCAAACCTACTAAGGGAGCTAGTTCCATGGAACCATACAGTTTGATGAGATCAACATGCACACCTTTGTCAGCGAAGTGTTCGCGGGCAGTCTGTAGATATTTTGTAGCGATCCGTAACCGTGCACCTTGCCGCACAGCGGATTCATAGTCAAAACCTTCTGGCACGGCGACCATCATACGGCAACGGGCAATGTTCAGATCCAGAGGCTGATATAGGCCTGTTCCACCATGTTCCAGCAATACATCTTTACCTGCAATACCCAGATCGGCTGCACCATATTGCACATAGGTGGGCACGTCGGATGCACGGACAATGATCAGATGTACATTAGCACGATTGGTGGATAATATGAGCTTGCGGGATGTCTCCGGGTTATCCAGTACAATAATCCCCGCAGCTTCCAGCAAAGGTGCCGTGTCTTCAAAAATTCGCCCTTTTGACAGGGCGATCGTAATATCAGTCATAAATCAGGATATCATCCAAGATTGGCAGCAGCAAAGTTCCAATTAATCAGTTTATCAAGAATCGTGTTCACATAGTCAGCGCGTCGATTCTGATAGTCTAAATAATAGGCGTGTTCCCACACGTCGATGGTCAATAATGGACGGGTGTTTCTGGTTACTGGTGAGTCGGCATTGCCGGTTTTAGTAACTGTGATCTTATCTCCATCCAGCACCAACCATGCCCATCCACTGCCAAATTGAGTCATCGCAGCTGTTGCAAATTCCTTTTTGCAGTTTTCCAGGCTGCCAAATGATGCATCTATTTTTTGTTTTAATGCCGAAGAGGGCTCACCACCACCATTAGGACTCAAACTATGCCAGTAGAACATATGATTCCAGACTTGTGCAGCATTATTAAAGATAGCTGCTTTGTCTGCTTGCCCAGCGGTTGCCTTGATAATCTGTTCCAATGATTGACCAACAAAGCTGGTGTTCGCAATCAGATTATTTAAATTATCCACGTAGGTCTTATGATGCTTTCCATAGTGGAAGCTCAATGTATTGGCTGAAATGATAGGCTCCAGCGCTGTATCGGCATAGGGCAGAGGAGCTAGAATAAATTGAGAGCCGGATTGTGCTGTTTGAGAAAAATTATCAACAGTATAGTTGGACATCGTGTTATCTCCTTAAGAATAGAATGTTCGAATGAAAGTTTTGATAAAGCAATTGCCAATAACCTAATGGTTGCAGATAGGCTATTAAGCCAGATCGGTGTTGGCTATCAATTTGTTCGGTTTGTTTCAGTTGTGAATGTGATTTTATTGTATCCCGCCAAACGAGCCGCTTCCATCACGGTTATAACAGATTGATGGGTTGCCTTGGCATCGGCATTGATAATAATCAATGGATCGGACTGATCCTTAACTGCGGATCGCAAGGCATCCCGTAATCCTTCAATACTGGAAAACTTGACGGGTACTAAATTAATTGTATAGTCTCCCACTGCATTTACAGTAATATCAATTCCATTGGGTTTCTCTATGTTTTTATTGACTTCTTCTGCACTAGCCTGTGGTAAATTGATTTCGAGCTCAGCAAATTTTGAATAAGTTGTCGTGACAACCAGAAAAATAAGTATTACAAGCAATACATCAATCATGGGAACCAGATTGATTTCCGGCTCCTCAGTTTTTTTTCCACGTTGAAAGTTCATAGATTTATCCGATGCAAAGTATATTTTCTATATCGAGGACAGGGATTATATGAGGAAATTGACCCCCTATATAAATCATTCAATCAGTCCATTTATAATAATAGGCAAGTATAATAATAAAATTGGGTTTGCTTTTGTTTAAATCTAAATAAATTGCATAATTATTATGTCATAGGTTTGCAAAATAACCAGTGTCGATTTTATATAATCAATCGATGCAATGAGCGTGTCCGTTGCATTATTTTATTTCTTAATTTATTTAAATGATTAAACCATTAATTAGTGTTGTCATGGGAAGCAGCAGCGATTGGGATGTCATGCAGCATGCTGCTGCGATTCTGGAAGAATTTCATATTGCTTATGAAGCTAAAATAGTTTCTGCTCACCGTACGCCTGATCTGATGTTCCAGTTTGCAGATGAAGCCAGTGCGCGAGGAATCAAGTGTATCATTGCAGGTGCCGGCGGTGCGGCGCATCTTCCTGGTATGATTGCTGCGAAAACAACATTGCCGGTACTGGGTGTTCCTGTCAATTCAAAGTATTTGCAAGGCTTGGATTCATTGCTTTCCATTGTGCAGATGCCACGCGGGGTGCCTGTGGCTACTTTTGCAATCGGTGAGGCGGGTGCTACCAATGCAGGTTTGTTTGCCGTGGCGTTACTGGCGGTTAATGATAGTTTGCTCAGTGAGCAATTGCAGGCATTTCGAAACAAGCAGACCGACACCGTTAAAGCTATGAAGCTGCCAGAATAATGCGTTTTATGCCTGGAGTCATGCTGGGTCTGTTAGGCGGAGGCCAGCTTGGACGGATGTTTACGATGGCGGCCCAACGTATGGGCTATCAAGTGACTGTATTGGATCCTTCAGCAGATTGCCCAGCTGGACGAGTGGCCGACCACCTGATCTGCGCAGATTATACGGACAGCGCGGCGCTACAGGATCTAGGGTCGCGGTGTGTGGCCATTACCACCGAGTTTGAGAATATTCCGGCAGTATCATTGGAGAAGTTATCTGGATTCTGTACTGTTAGTCCTGATGCACACAGTGTTTCAATTGCACAGAATAGAATTTCCGAAAAGCAATTTCTACGGGAAAACGGTTTTTCCGTGGTACCTTTTACTGTCATCGAAGGTACTGGAGATTGGTCGCACGATGATATTAACGCATTACAGTTATTTCCGGGTATCCTCAAAATCAGCCAGTTTGGCTATGATGGTAAGGGGCAAAGGCGCGTTCACGATGAAATGGAATTAAATGCGGCATTATCTGATTTCAAAGGGCAGATTTGTGTACTGGAGCGACTGATACCACTCAGTTGTGAGATGTCCGTGGTGGTTGCAAGAGGCTATGATGGTGAGCTGAGAGTTTTCCCTGTCTCGGAAAATCAACATGTAAACGGAATTCTGGATATCAGTATTGTCCCGGCCAGGATTTCCCGGGAATTGGCCGGGCAGGCGCAGGTCATTGCACAATGTGTGGCTGAGAAACTCGATTATCATGGCGTGCTATGTGTTGAATTCTTTGTGCTTGAGAACGATCAATTGCTGATTAATGAAATTGCCCCGCGCCCCCATAATAGTGGCCACTATTCCATTGATGCCTGTACAACTTCGCAATTTGAACAACAAGTACGCGCATTATGTGGCATGCCACTTGGTGATACCACCTTGCATAGTGCGTCCGTGATGGTGAATCTGTTGGGTGATTTATGGCAGAACGGCGAACCGGATTGGGGTCTGGTTTTGCAACACTCCTCAACAAAATTACATTTGTATGGAAAAACAGAACCACGTCCGGGACGAAAAATGGGGCACTTTACAGTTCTGAGCGAAACTGCAGAAGCTGCATTACAGAAAGCTATCACAATTAAACATCAGCTAAGCCACAATTAAATCAATGCCAATATCCAGCCAGACCGGGTTATTTGAAACAACGATAAAGAGCCTGCCACTTTTGCATCGCGGCAAGGTTCGTGACATTTATGACATTGATAATGAGCGATTGCTTATTGTTCAAACCGATCGTTTATCCGCATTTGATGTAATCTTACCAACCGCAGTGCCTGGCAAAGGGAAATTATTGACCGCTTTATCAGCATTCTGGTTCAAAAAACTTGCGCATATCATCCCGAACCATTTAACAGGGATACGGCCAGAATCAGTTGTGACCGAGTCGGAACGCGAACAGGTACTTGATCGTGCATTTGTGATCAAACGATTAAAGCCATTGCCTGTTGAAGCCATTGTGCGCGGCTACGTGGTTGGGTCGGGCTGGAAGGATTATCAAAGGACAGGTGCGATCTGCGGCATTACATTGCCTGCGGGCCTTCAGCAGGCAGAAAAACTACCAGGCGGCGCTATCTTTACACCATCAACTAAAGCAGTCATTGGAGCACATGACGAAAATATTACGTTGTCAGATATGGCACAGCAATTAGGCGATGCGCTTACGCAGAAGGTTCGCGATAAAGCTATTCAACTTTATACGACAGCAGCTGATTATGCGACTGACAGAGGCATCATCATTGCCGATACGAAATTTGAATTTGGCTTGGATAAATCAGGAGAGCTTTATTTGATTGATGAAGTGCTGACGCCTGATTCATCGCGCTTCTGGCCAGCTGATCAGTATCAGGTTGGTAAGAACCCTCCCAGTTACGATAAACAATTTGTCCGCGACTGGTTGGAAAAACAGGACTGGGATAAAAAAGCACCCGCACCAGAGTTGCCGGATGAAATTCTTCAACAAACCATGCAAAAATATCAGGAAGCATTAAACGTATTAATTGCAAATTAAAAGACTGTTGTATGTGATGGAAATAATCCAATCTCAGATTATTCCTAGTAACATCTTAACGCCTAAGCAATAAAGCAATGCCACAAAGATCTTTTTCAAAGTAGCTGTCTGGATCGAGTGGGCAGTTCTGGCACCGTATGGCGCTGTGATCATGCTAGCCAGCACAAGCCAGGCAAGCGCCGGTAAATAAACATACCCCAGGCAATAATCCGGCAATGATTGCGCGTGCATGAGTCCATTGGCAATATAGCCTGTAGTGCCGGTAATCGCGATTGGGAAACCAATTGCGGATGCAGTGCCAATTGCCTGGTGAAGTTTGACATTGCAGATAGATAAAAACGGTACCGATAATAATCCTCCACCTATTGCAACCAGACTGGAGATTGCTCCGATGAGATTACCCGCTGCAAACAAACCGATTTTTCCAGGTAACTGAAAACTGGGCACTGGATTCAGCTTAAGCAGCATTTGTGTCGCGGCAAAGAAAATAAAAACAACAAAAATAATGCTTAATACTTGATTCGTTAGTGTGCTGGCTATTGTGGTGCCAATGAATGTACCCAGAAGAATACCGGGTGTTATATGTTTAACGATGGCCCAATTGATGGCGCCATACGAATGATGCGCACGCAAACTGGCTGCTGAAGTGAAAATGATGGTAGCCATTGTAGTGCCTAATGCAAGATGCAGGATACGGTCAGGTGGAAAATCCTGTGCTGTAAAAATAAAAGTCAAGGCAGGCACAATAATCAGACCGCCACCGATGCCCAACAAACCTGCAAAGAATCCGACAACAGCTCCCACACTCAGGTAAATTAACAGCCATTCCATTGACTGATGGTTTCGCTTGATTGAACAGTTTTTCCCATCTCTTAAGTAGAAATCTTGTAGTTAATGCCCGTGCTGTTTTTTTGCAAGGCAGGCAGGTTTCTGAAGTAGAGCTTATCTGGCGTTTTATCGTTACACACCGTGTGTGGTCGTGTTCTGGCTGATGGAGTAAGATATTATTTTAAAACTTTTTTCATTGGTTATGTTGTCGTAAGCACATAGTGTCCAGTCAACTCCGTCAATGTCTTGTCACTTTTGATTGTGACTATTATCGCCCTGGCTGTCTCAAATTTATGAGACCACTTCTTTTTCTTTTATTAATACAGTATTTTCTGCATATGGCAAGGTGTCAGGATAATCTTTACTAAAGTGTAATCCCCGGCTTTCATGTCGTAGCATTGCACTGCGTACAATTAAATCTGCTGTATCAACCAGATTACGCAATTCTAATAAATCACTGGTAACACGAAAATTTGCATAGTATTCATTAATTTCTTCACGCAAAAGTTCAATTCTGCGATGCGCTCGCTGCAATCGTTTATTTGTGCGGACAATGCCAACATAATTCCACATAAATCGCCTTAATTCATCCCAGTTATGCGCAATGACAATCTCTTCGTCTGCATCAGTTACACGGCTTTCGTCCCAATCGGGCAATTGCACTGATGGAAAGGATGGCTGTGTAACAATATCCTGTGCAGCTGATTGAGCCAACACCAAGCACTCCAGTAATGAATTGCTGGCTAAACGATTTGCGCCATGCAATCCAGTATATGCAGTTTCTCCAATGGCATACAGATTATTCAAATCGGTTTTTCCATGTCGATCCGTCAGAATTCCGCCACATGTATAATGCGCAGCAGGAACAACCGGTATTGGCTCTTTCGTAATATCAATGCCGAGTTCCAGGCAACGTGCATGAATAGTGGGGAAGTGTTTTTTTAAGAAATGAGCTGATTTGTGCGAAATATCCAGATAAACGCAATCCAGGCCCCTTTTCTTCATTTCAAAATCTATTGCACGCGCTACGATATCACGGGGTGCAAGTTCAGCGCGCGGATCATGTCGGGGCATGAAGCGTTCACCATTAGGGAGTAGTAGTAAACCTCCTTCACCACGAACTGCTTCACTGATGAGAAATGATTTTGCATGCGGATGGTAAAGGCAAGTGGGATGAAATTGTATGAACTCCATATTAACGATACGGCAACCGGCTCGCCAACCCATCGCGATACCATCACCTGTAGCGGTGTCAGGATTGGTCGTATAGAGATAAACTTTACTGGCCCCACCGGTTGCAAGTATCGTATTTTGTGCAGTAAATGTATGAACTTTATCGTGCTCCTTGTCGAGAATATATGCACCAAGGCATTGTTTTTTCTGATTCCTCGGATAATTCTGTAATTTATCACTGGTAATCAGGTCAATTGCAATATGCTGTTCCAATACCTGAATATTTGGATTATTTCTGATTTTTTCGATTAACGCATGTTGTACGGCTTTTCCAGTCGCGTCACCGCTATGAATAATGCGCCGGATGCTGTGACCACCTTCTTTAGTCAGATGATACCCTGTTTCGTTTTCCTGATCACTTGTGAATAAAACACCCTGATTTATTAACCAATGGATTGCCTGGGGTGCATTTTCCGCAATATAGCGAGTAACTGCTTCATCACATAATCCAGCACCAGCGATTAATGTATCTTGAACATGTTGTAAGGGAGAATCATCGTTTGATAATGATGCGGCAATACCGCCTTGTGCCCAAACGCTAGCACCTGTATTAACAGAGTGTTTGGTTACGATACAAATTTTTTTATACTGTGCCAAATGGAGAGCAAGCGTAAATCCAGCTAAACCACTGCCAATAATAAGTGTATCGAAATTATAATTCTGCATTTGATCTGGGGAGTTTTTACTTATCTAATCGATAATCATAGCAGACTCAACCCGCTTAATGATCGAGTCTATAAAAGAATTCTGTAGAAGTGAACTAAATATAAAGTCTAATTGTCTGTTACGCAGGCAACTTGTAGTTTCAGAGTTTCAATCGAATAGGTATACTTGATCCGTTGCGTTTCAATAGTATTAGTTTGCTGACAATAATTGTATCAATTCAAAACGCTCAGGGATCAAGTAGTATGAGTGATCGGGAAGTCGATCAACAGTTAGTAGAACGAGTTCAAAGCGGAGATAAGCATGCTTTCGATCTACTTGTAATTAAATATCAGCGAAAGCTGGGGCGTTTGTTATCGCAATTTATTCGAGACTCGGCTGAAGTAGAGGACGTTACTCAAGAAACCTTTATTAAGGCATATAGAGCGTTACCTTCATTCAGAGGGGATAGTGCTTTTTATACCTGGTTGTATCGAATTGGAATTAATACGGCAAAAAATTTTCTGGTTTCTCAAGGAAGGAGGGCGCCCGTATTACAAGAATTTGATAATGAAGATGCGGAGAATTTTGAAGATAGCAGTCTTGTTAGGGAATTAAATACACCAGAGAGTGAACTGATGAGTAAACAAATTGCTCAAACAGTTAATCAAACGCTTGATGCGTTGCCTGAGGAATTGAGAACGGCAATTACATTGAGGGAAATTGATGGATTAAGTTATGAAGAGATTGCAAGTATTATGGGCTGTCCGATAGGCACTGTACGCTCACGTATTTTTCGTGCACGAGAAGCGATCTCTGAAGAGTTGCGTCCGCTATTAGGAACAAGTAAAGACAAGAGGTGGTAATGTGAAGAATAAAGTATCTGAATTGATGGATGGTGAGCTTGACCAGCAGGCAGCTGTAAATATCATTGCAGCGCTTAAAAAGAATGACCAGCTACGTGAAAATTGGGAAACGTATCATTTAATTGGAGATACATTACGACAACCATCTAAATTATCAATAAATGTTTCTCATAAGATCAAAGCACAATTAATAAACGAACCAACCGTTCTATCTCCGCAAATGCCGCAAAACCTCCAGCGGCAAAAATATAAAGTCTTTGCCTTTTCAATTGCTGCTTCCCTGATAGCAATGGTTACCGGATGGATAGCGATTCAAAACTTATACCAGCCGCAACAAATCATGATGGCAGAACGATCTAATAAAGAAAGTATAATGCCTGTTGTGCCGGTAAAAGTCTCAAATCCACCATCGTCGTTTGTTTATCAGCATCCACCAGTAGAAATTAATGATTATTTATTTGTGCATAGAGAATTCTTACCGGGAACCACAACGCAGGAACTAACAACTTATGTACATCCAGTTAATGAAACTTATGAAAGATATGCTAGATGATCAGCCGTAAATCAATAGTCATATTATTATTTATATCCCTTATTTCTCAATCAGCATTTGCACAAGAATTAGTAACTTCATCAGAAGAAGCGCTCGGTTGGTTAAGAAAAATCACGAACGCACCTCGTCAACATAATTATCTCGGCACATTTATTTATTATGCAGATGGCCATATAGAAACATCGCGTATTGTTCATATGGTTGACCAAGATGGAGAACACGAAAGAATCGAGGTGTTAGATGGTCTTCCACGCATTGTTTTTCGTAACAATGATGAAATGAAGTGTTATTTGCCTGAAGGTAAAAAGATCTACACAGAGAAGCGATGGTTTCGTAAATTTTTCCCTGATCTCTTGCCCCAGCTAACGAATGATATTGATAAAAACTATGATATCAAATTGGGAAAACGAGAACGTGTTACGGGGTATGATTGTCAGGTTATGACATTGATACCGCGTGATAATCTGCGGTATGCACATAAATTCTGGATTCACTCTGACACAGGACTGTTATTGAAAGCAGCTGTAATAACGGGCGATGGGATTGTAGAACAATTTGCATTTGCACACCTGGAAATTGATGGGGATATTAATTCAGAGTTATTGAAACCAAATCAAACTGTGCTGACAGAAGAATGGCAAACAACTAATTTGTTAACTTCGATGGTTAATGAGGGAGAATTGGCGTGGCAAACCAGTAAGTTGCCTACTGGGTTTAAGAAATTAGTAGAAATGAAGCGCCATTTAACTGAAAAACAAATACTGGTCGATCATATTGCCATTTCAGATGGACTCGCAACAGTTTCAATCTTTATTGAACCCATTACAGAGCAATCTCCTCCACCGGTATCCGGTTTCTTTTCGAGCCGGGGTGCTATTAATATTTATGTCCGCATACTGGATGGTAATAAAATTACAACAGTGGGTGAGGTTCCCTTGGAAACAATTAAATTAATTGGTGATTCTGTTTTTAAGCAGGAGCAACTAAGTATTACCAATGTGACTAAAACACCTAAGCACTGAATTAATATCTCGCCTGTTTTTTTACATAAAAATTGTATTTCTGTCATTCTGATTTTCCCTTAACAGAATTCTTAACAAGAAATAGTAAATAGTAGATGTACTCTATTTACTCTAAATCTAATTTGTCAGTATATTGTGAATATTAATCATTCATATCGATTTATATCAAGGATAGGAATCATGCGTCAGTTTACGTTCATTCTATTATTTGTAATCACGCCCCTGGTAAATGCACAAACCAGCAAATTGCCAGATTTTACCGGACTTGTTGAGAAATATGGTGCTGCGGTAGTAAATATCAGTGCGACTCAAACTCAAAATGTTATAGCGAATCAGATTATCCCTGAGATCCCTAATATTCCTGAAGACTCACCTTTCTATGAATTCTTTAGGCGACATATGCAACCATTTTCAGCGCCAAGGAAAACCGAACCAAAATCAATGGGATCTGGATTTATTATCAGTACAGATGGTTATATTCTGACAAATGCGCATGTGGTTGAAACAGCCGATGAAATCACTGTAAAGCTTAATGATAAGCGTGAATTTGTAGCAGAGGTTATCGGTACAGACCGTAAAACAGATATTGCACTTATCAAAATTGATGCAACCGATTTACCGATCATTACAAAAGGAAATCCTGATGAGCTCAAAGTGGGTGAATGGGTGATTGCAATTGGTTCACCGTTTGGTTTTGAGAACAGCGTGACAGCAGGTATTGTTAGCGCTAAGGGACGTTCACTGGCACAAGAAAATTATGTTCCATTTATCCAGACTGATGTGGCCATTAACCCCGGTAATTCAGGCGGCCCTTTATTTAATATGATGGGTGAAGTAGTTGGAATCAATTCGCAAATATATAGTAGAACCGGTGGATTCATGGGACTCTCATTTGCCATACCGATCAATGTTGCGACTGAGATTGCTGATCAGCTAAAGGTGAGCGGAAAAGTTAGTCGCGGAAGAATTGGCATTATGATTCAGGAAGTCACTAAGGAGCTGGCAGAGTCATTTGGATTATCGGGGGTTAACGGAGCATTGGTTGTCTCGGTTGAGAAAAGCGGTCCAGCCGATAAGGCTGGCATTAAAGCACGTGACATCATCATTCAATTTGATGGAAAAGCTGTTACAGCTTCCGCAGATTTGCCACGTATTGTTGGTAATACAAAACCAAATTCGACGGTATCCGTTCATGTCTGGCGGGATAGTACGGTCAAAAAAATGTCGATCGAGGTAGGGGAAACTCCTGCTGATGAATCAATCGATCAACGTAAATTCAAGCAAGGTAAAAAACCCGATACGTCCAATCGACTCGGACTTGCGTTAAGAGAATTAACATCGGAACAAAAGAAGCAACTAAGCTTGAATAATGGGTTAATAGTTGAAGACATTCAGTCGGGTGTTGCCAGTCGTGCAGGAATACGCGTTGGTGATGTTATTCTTGGTTTTAATAGTAAGGATGTGAAAACCGTAGAGCAGTTTAACCAATGGCTTGAACAGGTTGAGAATGGGCGTAATATTGCTTTATTAATTAAAAGAGGGGATATCACTACTTTTATAACAATGAAACTGATTAATAATGACAAAAAATAAGAAAAATATTGCTGACCAGAATACTATAAAAGAATTTATTGTTTATGGACGTGAAGACTGTCATTTATGTCAGGATATGGTACTTGCCTTGCAGAATTTGCAGGAGCAAGTATCATTTAAGTTTGAAATGATTAATATCGATACCAGCGCACAATTAATTACACTTTATGGAAATAAAATACCAGTATTGATATCAAAGTTGGACAATAAAGAAATTTGTCATTATTTTCTGGATAGGACGGCTTTAGATGAATATCTTGTGAAATTTCGATAGAATGCTGCCTCCTGCTATGGCGATCTTTGTGTTTATTGATATTTTTAAATTTTGCCATATTAAATCTTGCATAATTACTTCATAAAGTCCAAATCCTAATGCAGCATATCCGAAATTTCTCAATAATTGCTCATATCGACCATGGCAAATCAACATTAGCAGACCGAATTATTCATATTTGCGGTGGTTTATCAGATCGTGAAATGGAAGAGCAAGTTCTGGATTCCATGGATCTGGAACGTGAAAGAGGCATCACAATTAAAGCACAGACTGCTGCATTACGGTATAAGGCACGGAATGGTGAAACCTATTTATTAAATTTAATCGATACGCCTGGGCATGTTGATTTTTCATACGAAGTATCACGTTCGCTGGCTGCTTGTGAGGGAGCGTTATTAGTCGTAGATGCTTCGCAAGGTGTTGAAGCACAAACAGTTGCAAATTGTTATACGGCAATTGAGCAAGGTGTTGAGGTTATCCCTGTTTTAAATAAAATTGATTTACCTGCATCAGACCCCGATCGCGTTATTGATAATATTGAAGAAGTCATTGGCATTGACGCCCAGGATGCTCTAAGAGTCAGCGCAAAGACAGGCGAAGGCGTGGTGGATGTATTGGAAGCATTGATTGCCAGAATACCTGAGCCTAAGGGCGATCCTGATGCACCGGTAAAAGCACTTATTATCGACTCATGGTTTGATAACTATGTCGGTGTTGTGATTCTGGTACGGGTGATGGATGGGACGATCAAGCCGGGAGATAAAATTCTGTTGATGTCCAATAAGGCTGTACAGGTTTGTGAGCAGGTCGGTGTATTCATGCCAAAATCGGCTAACCGTAATTCACTGAGCGCGGGCGAAGTTGGCTTTATAATTGCCGGCATTAAAGAGCTTGATACTGCTAAAGTAGGTGATACGGTAACACTGGCAAACCGACCAGCAGAACAACCATTACAAGGTTTTAAGGAAATCAAGCCACAAGTATTTGCTGGATTGTATCCTGTGGAATCAAATCAGTATGATGCCTTGAGATCGGCACTGGAGAAATTGAGATTGAATGATTCATCACTCCACTTTGAACCTGAAACATCTCAAGCGCTGGGTTTCGGTTTCCGTTGCGGGTTTCTCGGCTTGTTGCACATGGATATTGTGCAGGAACGCCTAGAGCGGGAATACGACATGAATTTGATTACAACTGCACCCACGGTGGTTTATCAGATACTGATGCGTGATGGCACAATCATTGAAATTGAGAATCCTTCGAGAATACCGGATCTTTCCAAAATAGAGGAAATCCGCGAACCTATCATCACATCGACCATTTTAGTCCCTAAAGAGTATGTTGGTGCCGTTATCACATTATGTATCAGCAAGCGTGGCATTCAAAAGAATATGCAGTATATGGGAAAGCAAGTCATGCTCACGTATGAAATGCCATTAAATGAAGTTGTTATGGATTTTTTTGATCGATTAAAATCGACCAGTCGTGGTTATGCCTCACTTGATTATGAATTTAAAGAATTCCGTGCTTCTGATCTGGTAAAACTGGATATATTGATTAATGGGGATAAAATTGATGCTTTGTCACTCATTATTCACAGAAGTAATAGTCTATATCGTGGGCGTGAATTAGCACAGAGAATGCGCCAATTAATCCCTCGGCAAATGTTTGATATTGCTGTACAAGCCGCAGTGGGCGCGCATATTATTGCGCGAGAAAGTGTTAAAGCATTACGGAAAAATGTGCTCGCAAAGTGTTATGGGGGTGATATTACGCGTAAACGCAAGTTATTGGAAAAACAAAAGGCTGGAAAGAAAAGGATGAAGATGGTTGGTAATGTTGAGATTCCACAAGAAGCATTTCTGGCAATTTTGCAGGTTGATAATAAATAATGAAAAATAAATATAAAATTAGCTTGCTGAGCATTCAAGTTAATCAAGTACAAGAAATGATTGTTAGTTACTTTGACCAGCTATCAAAGGGATTATCATGAGTTTTCCTTTAATATTATTTACGTTGCTTGTTATTACCGGCAGTATCTGGTTGCTGGATTACTTTATTTTACGGCACAAGCGGAAATCTGATGAAAATGAGCCCTGGTGGGTCGAATATCCCAAGAGTTTTTTTCCGATCATTTTAATCGTTTTCAGCTTGCGTTCATTTGTAATCGAACCATTTAAAATACCATCCGGCTCGATGATACCTACTTTACTGGTTGGTGATTTTATTCTGGTCAACAAATATACCTATGGCATTAAGTTACCTGTTATCAACAAAAAAATAGTAACCATGAACGAACCAGAACGCGGGGATGTTATGGTGTTTCGCTATCCGGAAGATACTTCCATTGACTATATTAAGCGCGTTATCGGGTTGCCAGGTGACACAATTACTTATCACAATAAGCAGTTGATTGTTAATGATGAAATAATAAAAATGGACTATGAGGGCGATTATAAATATATAGAAGATGGCTTTGGCTATATCTATTCTGATCGATTTACTGAGCATCTGGGCGATGTGACCCATTCAATCCTGATTAATCAGGAAGCAAGTAGCCTGCAGTTCTCAAATGTAAGAAGATTTCCATTCAGGGAAAATTGTAAGTACCACCGGACAGGCTTTACCTGTGAGGTACCGGCAGGAAGCTACTTCACGCTGGGTGACAATCGTGACAGCAGCAGTGATAGTCGTTACTGGGGCTTTGTGCCGGAAGAGAATATTGTTGGCAAAGCATTTTTGATTTGGTGGAATTTTGGTAATTTTGATCGTGTCGGATTAACTATTAAATAATTAACAATTCTTTTACTGGGGGAGAGGGGGTATGTATCACAGTACAATACAGAAACAAAAGGGCGTTAGCTTATCGAGCTTATTAGTATGGTCAGTGATATTAATATTTACCTCGATTCTGGGTATGAAGCTGATACCCGTTTATATGGAACATGCCACAATTAAAAAAGCTTTGGTTACAATTTCTAAAGATGTTACGTTACAAAGTGCGCCACTCAGTGAAATTAGATTGTCATTCGATAAACGTGCGCAGATAGATAATATAAAAACTATCAGAGGAAAAGATATTGAAATTAATTTGGAAAAAGAGCAAAAAGTTTTAAGTGTAAAATACTCTGTGAAAACACCTCTTTTTGCAAATATAGCACTTATTATTGATTTTGAAGCCAGCAGTAACCAGTAAATAAATAGATGACCATATCGTTAATCGATGCAAAACAATAGGAAATCTCTGTTAGCGATATTCTGTAAAAGATTGGGATATCAATTTACCCAATGTGAACTGCTCAATGAAGCGTTAACACACCGGAGTTACAGTGCGGCTCATAATGAGCGACTTGAGTTTCTCGGCGACAGTGTTCTAAATTGTGCAATTGCAGGATTAATCTATAAACATTTCCCTGAATTAACTGAAGGACATTTATCGCGGTTACGCGCTAATTTTGTTAACCAGCAGGCACTGTGTGATTTGGCGCTTAATCTTGAGCTGGATCAATTAATTCGATTGGGCGAGGGTGAACTAAGAAGTGGCGGATGTTCGCGGCCATCAATACTTGCCAATGCCTTGGAAGCTGTACTTGGCGCCATTTATCTGGATAGTGACTTTGTGAAAGCGGAAGCGGTTATTGCAACACTGTATTCATCCATGCTAGATAACATCGATTTTAAAACACAAGGTAAAGACCCAAAAACACTGCTGCAGGAATTCTTACAAAGCCAGAAAATAGCCTTACCGGAATATTCCGTCGTTACAACCGTAGGCAAGGCGCATAAGCAGCAGTTTAAAGTAGAGTGTATCATTCCGATGTTTAATATTCGAACAATCGGTGAAGGTACGAGCCGCCGCAGTGCAGAGCAGGCAGCAGCAAAATTAGCCTATGAAGAAGCCTGTTTGAATCACTAATCAATAAAACTTTCCGGATGATCATTGTTATTAATAATAATATTTACTTATCAGTATGACGACTGATATTGGTTTTCGAGCTGGATATATCGCAATCGTCGGCCGTCCCAACGTTGGCAAATCAACATTACTAAATCAATTACTGCAACAAAAAATTAGTATCACTTCCAGGAAGGCTCAAACCACACGTTTCCGTATTAACGGCATCCTGACTGATCCGGCATCACAGTTTATTTTTGTGGATACACCAGGGTTTCAGACTCAGTATATCAATCGCTTAAATACAGCCATGAATCGTGTGGTAACGCAGACTATTCATGATGTGGATGTCATATTATTTGTTATTGAAGCATTGCAGTTTGATAAACGGGATCATATGGTTCTGGATTTATTACCGAAGAATAAACCAATCATTCTAGTTATCAATAAAATTGACAATGTTTTAGACAAAAATCAATTACTGCCTTTCCTGACTGAAATGTCTAAACAATATAATTTCTCAGAGATGATACCAGTTAGCGCACTGGATCAAATTCAATTAGCTGAATTACTCAATACGATTCGTCCTTATTTGCCTGAGAATCCGCCACTCTATGATAAAGATACTGTGACCGATCGCAGCGAACGGTTTATAGCCAGTGAATTCATACGGGAAAAGTTATTTCGCCTGATTGGTGACGAAATTCCCTATTCAACCAATGTTGTGATTGACCAATTTAAGAAAGAGGATGGTATATATAAGATATATGCCACGATCCTTGTTGATAAATCCCGACAGAAAGCAATCATCATCGGGAAAAGCGGTGAGAAACTCAAGCTGATTGCCAGTCAGGCGCGTAAAGATATGGAAGAATTCTTCGGTGAGAAAGTATATCTGGAAGTTTGGGTTAAGGTAAAAACGGGCTGGTCGAATGATATAAGTGTTTTAAGAAATTTAGGGTATGAATAAACAGAGCAATGTAAGTTTTCAATTTATTAAATAAATTACAGTATTCCTTAAATAATATTAGCAATCTAATTTAGAATTAAGAAAATCCTCTTGAAGGTTACCAAGGAACTTAAGCTATGATTGAACTGGGCGTCAATATTGATCATGTGGCAACCTTAAGGCAAGCACGCGGTACTCAATATCCAAGTCCTATTGAAGCAGCTTTGATCGCGGAAACTGCAGGTGCAGATGTGATCACACTGCATCTGCGCGAAGATCGTCGACACATTCAGGATACCGATGTCGATGTTCTTCGTAATCTGCTGAAAACACGAATGAATCTTGAAAGTGCGGTCACCGATGAAATGATTAATATCGCGCTGAAAGTAAAGCCACATGATATCTGTCTGGTTCCGGAACGACGGGAAGAGCTGACAACGGAAGGCGGATTGGATGTTATAAAACATGCAGAACAGATAAAACGTGCTTGTGGTCGACTGGGGGATGCCGGTATCCGCGTATCACTTTTTATTAATGCAGATCCACTTCAGATTGAAGCAGCTTCTCAAGTGGGTGCGCCGGTTATTGAAATTCATACAGGAAGCTATGCAGATGCTTCAAGTATGGCGATCCAGCAGAACGAACTGTCCATTATACAAAAAGCTGTTACTTTTGGCAGTGCACTTGGCTTAAAGATTAATGCCGGGCATGGCCTGCATTATCAGAATGTACAATCAATCGCAGCAATTCCGGAAATTGCCGAACTTAATATTGGTCATGCAATTGTAGCAAGAGCCATTTTTGTAGGGTTTAAACAAGCTGTGCAAGAAATGAAACAATTGATTCTTGAGGCACGCAAATGATCTATGGAATCGGTACCGATATTGTTGATTCAACTCGTATTGAGAAATCACTGGAGCGATTTGGAGAAAGATTTGCAAAGCGCATACTGACCGAGAGCGAGTGGAACGAATACACCGGCAGCAGTAAACCGGTCATGTTTCTGGCAGGTCGTTTTGCTGCCAAGGAAGCGCTTTCAAAAGCAATCGGTACAGGTTTACGCCACCCGGTCAATCTGGATTATATAACAATTACACATGATAATTTAGGTAAGCCTTTTTTTGAATTTCACCCTGAGCTTTGCCGCCTGATTAGCGACAAAGGAATTACCCGGCATTATCTTTCAATTAGCGATGAAAAGAATATCGCCTGTGCTTTTGTGATATTGGAGAAATAACTATGACACTCGGGCCAGTTATGCTCGATATAGGAGGTATTGCCCTTACCGAAAACGATAAAAGAAGGCTCCTGCACCCATTGACTGGCGGAGTTATTCTTTTCTCAAGAAATTATGTTGATAATCAACAGCTAACTACGTTAACCAATGAAATTCATGCACTAAGAAATCCGCACCTGCTGATCGCAGTAGACCACGAAGGAGGGCGAGTGCAACGGTTTCGTAAAGACTTTACACCCATACCGGCCATGCGTGAATTAGGAAAAATATGGGATAACCATCCGACACGCGCATGTCACCTCGCTAAACAGGTTGGATTTGTTCTGGCTGCAGAATTAAACGCCTGTGGTGTTGATTTTAGTTTTACGCCAGTATTGGATATTGATCATGGATTGAGTAGTGTGATCGGTGATCGCTCATTTCATCGGGATGCAAATGTCATTGCGGATCTCGCGCATCAATTGATGCTGGGTCTCAAGAAAGGTGGGATGTTATCTGTCGGGAAGCATTTTCCGGGTCATGGCTATATTCAGGCCGATACCCATTTTGAGAAGGCTATTGATGAGCGCTGCTATAGTGATATCGAGATGAATGACCTTATTCCATTTCAACGAATGATTAATGCTGGCTTGGCTGGCATTATGCCAGCACATGTCATTTATACTAAAGTTGATCAGAATCCGGCTGGTTTTTCTAAAATATGGCTCCAGAAGATCCTGCGCAATGATCTGCAATTTGATGGGTGTATCTTTAGTGATGATCTCAGTATGAATGGTGTGGCGCATTATGAATCGATTGTATTGCGCGCTCAAACTGCACTCAATGCTGGCTGTGATATGGTTCTGGTCTGCAATAACCCTGAAGGTGCGGATGAGGTTCTAAAGAATTTACACTGGGACATACCCATTACAAGTCTTTCTCGCCTTGCACGCATGCGTTCTAAAAAGAATTTTCCCACAATGACTAAATTGCATGAAAATGGCGATTATGTTCAAGCAGTTCGTGAAATCAGTATTATTGGATGCGAAAGCAGAGACCTGCCGTTCCAATAAATTCCATTTTTTTTAAAAGAACTGATCTGCTTGATCATGGCATATCAGGGAGACTTTTAAACCGACAATTTTTCTCCTGAGAGTGAGATTGTTATTCATACGCTATATAATTAGCCGATTATAAATTTACTTATAGGCTTTTCATATGTCAGAATCATTTGACGTTGCAGTGATTGGTGCTGGTCCGGGTGGTTATGTAGCAGCCATACGATGCGCACAGCTTGGATTAAAAACTGTTTGTATCGATGAATGGAAAAATGCCAAAGGTAAAGCCAGTCTGGGTGGCACCTGCCTCAATGTTGGCTGTATTCCATCCAAGGCATTACTTGAATCTTCAGAAAACTATTATAAAGCGCTACATAAATTTGCTGCACACGGTATTCAGATTGATCATGCATCAATCGATGTGCCTGTCATGATTTCACGAAAAGATAAAATTGTAACGACCTTCACTGCTGGTATTGCCTCACTTTTTAGAAAAAATAATATTAAATCGATGCATGGCCATGGAACGCTGTTAAAGCGTGAAAAATCAGACAGTATCTGGACAGTTGAAATTAGAGAAGGCGACACGGTTGAGAAGATTCAGGCAAAGCATATTATTTTGGCAACAGGGTCGATCCCTCGTCAATTACCGCTTATTCCAGTCGATAATCAAATAATACTGGATAATGTGGGTGCATTGGCTTTAACTGAGATACCTAAACGATTGGGCGTGATTGGAGCCGGTGTCATCGGTCTGGAAATGGGAAGCGTATGGCGCAGACTGGGTGCAGAGGTTACGATTCTTGAGGCTATGCCAGGATTTCTAATGGCAGCTGATGAACAGATTGCAAAAGAAGCCAAAGCAATATTTACTAAAGAGCCTGGCTTGGCAATTAATACAGGCGCTAATATCAAATCCATCAAGGTAGGCAAAGCTGGTATTACGATAGAATTTATTAATTCAATCAATGAACCACAAACGTTGGAGGTAGATAAATTAATTGTTGCAATTGGCCGCATTCCCAATATAACTGGATTAGGTCTGCAAGAAAATGGTCTTTTGTTAGATGAACGGGGGTTTATTGGCGTCGATTCATACTGCCGTACTAATTTACCGAATGTTTATGCAGTAGGGGATGTTGTCCGTGGCCCAATGCTCGCCCATAAAGCTTCTGAAGAGGGTGTTGCGGTAGCTGAAATGATTAGTCATCAAGAGAAACAGTTGTCCTCTGAATCAGAGCCGGTTGATTTTAATACAATTCCATGGGTTATTTATACATCACCTGAAATTGCCTGGGTTGGAAAGAATGAACAGGAACTAAAAGCAGCAGGGATTGCATATAAAGTTGGCCAGTTTCCATTTATAGCCAATGGTCGTGCCCGTGCATTGGGAGAAACTAGTGGATTTATAAAAGTACTGGCAGATGAAAAAACAGATCGAGTGCTGGGTATTCACATGATCGGTCCACATGTTTCAGAGCTTATTTCAGAAGCGGTTATGGCAATGAAGTTTTCTGCAAGCAGTGAAGATATTGCAAGCATTGTTCATGCCCATCCTTCATTGTCGGAGGTACTGCATGAAGCAGCACTGGGGGTGGATAAGCGCGCATTACATATTTAGCAGGAAATCTACTAACGATCTTGCCGCTTATCCATATTCAGTCAAATTTTTACTATTATGATTTAATGAGAGAAACAATGACTCTTGTCGGGATCAACACTGCAAGACCAGCGTAACTGATGAATACCAGCAGCTTTATTGACGGTGTACTCGGCTTTTAATTGTTTATTCTGTTCAGTAGTTAAAGAAGCTTTTTCTGGAATATAACGCTCCTGACTCCAGAATCTGATTCTGCAAAAATCCTGTTCATCCCGGCAGAATTTGAAGATAACTGCACTATAGATTGTTTTGTCAGTATATTTGTCATGGTCAATCAATACAATATGAATAAATTTCCCAGATTTTCCCATTTCTAATGTTTTAACCAGTTTCCAGCCATTACCGCTGTCCATAGGTTGTGAAGACTCCGGCACTGCTTTGGCAGTTTCTTCTGATTTTGAAAATGCACTGAATGGCAAGCTCAATGCCAACAATATTACGATAATACCAACTAGATTTTTCTGCATAGGTTTTCCTTACATATTTTATTTCTTGAATTTTATAGTGTTATTAGCTTATATATTTTATAAAACATTAATTGTGCTCAGCCATGATCACTTAAATAACAGGCTATTATTTGCAGCGGAGGAGTATACCTGAAAATATTATTTTGAACATTATCGGCACTTCAACTTTTAGATACGCCAAGTAATTATCTGCGGTTAATTTCATCGTGCTTAAAATTCATACCATTTGCCATATTGCTTGTTTTATTTCTAATGCTATTGAATTTTAAGAACCTTTCCGCGTAAATTATTGGGGTGATCGGCTGATACATCAAATCTGTGAAATGCCAGAGGAGAATCTTGATATTTAATAATCGCCAGTATCTTGCAACCATCAAGCTCTTTTCTATTAACAAGCATTTCAAAATCTCTTATCGCTTCTGTTTTATCAGCAGTCGTGGATTTGCGATAGATGCGTTGGTTTTTATCACGAAGATATATGGTATACATGGTATTTCTATTAAAAATCTTCTCTTTAAGCTCCATAAAATAAACAATTTATTGATAAATTGAGTGGTATTTCAAAGCAGTGCACTGAATAACTTCAATATAATGTTGTAATTCTATGTGATCAATTGCTTAAAATTTCATCCATTTTATCAGTATTTTTCCTGGTCGATACAAATCAGTCCATATCGCGCAAAATTTTATGATAAAGAGATTGATTCCTATCAGGGATTTTAAGTAAAAATCGAAAAGCCGATTCCATCGGCTTTTATCAAGCATCAATCGTTGATAAGGTATAGTTGCCTATACGCATAATAACGAATAATAGAAATGGATAGAAACCAGTGAGCAGAATATCACTCAATACCCAAATTCTACTGGGTACATTAGGCGGCATTGTACTGGGTTTTTTCTTTGTGAAACTGGGTCATGAATCCAGTATTACACAGAGCGGCTTGTACATCGCAAAGCTGATCGGCACCTTATTCATTGATTTATTGCGAATGGTGTTAATTCCGCTGGTATTCACGTCAATTGTTGTCGGCGTGGCTAATTTACGCTCACATCAGCAAATAAACCGTGTATGGCAAGTAACATTGATTTTCTTTGTTTCAACGATGGCACTCGCTATTGTGCTAGGGCTAACGGCAGCTAACTTACTACAACCTGGCAATGGTCTGCAGATAGCGATGTTTCAGGATGCCATGCGGGATTTCCAGGCAACGCAGATGTCATTGCCGGATTTTTTTGCTCATTTTCTACATTCATTGTTTCAAAATCCAATTGCAGCACTGGCGCAAGGCAACATACTGGCTGTAGTAATATTTGCTTTATTGTTTGGTATCGCGCTGGTGATTGGCGGTGAGCGGTATCGCAACATCCTGACATTCATGCAGGAATTCCTCGAATTGATATTAATGCTGGTTAACTGGATTATGCGATTGGCTCCATTTGGTATCATGGCATTATTGTTGCAGCTGGTGGTTACGCAAGACATTGATCTGTTATCGATATTAATCAAGTTTGTAGCAATTGTAATCGGTGCCACGCTATTACATGGTTTAGTGGTTTTGCCTTTAATTCTATATCTGATAACGGCTATGACACCCATCAAATTCTGGCTTGGTGCGCGTGAAGCACTTATTACTGCATTTGCAACCAGTTCCAGTGCAGCAACATTGCCAGTGACATTACGTTGTGCTGAACAACATTTGCATGTCAAACGGGACGTGGCAGGCTTTGTGATTCCGTTAGGTGCGACCATGAATATGGATGGTACGGCACTTTATGAAGCAATAGCAGCTTTGTTTATTGCCAATCTGGTTGGTATCGAACTCAGTTTGTTGCAACAAATGATTGTATTCCTGACGGCCATGCTGGCAGCAATCGGCGCGCCCGGTATTCCCAGCGCTGGCATGGTAACAATGGTGATGGTATTGCAATCAGTGGGTTTGCCTGTTGAAGCAATAGCTATTTTGATGCCGGTAGATCGTATATTGGATACTCTCCGAACTACGGTGAATGTAGAAGGCGATCTGATAGGCAGTCTGGTTGTTCAACAATGGATTACAAAGGGCAAATCAAGTAAATAGGGTATTTGTGATAGGTTAGTTAAACCAATTCCTCATCCCGAAAAAGTTGCTGAATTTCCAGTATCTTATCGGCATTATTAATTAATGCTTCGACACAATCCTGATCAAGCTTGCTATTGGACATTTGCCTTAACATGGTGAATGCTTCTTCATTGCTCCAGGGTGCTTTATAAGTCCGGCGTGAAGTCAGTGCATCAAACACATCAGCGACTGCACTAATACGCGCTTCAATCGGAATCTCGTTTCCTTTTAAACCCTTAGGATAGCCGCTGCCATCAATTGCTTCATGATGATATTCGGCAATATTGCGTAAGATATTAACGTGACCGAATGTACCCAGACTAAAATCCTCCAGAACTGAATCGATGATCTCACGCCCTTTTGCCGGGTGTGTTTTCATGACATCGAATTCTTCTGTATTGAGTTTGCTGGGCTTGCGCAAGATACTATCAGGGATACCAATCTTGCCAACGTCATGCATGGGAGAGAACAGAAAAATATGCTCAATCTGCTCATCGGTAATACGATAGCTTGGTGAAAGCTCACGAGCAATGAGACGGGCATAGTGAGCCGTACGATCAATATGCGAGCCGGTTTCAAGATCACGATAATGCGTCATGTTACGCGCTGCACGAACTGCAGCAAGCAATGTTCGTATGGCAGTCAATTCATTGATCACCATCAGTGCGATCAGGTGACCATAGATATCAACCTGCCGCAGTGTCTGGGGTGTAAATGGATGTTCTTGCAGTGAGTTAAAAAACAGGAAGCCGATAAAAGTACCGCTTTGATAGAGAGGCATTGTATAACTGGCTTTGTAACCTTTGGCCGCTACCCGCTTGGTATGTTCATGAGTGCCATGAGAAAAAATATTAAGATCCTGTACCAGGCGTGGACGACGGTGCGCAATGATGGCGTGGAGGGATGGTGCGGAGCTGAGCGGAGCCTCATAGGTGGTCACAGGGCTATCATTGCCTTCAGTGCTATGCGTATACGTTTTAAGCATTTCTGTTTTTTCATCAAATAATGCAATAGCCAGACGATCGATAAATGGAAAATCCTGCCGGATTACTTGATGAATAAAACGTAATTTATCAGTCAGTGGTAAGTTTTCATGGAGGTTAGCCAGCGTATCTTGATGTGTAAATAAATTTTCTTCTTGTTGCATGAAAGTTCCTTCCGGCAAAGGATGAATCAGATAATCTAATTCTGCCAGTATTGATCGTAATGATGTCGCAGCATAACAGCCAGCATAAATAATAGCTATTATTAGCAATTTCTCAATAATAACGGCTGTTGACAGTATGGTGTGGCATATTGTCGCGCGACAATATGCCACATTCCAAAATTTAATTACCCTCTCTACAATTTATTCAACGCGATTCATTCAAATATCGATATTGAAGAAACCGCAAAAAACAATTTTCGTAAAATACTGGAGGAAAGAAGCGTGTTATTAATTCAAAACATGCTTGCATAATACCCTATGAAGACACCTAAAAGACTTGAACCGTTGATTGAAGAAGGATTGATTGATCGTGTAATTTGCCAGTTGATGAGTGGCAAAGAAGCCATGATTTATATGGTGCAATGTGGCGAGCAAATTCGTTGCGCAAAAGTATACAAAGAATCGAATAAACGTAATTTTCATCAAAGCGCAAGCTATACAGAAGGTCGCAAAGTAAAAAATAGTAGACGCATACGCGCAATAGAAAAGGGAAGTTGCTATGGGCGTCATACGAAGGAAGAAGCTTGGCAGCATACGGAAGTCGATATGTTATGTCGCCTTGGAATTGCTGGCATACGGGTACCAAAATTCCATAATTACTTTGCCGGTGTATTATTGATGGAATTGATCCTTGATGAAAAAGGAAATGTTGCACCTCAATTAAGCAATGTAGTCCTTACGCCGGTACAGGCACGTACATATCATCGTGTTCTAATCAAACAGATTGTACAAATGCTTTGTGCCGGAATCGTACATGGGGATTTATCGCAATATAATGTTTTGCTCGATAGTCAGGGGCCTGTGATTATTGATCTGCCACAGGCGATTCATGCGACAGGCACACAATATGTGCAGCGCATGATTAAACGCGATATTGATAACCTGACAACTTATTTCAGTCGTTTTGCGCCAGAATTGGCGTATGTCGACTATGCGGCAGAAATATGGTCTTTGTATCAATGTGGGAAACTGCATCCAGCAGTCAATCTGGCAGGCTATATCAGGCAAGTTGAGAAACCGATAAACATGGGAAATATTCTGAGAATTATTAATACTGTATTGAAAAAAGAAGCTGCATGGCAACGACACAAACAAAAAATAAGATGGATGAATCGATTATCGCAGTGTTGAGAATTTAGTAATATCTAATCAATAGCGCAGACTATTGATTGACCATGGTAAGCGAGCTTGCTATACTTCGGCACTTCTGACGCGGGGTGGAGCAGTCTGGCAGCTCGTCGGGCTCATAACCCGAAGGTCGTAGGTTCAAATCCTGCCCCCGCAACCAGTCATAGCTAAAAGCTACCAAATACTTTCCTTGGAAAATTCCTGTTTCACGCGATTGAAAAAACGTTCATTGCGCTGGTCTTCGTATTTCACGAAACCAAACCCGGTATTGTTCCATTTTTGCGCGTTGTTCTGTTGGTGCATGGCGGCGGCAGGTAGAATATTCTTCCGTACCCGGCTTTGCGCCCCAGCGTACTTCAATACAATCATTAGGATTGTAAGCCATTTCATAGTCTTGTTTTCGTGCCAGCACTTCGGCCACGGGAAGCTCCCATTGACTGCCATCGGTACGTGTATAGTGGATTCTGCGTTCATAGGTAAGTTTTGCATGAATCTGTTCAATCTTTGCTTTGATCTCTTCAGAATTCTGTCCATTCATTATGAATAATTCAGGATGCCGTACAATTTTTTCTGGAAAACTATTCAATACATTGATGGCGATGATGAGACGCATGTCGCGAGAGGGTGTGGAGTAATCCTCCCAGGGACCAACGGTTTGGAAAATTGCTGCACCGCCTGGCATGGGAATAGTATTGCGAGTATTTTTGCGAAAATACGCCTCGCCGTTATTTATGGAGGTTACACGGGTTTCGATTTGTTCGATCAATGCAGTTAAAGCAGACTCATATGCTTGCTCTGGATGAAGACCTCTAGGATTGATGAGCTTGGTCAGACTGGCATAAAAATTGTCGGGAGAGAGCTGGTCCTGTTCCAAAGAAAAATGAGAAAAGCCAGGGTGATCGGTCAGTTCATCATTGGAAAGTATTCGCCACTTCCCAGAGGTCATGTAAATTAAAGGTCGGAAAGCTTTGAAACCTGGGCCGGCATTTTTAGTGTTGGCAAACAATAGCGTACCTTCCCAGACTTGTTTGCGGGTGACTGAGTTATCCGGCTGAGCATCAACAGCTAACAATATGCCCGGGTGGTTTTCCGTCTGCGGCACCCATTCAACCAGCACTAAAATGTGACCGTAGGGATCCGCATAAACTGTTCCTGGCCAAAGTGTCTCCCGGCTTAAAGAGATCGGGTATAAATCTGTGGATTCGTCCTCAAGCCCAGTGCGTGCTGAACCTGAATGAACAGTATTGGCTAATTGCCTGCTGAATTTTCTAAAAATGGCCTGAGAGCTGGTGCCATGAGTAAATTCAGTCATGATAGTAGCGCTACTACAATGCGGGGGTACTGTTGCTGAACCACGCCTACAAGTACGGAAGGCGATTGGCAAGCCGGTTTTCCAGGCAAAGTAAGCGCGCAAGGTATACGGAAGATCAGCGCAATCGGGGGTAAGTGGCAGATTCTTGTCTTCGTTGTATCCAAAATAGTTATGCAGGAAGTTGCGCTCGGCATTGCGCAATACCGGTTCCAAAGAAGAGAAACTGAAATTTTCTTCAGGAGGTGCACCAAACAATTCTTCAATCCAGGCAGAATAAAAGGCTTCTGTGGCAAGACCCCATTTTCTGGTTTTTTTCTGTATATCCGACTGATTGACAGCTAACATTTGACAAGCGACAAGCTTACCCTCTCGTTTTGCTTCTACTCGGTAATACCCTTCATTAAGTCCATCAAATTCAGTAATGAGACTCCAGGGTGGGCCACCGCGGCGACGAGATGGCGGTATCATGTGCTGACCTTGGTTGTCGATCAGTACCAACTCTGACACAGGGCTATCTGTGGATACAACCATAATTTTGATTTTTTCATTAATTCGTGGATTGAGTGGCGAGATCCAGATGTGTGTTTCGCCAACTTCTTCACATGAAAAACTCTCGGCCAATACTGTTGAAATACTGGCCCATATCAGTAAGCATGCAAAGGAGTAATTGACAAGGCGCGATAGAAAGTTCAGTAAATATAGTCTATTTAACTTTAATATATTTATTCTGCTATATGATTTATATGAATAAATATGCGTTATTCGTAGAATCATGAAAATGTTGTTATATAATTTTTCCAGAATTGATTTTGGAAAGCTTCGCATTTTCACTCATGGACTCCTTTAAGGATCTCTTCTGGATGATCATGAACACACTCACCTTTTGCAAGTGTTTATATTCTAATAAATATAATGACTTGAAAATATAGAAATAGTAATTAGAGTAAAATTAAGTGTTATAGGTTGTCTGAATAATTTCAGTTCCTGATGGACTGGAAATTGGTTGTATTCTGTTGGATACCCGTACAAATACTATTTGATGGAAAGAAAGTATCGTAGAATAAAAGTACTATATTGACTATCGGGATTGATCTGATAATCGTCTTGTCAAATCGGGTAACCATGCGATCTGAGCTGCCGCAGCTATATATTTTGAAAGAAATAATAGCTATATATTTTTTATACTCAAAACAAAGTTGCCCGGAAACTTGATCTGGTTTATTCTTGGCACCCTTTATGAATACATGATTGTATACTCACTTGGTATTTCTAGTGGGAGAAGTGACCGAGAGGCTTAAGGTGCACGCCTGGAAAGCGTGTGTACGACTCAAATCGTACCGCGGGTTCGAATCCCGCCTTCTCCGCCATATATGTTCGAATTGTTACCCGTAGTTGCTAAATATTGAGGTTCCCCCTGTTTTTCGTCTTCCAATAGGCGAACAAACAGTTTTATGCTATCAGCTTTTCATTCTGTTGAATGATTAGCCAGTCATTTAGAAACCGCATTGGTGATTTATAGCCTAACGTTGAGTGTTGTCGTTTCCGATTGTAGAGTACCTCGATGTACTCGAAGCTTATGGCAGCCATCTCTGCGCGTGTTTCATAACGCAGTCCATGCACCCGCTCGTTCTTGAAGCTGTTGAACCAACTTTCGGCTGGGGCATTGTCCCAGCCATTACCTTTACGGCTCATCGAGCAGATCATGCTGTATTTCTTGAGCTTTCTCTGAAATGCTTTGCTGGCATATTGGCTACCACGATCTGAGTGGTGCATCAATCCTGCTGCAGGTTTCTTGCGGAACCATGCCATCGTTAGTGCATCTGTGATGATGTCTGCGGTCATACGCGGTTTTAGCGACCAGCCAACCACCTCACGATTAAACAGATCAAGCACGATAGCCAGATATAGCCAGCCCTCATCTGTCCTGAGGTAAGTGATTATCGGACGTCCAGATCTGATTAGATGTGACCGGGTTGAAATTCCGATCCAGTAAATTCGGTGCAACCGGCAGGTTGTGCCTGGAGTCCGTCGTTACCTTGTGGCGCCGCTTGTGCCTTGCACGAATGTTGTTCTCTCGCATCAGGCGTTCAACCCGCTTCTTGGAAGCTGGAAACCCACGGCCACACAATTCTCTGACCATTCCCGGACTACCGTAGATTCCCTTGAGTTCGGCATGAATAGATTGGATCAGCGTCAGCATTTGAATATCCATGAGGCGTTTGCGATCCAGTTTGCCACCACGCTTCCACGATCGATAACCGCTCACGCTGACATCTCATATCGTACACATCTCGGCGAGGGAAATCCCGTTGCTTATCAATCCAGGCGTACTTCACACAACACCTCCCGCGAAGTATACCGTTGCTTTTTTTAGGATCTCACACTCCCGTTTCAGCCTTACATTCTCAGCACGTAACCGGGATAGATCCATTTGTTCCGGCGTGACAACTTTGGTACCCGCACCGTTAAGTTTGCCTGCCGCTGCTAACTTTACCCAGTTGCGCAGCGTTTGCTCAACCAGTCCCAGTTCCTTCGCTACCAAACCAATCGATTTCCTCATCTTCGCATGCTTGACCGCTTGTTCCTTGAACTCGATCGTGTATTCCTGCTTCGGTATCTTCTTCATCATCTTCCCCTCAATAGTAACGTTAATTGTACGTCACCCTTGGAAGACTATTTTTCGGGGGAAGCTCAATTCCCATTAAGCTACGTTCTTCTATTAAAAGAGCGGGATAAATTTACATTATCGTGAGATAAAGATTACTTATAGTAGGAAATTATATACAAGTAAGAAAGATCGATGGGTAAAGAAAATAATCAGACTGCTTGCATCGCTTAAGAAGTACATTACAATTCTTATTGGATTTATTGATTATAAAGAGAAAGATTATCAGGGGTAGGAGTAAAATTATTAAATCCCGAATTACTATCGTTTCTTTTTCTTATCACAGCTTTTATTATCTGTGCTGCTTCCTGTTTTATTTTTCAACATCGGCAGTGGGTGCAGGCCTTGCGGTAATGGAACAAAGTGTCAGAGAATTAGGACAGGCATTCTCCGGAGCACCAACCAACACTGAAGATGGCGGCATGGTTTTTTTCAATCCTGCGGCAATGAGCCAAGTGCGAGGCAGATTGATCTCGGTATCAGGATATCTCACAGCACCATCGGTCATTTTCAGGAATAATACATCACACTTGAATCCCGTGCTGGGTGGTTCTCCTCTGCAAGGAAACAATGGGGGAAATCCTGGAAATTTAATTGGCTTGCCGAATTTCTATTATGTTCATGAATTGACCAATCGAATGACATTTGGCCTTGGGATTAATATGCCATTCGGTATGCGCAGTAGCTATCATCCAGATTGGAAAGGGCGTTATCAAGCCATTGATTCAGAGTTATTGACAATGAACTTCAATCCATCCCTGTCTTTGAAAGTATCGGAGAGATTATCGGTTGGTGCTGGTTTTGATGTGCAATATTTGCAAACTAAATTGACCAATGCGATCGATCTTGGAACAGCCTGCCTCAAATCTTTCAGTCTGGATTCCTGCGCCAGTCAGGGACTTCTCCCGCAAACGGCGGATGGACATGTTTCACTTAAGGGTGACAGTGTGGGATTTGGATACAACTTCGGTGCTTTTTATGCGTTAAGTCAGGATACCCGCTTCGGTGTCAGTTATCGATCCAGAATTGCACATGATGTGCAGGGTAATGCGAATTTTTCTGTGCCGGGTAATGCCAATGTGTTGACGCAAGGTAATTCTTTCGTAGATACTGCTGCACGTACAGCCATTACATTGCCGGATAATGTTCTGTTTGGTTTTTCCCATCGCTTTAATCCACGTTGGGCTATTTCTGCAGATGCGCTGTGGACGCATTGGAGTCTTGTCCGGGAGCTCAAAACAAATTTTTCATCCGCACAAAGTAATGATGTTCAGAATTTAAAATGGAAAGATACCTGGCGCTATGCAGTGGGTGTCAATTATTTTCCCGAAACCAATCGATGGGTTTTCAGAACCGGATTTGCTTATGACCAAACACCTGTTCCAGACTCACGACATAGATCGCCAAGAATTCCTGATACTAATCGATATTGGCTGACAGCAGGTTTTACTTATGTGTTACTGAAAAATATCAATATTCATGGGGCCTACGCCCACTTATTCATGGATGATGCTTTCATCAATCGGGAAGGTGCAACGCGTGATATTCTCATAGGGCAATATTCTGAACAAATCAATATAGGCGGGCTTCAAATGGACTGGCGTTTCTGATCTGAATTAACTCTGAGGATTATCAATGGATAAAAAAGGGCAAATCAATTTCTGGTATCTTATCGCAGCAATATTAGGCTTATTGTTTGTGCAAAGCCTGTATATGCAATATACCAAAGTCGAACCAATTCCCTACAGTCGTTTTCAACACCTTCTGGAACAGGGAAAGGTGGCTGAAATTGCGATTACCGAGAATCAGATTTATGGCACGTTGAAGGAAATGCATGCAGATGGATTCAAGGATTTTGTAACCACGCGTGTAGAACCAGAGTTGGCAGAAATACTGGATAAACACAACGTGGTTTATACCGGCATTATAAAAAGCACCTGGTTGCGAGATTTACTTTCCTGGATTTTGCCAACCGCCGTTTTTATCGGTATCTGGCTGTTTATCATTCGCCGCATGGGTGGTGGCATGAGTAGCGGATTGATGTCAATTGGCAAGAGTCACGCCAAAATATTTGTCGAGAAAGAAACGAAAGTGACTTTTGCCGATGTGGCTGGCGTGGATGAAGCCAAAGAAGAGTTGATTGAAACTGTCAATTTCCTGAAAAATCCGGTTGATTACGGCCGGCTGGGTGGACGGGCACCAAAGGGAATTTTACTGGTTGGTCCACCGGGTACAGGCAAAACATTGCTGGCGCGAGCCGTGGCAGGTGAGGCTGGCGTGCCATTTTTTTCTATCTCCGGTTCTGAATTTGTTGAGATGTTTGTCGGCGTGGGTGCGGCCAGAGTGCGGGATTTGTTTGAGCAAGCACGGCAAATGGCGCCAGCCATAATCTTTATTGACGAACTGGACGCGCTCGGTCGTGCTCGTGGTGCTTACGGATTGGGAGGCGGACACGATGAGAAGGAACAAACGCTGAATCAATTGCTGGCCGAACTGGATGGGTTTGATCCCAGCAGTGGAATCGTGCTGCTCGCGGCCACCAATCGACCAGAAATTCTTGATCCGGCTTTGTTGCGTGCCGGGCGTTTTGATCGCCAGGTATTGGTAGATCGACCTGATAAGATTGGTCGTGAGCAAATTCTTGCCGTACACGCAAAGAAAGTGAAGTTGCATATGGATGTCAAAATCGAACAGATTGCTGCGTTAACACCGGGTTTTACCGGCGCGGATTTGGCGAATCTTATCAATGAAGCAACCTTGCTGGCTACCCGGCGCAATGCAGCATCCGTGACGATGGATGATTTTAATAATGCGATTGAACGAATTGTGGCCGGCCTGGAAAAACGTAACCGCTTGCTGAATCCTGAAGAACGACGGGTAGTGGCATTTCATGAATTGGGGCATGCGATGGTGGCATTGGCATTGCCCGGCACCGACGTAGTGCATAAGGTATCCATTATTCCGCGTGGTGTCGGTGCATTGGGTTATACCATCCAGCGTCCGACAGAAGATCGCTTCCTGATGACTCGTGTAGAATTGCAAAATAAAATGGCAGTATTGCTGGGTGGGCGTGCGGCAGAACAGGTAGTGTTTAATGAAGTGTCGACTGGTGCGGCCGATGATCTGGTGCGTGCCACTGATATTGCCCGTGCCATGGTATTGCGTTATGGCATGAGCGAATCACTGGGGCATGTTGCCTATGATCGTGAACAATCTGCTTTTTTGCAACCCAATATTCCCATGCCACAAAGTCGTAATTACAGTGAAGAGACTGCCAATAAAATTGATATAACCGTGCGCACATTGATCGATCAGGCATTGGAAAAGGCTGTTGGCATCTTGCAGAACAATCGTGCTTTGCTGGATAAAACGGCCGAGCAGTTACTGAAAACTGAAACACTCAATCAACCAGAGATTGCTCAATTAAAGCAGGCGATTGTTCCAATATGATAATTCAATATCTAGGAACAATGAGTCGCCGAAGGCGCATGACTACTACAATACAACTTACCTTGTTTTATTATCAGCGAAAGGAGGATTTATGTACTGATTTTGGCTAAATTCTTTTATTCTATATCTATATTGTCCATATTACATTCAATTGAGAATCGATAGCCAGTTCCTCTAACAGTTTGTACCAGATTTTCTTTACCAACAGCTTCAAGAATCTTTCGAAGCCTGCGAATATGTACATCAACCGTGCGATCTTCAATAAACACATGATCACCCCATACTCGATCAAGTAACTGTGCACGTGTATGTACTCGTTCTTTATAGGCCATCAGAAAATGTAAAAGACGAAATTCGGTAGGGCCAAGTGTTATTTCTAATGGTTTTAATAGCTTGTCGTTCGTATTTACATATACCCGGTGTGTTGTTGGATCAAGTCTTAATCCACCAATCTCAATAATCTCATCCGACATCTCTGGTAAACGTCGACGTAGCACAGCCTTAATTCTGGCGATTAGTTCACGCGGTGAAAAAGGTTTAGTAATGTAGTCATCTGCGCCGGCTTCTAATCCGGAAATTTTGTCATTTTCTTGAATTCGAGCAGTCAACATAATAATTGGAATAGCTTTCGTGCGTTCTTCTCGCCTTAATCTACGTGCAAACTCCAGACCACTCATATCAGGCAGCATCCAATCCAGTAACACAAGATCGGGTAAAATATTATTAATCATTTTTCTTGCATGTTCTGCATTATCCGCACATAGAACCATATGGCCTGCTTTCTTTAGATTAAGTGCTATTAATTCCTGAATCGCAGGTTCATCTTCAACAACCAGTATTGTTACAGTCATCAGCGACTCCATTTACATTTAATGTAATTACAAGATGCTGAGATACTATAAAGAAAGCATTACATAATTATGACAGTTTTATAAAAATGTAATTATTATTAACTATATCAATTAGTTAAATTGTAAATTATTTTAACTTTATACTATGTAGTACAAGGTTCCTGACATTCTGGAGCAGAAATGTGATGTAGTAATGACTGGAATGAGTCACTAAAGCGTCACAAAAACTTAATTTGATTGCCATTAAGCTGACATAGGAAAAAGCTATCATATGGTTATGAATTTGAGAACAATAATTTCATTACAACATACTGACGAGGACATAATGATCAACAGGATCTTGATAAACAATGAATTAATACAGTTAACAATTTTTGTTATTTTTTCTGCAGCTATCTACGTGATTGCATCTACATTTATTTTCCTTGCTTTGTAAAACGCCACAACAACTGTAGTCGATAAATTTGATTCTTTTGCTGATTTATATTTCAAACCTGGTACCCACAATCGATATAAGGCAGAGAGTATCCCAATAGGCTGTTTGTTGTTATCCAAATATAAGACCATACCAAATCGGAGAATCAAACAGCAAATAACAACAGATATTGATACTGTTTTATTCCGTTGTGTTGCAAGTTGCAAAAAAAATATATTACTTTTACAGATAATTTCCTTTCTTTAATAGACAAACATTTCATATTACATATTCAGCCATAAGAAATTGAAATGAATATGTAATACCTTCCTATAAGTTAAATAACTTTTATTAAACAAACTGTTATTAATCTTAGAATTCTCCTTGTACATCTTTTGGTAAAAAGTAAATAAAACTTAATGACACTTAAATGTCATGAAAGTGAAATATTCAGCTTGTAGTATTCAGCCATTCATTGTTAATGAAGGATCAATTCCAGATTGGATATTTAATCCATTGTTGATGTGCTCCAACTTATTAGATTTATTAAGATAAATAGGATTTATGCTTAAACATTTTTTAAAAAAAATAATTTCATTAGTCGGATTAAAGATGATATTGCTTTTTTCCCCTATGGCAATGGGAGATAGTCTGGAAAATTTGGCGAAATCACTCGCCAAGATTCGTGGTGAAGTCGAAACACTCCAAACACAGCTTGACGCTGAGAAGGATAAGCATGGGAGCAAAATGTCTTCTCTGACTTCGCAACTGGCAGACTTGAGTGTTGAAGAAAGAAGACAAAAACTAAGTATCGAGAAACTACAGCATTCCATAGGAAAGATGACTGAGGGTGCCAAGAAAGCAGAACAGTCAGGCGAGAGTCTGAAACCTGTCTTGCTGGAGATACTAAAAGAGTATAAGCAATATATTCAGACAGGTTTTCCATTCAAGACGGAAGACCGTATCAAGGCGATTGGAGATCTGGAGAATAAAGTGGTTAATCAATTGATTGATCCTAATAAAGCAGTTAATCAGGCATGGTCATTAATAGAAGATGAAATTCGCTTAAGTAAGGAAAATGGAATCTATCAACAAACTGTATCGCTGGATGGAGAAAAAGTGCTGGTTGATATTGCAAAATTAGGCACAGTTTTCCTTTTTTTTCAAACGAGAGATAGCCGGGTTGGAATGGCCAGACCATCTGTTGATAGCGGCTGGAAATTTGAGACTGTCGATAGCACTAACGATATCGAACGGATCGCAAATTTATTCAATTCGTTGAAAAAACAGATACGCCAAGGTTATTTTGAAATACCTAATCCGCTGAGAAAATGAAAAAAGCACTATTAATATCATTACTACTGATGTCAATGGCAAATCCAGCCATTGCCAAAGAAGATAAATCCGTAGTGTCTACGGAGGATATATCTGTATCAGTGCCAGAAGAAAAACCAGGTATTGCTTCACCCAAGAAACAGAGCTTGCCAAAGCAAGAGACAGTTAACCTGGAAACGGCTTACAAACGTGAATATGCTTTTTTGGAAGCACAGAAGCGGGAATTGATCGATCGACTAAAAAACTATCAATCCAGTGTCAATCGTGAAGAACAAGCACTCAGTAATAAGATTAATAGCCTTGAACGGAGTTCAGTTGAACGTTCAGCCAAAATTGATCAACTCAACGCACAACTGACAGAGGTCGAGCGTAAAGAAGCTGCTGTTACTGAACGCAGCGATGCCTTGGAGACAACCTATTTACAGGCAGAAGCGACCCTTAAAAACCATGGCATCGAAATGCCTTCATCCATAAAAGAAGTCACAGGCAATGATCAAATCAAAATAGGTTATTTTTTCAAACAAGCATTATCCCTGCTTCAAGGACTGGGAGCGACACAAACTAAACCAGGGAATTTTTTCCTGGAGAATGGTAAACAAACTCAGGGAAATCTCATTCATCTAGGCAATATTGCAGCTTATGGTGTTAGTACTGAAGGGGGCGGTAGTTTGGTACCTGCGGGCGGTGGTGAGTTCAAAGTGTGGAAAGGCTCTGGTTCCGATACCGCTGCGGCTTTGAACAAAAATCAGCAGCCTGACATATTACAGTTATATTTATTTGAATCACGGACAAACACTGTCGAAGAAGCACCTGAAAAAACTATCGTTGGCATTATCGATTCGGGCGGCCCGATTGGTTGGGTTATCGTAATACTTGGCGGTGTTGCAGCCTTGCTTATCCTGATCCGGGTTTATTTGTTGCGTTCGAATGGTGCTAACACAAAGCATCTTACTGATCAGATCATCCAACAGCTTGCTGCAGGTAATCTGGATGTTGCTAAAAAAAGTTGTGAAGACGATTCATCTGCCATAGGACGGGTTTTGCACTATACCTTGCGTCATTTGAAAGATGACAGGGATCACATGGAAGGTATTGTGTACGAGGCGATCCTGCAAGAATCTAGTCCGCTGGATCGGTTTGGGCCAGCCATTCTGGTAATTGCCTCGATAGCGCCACTACTCGGTTTGTTGGGAACTGTAACCGGGATGATTGAAACTTTTGACATGATCACCGAATTTGGTACTGGTGATCCAAAATTATTATCTGAAGGCATAGCCATCGCTCTGGTCACAACAGAATTAGGTCTGATTGTCGCAATTCCGGCTTTATTGCTGGGATCTGTATTGTCTTCCTGGGCAAGAAATATTAAACAAGACATGGAGCATTCAGCACTCAGAATCATTAATGTTTTTCTAGGTGGCGGGCTTGATTTGGAGGAAGTGAGTATTCCTGCTGTTAATGAAAATAACCTGGCATTAAATAACGCTTGAAATGAATTTTTCAGAGCAAATTATATTAATCAAGGAGTTGTTTGTCGCAGGTGGAATTGTCATGCCGCCACTATTACTTTGTATCTTGCTCCTTTGGTATGGAGTGGGATATCGATTCTGGGTCATGAAAGAACCAAAATTGATGGGTGTACGCGATATGCTGAAATACTATCAGGAACACACTGACAAGCCAGCAAAAAATATTGTTGCACAGGCGATACGGCAAGGTATTGAGTTAAAGAAGAAAGGCGTCAGAAACTTGCGACGCCATCTGGATGCTGCTTTTTATGACTATGAAAGAGAAATCGGAAAATTTTCTGTGCTTAGTCATGTGGTCATTGTCATCTCTCCATTGCTGGGTTTATTGGGAACAGTAATTGGAATGATAGAGACCTTTGATTCGCTGGCAACAATGACGCTGCATTCTCAATCTGGTGGCATTGCGGGTGGGATTTCGCAAGCTTTGTTTACCACTCAGATGGGTCTAACGGTTGCGATTCCAGGTTTATTGGCGCATAGCATTCTCAACAGGAAGCAACGCCAGATTGAGCAGGATCTTTCTCAAGTTAAAGATCTGTTGTGTCACCAAGCTACCACTGTCAAAAAACTTAATGAGAAGTAACGAACTATGAGATGCAGAGAATCCAATGAAGCTGAAGCCACGATAGATATGGCGCCATTGATTGACATTGTTTTTATTTTGCTGATTTTTTTTATGGTTACTACGACCTTCGTAAAAGATATGAAACTTGAATTGGAGCGCCCTAAAGCCAGTAGTTCAATGGCCGCCTCAAGTAAAGCTATCCGTTTGTTTATTGATCGGAATGGAGATACTTATATGGATGGTGAACCGGTACGTTTGTGGCTGATACAAAGCAAATTACGTGATTTATTGAGCACTTCTTCCAATAAAGTGGTTTTAGTCGTTACTGATGAAGGTGTTTCTGCAGGGAAACTGGTTGAAGTAGTTGATCAGGCGCGTTTGGCAGGAGCAGAGAGTGTAGGTGTTGCAACTAAAAAAGAAGCGGGGTGATAACAATATGGAAACAAAACAATTGAATCAACACTTGGCAGGCGCTGTATCAATGTTATTTGGGCTGATTCTGGTTTTTGGTTTGATATTGACTATGAATCATTATATGGGAAAGACTGAGAAAATACCTGCGCAAGAAGTGACAGAAATCAGTATGACCAAAGAAGTCAAACAGGAGCCTAAGAAAGAGATTAAAAGAGTAGAGCCTAAAAAAGTGACCAGGCCTCAAACACCGGCACCTTTTAAAGGGCTTGACACAGCACTGTCTGGCATTGATCTTGGATCGCTGGGGCTGGATGATGGACAGGGGAGAGGTCTGGATGATGGCTTGTTAGGTAAGACAGGTAATGCCGTAATGACAGCAGAGTTAGTGGATGTTCCACCGAAGCCTGTCACAAGAGGAGCTTTTAAATACCCGCCAGCAGCGAAAAAGAATGGCGTTAAAGGCTATGTTCTTTTGTCGGTACTCGTTGAAGTTGATGGATCAGTCAATCAGGTACAAGTACTGGAGTCAAATCCATCTGGAATCTTTGATGCAGCTGCTTTGCAAGGTATTCGTGCATGGCACTTCGAGCCGGCAAAATATAAGGGAGATACTGTCAGAGTTTGGGCAAAACAAAAGATTCGTTTTGATCTTTCCTGATTCTTCAGCTTATTGCTTGATTCTGATGAATAAAATGAAATGAAATACAAGCTACAGATAGCTAGGCCGATCTATTATCTTATTGTTGTTTTTGTCCTTGGATACTACAGCAACTCTGTATGGGCATCCGAAAATAAAACGCAATCCACTGATTTTATTGAGCTTGCTGCCATCATGCTTAAAGACGGTCACAGCGATCGTGCTTTATTAGCATTACAAGGTGTTGATCTGGAAAATAAGAAAACAGATTTGGCAAGATTTTACACGCTGCAGGGTCTCGCTTATATGAATCTGAATGACCTGGAAGCAGCCAGAGATAGCCTGCAGCAAGCTATTAAGAACGGACAGAAAGATCAAGCAATTTTTATCTATTTGGCACAAGTCTACTTCGGGCTGAAAGATTATCAGAAAACGATTCAGGCCATTGTGAAGGCGGGTGATCAGGTCAATAAAGATGCTTCCTTAATGAGTTTAAAAGCTGAAGCCTATTGGCACCTGAAAGAAACAGATACTGCCATTGATACTTTAAATGAGGGGCAGAAAATTTTCCCGGCAGATTTTCGTTTCCTGAAACGTAAGGTTTTTTATCTTGTCGAGCTTGAGTTATATCAGGAAGCAGTGAAGCTAGGCAGAGAATACCTTAAGCGATCAAAAGCAGCTGCAACCGATTATATTGCGTTCGGGAATGCGCTCAGACTCAGCAGGGAATATCAGGAAGCATTGAATATTCTGGAAATTGCCCGGTTGCAGTTTCCTCATGATGAAATGGTCGCAAAACTGTTAGCACATACTTATCTGGATCAAGGAAAACTCAATTCAGCAGCATTTATTCTTGAGCAGGCTGCTTTACTGAATCCAAGCCTACAGGCCGAAGCTGCGGAGATTTACCGGCGTGCCGGTCGTTTTCATAAGGCATTAACACTCAATGAAAGTATCAATGATCAGAAAATAAAATTTAAGCAAAGATTGTCCATTTTTATTGCACTGAAGCAGTTTGAGCGTGCGGCCAATATGGAATCCAGTTTATATCGAAGCGGATTATTGGAAGATCAAGATGTTCGGTATGCACTTGCTTATGCTTTATTTTCTAGTGGACGCTTTCCTGAAGCTAATAAACATCTGGATCACTTGAAAAATGCCGAGCTTTTTAGAAAAGGAACTGAGCTTCGTCGATTGATGGAAGTTTGCAAAACTGAGCCATGGCAATGTACGTAATTCTATTACTTGCAATACAGAAATCGTGCTATGGGTACTTAAAACCACGATTTGTTATCAATCAGCCGATCGAAAATGCTAATCGTGGAACACCATTCATTGTATTTCTCTTCATACCGCCTTAACGCCTACCTGACGCTATCTACTTAACTGACTTACTCAAAAATTATCTTCACAAGCAACTGGATTGCAGACGAAGAGGGGGCTTAGTACGCCAAATGAACGCTGAATCTTACAAATCTTTCTGGTTTTATGTTGTGCGAACAAACTTGAATCATCAATATTCCTATCATGGTTCCCAAAGCAGAAATTATAGAAATGTCTTGAAGCAAGTATTGCTTTTCTTGCTGGTTTTTATTGTTATGGTTTTTATAAATCCTTCTGCTTGGGGAAATACTGAAAAAGCTGAATTTTCAATCCATCTGTTTCAGGATGGATTGCCCGTTGCTGATGCTGAAGTGTCTATCAGTAGCGAGGCATACGAGAAAACGAATCCAAAAATGATCTTTGAAGCCATTCCTTCCACTTTGAGCTGGAAAGCTGATGGGGATGCTCCAATTAAAACTAACTCAAATGGAAGTTTGGCCGGGAAATTGCCGCCTGGGTACTATCACATTACGATCAAAGCAAAAGACCAGGAATTTTCTTTTAATCTGCCACTACGGTCTGCAGAGAATGCACAAATTCTTGTCACTTTTTATATAAATAATAAGAAACCCTTATTAAATATTGAAAGTTCAGTGGCTGGTACGATTGCAGGATTAGATACTGCTGTTGAAAAAACACATGATAAAGGTGAAGGAACAGTCATTGTGCAAGTTTTGTCAGCAGAGACCGGAAGACCAGTTAAGGATGTGCAGGTTTTTCTAAGCGGATTAAAACAAAAACTAAGAACTGATGAGCAAGGGCAGATAATGGCGACTGTACCTACAGGCAGTTATAGCGTTTCTTTGTTACATAATGCTTATAGCAGTCAAACACTGGATGAGGTGAAAATTGAAAATGGGCAGAGTACCGATTTAAGTTTTAAATTGACACCCGCAGGTGTTGAACTAGCTGAATATGTAGTTCTGGAACCTCATCTTGCCGGCACCATCGCATCTGTTATTGAGGAACAAAGAGCCTCATCGGCAGTGACGACCGTTCTGGGGGCTGAACAATTTAGCCGCAATGGTGATGGTGATGCTGCCAGTGCACTGCGAAGGGCTTCCGGTCTGACACTGGTTGGTGGCCAGTTCATTTTTATCCGTGGACTGGGTGAGCGATTTTCCACGACACTGGTGAATGGCGCGGCAATTCCCAGTCCCGATGCGACAAGACGTGTAGTGCCATTGGATCTTTTTCCGACCAATATTCTTGAAAGCGTGATGGTTCAAAAAACCTATTCGGCAGATCGTCCTGCAGAATTTGCGGGTGGTACGGTAGAGCTACGTACACGTGGAATTCCAGACGCATTTTTCTTCAATTTAAATTTGCAGACAGGCCTCAATGATAATACAACTTTTAAGGATGGCCTGACTTACAAGGGAGGTGGAAGCGATTTTACAAGTTATGACGATGGTGCACGTGCTTTACCGGATTCGATTTCTGACGTGACCAAAAATGGCGGAACCATACAGCCAGTATCAATGTTTAATCCAAACGGGCTCACTCCTACCCAGATCGAAAAGCTTGGTGAGGATTTATCAGGGGTATGGAATGTCAACAAGAAAAAACGTGGACCCGATACCGGTTTTCAGGCATCAATGGGGGATAGTTTTTCGCTGGGAGATTTTAGGCTAGGTTATATTGCTGCGGCAGGCTGGAAACAGGAATTCAGGAAACAAAATGAAATCAATCGAGAATTTGTCGCTGCTGATACCGGTGATGGTAGTTTAAGAAAAGTTCAGGATTTTTATATGCAAAGATCGCTGCGCGAAGTGCAGTTAACCGGCTATGCTGCAACGGAACTTCACTACAAAGACAACCACCGGTTATTTGCCAAAACGATGTTTCTGCGTCAGGCGTTTGATGAAGCCAGGGTTTCTCAAGGTTTCACCGATGCGGAGACGAATGATATCCGTAGAACGAGACTTAAATTCTTCTCCAATCAATTGTTGATGAATCAGGTCGGCGGTGATCATCGATTTGATTGGTTGAAAGATTTATCCATTAACTGGTTATATACCAATGCAACAGCTAACAGGGATGAACCTAAAACACGGGATTATCGTTTTGATTCAAATGGCCAAGGTAACTATTATTTTGCCCAGCGACCAGATAGTAATCAGATTATGTATTCAGACTTGGTCGACAAAGATCAGAGTTGGCGTGTTGACGGAAAATTACCTATGCAGCTTTCAACCAATCATAAAGTCACTGTGAGCAGTGGTTTTATTAACCAGAGTAAAACCAGAGATTCAGGTATTCAACGCTTTAATTATTTTCCAGTTGGTTCTGATGGGTTTAGCTCAACTGTTTTATCACAGTCAACTCTGGAAAATATATTGCAGCCTCAGTATATCGGTGCAAATGGGTACCAGCTTCGCGATGTGACACGTGGCAGTGATCGATATAACGCTTCCCAGAATCTTTTTTCTTATTACGGGAAAATGGATTGGATGTTCTATGACAAGGTCAATTTAACAGGCGGATTGCGCTGGGAGGACAATAATCAAAAAGTTGAAACTTTTCTGAATAATAGGCCTACTACTGCCAGGCTCATCGGAATTGATATGTTGCCATCTGCAGTTGCAACTTTTTTTCTCACCGATAAGCAGCAACTTCGTGCAGGTTTCAGTCAAACGTTGTCAAGACCGGATTTCAGAGAATTATCGTCAGCACCCTTTACTGATATTAATACAAATCAGGAAACCGTCGGTAATCCTCTCTTGAAACAAACAAGTATTACCAATCTCGATGCACGTTGGGAATATTATTTATCCCCAACCGAAAATATTTTTGCCAGCTTCTTCTGGAAAGATTTAACCAATCCGATTGAATTGGTTGCGGTTCAAGGAACTGCTGGACTTAATACCTACCAGAATACCGATAAAGCCAATATCTATGGGTTTGAACTGGAGTTATTAAAGAAACTGGATTTTGTTCATCCGAGTCTGCAGAATTTTTATATCGGAGGCAATTACACCTGGTCAGCATCCAATGCTCAATTGACCGGCCAGAATCTTATAGCGCAAACGACGAATAACAGACCGCTGCAGGGGCATTCCGCGCAGATTTTTAATTTTCAGATCGGCTATGACAATCCGGCCTGGAAAACGCAAGCTACTTTGCTGTATAACGTTGCCAGTAAGCGAATCATGGCAGCCGGTGTCCTAGGTGCGCCAGATAAATATGAACAACCTGTGCATCAACTGGATTTTGTACTGAGTCAGAATTTATATAAAGGATTATCGATGCAAGCTTCCATGCAAAATCTGCTCGATGATGATATACGCATCACCCAAGGTGATGAAATTACCCGGCAGTTCCGTCGCGGACGATTTTTTAATCTGAGTGTTCGTTTAGCTTATTGAATATGATTGATACCTTGACCTTGGTATGGTAAAAATAAATTATCACAATCCCCACAACAGCGATTCGATGATAGTAATTGTATGTTCGGAAAGAACTGAGATATAGATTTTTGGTATTACTGGACATCGTAAATTACAAAGATTCGAAATATAAAACCCAATTCAACACGCCCCCGATCTCTTGGATCGTTGTGACACTTCCAACCAAAGAAGTGCTTGGGTTAAGCGGTTTACCTACACTATTAAGAGGGGAGCGTAGATAGTTACAGTTAACAAGGAAAGTCAGACTTCATGAATATTTCTCAGGTACATCCTGTTTTAATCTATCAGCAAAATTAATTACAACTTGTTTGTTAGTTCTCGTGGCCCAACATAAAAAATATTCAGCATGAGATAACTCAAAGAGAGATAAAGTCCAAGAGTGATGTCTGAAAAGATTTCCCAATCTATGGTTAACTCATAGTATGCAATACTTAATAAAACCAACCCAGCAAACACAGCTGCGATAATAAAAATATTATTGATTTTCATGAATAATCTCCTTTCGTCCTAGCAACTATAAAGCACCAACATTAAGTATTAATGTCATCAAAATGAATTTTTTATGATAGTTTTATTTCAACTATTTTTATTGCAATAGCGATATTAAAAATCCATGAAATCAATTTATTAGATTCATATTTTCTGTAGGAATCGTTTCCAGCGATTGCTAGCAGTTAGCTGGCCGGAAGGTTCAATACTAGGAGAGAATAAAACATAGCGAATATAGAACCCAATTCAACATGCCCATAATCTCCAGGATTATTGTGACATTACCGTTGGTAATGCTTGGGTCAAGCAGTTTATCTACACAAGTTAGGGAAGGTAGAGATTTTAAATATCTATCATGAGAATCTGATGATTAAAAAAAATATAAAATGGCTATGTATTAAAAGATTGCACACACTGTGATCGACAAAGATGATGCAACTAAGCTAAGTTTTTAGCAGCTTCATCCTTATCGATAACCGTGCTCAGATCACTGCTTGTTTCTTAATATTCGTATATCTCGTTGTCATCATAGACAGGCTGATTTCCTTCATGCAATGGCCTTTCCTGGAAATATTGCATATGACTTTTTGGTTTGCTATAGATCAGGCAAAGTATGAGATATCCAAAATAGAGGTGGAATCCGAAGACGATATCCGAAAAAGTCATCCAATCTATAAATGGAATACTTGATATAACAAAGCTAACATACACGGCTACGATAATAAGGATATTGGTGGTTTTCATGGGAATTTGTTCCTTTAAAAATGTTTATTGACTACTCTGTGAAGGAAAATTGATCGATGGATTGAGGCTTAATCGTTTATTTTGGTAATTGCCATGGTCTTGTCATTGCCTGTACCGGAATGCTGAACATTTACGAACAAGGTGTTTGGATCTTTGCCAAAATAGATGCCAGTGCCTTCCGCTGTCTTGTCTTTAAGGGAAGCGAATAAATATACGCCATCACTGTAGCCATCCCCATTCCCATCAGGCAAGGCGACCCAGATATCACTGTTGTCGTTGTCTTCAACAATCCACAGTTTTCCATCCGGACCTTTTGCCAGATTATCAGGACTCTTGAAGCCGGTCTCACCGGGAGTAGTGCCAGTTGGTTTGACTTCAAAGGGAACATTAACGCCTGGTTGAACAAAATAACCAACCTTAGGTGCTATGGCCAGATTCACTGCAAGTATCGCTCCTGGGCCGCTGGTGTTAGCAGGGTTGGTGGCATCTTCGCAGGTCAACGCTGCATATAGAGTATTTCCAATGCGCTCCAAGTCTTCCGGGCGGCAGAAAGGAGTGGCGTTCACTGCCTGAGCGGCGATCCTGGCATTGATCTGAGCCTGATTCATATCCAGAGCCACCCATTCAGCTTCGCCTGTCTTGGCGCCATTTTTCACTCGCAGAGCATGCAGTTGTCCGCTACTCAAATCACCATAGGTATCTGGAACAAATTTATAAATAGAACCCTTCCTATCCTCATCGATAACATAAACATTACCTTCATCATCGATTTCAATACCTTCATGGGATAAAGATCCAATCATGGGACGTACCTTGATTTCCTCAACAGTGGTTGGATCGTTATTTGCAAACTTCAATTCGTATAACATGCCACTTTGTGCATTAGGAGCGTCAGGATCAGGTAACTGTGCTGTAATTGTTTCTTCAGCAAAAAGAAGTGTCTGCCAAGGTGTCCATACAAGACCATCCAGGGCTTCCCAATCGGAACGCTGTGCCAAAATACTGGTCTCGCTGGTTTTTAAGTCCACTATTGAAACAGCACCGCCTAAGTAAGGGTCTGCGCTCGGACGCACTTCATGAGTACGGTACAAGTATTGGCCAGCATGCTTTCCGGTTTCATTGACCGTATTCATATCATTCAAATCGTTTGAATTAAAATAAATATCCAGATTACTTTCATCTGAAATAATGCGTTGAGTAAATCCTTTGGGGATTACCCAAGGCTCACTATTGAGGATAAGTGGATCAGTCGTGGTTTGTTCATAAGCCGAGCCTGCAATTGGATTGAACTTCATGGGGCCGTTAACGAGTATCGCATCAGCATAGGCGATTGTTGATAGCGCAGCGCAAATTGCCGCTGATAAAGTCGTTTTCTTCATGAATTTTCTCCATAATAGTTTAAGTTGCATTAGATAAGTACGAAGACGATTAGCCAATTAAACTGCTTTCGTCCGTGAAACTATAGAGCGTCAACATGAAGTATTGATGTCATCAAAATGAATTTTTTGTGATTGTTTTGTTTCAATCATCTTGCTTAGGTGAGTGGTGATAAAAGCTTCTTGGATCAAATCATGGAATGAATCCGGGTTTGATTATTGAGCCATAAAATAATAACTAACCTATTGTAAGAACAAGTTTAAGTATTTAGTGCCAATCTACTAATTACGTTTACATTTATATGTAACATGCTTGTCATGTTGGTCTGTTAGATTTGCTTTGCCCTAACTAAAAACTTGGAGGTAGGCAAATCATGTTTAAATTGATCTATATGAAAGAAAAATTATTAACTACATCAGCAATTCTATTGAGCACGATCGCATTAAATGCACAGGCAGCAACAGCAACCTATGATCCGGCAACAGGCATTGTGGATCTTCCGGTTGTTGAAGTTTTGGGTGGCGGAGCATCTGCATTTTATAAAGCTAAATTACAGTTAAGTGGAAATGAATTACTGTTAACTGCGGCTGATCCAATATCAGCAGTGACAGGGCAGCGTAATGTTTATGATTCTGATACTGTCGCGGTACATATTCCTTCCGTTGTTGTGGGTGCAGATGATTTTTACGTTAAATTGAAAGTAGTGCCTGGGTCTAATCCGTTACGTTTTACAGTTGCACAATTGGTCAATAACCAATTTCAAGGTTGCCCCAATTTTGCAACCCAAGGTCCTGTTCAAGGATCTTGTATTTTAAGTGGTGATATTAAAACTGATATTACATTGACTAAAAATACTCAGTGGATTTTATCGGGTGGTGTTTTTATCGGGGGTGATAATACTCAAAGTGCCACGATTACCATTAATCCAGGAACAAAAATTTTTGGTCAGGCAGGCGCGGATTATTTGTGGATCAGACGTGGTTCAAGGATTATGGCAGAAGGCACACCGGATAATCCGATTGTCATGTCTGGACCAAACCAGCAGATAGCCGGGGAATGGGGTGGTTTAGTCATTTCAGGCAATGCACCGGTGAATGGTTGTAATGTAGGTGTATCTCTTTGTGAAGTTCCATTCGAGGCTATTACTTCTGAGTTCTTTGGTGGCAATAATCCAGCGGATAACAGTGGAGTAATTAAGTATACGCAAATTCTTTTTGCCGGTTTTGCCGTACGCCCCGATGAAGAACTCAATGGCCTGACGCTGAATGGCGTTGGCTCAGGAACGATTATTAATTATGTGCAAGTGCATTCAGGTCTGGATGATGGCATAGAAATGTTTGGTGGCACGGTTCAAATGAAGCATTTGGTGTTGACTAACAACCGTGATGATGCTTTTGATTGGACAAGTGGCTATAAAGGCCGTGCTCAGTTTGTTCTGATTAAACAATCTGCTGGTGTTGGTGATCGTGGAATTGAAGCGGACAATAACGAGAAGAATCATGACAGCCTGCCACGTTCTCAACCGATTCTATCCAATGTAACTATTATAGGTCGTAATGATACCGGCGCTACACAAGGTATTTTATTGCGTCGTGGAACAGGCGCAAATATATGGAATTCAGTCATTACTGGTTCTCCAGTTTGTTTAATGATTGATAGCACCTCGACTTATACAAATGCCGGTTCTCCCGGAAATTTGACTGGTGGATTGACGATGCAGAATTCCTTTGTCCAATGCACTAGCAACTATAAAGATGCTGAAGGGGCTCCGTTTACTGTTGCTGATTGGTTTCTGTCTCAATCTGAAAATAAAGCGGAAGATCCTCTCCTGAATGGCTATTTGCCGGCTGGTGGATCACCGCTGACATTAGGCGGCACTGCTGTAAATGATCCTTTCTTTAATGTTGTCGATTACGTGGGTGCATTCAAGGATGCAAACGATGATTGGACGAAAGAATGGACTTTTAATTTTAACTAAACTGCTCTAATTCAGAAGGCTTCTTTGCGTATATTTTTATGCAAAGAAGCCTTTGATGATTATCTGATTCTAAAAGATTGTGTGAATAGAGCATCTCGCAGCAATTTGTCAGATCAGGTCTTGTTTAAACTTCCGGAACCAACAGCAACTTTTTTTCTGAGATACCCGGCAGGAACGGTGTGGGTTTGCCATTAACCCAGTTGGCATGCCCACTGCCGTAATAAGGGGAGAGCGGGTGTCCGCTTTGTCCGCCTGGCATGTCAAAATAACCCTGTTCTTCATGACCTGGAGCAACGGCGGAGCGTTGTGATGCACCGAAATTTGGCGCCTGTATTCGTGGCATATTGTGATCGCCAGGCAGTGGGTCAGCGGGCATATCGAGCCATTTTGCAATGAAAATCGGTAATTTCTGGCTGAGCGGATGCCTGATGCGTGCTGCGTTGTATTCGCCCCAACTCTGTTGTGTAGCCGCATGGGTTTCTTGATGTGCGGTCTCAGCAATCTGTTGAGCGCAGTGTAGCAGTAGCTCTTTCCAGCTTTTATAAACAGGCGGGAGCAGGTGGTTTGGTTGTTGTTCGATTAGTTGCCAGGCAATATATTCCGCGTGGTTTAATCGTGGCAGGTTGAAAGCCGGGTTATTTTGGCGAACAACTGCGGAAAAGCCATTTAATATGGTTTTAATCACTTCATAACGGAAAGTACGAACAATGCGATAAGCAGACGATTCAGTGGATGCCGTTCCATCCCAATCCTCTAGTGTCTGTTGCATTGCGGTAGCCCAGGGCGAATTATCGGCTGAGGTCAGATTTTCTTTTAACAAATGATACCAGCGGGTCATGAGAAGTGCGCGGTGATCCAGTTGAATTGCCAGCAAATCTTCCTCAGTGAATTGATTGCGGGCAAATAAGCCGTCACGAATTTGTGATGCCCTGGCGCCCAGATCATAGCCACCATTTCCCAGAATATTCAGTAGGTCACCCGAGATTGTGCGGGCATTGGCAGTCCATAATCGGTGTGAATCAGGGTTGTTGATTATCGGGTATTGCGCTGTATCCAGCCAGCCGTTCCAACCTACATCAGGATTAGACCAATCTGATGGTAATTGTGGATCATAATTTCCCCTGCGTACCGGAATGCGCCCGGCTATCGTCCAGCTGATATTGCCGTTATGATCGCCGACGATAAAATTCTGTGCCGGCATACCGGCTTGTTGTGCAATAAGGGCTGCTTCATTGGCTGCTTTGGTTTGCTCCAATTCAATCAATTTTAGATTGATAGCTTCAGGGTGCAGGGCTGTCCAGGCCAATGCCAGAGGTGTTTTATCGTGATCAATCGAGATCAAAGGCCCCCACTCAGTTTCCTGTACAATCAACTGTTCATCAGACGCATTGTTCACCCGAATTGTTTCATGAAAAGTATTAATGGATTGCCAGCCGGTCGAAGTGCGATAACGATTGTTATCGTGAGGGTCCAGTGACACCCGGATCCAGTCTGCAAAATCACCATAGCTGTTGGTAAAGCTCCAGGCAATATGGCGATTGGAGCCGATTATGATGGAAGGAACACCTGGCAGGCTCACGCCGGTAACATCGGTATGGGTACCTATTGCAGATTGGGAAGGATAAATCAGTCGCGTGCGAAACCATAAATTTGGTACCCGCAGCGTCAGATGCATATCATTGGCGACAATTGCAGCACCACCGGTTAAAGCACCGGATACGGCAAAATTATTGCTGCCAGGCATATTGTCATGGAACGAGTGATCGCTCTTGAATAAGTTCTTGTGGAGCGCCTGTAAGTCGATGTCATGCGCGGCAGGGATAGGTGGCCGAGCAAAGGATTCACCAGCCAGCGGAGCATCCCAGGACCCGCCAGTTGCCGTGAGATATTGATATACCTTGTCGGGTAATGCCGATTGCATGATGGAAAATCCAAGCTCACGATCAATATTTGACTCATTCAATGTGAAGAACATGGCAAAAATAACCAACAGGCTATCTTCATTGCGCCATGCGGAAGGTTGTGTCCGGGTAAGCAGATAAGGATAGGGGCGAACTGCCAATGCCTCGATACCTTTATTTACGCCATTCCGATAAGACTCTAACAACTGATGCTGTTCGGCTGGCAATTGGCTGATGATTGCCGATGCCCGTGCGCGCATGCGGAATTTTCGTGCCTTCAAGTCATTTTCCAGAGCAGCTGATCCGAATAATTCAGCAAGCTCGCCAGCAGCCTGTCTTCTCATCAGATCCATTTCAAAGAAGCGTTCCTGGGCATGTGCATATCCGAGTGCAGTGGCCAAATCCAATCGATTCTGCCCGTTTAATGTAACAGTGCCCAGTACGTCCCTTTCAACCATTACCGGGGCAGATAGTCCAGATAGATTCGTACTGCCTTCATAGTGAGGCAAACTGCCTTGAAGTAATAGCCAGCCCAGTGTGACTAGAAATAAGCTGATAAATAGGCTTATTGCCAGGAAATATCGGGTTAATCGTAATGTAGTATGCATATCTTTCTGAAATTTATTGACCGTAAATCCCTGCATAAGCTAATGGTTGCACGCAGAATTAGTCGCTTAATTGTATTTCTTATGTTGATAAAATATCTACAACTATATTGCAATATACTGTTTTATATTAATTATCCATATATATAAAAGATGTTTTCTAAATTAAGAGGACAAATCCTTCTTTGTTCGTTCTATTGAACGTCACTCAACCCGATGATAATTCCATGGTAAGAATCTGGAGTAAATCATGGCTGATAGCAATAGCGATAGTGGCTTAGAACGAACAGAACCGGCGACGCCCCGACGTCTGGAAAAGGCGAGAGAGGAAGGGCAGGTTGCACGCTCTCAAGAGCTTACTACATTTGCCATTCTGATAACGGCAGCCGGCGCCATGATGTTTATGGCCGATGGTCTCATGGTCAAATTAACCGACATCATGCGTGGCGGCATGCAGATGGAACGCGATCTGGCATTTAGAACGGATTTGATGCTGAATCGCTTATATGAGCTCGCTTTTGAAGGTCTGGTGGCTTTAATTCCATTATTTATTATATTGATCATCGTGGCATTTTCTGCGCCGATGTTGGTTAGTGGCTGGCTATTCAGTTCAAAAGCACTGATCCCTAAATTCGGCCGACTTAATCCCATTAAGGGTCTGGCCCGGATTTTCTCAATACCGAGTTTGATCGAATTTGTTAAGGCAGTCGGTAAAACATTGATCGTTGGCGGTGTTGCAGCCATCCTCATTTGGCACAACAGAGAAGATGTGATGGCGTTGATTGCTATCCCGATTATTTCTGGTATTGCTCGTGCAGGTGAATTGATCGAATTGAGCTTTATTATGATTGTCGGGGCGATGATACTGATTGTCGCAATCGATGTACCTTTCCAGCTCTGGAAACATGCGAAAGAACTGCGGATGACCAAGGAAGAGATTCGTAAGGAATCGAAGGAAAGCGAAGGTGATCCGCTCGTCAAGGGACGTATCCGGATGTTGCAGCGGGAAGCTGCGCGTCGTCGGATGATGTCTGAAATTCCCAAGGCGGATGTGATCGTTACAAACCCGACGCATTATGCCGTGGCGCTTCGCTATAAAGGTGATTCAATGCGCGCCCCGATCGTGGTGGCAAAAGGCGTTCACCTGCTGGCCGCACGTATCCGTGAATTGGCCGAGGAACATCGAATACCGATTCTCGAGGCACCACCGCTTGCGCGTGCACTGTATCACTACGCCGAGTTAGAAAGCGAGATTCCGGAGAAACTGTATACCGCTGTCGCGGAAGTGCTTGCTTATGTTTTTCAGTTAAAACGGTACCACGAATATGGTGGAGATATGCCACATCCACCCACTGATGTGCCTGTTCCAGATGGATTTGATAAAGCAAAAGTTAATGATGATTAAGAAAACAGTTGGTTTTTTTACGGGAAATCAAATAAAACAGTATGAATAACACGTTCACATTATCATCGATAGCGGCAAGCGGTAATTTCAGGACACTTGCTGGTCCGATACTGATTATCATGATTCTGGCAATGATGGTATTGCCGTTGCCGCCTTTCATATTGGATGTATTGTTCACATTTAATATTGCACTATCCATTATTGTGTTAATGGTTAGTCTCTATACCAAGAATCCCCTTGATTTTGCAGTTTTCCCAACGATTCTGCTCATTACAACACTATTGCGATTGTCGCTGAATGTGGCATCAACGCGGATTGTGTTGCTGGAAGGGCATACAGGTCCTGATGCTGCGGGCAAGGTGATTGAAGCGTTCGGAAATTTTCTGGTCGGCGGCAATTATGCGGTTGGGCTGGTGGTGTTCGTTATTCTGGTGATTATCAATTTTCTGGTCATTACAAAAGGCGCTGGCCGGATTGCTGAAGTGAGCGCACGTTTTACTCTGGATGCGATGCCCGGTAAGCAGATGGCAATCGATGCCGATTTGAATGCCGGTTTAATCGGCGAGGATACGGCGAGAAAACGTCGGGCTGCCATTTCTCAAGAAGCCGATTTTTATGGTTCGATGGATGGTGCCAGCAAATTTGTGAGCGGAGATGCCGTTGCAGGCATCTTAATTATGCTGATTACCATTGTCGGTGGGTTGATTGTGGGCGTTATGCAGCATGATCTGGACGTGGGAACGGCTGCGCGGAATTACACATTATTAACAATTGGCGATGGATTGGTTGCCCAGATTCCTGCTTTGATTGTTTCGACCGCAGCCGGTCTGGTTGTCAGTCGTGTTACTACCGATCAGGATCTCGGTGAGCAAGTACTGGAGCAACTATTTAATCAGCCACAGGTGCTGATCATCACCGCAGGTATTCTGGGAATTATGGGGGTTATCCCAGGCATGCCAAATCTGGTATTCCTGTTATTGTCGGCTGCGTTAGTGGGTATTGCCTATTTGCTGTTAAGAAAGCCAGCCAAGGTTCCTTCGGAAGCAGCTACTCCTGTGGTTCCTGTCGCTGAGCGGGTAGATGCCAGTTGGGAAGATGTCACGCCAATTGATACGTTAGGATTGGAGGTAGGCTATCGTTTAATTCCTCTCGTGGATAAAGTACAGCAGGGCGACTTATTAAAAAGAATAAATGGTATTCGCAGGAAATTTGCACAGGAAATCGGTTTTCTGCCGCCGGTTGTACATATACGGGATAATCTGGAATTACGGCCAAATGCTTATCGGATTACGTTAAAGGGTTCTGTGATTGGCCAGGGGGAATCCTACAATGGCATGTACCTGGCGATTAATCCGGGTCGAGTAACAATGCAATTGCCAGGCACGTCGACCAGTGATCCGGCATTTGGTTTGCCGGCTGTCTGGATTGAGTCGGCATTGCGAGAGCAGGCGCAGACAAATGGTTATACCGTGGTCGATGCCAGTACGGTGGTAACAACCCATATCAATCATTTGATCCACATGCACGCAGCTGAACTGCTGGGTAGACAGGAGCTGCAGAAGCTGTTTGATCATTTGAGCACCCAGTCGCCCAAACTGATTGAAGATCTGGTGCCCAAGCTATTACCGCTTTCAACGGTACAAAAAGTATTGCATAACCTGCTGGAAGAGAATGTACATATCCGCGACATGCGCAGTATCGTGGATGTATTGACCGAACATGCCGTGCATACTCAGGATGCGTCGGAATTAACGGCAATTGTTCGCTGTTCATTGGGTCGTTCGATTGTTGAGCAATATTTCCCGGCTGGCGCTGAGCTTCAGGTCATGAGTCTGCACCACGAGCTGGAGAATATCCTGATACAAGTCCTGCAAACCGGTGGTTCGCAAGGCGCCGGTATCGAACCTGGACTTGCCGATACCTTGTTAAAGGAATCCCGCATTGCTGCGCAACATCAGGAAAAATTGGGTCTGCCAATTATTCTGCTGGTGCCGGGTGCAATCCGTTCCCTGCTTTCCAAATTTCTGCGCCGTGCATTACCGCAGCTTAGAGTGCTTGCGCATTCAGAAATCCCTGATTCCAGAAAAATCAAGATCACTTCCGTTATTGGAGGTAACAAATGAAAGTTAAACGATATTTAGCGGCAACGTCCCGTGAAGCATTGCGCCAGGTAAAGGAAGAACTCGGTGCCAGTGCAGTCATTCTATCGAATCGAAAGATCAAGAATGGCGTCGAGATTATGGCATTTGCCGATGATGAGATGTCGAATCTGATTGAAACACCGACAGGTAACACTGCAAATTCCAAATTGAATGATGACGAGCAAGCCGCATTCGAGGCATCGATGAAGGCTTTGCCATTAATACATAATAAGCAGGAATCTGATCAGTCATATCCGGAGATGATGTCTCCGTCATTAGCGCATGACATTATTGCTGAGATACAGGCAATGAGAAGTACCCTTGAAGACCAACTGGCAACTGTCGCGTGGGGAAATTTCACTCAGCAAAAACCTGAGAAGGTGAAAATATTACGCACTTTGCTGGATATCGGATTTAGTCCGTTACTGTCACGTCGCCTGGTTGAAAAATTGGCAGCCGATCTGAATTACGAACAAAGTTTAAAGCAGACAATGGCTGTATTGGCTGCCAATTTACGCACGGTAACCAATGATGAAATGATCGAGAAAGGGGGCGTGTATGCGCTGATTGGTCCAACTGGTGTCGGAAAAACGACAACAACCGCTAAACTGGCTGCCCGCTGTGTCATCCGACATGGTGCCGATCGGGTTGCATTGTTAACAACCGACAGCTATCGGATTGGCGGCCATGAGCAATTGAGAATTTACGGACAATTGCTGGGTGTCCCGGTTCGTAACATCAAGGATACCGATGATCTGCAACTTACTTTATCCGAGCTTGGCAATAAGCATATGGTTTTAATTGATACCGTGGGGATGAGTCAGCGAGATCAGATGGTTGCTGAGCAAATTGCAATGCTGAGCAACTGTGGAGCCGATGTAAAGCAACTGCTCATACTGAGCGCGGCTTCCAACGGCGAAACACTGGATGAAGTGATCACGGCTTATCAACAAAACAATATTCATGGCTGCATTATTACAAAAATTGATGAAGCAGCCAGTCTCGGTATTGCACTGGATGTCATCATACGTCGTAAATTAATTTTGAATTATGTGACCAATGGGCAGAAGGTGCCTGAGGATATCCATTCTGCAAATCCTCGATACTTACTTCATCGAATATTCAAATCTGTTCCCAGTGATTCGGCATTTACCCTGCAGGATGCAGAATTCGCCTTGATGATGGCCAGTAATAATAGCGAGCAGAATCAAACAAGAAAGAAAGCATTTGCTGGAATTAACTATGACTAGAATCATTCAGGATCAAGCCGCAGGGTTGCGCAGTTTGATGGCAATCCATCGAAGTGATGCAGCACGTGTCATTACAGTGGCGGGTGGAAAAATGCGGGTAGGAAAAACCAGTGTAGTCATCAATCTGGCGGCCGCATTGGCTAAAAATGGCCAGCGGGTATTGATTATTGATGAGAATCCATGTCACAACAATATTTGCACTAATTTGGGACTTAAATCCCGTTTTGATTTACTCCATGTCATTAATCGAGACAAAAAACTGGCACAAGTCATATTACAGGGGCCGGAGAATGTCTCAGTACTGTCAGCCATGCGAGGAATCCATGCTTTAACAAAACTTACAGCATCGGAACAAAACTGGCTCATCAAAAGCTTTGAGCAACTGATGGAAACAGTTGATATTGTTTTAATCGATACCGCAATGGGCGGCACCACGCATGTCCTGCCATTAAGTCTGGCTTCGGAACATGTTCTGATTGTACTTTCCGGATCGGCTGCATCATTAACCGGTGCTTATGCACTGATTAAAATTATGAGTCAGGAGTATGCAAAACAACATTTCCTGGTTCTGGTTAATAAGGTTGATTCAGAATCTGAGTCCCGTGCAATTTTTGGAAATCTATCTCAGGTAACTCAGAAATATCTTTCGGTATCACTTGAATCAATTGGTTATGTACAAAACGATGTGAAGCTGCATCAGTCGACTCAGTTATGCAGATCAGTAATCGATACATTTCCAACTTCTAAGGCTGCATTATGTTTTGGACAATTAGCGGGCAGGGTTTTGCATTCTTCACATCCGGATAATTTTGATGGAGGTGTCGATAATTTTATGCAAAGACTCATTCGTACAAGCCATCTGAGCATGGCAAATTTTACGGTTTAATGACATATGTATACTGCGACTGGAACGGGAACCATTGATAAAGAACAGTTTATAACTGAATTTACGCCTTTAGTAAAACGCATCGCCTACCACATGATGACCAGGTTACCTGCCAGTGTTCAAGTGGATGACCTGATCCAGGCAGGCATGATCGGATTACTGGATGCAATCAATCGGTATGAAGGCACTTACGGACGGCAATTTGAAAGCTATGCAGCGCAGCGAATACGCGGTTCCATTCTGGATGAGTTGAGAGAAGCGGATTGGTTGCCACGCAGTATACGAAAAAAAATGCGACGCATTGAATCGGCTGTGAATACATTAGAGCAACGGAACGGATGTGCCCCCAGCGAACAGGAATTGGCAATCGAATTGAATATGTCGCTGGATGAATATCATGAAACTTTGCAAAGCGCACGCGGCGCCCAGTTAATTTATTATGAAGATTTTCAACAGGAAGACGAAGAGCCTTTTCTGGATCGATTGCTGGTCGATTCAGGTAGTGATCCCTTGAATGCCTTGTTGGATGACAATCTAAGATCAATTTTGATTAGCGCTATTGATAACTTGCCACCCAGAGAAAAGATGGTAATGGGTATGCACTATGAACAAGAAATGAATTTACGTGAAATCGGTGAAGTGCTGGGAGTCAGTGAGTCACGTGTATGCCAGTTACACACACAAGCAATTATTCGCTTGCGCAGTCGTCTGAGAAATCTCTGAGAAATTTCCAAGATGTCTTTTATTCTAAATACCGGAAGGACAGTGTGATGGATAAAGAATCCAAAATGGATATTAACAGTGTCCTTGGCATTATCCTCGCATTGACAGCTATCATTGGCGGGCAGATTCTGGAAGGTGGGCATATCGGATCATTAGTGCAGGTTGCAGCGTTTCTGATTGTGGTAGGGGGAACTGTTGGCGCAGTTTTATTGCAAAGCCCGGTTAGAATTTTTGTTAATGGCATAAAAATGGGCGCCTGGGTTTTCTTTCCTCCTGAAAAATCACCACATGTTTTAATCAAGCAAATTACAAGTTGGGCTCATATTGCCCGAAAAGAAGGTTTGTTGGCACTGGAGTCACATGTCAAAGTGGTATCAGATCCATTCCTGAAGAAAGGGTTGCAATTACTGGCGGACGGCAGTACATCCGAAAAAATACGGGAAGCGCTGGAAATTGATATCTCAGCCATGGAATCCTTTCAGCGACAATCAGCTAAAGTATGGGAGGCGGCAGGCGGGTATGCACCAACCATCGGTATATTGGGTGCAGTACTTGGGCTGATACATGTCATGGAAAATTTATCAGATCCAGATCTATTAGGTCAAGGCATTGCTGTGGCTTTTGTTGCAACGATCTACGGGGTTGGATTGGCAAATTTGGTGTTTTTGCCGATTGCCAATAAGCTGAAGAGCATCATCAATGAAAATGTCGTCAGGCATGAAGCGCTACTAGACGGTTTCATAGCGATAGCCGATGGTGAGAATCCACGGTTAATCGAAAATCGTTTAAATGGTTATTTTATTTAATAGCGTGAATTCATAGCCAGCTAGACTGATAAACAGTAAATGCCCACATGATTAGAAAAAGAAATCTCAAGTATGAGGAAGATGCTGATAATCATGAACGCTGGTTGGTTTCATATGCTGATTTTATAACGCTATTATTTGCTTTTTTTGTAGTAATGTATGCGATTTCATCAATCAATGATGGCAAATATAAAGTGCTAAGCCATTCGCTGGTCAATGCGTTTAAAAGTAATACGGCCAATACTGGAGCGAGTCGGCAGTCGGAGGAAGCATTGCCAGTTATTATTAATCAGCAATCGGATTCCATAAAAATTTTTGATGATATCCGTATTCAGTCGATTAAGCGGCAGGAAAAAATGAAGGGCATGGCAAAAAATATTCTCAAGGCACTGGAACCGCTGGTGAATAATGGTAAGGTAAGGGTTACGCAAAGCGCTTTGGGTGTAACTGTGGAAATCAATGCGAGCGTCCTGTTTTCTCCGGGACAAGCCAAGCTGGCAGAAAATTCAAGTTTAACGTTACAGGCAGTTGCACAGGTAATAAAAGATCATGATCATCAAATTCATGTAGAAGGACATACCGATAATCTACCGATTTTTACGGAGAATTTTCCATCCAACTGGGAGTTGTCGACAGCGCGGGCAAGCAGTGTTATACGTTTATTCATAGAACAGGGTGTTGATGCGCAAAGATTAACCGCTATTGGTTATGGTGAATATAAACCGGTAGAGACCAATGATTCCCCGGAAGGCAGGAAGAGAAATAGGCGGGTAAGCATAATGATTTTATCAAAAGAGCCGGACAAGGTCATGGAGCTTCCAGTCGCTTTAGAAATAGAACACTCTCAATAATTCCAAGATCGCGATTAGATAAGTGGTGCTTACTGAAGTGGCCACCTGCAACTGTACAACTTGAGAGTAGAATTAAGCTCTGCTATTGTGTTGTGGTTCAATAAAGCCGGGTACCTTGTTAAAAGAGTTAAACAACTAACTAGCGAGGTGAAGGATGAAAGAATCGGGGAAACGAAGGCTCTGTCCAGAGCAATTCAAAAAGGAAGCTGTATCACTGGTTACAGAGTACGGTTTACGGTTACTCAATTGTGCAAGTACCCCAAGTGGTTGAGATACCAGTGAAAAGAATCTGCAACGATGGGTGAAACAACAAGCACAAGAAAAAGGCAGTGAGCTTTTGGATACTGCTGAACCATCTCAGGCGAGAAGTAAAAACGTTGCGCATGGAGAAAGAAATTCTAAAAAAGGCCGACACTTTTTTGCGCAAGAAATGAAGTGAAATATGGTTTCATTCAGGCTCTGAAAAACCATTATTCAGTAGTTATGCTTTGTAGGGTAATAGGTGTTGAGTAGCAGTGCTTACTATGATTGGCAGAAAAAAGGGTGCAAAACTTATAGATAGCCAAACATGACATCTGTGTCAACGAATGAAGATGCATATAGCATCCGTCAAGTATGGCAAAAGCAATCATGCGCCAGTGGGTCAATCGCTGGTACTACACAGGCCACGGCATACTATATCCAAGCCTATTCACCTGCTATGACACGCGACAGATATTCACTGAGGATTCCGCACCTCACATTTTATTGTCCTCAAAGAAACTACATGAATGGTACGGGGAAGGGGAGCGCTCTATGGTCGCATGATTAATCCACCCAAACAACTTCCACAACTGCCTAGGTTTGCTACCAAAACTCAAGCACCCATTAGTTGAAAAGATCATGAAGCTGCCACCACAAAAGCGAATTTCTTTCAGTAATCGTTTTGAGGCTTGTAGCGCATTTAATCGTTAGAGGAATTAATATGTTATTTTTTTAAAGATTGTTATGATTTCTTAAGATTTTTACTTGAAATACGGAAGGACAAACCATCAAAAGATAAATTGGATACTATTATTCTTGGTGACCTTAAAACTGTGATAAAAAGCTTGGTAAGGTTCGTAATTCTGATGGGTATGTCATATTTACCAAAAGGATCACGCCATTAATTGATGCCGGTTATAATTTCAAATATGAAAACTGTAATTCTGGAATCTACGATTACTTGTCCTCATTGTGGCCATGATGAAATAGAAACCATGCCTACCGATGCCTGCCAATACTTTTATGCATGTAAAAGCTGTGGAACTCTACTTAAACCAAAAGCAGGGGATTGTTGTGTGTTTTGCTCCTATGGCTCCGTTAAATGTCCACCTGTCCAGCAGCAGAATCCTCATTGTTGTTCAGAATAAATCTGTTTAAAGCTTTGCACGCCCAAGGGTCGCGCCGCCGACCGGCGCGAAGGGTATGCACCCGAAAGGGGGCATGCTGCCCGATCCCTGGCACGATCTATCTTTATTCTGATTTCCTCTTATGCTAAACGCTTTTAAGATTACTATCTTTTATAGCTCAGAAAGGCGATGACTCGTCCAGGTTAGTACCTGACTTTGCATTAAATTTTTTTATTATGAAATAGCAAATAGACATTACTAAGTTTCTTCCGAACCTTACATAATCTTCTTCTGTAATTCCTATAGACTTATGCGCACCATCACTGATCACTGTATAGATGGAAGAAATAACATCTTCTTCCTTGCAGCTGATGAGTCCATTTTCTTTCAGGTGATGCAAAGACACTCCCCATTTTTTGGAATCAGTAACACTTTCCATTTTCAATCCCAAATATTCAGCTATAGCTTTCACTAATATATCAAGTGCAATACGTGAGTTAATCAGGCAAGCATTGTAATCTGGTGCCGGTTTTGTGAATGCTTCCGCTGAAAGCTTGATATGCGAAGTGACTAAATTTGATGATCCTAAACAAGAGCTATTTAATTCGCTAGTTAGATCATCTGCAACTGGTGTGTTCGACTCTATAAGAAGTTCTATTCTTATAACTTCTTCATTTTCTATTCTAAAGCCATCGAGCAATAAACATTTGTCAAAATCACTCCATCGTTGGTCAAATGTGTACTTTGGACTTACTTGGCTTCTAAGATCGCCTTGCGTTCTTACCACCTCATTAATTAGTGCTTCAATCGAAACTGGTGTCGCTTTAATTAATGCATCGCTAATCAGAATTAAGTCGAATTGCTCGGCTAAGCATTGGTATTTCTCAAACTTTTGGTCTAAGTTCTTAACTGGAATTTGATGCTTTCTAAATAACATATAGGTAGTAATATCTGTAAATAAGTTTAAGAACTGACTTAGTGATATTTTTGTTCGTTCTGAAATGATCATAGAGATTCACAAATGCATTAAAGTATTTATATTATCATCACGTAATAGATCACTATCATTAAACATGTCCGAATTTAAAAAACTAATTAAAAAACTTGATGATCTAACCGCCAGCGCCAACACAACATGCATTGAATTTACCAATCTTCTGATAGCCCTTGGATTTCAAATCGAAAATTGCGGAAGTGCTGGCCATAAAATTGCAAGACACCCAGCCGTATCTTTAATTGAATATCCTAACTATAATTGTGGTCATAACAAAGGTGAAGCCGTTAAACGTCCGTATATCAAAAAACTATACAAATTTGTGAAACAGCACGAAGAAGCAATCAAGGAGTACTTAAAATGAAATTTGATCCAGAAGCTTACTCGATTACGATTCGCAAAGAAGAAATCGACGAAGAAATTTTATATGTGGGTAGGGTAGCTGAATTTCCTAATATCAGCGTATATGAAGAAGACTTTGAAACTGCGCGTCATTTAATAATTGATGCAATTCAAACTTTGAAAAAAATTGCTGATGAAACTCACACAGACTTTCCGCTCCCATACCTTGCATCATCGAGTGAATATCGTGAGCGCGTTTCATCTTTTTAATTGAAAATATTAAGAAAAACTTCTCTGCAAAATTAGCCCAAACCGGCTTTCAAGCACTAACTGACGCCTATAAAAATAAACCTTAACCTCAAGACTATTAACATCTTCATTACGTCTTTCCAATTCACGTTTCAACAACTCAATTTCCCGCTGTAAACTCCTAATCTGCTGACATTTCCAGAATAATGCCCTGATTTCATGCGGCGGGAAACCGTTTCTCCACTCAGGAACATAAAACAAATTACCCGAGAAACGATATCCTTTCCAATCGTCACCCAGTAAAGCGCTCGCATCGCCCTTAAGATATAACCTTTAAAGCCTGAGTGATGGTTCCGGGATTTCCTTAGTTCCTTTTTTCCATTTCTTAATTACTTTTTGATCTTCACCAGTGATTCTTTCGATTTCTTCTATGTTGATACCATAAATTAGCTCGTTCATTTTCTCAACCTATGAGCAAAGATTAAATCATTACAAATCTTAAATGATTTTCATTTCGACAAAAGAAAGCCGACAAGCAACGTATTCAAAAGTTGTTATTGCTTGTCGGATATAAGGATATTGCTGGAATGATGCGAGTTTAAAAATATGATTCAATGACTAACGCTGGTATTTTGGAAACCGCAAAACAGATTATCCAGAAACTCTGAAAATTTATCGTATTTTCTGCGGAATTTATTTCTACGATTATATAATTTAACATAATACAAATTATTGGCAATTGGTGTACTAATAAATTCAGGGAGTTATCGGCTTTTGTGTCATTTTCATTCGATAGGATTTTAAGCGTCTTTCTGAATGTTCGTTATGCCGGTAGCTAAGTGACCGGCAAAGCAAACGCAGCTCCTCACAATCAACGCCTGACTCGATCAGGCGTTTTTTTTCCTTCACCACATATCGGTAATACTTACGTTTGACTGACGGGTTGCGTGTGTATCGGATATGCCAGTACAGATTATTGAGTTCTGAAAACATAAAATTCAACCAGGTGGATTCAAAGAATTAATTATCTTGTCCCGGATAGATTCAAGTTGATAAGTTGTCCTGCATGGAAAACGTATCAGTTTTAGACCGGCAGTTTTACAAGCTTTATCAACAAAGATATCCCTATTTTGTGTTTTAGTTTGACTATGGCTTTTATCATCCAATTCAATAGCAGCAACTACAGATAGAGTGTTTTTATCACAAAGCACATAGTCAAAGTGCTTAGAAGTTATCTTATAAAAAGCAATATTCCAATTTCTCCGATTTAAACCGTGTTCTGGTGTAAGTACATCAGCTATCCGAACTTTGGCAAATATTTCATAGTCATCATTTAATAAAGCCTGCCTCAATACCAAGAAAAAAGAGTGTTCTGCATTGGAAAAAAGTTTTCCTGAATATTTATATTTAAAATTCGTATATTTCCCGCTAAATAGAGATTTTAGAAGGAAAAGCAAGAAAATGAATACAAAAATACCAAGCAAGTGATAAAGAGGAAAAGGATCTGCAGATATAGTATCACCCCATGTTTTAAATATAACCACGAGAAAATCCATGTCTGAAAACACCCGGTAAAAATCAACAAGTATTTAGCGGCAGGCAAACAAAAATATAAACCTGTTTTGTGATAGGGCTAATATGAATGTTAAGTGCGTAATGCTCGGATAAATTCATCGGGTGATACTCCGGCTTGCTTGAGTATTCCAGCCAGAGTCCCTACTTTGAGTTCTTGATGGTTTGGTACGACGCAACCAGAAGAATCCCTACGAAGAACAATATGGCTGCCTCGCTGACGTACTACGGAAAAACCGAGTCGTTCCAGCGCCCTTATAGCTTCCATTCCAGATACGACTGGTAATTTAGGCATGCTCAGTCACATGAAAGGTTGTCAATAATGAACGGACAGATATGGTCAATGGAAATTCTTCAAGGTAGAGTCCAGTTGCTTCATTTAAGTTAGCCAGAGCTTGTTCGACTGTTTCGCCTTGCGTGGTGGTTCCGGTTTCAGGATTAAAGGCAATATAGCCACCCTCAGGCGCCGGTGTTAATACTGCGGAAAGTTCCATTGTTCTACCCTCCTAAGTTTGTTGCTGGAATTATACCTGACAGAATCAAAATCAAAATCTGTTTAGCAATAAAGGGCAGTTTTGGAAAAGAAAAGTCGTGTTAGGGTTTGGGTAGCATACCGCTTCACGTCATATCCTTCGCGCCGTTTGGCGGTGCGGCTCTTGAGCGCGTGATGTCGGCGACCCAGATATAGTTTGAGCGAGTGATCGACAGAGTGTGCAGCAGATAAGAGTAATCAGATGCGCCGAATGTGCTTGCCGATATTGGGCTTGCAGTAGAGCGCATCCGCCCTATTGGAATTTAGAGGCCACTTTGGATTGCACATCGCTCTTGAGGCTATCTCTCGAGAGAATCCATTATATTAATGTGATAATTTCCTGCTGATGCTGCGGGCCATTCAAGACTTGAATATGTCTTGCATTATCCGCGTGCGTAGAGTCTCTTTAATTATTCAAGCTGTATTGGTGATATCGTAATGGGCTCCACCAAAACGAACCAGTTGATTCCTTCGCTGCATGGGGGTGTTGTTAGTGATCCTGTATTTTTCTTGTTCTGTGGTAGCAAGGATTCGGGATTCAGTTGAATGCCGGAATGCTTATTTTGTTCCCCTTCTTCCTGTGGGAAATTATCCAGAATGATCTGAAAAACTGGATTTTCATGTCCCTCTTCAATCAGAACACCTAATACCGCTATTTTTCCGTCTTCTCTGATCAGTTATTACGTTAATATTTATTTTAAATAATAAATAAAATATTATAATTAGATCAGTTTGTTACTATATTAAATTAAATAATCTTCTCAAGATATTCGATCGTTAAGCCAGTAGCTTTTGGCATACCAATTCCTATCTGTACTGGATAGTCCTCAATTTGACCTGTACGGCTGTAACCGCGACGCTCATAAAATGCGATTAACTCCGGGCGCTGTGAGACAACAAACATGATAATCCTGTTGACTTTCATTTGTTCTGCAGCAAATAGTTCGGCTTGTTTAAGTACATGCTTTCCCAGCCCTCTTCCTTGCAAGTCAGGATGAACTGAGAAAAAACCGATATATGCATGCGTTTCCTCTCGTGCTACATAAATACATGAAACTAACATTGCAGGTTGATTGATCACTAGAAAACAGGCATTTGGATTCGACAGTGCCAGCTCTACTTCCTGTCGACTTGTTCGATTACCTTCGATAATATGCGTTTCCCTTGTCCAGCCGACCTCTCCGCGATAGGTCAGATTAACCAGATCACAAATCGCTTGCGATTGGCTACGGGTAGCCTTTTCAATAATATAATCATTAATATTCATTAAATTAAAATATATTATTCAGGATATACATTAATATATATTTAATCCTGGATTTTTGGTCAGCGCGACCAGAACGATATAAGCAAAAACACATTGTGCCGCAATCCAGGCAATTATTTTTATTCGCCTGGTTTTGCCAAACCGCATTGCGATCATGCCAAGACCGATATAAAGCAGCAAGCCGATTACCTTGGCAGTTAGCCAGGAATCACTCAGTGGATTTTGTTGAATGATTATTGCCAATGCAATGGCACTGGTCAATAAAATCGTATCGACTACATGGGGCAGAATTTTTACCCAGCGTTGGCGTAGATTCTGCGAATCCTGTATTAACCAGACACCTCGCAGAAAGAAAAACAGATAGCTCACAATAATACTGGTTATGTGAATCATTTTTAATACGGCATAACTCATAATTAACCTCTGGATATCAGCCAGCCATGACTCCCTGCCACGGCACCTGCTACGGTCAGCAAACTTAGAATTAATAAAATGAGATGTTTGCGTTGAATTTTGGTGAACATATCCGTGGAAATATTTTCTTGTGCAGGAGAAATGACTTGTCGGCGTCGCGCACGCGGTTCCATTATAAACAGCATCACGGTAAACAATAGCCAGATCAGTACCATGGTATGCATCCACCAGTATTGCCATTGTGTAAAACGATGCCATGCATCCAATGCATGGGTCATATAAAAACCGCTCATGCCAACAAATAATGTGGAAAAACGGGCTTGTGCAGCAAACTGCCGTCTGAATTGCTCAAAAAAAACCATTGCTTCAGTGGATGATTGCATGCGCATCAAGGTAGGTAATAAGACAGTGGTTACCATGGCGACACCACCAATCCAAAGCACTACGCCCAGAACATGTAATATTCTGGCGAAAACAAGCTCATCCATGTGATTTTTCTAGCTGATTAATAGATTTATACGACAATGTTGCAGGATTTGAGTGTGTTGAATCTCCCAGTCAGCACCTGACACAACACACTCTTATGTAATTTATACTAAAGAAAGTCAGTCAATTAACTGCTTACCATCTCCGAAGCCCATTCTTCAGCTGCGTCATAGTCACTAAATACTGAAACATTTGCATTGATAAAGAGATTAAAAACCCAGGTACTCCATGCTTGCCATTCATCATCAGTCACAACAGCTACCCGGCTAAACTCGCTGCCATGCTTATGCATAAATTTGATTTCTTCCCAGGCAACATCAACGGTGTAATCCAGCATGTCCCGCCAGTCGAATATAAGATTTGCCTTACCGTTAAAATGTGGTCGATAAAGCACCTGTTGTTCAAACTCGTGAAAGTCCGTTAACGTAAACTCACCAATTACTGCCACAATAACTAGATTGTCTTTTTTCTGAATAGTAATCATGACCTCACCTCAAAAGATAACAGCCTCATCATAGGCAATTACATGTCATGGTGCAAATTTTGCTTCATTTTAATATTATTTGTGATCATTTTCCACACTGATTGTTGTGTGTTTCACACTGATTATGCCACTTAGAGAGCCACCCAGTACAATCAGACCCATACCTAGCCAGGCAATGGGCGGTAACACTTCATTCCAGAAAAACATACCCCACAGCCCCGCAAACAATACGGTGCTGTACCCTAATGAGCTCACGACAAGCGTCGCACCCATCCGATAAGCACGCGTCATTGCAAGCTGTGCCAGCGTTGCGGTAAAACCTAGCCCGATTAATATAAAAATATTATCCAGTGTAATCGGATTAAACGTGGTCAGTAGCAGCCATGCTCCAGTGCACAGTGTGCATATTAAAGTAAAATAAAACACCACATGCCATTCCGATTCACCCAGATTGCCTAGTTGTTTAACATTCAGATAGGCAATGGCTGCAAAGAAACCGGATGCCAGTCCAGCCAGACTTGCCATCCAGTAATCTTCATGAAACACCGGGCGTAGCAGCAAAATGACGCCGATAAATCCTAGAATAACCGTAAAAACCAATGACCAGTGCAAGTGTTCTCTTAGAATCAATGTGGAAAATAATGCCAGAAAAAGTGGCCAGGTATAATTCAGCGACATAGCTGTTGCCAAAGGTAATTCAATCAAGCAATAGAAAAACAGTAGCAGACTGATAAGACCGGTGAATCCACGCCAACAGTGAACTTTCCAATATTTTGTGCGGACGGTGGAATGATAGTGATGAATGATCAGATAAGTCATCCAGACACCCAATACTGAACGATAAAATACCAGCTCAGTTCCGGTAAAGTAAACGGCTCCCAGTTTGACCAACACGCCCATACCGGCAAACATGAAAGCCGCCACGAGCATCCATAGGGCCTGCACTAGTAAATTTTCCTGAATTGCAGGATATGACTAAATGTGGGGTTCAAGTTCTCGTTGCAGAAATTGATGAAAATGAATCATGCCGGACTCCATGGGAATCTGATACGGCCCTGTTTCATTGATATTCTGCTCATATAGCGCGCGCCGTCCGGCAGTAATCAATCTACATATTTCATTATCTTCACGGGCAGTTTCTTTATAGGCAGCCTGTTCTGCTTCAATAAACTCGCGCTCAAATAAAACTATCTCTTCCGGGTAATAAAATTCAACCACATTGGTACACCGTTCAACCCCTGCTGGAATTAACGTACTGATCACCAGTGTATGGGGATACCACTCCAGCATGACATTGGGATAATAAAGCAGCCAGATTGCACCATGAGGCGGCATTTCTCCCCCGGTCTGCTGCAAAACCTGTTCCTGCCATTTTGCATAAACCGGACTCCCTGATTTCTTTAATCGCGCGCTATTGATCGCAATGGTCTGCACGCTGTACCAGTCGCCGAATTCCCATGCCAGTTTGTCGGTATTTACGAAATTACCTAAACCAGGATGAAACGGATCCACATGATAATCTTCCAGATAGACCTCGATAAAGGTCTTCCAGTTACATGCGTATTCATCAACTTGAATACGATCCAGCATATAACCGGAGAAATCAAAATCTTTTAACACCCCCAGATTGACCATATCCTGTGCAATCGGCCGTTGTCCGTTAAATAACAGCCCGTTCCAATTCTGCAATGGTGTCTTATTAAGATGAACACATGGATTCTGATTAAAATGGGGGGCGCCCAGTAATGCGCCATCCAGCGCATAGGTCCAACGATGAATGGGACAAACGATATTCTTCGCATTGCCTCTGCCTGCCAATAATAACGCCTGTCGGTGACGACAAATATTGGAGAGCAATTCAATGCCATGTTCGTTATGCACCAATACATTGGCATTATTCATCCATTCAGGCACATAATAATCCCCAAGATTCGGAACTATCACTTCATGGCCGACATAACCGGGCCCCCGATCAAACAGGAGGTGTTTTTCAAGGGCCAGTATCTCCGGATTCAAGTACCAGTCAATCGGCAATTGCATTGACATCTCTGTCAGACTGGGAATCTCAGCCATGTTAGTCATATCGATACCTTATATCTCCCTGGATACATAAACTAAAAATTAGCGGTGAAAATACATGAAAAGATTAAAATTTAAAACCCATTTAAGCAAGTTAAGAACGAAAAATTGAATGCTTGGCTATAATAGCAATCTTGATAGTAAAATATCAGTATCCATCGACGAGTTATTGGTACAAACAAAATAAATTGTAAAAGATTGAATTACTTAATTAATCAAAAAGAGAGCATCTTAATGAAATCCAAACAACAGTTAATAAAAAATTCATGGGTATACCTGATATCTACCATAGTGATGGCTGGTCTTGCTGCCTGTGACAATGGTACAGAAAAAGCAGGCACGACCTCATCGGATTCGTCCTCTGCAGCCACTTCAGCAAAACCCAGGCTGACCGGTGCTGCAACCGGTATTTTAATTGATTCACCGGTTTCAGGTATTGCTTATACTGCATCGTCCGGGAAATCAGGTACGACGAATGATCAAGGTACCTTTAATTTTAGTCACGGCGATAAAATCGATTTCAAACTGGGCGGTTTGACACTTGGAAGTATCCCGAGTTCATTGATTGTGACACCCATTGAATTAGCCAATGGCAGCGACAATAAATTACAAAATCTTCTGGTTCTGTTCCAATCACTGGATTCGGATAATGATCCATCCAATGGTATATCCATTTCCAGCGACTCCGCTGCGGCAGTCAAAGCATCTATTAATCTGGATAGCAGCCCGGACACATTTGCAAAGACCGCCAATTTACAAAGTATTATGGAAGCAAGCGGCATTAATGGCGATGTCAAGACTGCCGAAGAAGCCCGCACACATTTTCTGTCTCAAGGGGTAGCACTGCTCAGCGCCCAGATCTGGGTCAGCTACAACAACCAGACAGCGAGCGTGTTGCGCGTTGCTGCTGATAGCAGTGGAGAATACTTGCAAGGCGATGCCAGACCGGATGATTCCTGTGATGAAAACCGTGTCTGCGGTGGCCGCACCATATTCCAATCCGGTGTCGAGTATGGCATTGCCAGCGCGGCAGAAGTTGATCTTCGCGGCTTCAAGCTGATCGGCAAGCCATCCGTCGATACCAATCTTAAAGCCGGTTTATCTGATCCGGGCCCAACCCGTCGTATTCGTACCGATGGATACGAGCTAATTAATTCGGACATTGTAACCGTACAGAGAGAACGGGCGGAAAGCAGCGTATTTGGTGAACTCTTCCATATCGCCAAACCAATCCAGCTCAGTGATGAAAATGAAGTTTCACCCAAGGAAGTCAAAGAAACGCGCTATTCAAAAATTGACAATGACGCCTCCGGCATTGTTGGCGCCTGGGCATATGCCAATGACACGATCAAAACACAGACTCTGGTTTTCTTCCCTAACGGCAAATTCATGATGATTGATCCAACCGGTGCCACACAACGTGTCGATCAATCGAAATGCGGAAAACCGGGCATCGAGTTTTCTTCATACACTTATGATAAAGGATCCAGCAAATTAAAATTATCAGGCTTCACTTATAACACTAACGGATGTGCAGGTTTCTCAGATCTGGACAATAATACAGTTATTGGATTTAGTATCAGTTCCGATGGAGCTACCGCCAAAGTTGATAAACAGGGCGAAGAATCAGTAACACTATATCGCGTATCAAAATAATAAAAATATTCGTCAAAAATGCTGTGCTCACTGGGAATCCAGTAATCCCCGGTGAGCTTTCACATGGATAATCCACTGAATTAAACACGCGTTACTATCTGCCTATGCCCATTATCCGTGTCGCACTGAATATCCCGATCGACACGTTATTTGATTATCAGGTGGATGAAGCGTGTATACAGGATATTGGCCTGCGTGCAAGCGTGCCTTTTGGGAAAAAACTGATGACGGGCGTCATTATCGCCATCAGCGCTGAAACTCAGGTTCCTCCCGAGAAACTCAAATCAGCACATTATATTTTCCGGGATATCGCCCCATTACCCACTGCGCTACTCGATTTATTTCATTTCTGCAGCCAGTATTACCATCACCCATTGGGATCGGTTGTCATGAATGGCTTGCCCGGCAAACTGCGGAGCAATAAACCCATTCGATTAAAAGAACCACCAATCGATTATCAATTCAGCCTGACTGAAGCAGGGAAGCAGATTGATCCATCCAGCATTCCCGCCCGCAACCGGATAGCCCGCCGTTTACTGACCGCATTGATTCAGTCACCCGGATTGACCCATAGCGATGCAAAGCAAATTTCGCCACGTACCATTCCGCTATTAAAGGAGTGGGAATTACTTGGCTGGGTACTGGCAACGCCGATTTCTGCCATTACTGCGCTAAAAGCGATTAAGATTCCCACTCTTACACATGAACAAGAAACCGTAGTTAATGCGATTACAACGGATAATAATAGCCAACGATTCAATACATGGTTGTTGCACGGCATTACAGGCAGCGGCAAAACGGAAGTTTATCTCAGAATTATTGAGCAGGCGCTGAATCAGAAGAAACAAATATTGATTCTTATTCCTGAAATCAGTCTGACACCTCAACTGGAAGCTGTATTCCGGGCACGCTTTCCCGCAACACATTTAATCAGCTTGCATAGCGGACTTAATGATACCGAGCGGTTATCCGGCTGGTTGCAGGCTCAACACGGTACTGCCCGGCTAATATTGGGTACGCGTCTTGCAGTGTTCACCCCACTACCCGATCTGGGCTTAATTATTGTGGATGAAGAACAGGACAGCTCATTCAAGCAACAAGAAGGACTCCGCTATTCCGCCCGTGATATGGCAATATTTCGTGCCAAACAAATGGATATTCCAATAGTATTGGGGTCAGCCACGCCATCACTGGAAAGCTATTACAATGCACTGCATGGCCGGTATCATCATTTACGCCTGCAATCCCGTGCGGTCAGGAATGCAACCCTGCCATCGGTGCAATGCATTGATATACGTACAGCCAAGCCTCATGATGGATTATCCGAACCCCTGATTCAAGCATTGAGTAAATGTCTTTCACAAAAACACCAAAGTCTGGTTTTTATCAATCGACGCGGTTATGCCCCAGTACTTCTCTGTAAATCCTGCGCCTGGACAGCAACCTGTCACCGCTGTACCAGTCGCCTGGTTGTTCATTTACGCGATAAACAATTAAGCTGCCATCATTGCGGACATCAGGAACATTTTCCACGCGCATGCCCCCACTGCGGGAATCAAGATATCGTTCCCTTCGGCCATGGCACCCAACGGGTGGAAGATGCACTGGCCGATCGTTTTCCCACCGCACGTATCCTGCGTATCGACCGTGACAGCATTCGGCGAAAAAATGCATGGGAGGCTATTTTGCAAACGATTCACGCACAGGAAGTGGATATTCTGGTGGGCACTCAGCTACTGGCTAAAGGCCATGATTTTCCCAATCTATCGTTGGTTGGCATTTTAAATTCGGATATTTCGTTATACAGCACCGATTTCCGCGCCAGCGAACGCCTGTTTGCGCAACTGATGCAAGTAGCGGGCCGTGCCGGACGTGCCAACATCGCAGGTCACGTACTGATTCAAACCGAGTTTCCTGATCATCCGCTGTACCATGCGCTCCGGAAACATGATTATGACGCCCTGGCCCACTCGCTGCTGGCTGAAAGAAAAATGGCAGGATTTCCACCTTTTGTTTATCAAACTTTGCTTCGGGCTGAAGCGCATGATATTCAAACTGTACTGGAATTTCTAACCCATGCAAAAGAACTGGCCAAACCGACCAAAGACATCGAGATATTTGATCCGGTACCCGCACATATGGCACGGCTAAAAGGAATGGAACGCGCGCATTTACTGGTACAATCGGCATCACGTAAACACCTGCAACTATTTCTTGATTCATGGGCTATGCAAATAAATTCATTGTCTACCCATAAAGTTCGATGGGTTCTGGATATTGATCCGATTGAGTTTTGATCTATGTTAGTATTTATCTTCCCCGTCCACATACAATAAAAACGCCCTATTATAAAAGGAGCCTGAGAATGCCATTTGATAAACACGATTTACACCATGAATTTCCTGAATACCATGATCGTATCCATGAGCTTAAAATGAACGACAAGCACTTTTCTCGGTTATTTGAGGAATACCATGATATTAACCGTGAAGTACTTAAAATTGAAGAAGGTACGGAAAACACATCTGATGAATACTTGGAAGATCTCAAAAAGAAACGCCTCATCTATAAAGATGAGCTTTATGACATGCTCATCAATCCTTAAGAAAGATTGAATTCATTTATTATTGTCAAATTTATTAAAATATAATAGATTGATTATAAACACTAAAAATATACGATTCTTTTTATAGTTGAAATCATTATCATTACAAGTAAAATGCTGTCTTATATTTCTTAGAATTCCAGAGTGCAAATCCAATCATTCGTGTTGTAATCGCGCTTATCGCGATAAACTGGTTTTTCAAAAAGAGATAGCATTGTCATTTATTGTTGTGATAAATTCACACTTGGAGAGTCAGCCAGGTTTTAAAATGACTTACCTTCATCAAATTAAAAAGGAGTTAGAAATGAAAAAAATTATAGTTGCGACCGTTGCATCAGTATTCCTGTTAGGCTCAACTGCTACATTTGCAAGTGGAAACTTGGAATCTTCATTACCATTTATGGCTGCACAGGATATATTGAACAAAATGGGCTGTGAAGGCAAGAAAGCAGGTGACAAGATCAAAGATCGCACCGATGGTGAAATGATTACCTGCCCTGCTAAAATGAAAAACAAGAAATCGATTGCCGCAGCAAAATAATACTGCTTCACCGTAGCAAAAAAAGACCAAGTCTCATTGACATCAGTCAATTGTTTTATTTTTATCCAATCAGTGCATTCTGATTCCTGTTTAAAGATAAAAATTGGATTAACTGAATACAAACTTGGTCTTTTTTTATTCTCAAATATGACTTGTAATATTCTATAAATCCAGTAAGACAGCCAAATGGCAATCTGCCTGCAGTTAGCTAGCCTAATCCTGGCCAATAATGACTGTCCGGTAACGGTCTTTTACCAAAAATAGCCTGCCCAACCCGCACGACTGTTGCACCTTCTTCAATCGCAAGCTCATAATCTCCTGACATCCCCATTGAAAGCTCTTCGAATGACAGACCGGCCGGTGCTTCCTGTCGCAACATGGCTTGAATTTCTCTCATTTTGATAAAACATTGACGGATACGATCATGATCTGTCGAGAATATCGCCAATGTCATCAATCCTTTGATCTGCAGGGATGAATAGTTAGGCAACTGGGTAACAAAAGCGCGTACGTCCTCAGGAGTCAGGCCGAATTTACTGGCTTCACCCGAGCTATTAACCTGCACATACACATCAATTGCCCGCCCTTCATTCTGTAAGCGCTTATCAAGTTCTTCGGCAACTTTCAGGCTATCCAGCGCCTGAAATTCATTGGCAAACCGTGCCAGATACTTGGCCTTGTTGGTTTGAAGGTGACCAATGACAGCCCATTTGATATTCAAATCATGGAGTATCTCAGATTTCTCGCGTGCTTCCTGAATCTTGTTTTCTCCCATTTCATGACATCCGGCCGCAAAAGCGATACGCAGTCTTTCGGCAGGCACGGTTTTGGTTACCGGTAATAGCCGAACACTGGATGGATCGCGTCCAACCCGCTTGCAAGTATCGATAATTCGTTGTTTAACGGCCGCAAGATTTGTTTTAATTTCGGTTAGTTGCTGCTCTTCGTTTAGTTCCAATGCATTCTCCTATTAGTCGAAATCAGATTAATCAATCATTGAGCCAATCCTGCAATGACCGTTCATATTCCTAATTATTTTTCATGGATAATTAATTTTGTTTAGATGCTTGATGAAACAGCATCTTCCACGCACCTTTCTGATACTTCCAGAGAGATGTTCTAATCGATCCTTTGCCGATATTTTCTGAATCATCAGATTTTTTCGCACGATAGATAGCCATGACCAAATCATTCGTCAATACCTTAATTCTAAAATCCATTAGCGACCATCGCACATGATTATTCTTGGCAAGCAACCAATGAATCACATCATCTCTGGAATTTACCTGTCCACTGTTACTGATTTCCTCAAATTCATCCAACAGAAGCTCATTAATCAGCATGGGATTCTCTTTCAGATCAGTCTGTAACAATTTTAATTCCAATTGTTGGATATGTTCTGCGATGCTTTTCAGTGACGACGTCATAAGAATCATCACTTACTTAACGCGCATCCCCGGCTGGGCACCTTCATCCGGGGAAAGAATAAACAATTCACCCGGATTTCCACCGCCTGCTGCCAGCACCATCCCTTCAGATAATCCAAATTTCATTTGTCGGGGAGCAAGATTAGCAACCATGACCGTGTGACGCCCTTTTAATTTTTCAGGGTCATAAGCTGATTTAATGCCGGCAAAAACCGTGCGTTGTTCAGTGCCGATATCCAGTGTTAATTTCAGTAGTTTTTCCGCGCCTACCACGTGTTCGGCATTAACAATTCTGGCGATCCGCAAATCAATCTTGCTGAAGTCATCAATGGAAATCGTTTCAGCAACCGGTGTAATGGCGTGCTGCTGTTTCTCTGCATGACGTACGAGAGAATTTGTATGATCAGTTGATACTAGATTCTGTGTATTCGCTGCGATCAATGCATCAATCTGTTTACCATCAATCCGAGTCATCAAATGTTGATAAACAGTAATGGTGTGCCCAGCAGGCAGCAATAAATCAGCAACTGATTGTTCATCAGTCAATGAGGGCCAGGTTAAAGACCCGCAGTTCAGGAAAAGCTCGATGTGTTTCACGGTTTCAGGCAAGATCGGCTTGAGATAATGTGAGAGTAAATAAAAAAGTTGTATACCCAGACTACAGACTCGTTGCAATTCATCATTTTGTTCTGGATTTTTGGCCAGTTCCCAGGGAGCCAGCTCATGAATCATTTCATTTGCTTCATCCGCTAATTTCATGATGTGTCGAATCGCTGCTGAAAACTCCCTTTCTTCAAAGGCTTTCTCAATGGAATCGGGTCGCCAGCCAGAAAAATGCTCATTAATCGTTGCCTGCAGCAATTGATACTGTTCACCTGCAACCAGTTTGCCATCAAATCGTTTACTGATAAAGCCGGCACAACGACTGGCAATATTAATAAATTTTCCAATCAAATCCGAATTAACGCGCGCTACAAAATCTTCCAGATTCAGATCAATATCTTCCAGCGTGCCATTAAGCTTTGCCGCATAGTAATAACGTAGCCACTCCGGATTAAGCCCTTGTTTCAGGTAGCTCTCGGCGGTGATAAAAGTACCCCTGGATTTGCTCATCTTTTCGCCATTCACCGTCAGGAAGCCATGTGCGAAAATTTTGGTCGGTGTCCGGTAGCCCGCATTTTCCAGCATGGCAGGCCAGAACAAGGCGTGAAAATACAAAATATCCTTACCGATAAAATGATACAGCTCCGTTTCTGATTTTCGTTGCCAGAATTCATCAAAATTGATTTGTTCCCGCTCACATAAATTCTTGAAGCTGCCCATATACCCGATCGGCGCATCCAGCCAGACATAGAAATATTTTCCAAGTGCATCAGGTATTTCAAAACCGAAATAAGGTGCATCACGCGAAATATCCCAATCTGACAGTTTATTTTCCCCTGCTTCACCGATCCATTCGTGCATTTTATTAGCGGCTTCCACCTGTAAATGATCCGCTTCACGAGTCCAGCGGCGCAGAAAATCAGCACACCGCGCATCGGACAGACTGAAAAAATAATGCTCAGATGATTTTTTAACTGGCACAGCACCAGAAACGGATGAGTAAGGATTTTTCAAATCCGTTGGCGCATAGGCAGCGCCACAGGCTTCACAGGAATCGCCATACTGATCTTTGGCACCACATTTTGGGCATTCCCCCTTAACAAACCGATCGGGCAAAAACATATTTTTGACGGGATCATATAACTGTTCGATCCCTCGTATTGCGATGAGACCAGCAGCTTTAAGCTTGCCGTAGATATCTTCAGAAAATCGACGGGTTTCGGTCGAATGCGTACTGTAATAATTATCGAACTGAATATGAAAGCCGGTAAAATCTCCCAGATGTTCATAATGTACCCGCGCAATCAGCGCTTCGGGAGTAATGCCTTCTTTTTCAGCCCGCAACATAATGGGTGTACCATGCGTATCATCCGCGCACACATAATAAACCGTATGTCCACGCATTTTCTGAAAGCGCACCCAGATATCAGTTTGAATATACTCCACCAAATGGCCTAAATGAATACTGCCATTGGCATAAGGAAGCGCCGATGTAACCAGAATTTTTCGCTTGTTCATTAGCTATTAAGAAATCAGATGGGATAAACGCCAATTGTAACAAACTGTGTGCACGTTCCTGATATTTGTTACCATCCAATTATTCAATTACCAATCAATAATCCGTAGTAAAAAGGAGTTTTGTAGTGACTATTTCTGAGCAGCAAATACAGTCTGTGCTTAAGCAGATTATTGATCCAGCCACTGGCAGGGATTACATTACCAGCAAAGAAGCCCGTAACATTCAGATCGAGCAAAATAATGTTGCTATTGAAATTGAACTGGGTTATCCCGCAAACAGCGTAAAAGATGCAATCCGGCAACGTATTGTAGAATCTCTATGTACCATACCGGATATCGGCAAGATTGAAGTCACGATCAGCAGCCGGATCATTCCTCACAGCGTACAACAAGGTGTCAAGCTCTTGCCTGGTGTTAAAAATATTATTGCCGTTGCATCCGGCAAAGGGGGAGTCGGAAAATCAGCAACTGCCGTGAATTTAGCATTGGCACTGTCTTCTGAAGGAGCCAGTGTCGGCATTCTTGATGCCGATATCTATGGCCCCTCTCAACCGCAGATGCTCGGCATTACCACCCGCCCTGAATCACTGGATGGCAAAACAATGGAACCGGTCATTGCGCACGGCATCCAGGCAATGTCCATTGGCTTATTAATCGATGTCGAGACGCCCATGGTGTGGCGCGGACCCATGGTGACCCAGGCGTTGCAACAGCTATTAAATGACACGCACTGGAAGGACGTTGATTATCTCATTGTTGACATGCCGCCTGGTACGGGTGATATTCAACTGACCCTGGCGCAGAAAATACCCGTGACCGGCGCGGTCATTGTTACCACGCCACAGGATATCGCGTTACTTGATGCACGCAAGGGTCTGAAGATGTTCGAGAAAGTCGGCATTCCCATTCTTGGGATTGTAGAAAATATGAGTACACATACCTGTTCGCAGTGCGGGCATACCGAACCGATATTTGGAACAGGGGGCGGTAAGAAAATGTGCTTGGATTATGATGTAGAATTTCTCGGCGCACTGCCACTGGATATTAAAATTCGCGAACAAACTGATATTGGCATACCCAGCGTGGTGGCAGAACCCAATGGAAAAATTGCCGAAACCTATCGCATGATTGCACGACGTGTTGCTGTCAAGGTAGCGGAATCGGCCGAAGATCATTCGGAAGTATTTGCCAGAATCGTGATGGAAAATAATTGACCGGATTGCCATGCCATTTTTTTGACAGCACACCCCAATAATTATGTATGAATTTATTAAAATATGACAATTAAATCAGATAAATGGATACGCAGAATGGCACTCGAGCATGGCATGATTGAGCCATTTGAATCTGATCAGATTCGCCAGAAAGACGGCCATCGCATTGTTTCATATGGCACATCGAGTTATGGTTATGATATTCGCTGCTCAGATGAATTCAAGCTATTTACCAATATCAACACGACTATTGTTGATCCAAAGAATTTTGATTCAAACTCATTTGTTGATATCAAAAGCAATATCTGTATTATTCCTCCCAATTCCTTCGCACTGGCCAGAACGATTGAATACTTCCGCATTCCACGTAATGTATTGACAATCTGTCTCGGTAAATCAACTTATGCGCGCTGCGGTATTATTGTTAATGTCACTCCTTTTGAACCGGAATGGGAAGGTTACGTCACCCTGGAATTCTCCAATACAACACCACTGCCCGCCAAAATTTATGCCAATGAAGGTGTCGCACAGGTTATTTTCTTTGAATCTGATGAAATCTGCGAAACTTCCTATAAAGATCGGGGTGGAAAATATCAAGGTCAACATGGCGTTACCCTGCCTAAAATCTGACCAACCCGCTTTTATTCTGATGCAATTTCCGCTATTCGCTGCATCAAACATAAACCGCACAATTTAACTTCGCTTCAAGAACTAAAATTTTCTAAATTACTCCAACTGGCTGACGTTAATAACAGAAAAAAGAAACTGCCGACATGTTTCTTTCAGCTATTTTATCAAAAAAAATTTATTTTAAAGAAACCATATAACTACTTGTACTTGTTATTATTTTATAGCATAGCAATTAAATTGAACAATCGCACAAAAAAATACTTGATTCCCATGAAATGCAGACTATAATGCCTGCAATTATTTACCCATACATAGATTTATAAGGAGGTCATCATGATATGCATCAAGAACTTTTTTGCTCCAGCTGATTTAGTTAACGTTCACATTCCCGAAACGTAGTCATTTTTAAAGGAAAACACTTATGTCTACTTTTTCCTCAACACTTCGTCGACGCACTCAAAACGATGAAGTTCTGTTTGACACCCACCCCGAAACCAGCTTGGATTTTAAACATGTTCAGAACGCCCTAAAGAAAGGCTACAATCGTCCTTTCTTATTAGTCGATAGCACTATCATCCGACAAAAAGCGCGTCGTTTTAAATCGTCGATACCACGCGTTCATCCCCATTATGCCGTAAAGGCCAATCCTGATTATCGTGTTTTAAATACATTGATTGAAGAAGGCGTCAGTTTTGAAATCGCTTCAATTGCTGAGTTAGATCTCTTACTTAAGCTGGGCGTACCCGCACATGAGATATTTTATAGTAACCCAATGAAATCAAGAGCCTATCTTGAGTATGCCGCATCCAAAGGTGTTGAATGGTATGTGATTGATAGTGTTGAAGAATTACGTAAGATTGTCAGTGTTAAAGCGGATGCAAAAATGTACTTGCGCATTGACACCCCTAATATTGGCAGTGACTGGCCATTAGCTGGAAAATTTGGTACACATCTTTCCGATATCAATGAAATCATCATTGAAGCCGTTCAACTCAAAGCTGATCTTGCCGGTGTAACATTCCATGTTGGCTCACAATGCCGTAATCCACAGAATTGGCGAGTCGGTATAGAACGCGCCAAAAAGGTATTCGCCGAAATGCGCGCTGCCGGATTGAATCCGCGCTTATTGAATATTGGTGGTGGATATCCAGTCCGCCATGTCAAACCGATTCCTTCGATTGAAGTGATCGCCAAGGTTATCAATGAAGCAATTGCTGATTTCCCTCCGGAAACTCGTATCATTGCAGAACCGGGGCGTTATCTGGTATCCGATTCCGCATATTTTGTCTGCCGCATCGTCGGCACGGCAACACGCAATGGAAAACGCTGGATGTATTGGGATGCCGGCATGTTCGGCGGTGTCATCGAAGTCACGGAAGGCCTGCGCTACGAGATCCTGACTGATCGGAAAGGTAGCCATACTCCATGGTCGGTTGCCGGGCCAACTTGTGATTCAGTCGATGTATTGATGCACGACATGATGTTGCCAAATGATATGCAGGAAGGTGATTTTATCTATATTCCAAATGCGGGTGCCTACACAACCGCCTATGCCAGTAATTTCAATGGCTTTCCCTTACCAGATGTTATGGTCATAGAAAGTAAACCGGAGTAATGCAACATAACAATCGGTGAGGTGACGAAAAACACCGCCATCTCGCCGATTATCTTTTCGTTATCCGGGTATTATTCTCAATATTCTTTCCATCCTCCACCCAATTCAGTAATCGGTACAATTTTTATATTGATTTCCGATCCAGCACTACAAAATGATATTCCATGCCTCCATTTTCATCAGAATAATGCTTCTCACGCTGGCTTTCATGCCACTCATCCCGGTTAAACTCCGGGAAAAAAATATCCCCATCAAAATCCTTCTGAATTTCCGTTATGTACATGCGCTGACATAATTTCAAAGTATGTCCATACAGTTCTGATCCACCAATAATAAAACTCTCGCCCTGATTATTACCGGGTACTGAACAGATCTGCAACGCATCCTGAATCGAATTCACAACGGTTGCACCGGGAATTTGATAACACTTCTGATGCGTCACAATTATATTTTCCCGGCCTGGCAATGGCTTGCCAATTGATTCATAGGTTTTACGTCCCATAATAATGGGGTGCCTCATTGTCAGAGCTCTGAAATGTTTTAAATCAGCTGGTAAATGCCACGGTAATTTATTGCCTTTTCCAATCACCCTGTTCTTTGCCATGGCTACCAGAATTGATAATCGGGGGGATGTCATACAGCAACCGGTGCTTTAATCGCAGGATAAGGGTCATAATTCTCAAGCGCAAAATCCTCAAACTTAAAATCAAGAATGCTGTCAATCGATGGATTTATTCTCATGGTGGACAACGGTCTGGGTTCGCGTGCCAGTTGTGTGCGGGCCTGTTCGAGATGATTCAGATAGAGATGTGCATCACCAAGCGTATGGACAAAATCACCTGGTTTTAAATGACATACTTGCGCAATCATCAGAGTTAACAATGCATACGATGCGATATTAAATGGTACGCCTAGAAAAATATCTGCACTCCTTTGATACAGTTGACACGATAACCGTCCATCAGCCACATAAAACTGAAAGAATGCATGGCAAGGTGGCAATTTCATCTTATTCAGATCACCTACATTCCAGGATGACACAATCATGCGTCGTGAATCCGGCGTCTGTTTTATCTGCTCTATAGCCTGCTTCAGCTGATCAATCTGATGACCATCCGAGGTCGTCCATGATCGCCATTGATGACCATAGATCGGACCAAGATCGCCATTTTCATCAGCCCATTCATCCCAAATCGAAACACCATGCTGCTGAAGATATTTGATATTGGTATCGCCCTTCAGAAACCATAACAATTCATAAATAATAGACTTTAAATGGCATTTCTTGGTCGTCACTAATGGAAATCCATTTGACAGATTAAAACGCATCTGATAACCAAAGACTGATAATGTGCCAGTGCCTGTCCGATCCGATTTTTTGTGTCCATGGTTCAGAACATGTTGCATCAATTCATGATATTGGTGCATGGATAGTATGCTGCTCCTTATCGATATTTGAATAACTTCATTTGCTCGATGCTAATTCAGACATTAGCAGGCTAGATGTATATAATAGCGTTTTTCAGCATTCACTCATGCAATGACTTACAGCATCGTCATTCAGAAAATCATATTTGACAGGAAAGCTATTAATGCTTGCAACACTTTTCCAGAACGCATCATCATTTGACCCATCGATCAACGCCACGCACATTTTAGTAATAGTACCCAAACTAGAAAAGATCCCCAAGAAATTTGAAGTTTTTGGTGAAGAAGTTTTAAATCACCTGTTGGCACGGCGCAATCTGAAATTGACCGATATCAGTGAAACACCAGTCAGTGCTAACTTGAGTAATGGCACCTTATGTACCTGGCTGATGATCGACACCGCTCAATCAATGTTTGATCAACAGACCTGTGTGCGTAAAGCGATTAAATTATTGCTGGTAGAGAATCCTGCCGAAATTCACCTGGCCATATACGGCAATCCTCATCAGAAGAAAATTTTCTCTGAGCTAGCCATTTATGTTACCTGGATCAATGGCGCCGTACTGCCGGTACGTAAAAACAAGCCATCCAGAAAACCTTTATCTAAAATATTCCTGCACGGTCATAAAGACATTGAGACTTTCTCGCTACAACGCGCCCTCGCTGAAGGTAATCTATTAGCTCGTGGCCTGACGGTACTACCACCCAATGAGCTCACCCCGAAAACCTATCGCGAACAGATCAAAAAACTGGCCGATAATGAAGGATGGGAGCATCAGGAATATGATTTAAGTAAACTGCGTGAATTAGGTGCTGGCGCATTTGTGGCAGTTGCTCAGGGCAGCGATCCGGAAGATGCAGCAATTGTCCATTTGCAGCGTAAAAGCGCCAGAAATACAGAAGGCAAAACAGCATCCATCATTGGCAAAGGAATCTGCTTTGACACTGGAGGGCATAATTTAAAACCAGCACGCTTCATGCAGGGCATGCACGAGGATATGAACGGCTCAGCTGTCGCGTTAGGCATATTGCTGGCCGCAACTCGCATTGATTTGCCGATTACAATTGATTGCTGGCTCGCAATCGCCCAGAATCATATCAGTCCGCGCGCTTATAAACAGAATGATGTTATTACGGCATTAAATGGTTTAACCATTGAGATTGTCCATACCGATGCAGAAGGACGATTAGTGTTAGCCGATACGTTAACGCTGGCGGAAAAACAGAACCCTGGCCTGATCATCGATTTTGCTACCTTGACAGGCAGCATGCACACTGCATTAGGCTCGCGCTACAGCGGCATTTTCTGCAATCATGATGACCTTGCACAGAAATCGATTTCTGCCGGAAAAAGAAGCGGAGAACGCGTTTGTGTTTTTCCAATGGATAAAGACTACGAGGAAAGCCTGGAAAGTAATATTGCTGATATCAAACAATGCACGCTGGATGCAGAATCTGATCACATTCTGGCAGCCTGCTTTTTAAGTCGTTTTATCCATAACACGCCATGGATTCATATGGATTTATCCGCCAGCAATCATAAAAATGGCTTGGGTGCTGTGGATAGCGATGTAACAGGTTTCGGCGTTAACTGGGCAATTGAGCTTTTACAGAATCTGTAAACTATCCGGTTAGTCGACCAGGCTGACCGGTCGGAATAAAAATCAAGGGTCTTAGGAAGTTAAAGCGGGTTTAGCCGTAATAATTTGAGAATTTCATAATAGAGATTATCACGACGATGATTAAAGCGAAATTTGGTTTCTTTCAGGTGCAGATAAAAGGTATGTTCAGGC